>OGOZ01000112.1_pt1 | contig 53762 bp, 48 predicted proteins | sample 1552801 | NCBI WGS metagenome assembly OGOZ01 (sample SAMEA2580196, study PRJEB22360) | human gut metagenome | biome: human gut; feature: human-associated habitat; material: faeces | place: Denmark | collected 2008/2010 | reverse complement strand
ATACACGGCTGGGTGAAGAGCAGGCACCATTGGAACCCTGATGACGATGGAATTTAGAACCGTGAGCCATAGGACCTCTGTGCTGTCCATGTCTCTTGATTGCACCCTGGAATCCTTTACCTTTGGAAATAGCGGATGCATCAATTTTGTCTCCAGCTGCAAATACATCAGCTTTGATCTCGCTTCCAAGTGTATATTCCTCTGCGTTGTCAAGTCTGAACTCTCTGACATATCTCTTGCAGGAAACGCCTGCCTTATCGAAGTGTCCTTTCAGAGCCTTGTTTACGCCATGTCTGTGAACGACTTCTTTCTTTCCGTTCTTGTCCTTGTTGACGATTCTTTCCTTCTTGTCAACGAAGCCAACCTGTACTGCGCTGTAACCGTCATTCTCTGCGGTCTTAACCTGTGTTACCACACAAGGTCCAGCCTGAAGCACTGTTACGGGAACTAAAGATCCGTCCTCTGTGAAGATTTGAGTCATTCCGACTTTTGTTGCTAAAATAGCTTTTTTCATTTCTTTACCTCCATTTGATTCTACAGCGGACCCGATCGGGTCATTCTAGTGTAGGGGTTAAATTGTTTTGGAAGTTTGCACTTCCTATGTCTTCATTGCATCGGATGATTATTTGTTCTTCATCTTGATGTCAATGCTAACACCAGCGGGCATTTCTAATCTCTGTAATGCTTCAACCGTCTTAGGTGTCGGTGTAATGATATCGATCAGTCTCTTGTGGGTTCTCTGTTCGAACTGTTCTCTGGAATCCTTATACTTATGAACCGCTCTTAAAATAGTAACAACTTCCTTCTTGGTAGGAAGAGGTACCGGTCCACTTACCTGAGATCCGTTCTTCTTAACTGTTTCGATGATTTTCTTGGCAGATGCATCTACTAACTGATGATCGTAAGCCTTGAGTGTGATTCTCATTACTTGACTTGCCATAAAAAAAGTCGCCTCCTTTTCGCACTTTTTAATAATAGGAATGATATTCCTTAGAAGTACGACAAGCGGTGACTGTACACTCCTCCGTGCGTGTCCTGCCTTTTCATAAGTCAATGCGCGGATTCCCGCGCTCTTATGTCCGGCACGCTTAACGCCCGTGTCTCTGCAATCTTGCAGACAAATTGTTTGTACAGTGACTTGCCGTCAGGTTCTTTGGCCATTTGCATGGCCTCTTGACATTCGCTCCACGGAAAACCTGCAGTGCCTTTCGGCGCGGCAGCAACCTCACGCTTCAACGCTATCATGCCACAGCAATTGTTAGTATACATGATGTTTGGGGATTTTGCAAGAAATTTTTTTAAAAATTTTGTGAAAAATTTTGTGATTTTTTTTGCTGCCAATTTTAATTTTTACATCTGTACAATCAAAAAAGACACTCTGGATCCTTTTCTCATATGCACGGCAGCTAAAATGGGATTGCACACATGGCGTAATACGTTCATAATAAAGCTATAAAATGAAGAAGGAGTAATCCCTTATGATTATTAAAAATGGTCTGGTTCATTCCCTTGATAAAGGATTCTATCCGGACACTATATATATAGAAGAAACTCGTTTTTCCGATTCAACAATGGATCAAAATATTCTCGATGCTTCCAACTGCTACGTCATCCCCGGACTCATTGATGTTCACTTTCATGGCGGGGACGGAGCAGACTTCAGTGACGGCTCTTTAGAGGGACTGCAAAAGCTCGGACACTATGAGCTCTTACATGGCATTACCAGTATCTGCCCGGCTTCCATGACCCTGCCGGAAGAGCAGCTCCTTACCATCTGCCAAACGGCTGCAGAATATGCACGCCAGCTTAAAGCTCTGGCGGCAGTGCAGGCCCCGTCTTCTTTGCCGCCATGCGCAGAGCTTGTCGGCATCCATTTGGAAGGGCCGTTTATTTCTCCTGCGAAAAAGGGCGCACAGCAGGAATCCAATATTGTGCCTCCGTCTGCCGTATTGTTTGAAAAATTGTGGGAGGCCTCGGACGGTCTGCTCAAGATCATTACTATGGCGCCCGAAACAGACTCTGCCCTTGCCTTTATTCGGGAATTTTCCGACCGTGTGCATATTTCTGTCGGCCATACGGCTGCTGATTATGATACGGCCGCCTTAGCCTTCGATGCAGGTGCCGACCATCTGACCCACCTGTTCAATGCCATGAATCCTCTCCATCACCGGAATCCCGGTCCGATCGGTGCAGCCTTTGAACACCCGGAGGTTTTCGTGGAAATGATCTGTGATGGCATCCACATCCATCCGGCGGTTATGAAAGCCAGCCTCCGGATGTTTGGAAAGGAACGCATCGTCTTCATCAGTGACAGCATGCGTGCAACCGGATTGCCCGACGGTCACTATGAACTGGGCGGTCAGCCGGTCGGTGTGAAAGGACCTCTTGCCGCTCTCCCGGACGGCACAATTGCCGCCTCCGTAACCAACCTGATGGATTGCATAAAAAAAGCAGTCTCTGTGGGAATCCCCTTAGAAGCTGCTGTCCGTTGTGCCTCTTATAATCCCGCCTGCTCCATCGGTGTCTCCGATCGTCTCGGAAACATCGAAGTCGGAAAGCAGGCAGATTGTGTGCTCCTTGCCTGTGATACACTGGAAGTCCGGGCGATAGTTAAGGCCGGGCAACTTATATACCCTTAATCGCGCCATTTATCTTTCTCTACCTTATTACCACCGGGTCATATTCTTTTCAAATTTAGCCACATAAGCCTGCTTTAACTCTTCCGGTGTGATCCCATAACATAATAAGATGTCATTATAAAACATCAGGACATCTGCCAGTTCTTCCACCAGATCGTTTCTTAATGCAGGCTCCGTGACTGCTTTCTGTGCACCATTCTTTTTGACAATATCAATGACCTCTCCCATTTCTGCAATCATCCACAGCATCTTATTCTTACCGGTTTCTATCTCAATCGGTTCCCACTTCCCCTGATATTTCTCCTGAAGTTTCTTCTGCATTTCCTGCATCTCATTTAAAGTAAACGTCTCCATCAAAATCTCCTTATCCTATACACTCTTTCTCACTATCCTCTATCATTATCTTACTAATTTCATATCCTCGATCACCCAATAATCTTCTTCCATATGGTACTCGGTTCCGCAGTATGGGCAATTACGCTGGCGGACCGCATCAAAGCTTCCTCCACAACTGTGGCAGTTTACGGAGGTGATTGAGAAACCGGGTGTCTCCCTTCGGGCAACGTTCTTCGCAAAGGTCGCATCAATAAGATCTCCGGTCTTGATGATCTTTCCATTTACCTCACTGTAATTGATCCACCAGGTACGGAGCGTCAGATGAAGCACATTGCCATTCTGTCGGACCTTCTGCAGACACATTCCGTTCGTATAGGTCATCTCAATGATGTCTGCGAAACGATCGTCTCTTTTTCCTCCACAATAGGCGGTCAGATTCTGCGGATCTTTCGCAAAGACCGCCATCCGGATCAGCGCAACCATCTGTCCTTCAAATTTTTCATAGGAAAAGTTCGGATCCATCCGCTTCATCATTCCTTTGATCCTGCTTCTGGACCTCAAGGTCCGGAACAGCGGAAGGTGCTTCATACCATCCCGTTGAAACAAGGAACCAATCATCATAAAAGAAGTAATCACAAATCCTCCGACTCCTCCACAGATGAGTGCTGTCAGATAAGCCGTAAATAATGCAATCGGGATCACGCCCTCACTGGAAATCATCACTCCAGGCATACACACAAGCAGCATGACCAGCATCAGGATCCCCATGATCCTGCGCTGATTCGTGGTATGCTTCATAATGGATGTCGTCCGGATGAAGTATGTATTCACTACTCTTGGGAAAAGATCCTTCATACGGAACCGGGTTCCGCAATACCGGCATCCTTCCACGAGCTGCGACACCGGGCTGACCGCCCCACAATTCGGGCAGGTGATCATCAGATGATCGGTTTCTTTTTCATTCGGTGTATGAACCACTATTTCATACATCACCTGCTCTACCTGACGCTGATACAGAATCTGCGGGCCTTTCAGGAACCGAAGCTCCCTGCTGATCTCTTCATAGAGCATGTCTGTGATATACCATGCTGACTTCCGGGAAAAGGCTGCAGTTCCGAAGCTTTTTCCTTTTACCGGACGAACCACGTTCTGCATCCGCAGTCCCTTGTCCTCCAGCCGGTCCCTTTGCAGCTTTAAATAGTAACGGGTATCGCCATCGCAGCTTACCGGTTCTTCTCCCTCTTCGTACCAGACATTCAGCTCCTTTGCCATCCGGTCAAAAATGCCGCGTCCCTTGTCCCACTGTGGAACATACTCTTTAAAAGCTTTGACTTCCTTATAAAACTTCACCAGAAACGGAACCCCGATGACGCACAGGGCTACTCCCACACAAAACAGGAAGCCTCTCACCGGAAAGGATAACTCTGTCGTAATACAGGATGCTGCCAGTATTCCTCCTGCCAGAAGTGCGACTCCCTTTACCAGATGATTGATATCTGCCTGCTTCACATACTCTTTTCTTCCATTCGTTTTTAAATTCGGTAGAAGAGTGTTCTGTCCGCTCATCGTACTTCCTCCGTATTTAGATATAACTCGTAAAGCCTTTTCCGACGATCTCGCTGCTCTTCGTCACCATGATAAAGGCACTCGGTTCATTCTTCTTGATAAAACGCTCAAGATAAATGGCCTGCTTCACATCCACTACCGTAAGAATGATCACACGTTCCCTATGGGAATACGCCCCCTCTGCATGGTAGGTGGTGGCACTGTGGTGTAAGTCATTTGTGATATAATGGCAGATCGGATCCGGGTTCGTGGATACGATCGTAAAATACTTGTTGAGCTTCATGCGTTCGATGAATTTGTCAATGACCAGCGATTTTGCCAGAAGTCCTAAGATAGAGCAAAGTCCCGTCACCGTATCGAACACCAGAAACGCACAGACAACGACAACAAGGTCGGTCCAAAGCAGCGCCATGGAAACATTCATCGTGGAATACTTCCGGATCACCATGGCAATGATGTCCGTACCGCCGCCCGACGCATTCTCATAGAACAAAAGGGCAGACGCAATCGCCGGAAGCAGAATGGCAAAGCACAGCTCCAGCATAATCTCGTTCGTAAGGGGTGCTTCCATAGGAAATACCATTTCGAACACATTTAATAAGAGGGAAGACAGTACGGTTACATACGCCGTTTTTACTCCGAAATTCTTGCCCAAAACAGCAAATCCCAGTACCAGAAGCAACAGGTTAATCACCAGGTTGATCTGGGAAGCGGAAAAACTCGTGAAATTGGAAATCACGACCGCCATACCGGAAACCCCGCCAAAGGAAAAGTTATTGGGAAACTTAAACACATAGATTCCAATATCCATGATGATTACTGCAAACGTAATCCACAGGTATTCTTTGAGTACCTTTTTCTTATCTGTTGTTTCTGCTGCCATTTCATTCTCCTCTTTTTATCATATCAAGTCACCCGTATCTATTACAAACAGGATCTTGTAAATTCTTTGTCAAATTTTCATATTTAATCCACAATATCCGCGAGATCAAACTTCAAGACTTTCTTCAGGTCCTCGACGCGTACCTCGACCTGAAAACCGATCTTGCCGCCGCTGAAAAAGATCTTTTCCAACGTAGAAGCACTTTCATGGATCACGGTCCGGAACTGCTTTTTCATTCCAATCGGGGAACAGCCGCCGTGAATATATCCCGTAAGTGGTAATAATTCCTTAGACTTAATCATCTCAATATTTTTCTCCCCTACGGCTGCTGCCGCCTTTTTGAGATTCAGCTCCCTTTCTACCGGCACAAGGAAAACATAATGATTTCCGGTCTTTCCGACTGTAACCAGTGTTTTAAATACGACCTCGGGATCCTCGTTTAACGCGGCAGCCACTTCGGTTCCGCTGACCGCACCGGAATCCAGATAGTTATGTCCCTCATAAGGGATTTTATGCTGTTCCAGAACACGCATTACATTTGTTTTATCATTCTTCGCCATGGTTTCCTACCTCTTTCACGCATCTTCATTCTTGCATAGATGTCTCTTTCATATGTCTTGCTCCTGTATCTCTCACTTTATTGACACCCACTGATAACCTTATTATACTATAATCATCTCATGAAAAAAACTATGGAATAGGAAACCAGCACTTATTATACAACCATTCAAAGGAGAAAATTTATGCCAAAGGTTACCCCTTTTCAGAGTGTCCGTCCGAAGCCTGCACTTGCAGACCGGATTGCAGCACTGCCCTATGATGTATACAACCGGAAAGAAGCCTGTGAGGAAATCGGTAAAGAGCCTCTTTCCTTTTTAAAAATTGACCGTGCCGAGACCCAGTTTGACGATTCGGTCGATACTTATGATGACTGTGTTTATGAAAAAGCCAGGGAAACCCTGGAAGAAATGATTGCAGACGGCTCTTTTCTGATAGAAGCCAAACCCTGCTTCTATATTTATGAGCTTACGATGAACGACCGCTCCCAGACCGGTATTGTGGCCTGCTCCTCCATTGATGACTATGTGAACGGCATCATTAAGAAGCACGAGAACACCCGGGAAGAAAAGGAAATCGACCGCATCAACCACGTAGACCGCACGAATGCACAGACCGGTCCGATTTTCTTAGTGTACCGTTCCGTGGATGCCATCAATCAGATTGTGGAGACAGAAAAGAAAAGGACGCCCGTATATAACTTTACTTCTCCGGACGGCATTACACACCGTATCTGGGTAATTTCTGACGATAGTATCATTAAAGAACTGGAAGAAGCTTTCGCCGCCATTCCTTCCACTTATATTGCAGATGGTCATCACCGCTGTGCCTCTGCTGTAAAGGTTGGCTTAAAACGCCGTAAGGAGCATCCCGGCTACACCGGTGACGAGGAATTCAACCGTTTCCTTTCCGTGCTTTTCCCGGATGACCAGCTTTACATCATGCCCTATAACCGCGTGGTAAAGGATCTGGCCGGTATGACAAAGGAAGCCTTTTTAGAAGCTGTAAGGAATGCCGGATTTACGGTTTCCTACCTTGGCAAAACACCGTTTGCCCCGGAAGAAAAAGGCACCTTCGGTATGTACTTAAGTGATGGCTGGTACAAGCTTACCGCAGACAAACGTTTACTTGTGGAGGATCCGGTAGAAGGATTAGATGTTTCGATTTTGCAGAATAACCTGCTTGGACCGGTTCTTCAGATTGCAGATCCCAGAACGGACCACCGCATCGACTTCGTTGGAGGAATCCGCGGACTTTCCGAACTGGAAAAGCGTGTTGCTGAGGACTGCACCGTTGCGTTCTCCATGTATGCAACCTCCATTCAGGAGCTGCTCGATGTTGCGGATGCCGGCCTTTTGATGCCGCCGAAGTCCACCTGGTTCGAGCCAAAGCTCCGCAGCGGATTGTTTATTCATCAGCTCGATTAATTCTTAAAACTTCTTATTCTTAGAAACTGCTTATTTTTAGAAACTACCTATATTAAAGAAATACTTATGGCGGAGGCTGCCGCAGCCCCCGCCCTTTTATTCTTCCTCCATCATGCTCTCTAAATATCCACCATCCCACAGCAGAATTTTGAGTTTCTTCGCTGCCTCGACAGCCGGAGTGGTGAAGTACTGGTTCGTCAGTACCGCTCCCACCATACGATCATAATAATCCCGTCCGGCATAAGCCTCCTGCACCGCTTTCACGCCGACCGGCCCATCGTACCGCTTGCACTGGATGGCATAGGTGACACCATCCTTTTCCGCAAGAATGTCCACCCCATAGTCTCCGCTTCCTTTTGTGACCTCCACCTCTTCAAAGCCACGTTTTTCCAGAAGATCGGCACAGAAATATTCAAATTCGTGCCCTTCCATTTCATCGTAGCTCCGCGTCTTCGGTCTTCTTCTACGTAGGAGAAAGAAAATCAGAAGTACGAGAACCACCAGCAGAACAGCTGCAAGGATCATGGTAAAAATCTGTGAACGCTCCACGCTTTCTATCAACTGCATCATTTCTTTTTATTTATTCCTCTCTTAACTGTTCCGTCCTTCCTCTCATTTCCTCTATGCCTTAAACAGGGTTCCGACCTCTTTGCCCTCAAGAATACGGATGACATTGACAGGATCGTCCCCGTTTGCAATCACCATATCGGTTCCGGCTTCATTCGCAATTTCTGCGGCTGCAAGCTTCGTTGTCATGCCGCCTGTGCCGAACGCGGTGTCCGGTCCTTTTGCACAGGAAAGCAGATCTTCATCAATCTTTTCCACACAGCTGATAAACCGGGCGTCCGGATTGCTTCTTGGATCATCGGTATAAAGCCCGTCAATATCAGATAGCAGAATCAGCAGATCGGCTCCTATCATTTTGGCAACAAGTGCGGACAGGGTATCATTATCCCCAAAATTCCCATCCAGAATCTGATCTGTGGAAACCACATCGTTTTCATTCACAATTGGAATCACTCCCATGGTAAGCAGCTCCTGTATGGTATTAACTGCGTTAATCCGGCTGATTCCGTTCGTAACCACGTTCTTTGTAACCAGAATCTGGGCAATAGTCTGATTATATTCTGCAAAAAGCTTCTGATAAATCATCATCAGCCTCGCCTGTCCAACTGCTGCACAAGCCTGTTTCATCGGCAGGGTGGAGGGCTTCCCCTGAATACCGAGTGCCTTTCTTCCGGCTCCGATTGCTCCGGAAGACACAATGATAAGCTCCTTGTTCTGATTATGAATATCAGTAAGAATCCTCACGAATTTTTCAAGCTTTACCAGATTTAAGTGTCCGGTATCCGTGTGCGTGATTGTAGATGTTCCAATCTTGATCACAACCCTCTGTTTATCCTGTAAATATGCTCTGTTCATCTCATCCTCCAAACCGGCAAAACAAATGTCCAAGCTTCAGCCGGTTTATTCTCATTGTTTTATAAATCCAACACGACTATCATATCATATAGCCATATGATTTCAAATAAAAACCTTGCTTTTTTACCTCTTTTATATCATCATAGACCATATATACTATGAAATAGGAGCATCAACATGTGGATTGCAGATCATTGGAAAGATTATGAAGTAATAGATACCTCCTGTGGGGAAAAGCTGGAGCGCTGGGGCAGATACATTCTCCTTCGTCCGGATCCGCAGGTCATCTGGAAAACCGAAAAAACCGTTCCTGAATGGAACCACTTAAACGGACATTATCACCGCAGCTCCAAGGGCGGCGGTGAATGGGAATTTTTTAAGCTACCGGAAGAATGGACCATCTCTTACCGCGAACTGAATTTCCGGTTAAAGCCGTTCAGCTTCAAGCACACCGGGCTTTTCCCGGAGCAGGCGGTCAACTGGGACTGGTGCAGTGAACGCATCAGGGAGGCAGGACGTCCTGTGAAGGTGTTGAATCTCTTTGCCTATACCGGTGGTGCTACCCTCGCGGCTGCAAGTGCCGGAGCGAGCGTTACCCATGTTGACGCTTCCAAGGGCATGGTCACCTGGGCAAAGGAAAATGCGGCAGCTTCACACTTAGAGGATGCCCCGGTCCGATGGCTGGTGGATGACTGCGTAAAGTTCGTAGAGCGTGAGATCCGCCGTGGCAACAAATACGATGGAATCATTATGGATCCTCCCTCCTATGGACGTGGTCCCAAGGGAGAAATCTGGAAGATTGAGGAAAGCATTTATCCCTTCGTGGAACTGGCCTCCCAACTCTTAAGCGATGACGCCCTGTTTTTCCTCATTAATTCCTATACCACAGGCCTCCAGCCTGCCGTATTAAGCTATATGTTAAGCGCCGTTATCCGGAAAAAGCGTGGCGGTGAGGTGCAGTCCTCCGAAATCGGACTGCCGGTTTCTTCCAACGGACTGGTGCTTCCCTGCGGAGCCACCGGCCGGTGGTTTACCTAGATTCCACGCTTTGCTTTTCCGGACGGATAGTGTATACTATAAGAAGCGCTTCTAAGCGCCATAAAATTTGTCAAAAATGAATGGAAGATCATAGAAACGAGGTAAAAACAATGCCAAAGATTATTTTAACAGGAGACCGTCCTACCGGAAGACTTCATGTCGGTCATTATGTAGGCTCTCTCCGCAGACGTGTCGAGTTGCAGAACTCCGGTAACTATGACAGCATTTACATTATGATTGCAGATGCACAGGCACTCACCGATAATGCCGAGAACCCGGAGAAGGTTCGTCAGAACATTATTGAAGTTGCGCTTGATTATTTATCCTGTGGTCTCGATCCTGAGAAATCCACACTGTTCATCCAGTCACAGATTCCGGAGCTTTGTGAGCTGTCCTTCTATTATATGAACCTGGTTACGGTATCCAGACTGCAGCGTAATCCTACCGTAAAGTCCGAAATCCAGATGCGTAATTTCGAAGCCAGCATTCCGGTCGGATTCTTTACCTATCCGATCAGCCAGGCTGCCGATATCACCGCATTCAAGGCAACCACCGTTCCGGTTGGTGAGGACCAGCTTCCGATGCTCGAGCAGACAAAGGAAATCGTCCGCAAATTCAATGCCGTTTATGGAGAAACCTTAGTTGAACCGGAAATCCTTTTACCGGATAACAAGGCCTGCCTGCGTCTCCCCGGTACAGACGGCAAGGCCAAGATGAGCAAGTCCCTTGGCAACTGCATCTACCTTTCCGATACGGAAGAAGAGGTTCGCAAGAAAATCATGTCCATGTATACCGATCCTACCCATTTACAGGTTTCCGACCCGGGACATATTGAGGGCAATACGGTATTTACTTATCTGGATGCCTTCTGTAAGGACGAGCAGTTCGCAGAATACCTTCCGGAATATGCGAATTTAGATGAATTAAAGGAACATTATCAGAGAGGCGGCTTAGGTGATGTGAAGGTGAAGAAGTTCCTGAACAACGTTCTTCAGGAGGAACTGGCGCCGATCCGTGCACGCCGTAAAGAATGGGAAAAGGACATCCCTGCTGTTTATGAAATTCTTCACAAGGGCTCCATTGAAGCAGAAAAGGTAGCCGCACAGACACTTGCTGATGTAAAGAATTCCATGAAGATCAACTACTTTGAAGATCATGCCCTGATCACAGAACAAGCAGAACGTTTCAAAGCAGAATAGTTCCAATACGATATGACGAGGTATCTGTGAAAGCACTGAAAATTACCGAAACCAAAAACTTTATGGGAATTTTATTAAAATCCGACTGCTTTGAGGATTTTTTACTGGCGGAAGCTTCCATTACGACGTATAACACCTTCACCATTGACGGACATATTGTTCCCGCCTTTTACAAGGGAGATGTGAATACGCCAGATGAGGAAGCTTCCTATCAGTTTTCCTGCTGGAAGGACTTACAGGAGCTTTGTTTCCAGTTCATCCGTGGAAAGAGGACTCCTGTGCGCTTCCATTTTACACTCTATCTGAAACCGGATAAGATCAAAGCACTCTTTGCTTCCGAACGCTTTAACAAAGAGCATGACGCACTCCCGGAAGAGCTTGACCAGCTTGTCTTAAACATCAAATATCAGGAGGGCATTCTTACGCTCATTACTGCGGTATCCTATCACAGCTTTGTCATGGATAAATCAGCGGAAAAGCTCTGGGATCAATATATGATTCAGTTCCTTGAATCAAAAAAGATCTTTTTTGACTCTGAATAACTACTTTTTAAGAAAGGAGATTTCCAATGAAAACAGCTACCCTGAAACGAATCATTGCCTCTGTCACGGCCTTTACAATCTGTTCACTCGGTATTTTCATCACACCCTGGCTTGGAATAGGCGGCACAGATGCCCATGCTGACGGAGAAGTTCACAGCGTCTACACCAATGAGCTTATTCCTGCATCCCAGGCATCCCAGCGGCCAATCGCCGTCATGATGCCAACCGATAAAGCCTGCCAGCCTTCCTATGGCATCAGCCGTGCCAAGGTTCTTTATGAAATCATGGAGGAAGGCAATATTTCCAGACAGCTTGCCATTATTGACAACTGGCAGGATCTTCAGCGGATCGGCAACATCCGCAGTTGTCGTGATTACTACATCAGTATTGCTACCGAATGGGATCCGATTCTGATACACTTTGGTGGTGTCTACTATATGAAGGACCGCATCACAGCCCCGGATATCAACAATTTATCCGGTACAAGTGAATATGGCACCGGTGGTGACCGCCCCGGTTCCGGTCAGTTCTATCGTACCTCAGACCGGAAAGCACCACACAATGCCTACATCAGTGCTTCCGGCATTCAGACAGCCTGTGCAAGTCTTGGATATTCCCAGACTACCCGTCAGGAATACTACAACGCCAGCCATTTCAATTTTGCTTCCGGAGTAAACTCTCTGGAACAGTATGCATCTGCAATCCCAGGAAATGTGATTGATCTATCCAAGATCTTTCCCTATACCAAGAGCTATTTCACCTATGATGCAGCTTCCGGCCAGTATTTGAAAAACATTCACGGTGCTGCACAGGTAGATGGCATGAATGGTGAGCAGCTGACTTTTTCCAATGTGATTATTCAGAATACCAACTGGTCCAAGCGGGATGCAAAAGGTTATCTGGCTTTCCAGACAATTGATTCTACAAGTGACGGCTATTATTTTACCAAGGGTCGTGGTATCCACATTACCTGGAAGAAGACATCAGACTATTCTCCGACGAAATATTACGATGATAACGGAAATGAAATCCAGCTCAATGAAGGAAAAACCTATATTGCCATCGCCCAAAAGGATCGGACTTTATTATATTCCTGACCACTGTTTAATGATTAAATTCTCCCATGACGGACAGATCAATCGCGCTTCCATCAATTAACGTATCCTGCGCATTCTGCTGTCCGTCATCGGTAGAAGGAATCGTACCGTCCAACTGTCCCAGCACGCTTTCTGCCCGTAATTGCAAAACCGTCCATAACGTCTCCTTTGCTTCCTCATTCTCGCAGTTCACAACAAGAATGTATGCGTTCTCCACATTTTTCTGTCTTGTCTGGTGTGCGGATCCGGCTTCATCACCGCACGAAGCCGCTGCCGTAACGATAAATACTGCGCATAAGTTATGTGGTATTTGTTCTCATGCCGGTACTGCTTGATCTCCTCCATGTAAATTCTCCCTTCCCTTTCTCTCTCCTTGTCCCTCTCACTAAATTCATGTTGCGTCTTCGACTTGCATTCATTAAGTGTTCCGGACTCAAATAAAGAGTTCACAGTTTTTTCACTTTTCCCCCCTTAGTCTGCATCCTTCAGTTTGGAATACAGTACTACCGCATCTCCTTCTTTAATATAGGTAAGTCCATTGGGAATAATCGTCCTGTTCTTACGCCGGATCATGACGATCAGCTCCTGACGGGAAATATCCAGATCCTTGATCTGCTTACCAACCCATTCATTTTCCTGTTTCACAATGATTTCTTTCAGATTGATATATTCCTCACCGTTATAATGCTTTGCTCCGATGACAAGTGTGTCATTTTCCAGCAGAACCGTATCCCCGTTCGGAACCAGTGCCTCTCCGTTCCGGATAATCGTAACCAGAATAATCTGCGGTGGAAAAGCAACCTCTTTTACCTTTTTCCGGCACCAGGAATGTCCCTGCGGGATCACGGAAGTGACAAATTTTAATTCATGTTCTTCGGAATGAAATGCCAGCATACGCAGCTTCGTGTACTGCTCCACGAAACCTGCGGAAATAATACCGGTTGGAATCGCAACCATTCCGACACCTAGAAAGGAAATGACAATCGCCATGACTTTTCCCATCGTCGTCACCGGGTAGATGTCACCATACCCCACCGTGAGAAGCGTTGAAACCGACCACCAAATTCCCGAAAACGCATTGGCGAACTGCTCCGGCTGCGCCTCATGCTCCAGACTGTACATGCACAGGGAAGCTGCCACCATGAAGATCAGGATCATGCAGATCGAAGAAATCAACTGATTTTTCTTATCATTTAAGACATTAATAATCACGTTAAAAGCATCATACTGCGCATTGACCCGGAACAGCCGAAAGATCCGGATCACACGGAACATCCGGAAGGCCACCGCTCCCATCGGAAACAAAATCGGCAGATAATAAGGAAAGAACGTAAAGAAATCAATCAGTCCATACAGCGAAAACACAAAGGCCAGTACCGCCTTCCAGTATGGCTTATTCGGATACAGCAAATCTGCCGTCCAGATACGCAATACATATTCCACTGTAAAAATAAGTATCGTGATGAATTCCAGCACATCCAATACATTGGCATAAGGTGCCGACTCATCGAAGGTCTGAAATAAGGTCACGAACAGATTCAGTACAATGGTCACTACAATGAAAATATCAAATGCACTGCTTATGAAATCCTTGCGGTTTCCAATCTGAATAATATCAAAAACACGTTTCTTAGTCTTATACATATCGATTAACTTCCCTCATTTCGAATTCTATCTCCCCTGCTTGCTTCTGACCTTATCTTCATACATCCGTTCGTCTGCCTCACGGACAATCGTCTTTATCTGACTGCCAGGTCCTTCTGCCCAGCCGACAGCACTGGAGACCTTTAATCCACCATCCTCACGGTTTTTCTTCAACTGCTCCCGCACATTCCGGATGATTTCTTCCGGCTCTCCCGGAACCGGATTTTCCACCAGCATGATAAATTCATCCCCGCCAACACGATATGCTCGTCTGCGTTCATTCGTCTGATCATTCAATTTGGAAGACACCGTTTCCAGTAAAACATCACCTGCAGCATGCCCGAACCGGTCATTGATCTGTTTCAGATTGTTTACATCCCAGAAAATAGCTGCTACCCAGGCTTTTTGCGGATAATACTGTTCGATCATTTCCTCATATTTATTTTTGTTGAACAGCCGGGTAGATACATCCATTTCCTTCCGGTAAGTTAGTTCTGCAATACGTGTGGCATCCTCCTGATTGCTGATAATGATATACCGGAGCATGACTACAAATACAAGCAGAGTAATCATCCTGGGAAACACACCGTAAACTACAATAACAAAATTGACATCGGCATTAAACGGAATCGGAATGACATCTCCTGTCATTCTACCCAGATACCACGCCCTCGTATGATTGCTTACATAAAGCATATTCAGATCACAGATTCCATAGTAAAATCCCAACAGCATACTCACTAATATGGCGGTTCCGTCCGCAAAGTAAGAAAACCATAATACTCTCCGTTCCCGGTACTGAATGGCAAATAACAAGGGCAGCACATAGACAAGTGTAGCGTGAAAGGTCAGGAATGTACCCACGATTCCTGTAATCACGCAGATCATTGCAATAAACCAGTACTTCACCCATAACGCATCCATTTTATCCTTACGATAGATCACACGCATAAAAATACAAATCACTGCACAGATTACAAAGGCAATGGTCATGGGCGCTTTATCCACAATAAAAACATTCGTAATGGTCAAAAGCCACACAAAGGTAAAACCCGCCAATATCCACAAAAAACCTTTCATTGTACAATGATTTGCATGAATTTCCTGCTTATGTAATTCCTCTTTATACTGTTCTTCAAATCGATCCATAACGCTCCCCCGCTTGTATGGTCTGCATAAGAATAGTATATCATTCCTATTTCTACGCATCAACACACAGATTGGAATGTATGGGGAATTATCTACAAATTCTACTGCACCCTCCACAGCCAGCTATCCACATTGTGATCTGCCTCCACGCTTATTTTACCTGCCAGATCCTGCAGATCAGTCTCAAAGAAATACAGAAGGGTATCATCATTTGCTGCCACTTCCAGAATTTCCCGGTCTGCAAGAATAAAAAGATTGCGGAGATCCTCCTTCACTTTGCAGGTAACACCATTTACACAAAGTATCCCCTCTTCACGCTGATAGGAGATCTTCTGTCCATAAATCATTACGGAAAGGGCTGAAGCATCCTGTATATTCAACTGCAGCTCCAGTGCAGCATCCCTTACAGCCTCTTCCTCCCACTGTTCCAGTTCCTTCTCTTCCCGGACAGGAACGCGCTGCTCCTTCCATTCCCGGATCACCGACTGACGAAGAATGTATCCTTCTTCTCCCTTTACAAGTGTCAGCTCTCGCGGAATGCCCATCATCCCGGTATAATATTTCCCGGGGTTTTCTGTGCGCATCCAGTGCACCAGGACGACACGCCCCTGCAGATTGGAATAGGTCTGTCCGGCATATGGCAGCTCATTCTGGTAAGCCATGCGTCCTTCCGAAAGATTCGTGAAATGAAAGCCATCGAAATCTCCTGTGAAATATTCTCCCGATGCCGTAAACAGGATCCACTTTTCCCCTCCCTCTTCTGTAGGAACCGGGCGCAGATCCGGACATTCTCTGGCTGTAATAAAGGGAAGCTTCTGTGTCAGCTCCCAATGCTCAAGATCCTCAGAACGCAGAATAGCATAGACATGATTCTTTAAGTAAAGAGACATGATATACCCTTTACTCTCTTCATGCCAGTATACCTTGGGATCCCGATTGCCTTCGGTCATATTCGGTACAATCACGTCTCCTTTCTTATGAAGTGTTGCACCATGATCGGTACTGTAGGCAATTCTCTGAGTAAACTGTCCTCCTTCACTCCAGGGACTATCCGAGCTGCCGCCTGCCGATGTGTAGAAGAAGATCAGCGCATTCTCCGGTAATCCCAGCAGTCCCTTTTCATTACAAAGTCCGCTTCCGGAAAAGATCGTACCATCCTCATCCGGCAGAATCGCCATAGGACGGTGTTCCCAATGTAATAAATCCTTACTGACCGCATGTCCCCAGCTCATATTATCCCACTTTGTGCCGAAAGCATTATGCTGATAAAACAGATGATAAATTCCATCCTCAAAAACAAGTCCATTGGGATCATTCATCCAGCCGTTGACCGGTGTAAAATGCATCAGCGGATGCACCTGATCCGATTCCGTAGGATCGTCAGCCTGCTTAATTTGGGTATAAAATGCCTCCGGATAGTTTCCCTCCAGACGAATGGTTTTCCCTATCCACGGTGTAACCGGAAGCGGAGCATAATAATCCACTGTTTCCCCCTCTTCCAACGGGAAAACACGATACTCTAAAACCTTCTGTTCTTCCATATAGAAAGACAGGCGCTCAGCGTTTTCCTTAATTTTTACCGGAATCAATAAAAAGGGGTGCTCGATTTTTGTTTTATAACTGGTATTCTTCTGCACGGTTTTCTCCTCATATCTTCTATTACTCTGTTGATTCTGCCTGGTTTACTTCATAATGATCTCTTCATCGGACGGCAGCCCTGCAGACAGTCTGGATGGCTTTTCCATATACCAGTATGCAACGGATGTATAATCATCATATCTCGCTCCTGTCCAGCCGAGATTATCCATGGTCATACGAAACGACGTATGAAAATAAACCGGATCCTTAACATGAAAGCGATAAAGCAAAAAGCGCTGCTGTCCATTATACATTTCCTGACTGTCATTACCCAGAATTGCATACATGCCGGCATATAGTCCGCTGAAGGTCTGATACTTATGTAATAAAATGTCATTTCCGAACGCATAAGAACCGCAGAAATAATCTTCCGTTCCCGTGTAGTTAATTGTCGGATACTGATCTCCATCCAGGTACATCTTAGGTTCACCCTCTACCCAGCAGGTATTATGTCCATTCATACCTGCAGCAAAGCTGATCCCTGCAAATATACCCTTTCCTTCAATTCCATCAATGACCGTATAAGCATGTCCCTTCTGCACCGGATGCTCCTGCCGGTATGCTGCATGGAAGTATAGATCCGTATCTGCAAGCTCGCCATGCCATCCTTCAATCATATAATAAAGTGTTTCTTCCTTACTGCCACGATTTTCCATCGTCACCTTACAATGCTTCCGGAATGGCATCTCCCAGTAACAATTGTATCCTCTGCCGGGTGCCACCAGAATACAGCTGGAATTCAGCACCGGGTAATTTCCATCCCGGTCTGCAAAATTCTCATCATATGCGCATCCAAAAAATGCGGAAACCGGAGCCTCCACAGACGGAACCTCCATACCGTCCCAATAGATTCGGAGAATAAAGGAATGTCCCACATAACCGGTAAACCATAAATGCGTCAGCATTCCGGGACCATCCGTGTCACACAACACGACTTCTTCCTGTGGCCTGATCTGAATACAGGGTCTTAACTTTTCACAATCCTTTCCCCTGCTTCCTCCATTTCGTTCCCCCAGCGGATTCTCTGCTGAAAAGCCAAAGCTTGTTCTGTTTAATAAAGCTGATGATAACATTGGTTTCTCCTCCTTCTTTTCAAACATGTATAATCTCTGTCCATTTATTTCAATGTACTTATCCAATACAGGAAAGTATATAAAAAAAACACTTTATAATTGTAAGATTCTATTTTGAATCCAATTAAAAAAGGACCCACAGTCTGCTGTTTCCTGTGAATCCTTCCTTCCGTTCCGGCCTTTATTTCCCTGCATCCGGATTGTCAATGGTCTCTGTCCTTTACTTCATTCCATTTGCCATCTTGTACTTATAAAGCATCTCGGCATGATTCTGTTCTTCAATCTGAATATCGGCCAGAAGCTTGCGGACACCGCTTTCTCCAAATACAAAGACATCCGTATTGTATTCTCCGGAAACCAGCTTTTCCGTACCGATACAGTCGGTTGCAAGGAATGCATCATTCTGCTTATCCTCCGGATTAGTCATGTCATTGTAGGTAGCCTTGGGCTTGTAATCACGTCCTGCACTATCGTTGCAGTTACATTCCGGAACCGTTCCTGCAAGTACCTGTCCGAGAGAATCGTAATGCTTCTGCTCCTCCTTCTGAAGAGTCTGGAACAGAGACTTCAACTCCGGATCCCTCGCCTGATTTGCATACTTTTCATACTTCTCCACACAGCTTTTTTCCTGTGTCTGTAAATCCTCAAGTGCTGCCCGTTCTTTTTCCTTTAAAATCATGATTCTACTTCCTTTCCTGATATGTTCATCAATATCCTTTAGTATGGGAAGGAATTCATGATTTTATACACTCCTCTTCCATTAAGTAGATCCTTGCATCAAAGTCCTGAAAAAGTGCGGTGCCGGTTTCGAAGCCGGTGCCGCCAAAGCTCGGAGAAAGCACTACTCCTGCCTTATTGAGCAGATCCCCCGGCACATGAAACTCTTCCGTCTCACCCTCCATCGTTATGAGATGCGTCACAACCTGATGAACCACAGAGTTCGGCCGGATATGCACAGGGGAAGCGGTGTTGATGAGATCCCCCATTCTGGTAAGCTCCACCTTCTGCGGAATATGGTAAAAATGATACTGTTTCGTATCGTCAAGTCCCTTCGTTTTAAAAAACCGGTGCGTGTCATTCGCATGAGCCAGTCCATTCAGCCAAATTCCAACTGCCTTTTCCCGATCCTGCGCTACAAAGTTCCACCGTATGACATCAGTGTCCCGCTCTCCTTCCTGTGAGAGACCATGCAGACGATAGAACTCACCGAACTGCAATACCCTGCGCCACTTTTTATAAAAAGAAACCTCTTCCCGGATCTTCTTAAGCTCCTCTTTCGACAGATCACAAAGATTGCATTCATATCCGAGGATTCCTCCACACGCAACCGCGAAACGGCTGTATAACGGCGTTACTCGCAGGGTCTGATGATTCGGACATGAAGACACATGCGCTCCCATAACAGACTGGGGATATCCAAAGCTGCAGCCATTCTGGATTTTCGCCCGTGCAACGGCGTCTGTACAATCACTCACCCAGAGCTGCGGCATATAGCACAGCATTCCTAGGTCAAACCGGTTGCCTCCGGAGGCACAGCCTTCAAACAAAACATCCGAAAAACGGCTCGTCAGCTCTCCCAATACCCGGTACAATCCCAACAGATAACGGTGTGCAAATTCTCCCTGCTCCTCCTTTGAGAGCGCCGGACTGTAATAATCGGACATGTGGCGGTTCATATCCCATTTCACGTAATCCACCTGTCCCCTTCGGAAAACATCGCTCATATCTGCAATAATCCGGTCCTGCACCTTAGTCTGCGTCAGATCTAAAAGCATCTGGTTCCGTCCGACGGCTGCTGCCTTCCCGGGAATCCGTACCGCATACTCCGGATGCTCCCTGTAAAGCTTCGAATTCTCACTGATCATTTCCGGCTCCACCCAGATTCCGAATTTCAGTCCCATTGCATGAATTTTGGCAGATAACCCGCCAAGTCCGTCCGGAAGCTTTCCTAAATTATCCTGCCAGTCCCCTAAGGCTTTCTGGTCATTTTCGCGTTCACCAAACCATCCGTCATCCAGCACAAAAAGCTCGATTCCAGCCTCTGCCGCCTGCCTGGCAAGCTTTAAAAGCTTCCGCTCTTTTACATCAAAGTACATGGCCTCCCACGAATTAATCAGAATCGGCCTCTCCTTCTTCTTCCACGTTCCACGCACAATGTGCTCCCTTACAAAGCGGTGCATGTTCCGGCTGATCCCTCCATAGCCTTCCTTGGAAAACGTAAACACTGCCTCCGGTGAAGCAAAGCTTTCTCCTTCATCCAATGACTTTTGAAAGAAATCCGGATGCATTCCCTGTAAAATCCGCACCCTGCCATGGGCATTGCACTCGATCGTTTCCCGATGGTTTCCGGAATAGATCAGGTTAAAGCCATAGCAGACCCCGTAGTCCTCCTGAGTGTCTGCCTCTCCGCAGATGAAAAAGGGATTGGCCTTATTGGATGAAAATCCGGTTGTGGACTCAATCTGGAAGCTGCCGGATTGCAGAATCGTTTCACAGGGCTGCATTTCCCGCGCCCATTCTCCGTGAAAGCTTAAAATCTTCTGTTTTCCCCGCGTACGCAGGTCAAGCTGGGTACTCATCAGCCGCTCCAGAGTCACTGGTGCGCTTCCCTCATTTTTCACAACCGCAAACCGGGTAATGCAGTCGCAGTCCTCCAGCACACTGTAAACAAGCGTTAACCGGACTGCCCCATTCCGGTCCTCCATATGAAGAACAAGTGACCGGGCGTTTTCCGTTTCATCATAGGCACCCGGAAGTCCTTCCGGAGCCTGCTTTTCCATGATTTCAAAATTCTGAAACCGGAAGTCACTCGTCCGGCTGCCATCGGGATAGGTAAGCTCCACAAAGGGCTGCGCCATATCCCCCTTTCCACGCCCGGACACCTCCAGACACACATCATCCAGCGATACTGCCGGGTGCATCGGATCCTGAATGATGCTGCATCCATTGGAATTGAAGATGCGCATTTTCAGTGCCGCCAATGCCTTCTGCCAGGAATCACCCAAGTTTAATTTTTCGCCATAATAAAGATGCTGCAGATTCCCTGCCGGATCCACACAGAATGCATAGGTCGTATGTGCTGTCTCCAACAGGAAATTTCCGTTTTCCGCATAAATCATTGTACCGCTTCCTTTCGTCTTTCCTGTAAGGTATGATTAATCTCGGTAAGCTTTTCATCCGTCAGAATATACTTTTTCGCAAAAATCCAGGTAGCGGCAAGGAGGCCGATAACCGGCAGAATCGTCATGGTCATGCGGAGAATCACAAGCGAAGGGCCGTAGCTGTTCTCTGCCGCCAGCTGTGCCGCATCCGCAGCGGTATCCTGCTGAATGTTACTGAAATTCAACGCCAGTGCCGCAATCATGGCAGCCACGCCGCTTGCCAGCTTTACCACGAAGGTCTGCATGGAAAAGGTGACGCTCTCATCCCTGCGATAGTTTTTCAACTCTCCGTAATCCACGGTATTCGCAAGGAAAACGGTTGTTAATACGGTCAGCATTCCGAACGCTGCGAACACGAAGAAGCCCGGAATCAGCAGAAAATATACATTGGCAAGTCCCATAAACATCATGGCAAGCAGTACCAGATAGCCTCCGACTGCCATGACCGCACTGACGTAAAAGACCTTAAGTGCACTGATGATTTTGCGCAGCAGGGGATAAAAAATCATCATGGAGAGAATCTGGATTGCACCGCCAAAGGTATTGAACAGCACATAGCTGTCATTCCAGTTCGTTCCTCCGATATCATATTTAAAGAAATAAATCAGCAGATTCGAGGTAATGTAAAGGGAACAGTTAATGAGCACAATCGTAATCACCACCGTCATTGCCTGATCGTTGGATACAAGTGCCCGGAACATCTGCTTTACCGAAGGAGCATTCAGATCCACGGTGGACTTTTCCTTAATATTCAGGCAGGTAATGCCGATCATAATGACAAACAATACCGCAATAATCAATGCAAACCACTGGAAACCGCACCGTTCCACTTCTCTTGCAGCCTCCGTATTTCCTAAGAAAAGCTTCCCAAGAGCCGGTACAGCAATCATGGTAATTACGGTAATCAGTGCGGATCCCACACCGGCACAGGATCTTGCCAGTGTCGTCAGATTCTCTCTTTCCTTACCGCTTTCGGTAAAGGCCGGAATCATGGACCAGAACGGAATATCCATCATGGTATAGGTCACACCCCAGAGGATATAAAATACCGCCGCATAGGCCACAAGTCCGCTGCCGGACAATGCGGGCGGCGCTGCAAACATCAAAAACAGAATCACTGCATTTAAAAGTGTTCCGATCATCAGCCACGGACGGAACTTTCCCCAACGGGTTTTCGTCTTTTCCACGATGACACCCATAAACGGATCATTGAACGCATCAAAGATCCGCGCAACAAGCAGGATTACGCCCATCGCAACCGCGCTCACTCCCAGAATATCCTGATAATAATAAAGTACATAGCTTGCAGAAAGCATATATACCATATCCTTGCCTACTGCACCCAATCCATACGAAAATTTTTCCTTTCCATTCAGCTTCATGCCTCTATCTCCTTTTCATGTTGAAAACTCTTCCATCCAATTCACAAGCGGCCAGCCTGCAAATGCTTCCTGTACAACTGTTTTTTCGACAGCCTGTTATTCTTCAACTCTCAGCATCCATCTGTCCGGCACAAACGACCTCAAACTTTACCGTATGTTCTCCGAAAAGACTTCCTGCCATGGTAAGCTCTGCGCTTCCTGCCATTCCGCAGGTGCGCACATACGTGCCGCCCATGCCGCCCTGTAAGCTGATCGTCGAAGGTCCGATGATCGAAAGCGGTCCCTTTACTGTCAGGGTCAGGGGTTCGTTACAATAACTTAACGTACTTCCTTCCTCACTGACTGCACGCAGCCGGATCGCTGCCACATCATACGTCGTTTTTTCTGTAAGAATCGTATGGGAACAGTCTACCAGTAACTGCGGCTTGTTCACGGGGCGTTTCTTTACGGTTTTCACGACCTTACCGTCACGAATTGCTTCAAACCGGTATTCTGTTGCCGTTCCGCCCCAGTTACCAATATATTTATTATAAAGTTCAACTGCATCTGCCATTTTCATTCCGCGCAGCAGCATGCATTTTGCCGCAAGAAGGATGGTTCCTAACGGCAGATGATTCAGTCCGTTCTTACTCACAGACTGCAGAACCTTCTTCACATCCTTTGCTTTTCCCTTCGAAAAGTTTTCCCCGTTCTGCAAAAGTTCGCCGATAAAATCATCGATGGCAATCGGCCCATGCGGTAGATGGATATAAGGGGACTCTATTGCCTTAAATTCTTTTACAAACCGGTCGTTCTTATATAGCTTCACACTATCTGCATTCGTCACGGCATAAACATCCCGGATGAGGCACGCCGGATACTCCCCGATATCCATGGAAGACGTGATTTCCAGCACATCCTCTTCTCCCTGGCTTGTGTAGAGCGCTGCTGCCAGCTTCGGATTCCGGAACAGGTCAAGCACGCCATGATAGCAGACCCGGTCACCGCTTCCAAAATCCTTGTGGGTATTATAATCAAACATGCACCAGCCAAAGCCCCCGGCAATCTCCTCTTCCCCATAATAGGCATCCAGAACATTCGCATGACGCAGGAGATGCTCTACCCGGTGCTGTTCGCAGTCAAAGGATTTCGTTGGGAACATATGCCCATTGTACTCACTGATCAGATATCCCTTCGAAACGTCCGGTGTCACGTCCTTTTTCTTCCGGCATCCCCGGTTGTTTCCCTCATGCGAAAAGTCATTGAACGCATACACATCCTCAAGCAGCGAACTCTTTTGCAGGTAACGCACTCCACTGGTCTGCCGCATCGGATCCAGTCTGTGGGCAGCCTCATTCGTCCTTTGATAAAACGCATCGTCATCCTCGGATTCGTTGATGCGCACGCCCCACAAAATAATGGACGGATGATTCCGGTACTGCACCACCATGTCCTCGGTATTCCGCACAGCCTGATCCTGCCACTCCTGATCTCCGATGTACTGCCACCCCGGAATCTCCGTAAACACCAGAAGCCCCAGTTCATCGCACCGGTCAAGGAAATGATGTGACTGCGGATAATGCGAGGTACGCACCGCATTCAGCTTCAGTTCGTTTTTCAAAATATCTGCATCCCATTTCTGCATGGATTCCGGCATCGCATACCCCACGTAAGGATAGCTCTGGTGCCGGTTCAATCCCCGCAGTTTCAGCTTCTTTCCATTCAGATAAAAGCCGTCCCTGCGAAAAACCACTTCCCGGAACCCGATCCGCGTTTCCACCGAATCCAGGCACGCACCGTCCCGGTACAGCTCCGTACGCAGTGTATACAGGAACGGATGCTCCACATCCCACATGTTGATCTCCTCAAAGATATGCTCCAACACATTCCGATCGAGTAAATAAGCACTGGAAGAAGCCTCTTCCTCCTTTGTCCACAGTAGCGTCTGCCGGATCATCAGTCCCTTTTTTGACAGCTTTTCCTGAAAATCGGGCAGATTTTTGGCATTCAGGGTGATTTTTTCTCCGTGAAGCTGTAAGGTAATTTCACTTTGGAGCTTCCATTTCTTTCCTAAAGAAGCCTCCTTGCATTTCACACCGGAACCAGAGATTTCTTCCAGATATTCCGCTTTCTTGCCACCCTGCTTTCCCAGTCCTGTACTGTCCGGACTGACCACTTCTTTCCATACCGGAATTGTCATCGGATACACATCGGCAATGGAATCCTGTTCCTTCACTTCCAGATATACTTCCCGGTAAAGACCGCCAAAGGTCATATAATCAATCACTTTTCCAAAGGGAGGAATATTCTGGCTCTCCGTGCTGTCCACCTTCACCACCAGCACATTTTCTTCCCCGTAAATAAGTGCCGGTGAAAGATCGGTCTGAAATGCTGTATAGCCGCAATGATGCTCGTTCAGAAGTTCCCCGTTTAAGTATACCCATGCACTGTGCCCTGCTGCCTCAATCGTAAGCAGTACCCGCTTTCCCTGCCAGTCCGCATCCGGCCGGAACACCTTCCGGTAAGTGAAAATCCCCTGATACAGGCTCTCATCAAAATAATGCAGCGGCACTTCCTGCACGGTATGCGGAAGCTCTGCCTGCTCCAATTCCTGCGCTGCGTCAATCGTCTGCAACCCAAGGTATGACTCTTCAAAACCTTTTAAAAACTGCCAGTTCCGGTTCCAGTAAATTCGTTTCTGCTGATCCGTCATCCCGTTCTCCCTTCCGAGTCAGTAGCTCTTCACATCGACATCACCAAACAGGATTTTCTTAATTGCTCCTTCATTCAGGTTCTCGCCGATCGCAATGATCACTTCCTGTCCTGTCGGGATCGGCTGGAAGTCGAATGCATCCTTTGACGCATTGAGCTGATACCAGGCTCCCGTCTCGTCCTTCAAAAAGCCCTTCACACGGAAGATCTTTCCACACCCCGGATCCTGCATGATCTGTTTTACCTTATCGGGAAGTGTCTCCTTCGTAACCGGCGCATTCATAAAATACAAAGAATCGAATCCCAGATGATTTTCCAGATCCATTTTGCGATAGCTGGAAGAAACATATCCGCATCCGGACAGTTCCTGCAACTGTTCATCCGTCAGGGCTTCCATATTCCCGGCTATGATCTCATCTTCTGTGAGCTTCCGGCTGCACTGGATGTTCTCCATAGCCTGCTGCAAATGCCGGATCGTTCCTTCGATCTGCTCCTTCGTTGCCAAGTCCGCATGACTTAACACGATCTTCCCTGCGTTTGCCGCCTCCGATGCCAGAATAAAGTCTGCCTCCTGTGACAGCTTCTTTTCCAGCTTGGCATCGACAATGGCAATCACATTCTTTACCTCGTACCACTGATCGAGCGGTTCTTCATGGAGTGCATCGAAAAATTCATCCACATCATAAATTCCGGACGGTTCTACCAGCACCCGGTCATACCCGGACATGCCCATCGCAATCAGCTTCGTTTTAAACCGTCTTCTGTGACAGTCGCTGTCACACCCGCCGGAAACCATTTCCAGATCACACTGGTCTCCTAATAATTCCTGCAAAAGAAGCATATCCACATTGACTGCGCCGAAATCATTCTCCAGAATTCCAATCTTCAGTCCCTGTTTCATCAGGTACTGCGCATATGCTTTGATGAATGTTGTTTTACCGGATCCCAGGAAACCGGTAATTAAATCAATCTGTACCATAGGACACCTCTTTCCATGCTATATTCAAGCCCTTTTATATATTCGAACCCTCTTATATCTCTATATTGCTGTTTGCCCTTCCTCTCATCCCAATGAATCCTGCAATGCTTCCGACCAGATCGCAGTCAGCTTCTCCAGTCCGAATGCTGCATTGGCAGGGCTTGTGGAAGGCAGCACCTCCGCTGTCATTCCCAGTGTTTTCTGCTGATATTTCTCAAAATACTTTCCCGACGTCCTGCCATTACAGTAAATATGCTGAATCTTCGACTGTTCCACCACGGTGCGAAGATCGGTCGGCACCACATTCTTAATGCTGCTGTCACTCGATCCGATAATGTCACAGCTGTAAATCGTATCCCACAAGGCAATGTGATGAGTTAGCAGCAATGTTTTCTTTTCTTCAATCGTGGTTGGTACATTCTCGTGGAGTACCGCACTGATCACCTTCCAGAACCGGTTCTGCGGATGCCCGTAAAAGAACATCTGCTCTCTGGATTTGACCGATGGAAGACTCCCCAGAATCAGGATCTTTGAATCAGCATCATATAACGGTGGAAACGGATGGGTAATATGTTCGTATTTTTCTTCCTTTAAAGTTTTCTTATTCAATGAATTTTCCTCTGTTTTTTGTTAACCAAATTGTATTTTTGATAACATACTTGCACTTCAAGCTTCATTTGTCTTTGAAGCAGGCTCCCAAACAACTTTATTGTCTGTTCTCTTCTATCTTTTTTCATCATATGTGTCCAAAAAATGATGCCGTACTCCTTTTTCCTTATAAGCAATGACGGTATCAATATGCACATTCTCCACACTTCGGAAAATGCACTTCTCCACATCCGGATTGTTTTCTTTTAATTTGCGGATCAGCTCCTTCGTCTCCTGACGCTTGGAATGATTCTGTCCGTTGTTGCAGGTCGTACAGGTATCCGTAAATTTGCAGGCACACTGAATAAAATGAAGTCCGTTATAATCACGCCATGCCTTGATATCATCCTCACGGATATAGTACAGCGGTCGGATCAGCTCCATTCCCTCAAAGTTCGTACTGTGAAGCTTCGGCATCATCGACTGGATCTGGGCGCCGTACAGCATTCCCATTAAGATCGTCTCAATCACATCGTCATAGTGATGTCCCAGCGCGATTTTGTTGCATCCCAGTTCCCTTGCAAACGCATAAAGATTTCCGCGGCGCATTCTTGCGCACAGATAGCAGGGGGACTTCTCCACGGTATATACCGAATCAAAAATATCACTTTCAAAAATCGTAATGGGGATCTGAAGTGCTCTGGCATTGTCCTCAATTACCTGACGGTTTTCCTTATTATAGCCCGGATCCATCACCAGATACTTGACTTCAAAATCCACCTTGCTGTATTTCTTCAATTCCTGAAACAGCTTTGCCATCAGCATGGAATCCTTACCGCCGGACATACAGACCGCCACCCGGTCTCCATCCTTGACCAGTTCATAGTCTTTCAATGCCTTAATGAACGGACTCATTAAAGAGGTACGGAACTTCTTCTGCAGACTGTGTTCCACCTTCCGGCACAATTCGTCCTCCTGCTGGTTCTGCATGTCATAGCGCAGCCATCCAAGATACCCTTCCTGCAGACTGTAAGCTTCGTAGCCCTGATCGCACAAGGCCTGTGCCAGATCCACGCTGATAATTCCCCGCGCACAATACAGAATGATCTTCTTTGACCTATCCTCCGGCGGATTCAACACAAGCTCCTGCGCATCCGCCCAGACAGATCCCGGAATCAGTCCGTAGTTCCGGTCATATTCATTCCGGATGTCGATAATCAGAAGCTCCTCCGGGTTCATTTCCATAAGTTCTTTTGCTGTTATTTCCATTGCTGTTTCTTCCTGCTCCAATCTATAATCCTGTAACTGAATCGTAACTGTTTCTTACGGCTTCTTCCTCTTTCCGGTTCTGCGACAGTGTACCGATCGTAATTCCTAAAAATACGATGGCAAGCAGCAGCATCGGCGCCACCACATAGCCATGCAGCGAATCCAGTATGGTGATTCCCGTAAGATACTTTACGCCTTTCATTCCCATATAGCGGTTCATGACAATCGCACCGACTCTCACTCCCGCATTAACCAACAGATTTAAAACCAACGCCACAATGCTCATGACAAAGCCGGTTCTTTTGGAAGCGCACATCAAAACGATGCAGCTTACCAGATAAAGCAGAAATATCAGAATCGTTGACCAGAGATTCACGGTATGAACCACCGGCTCATCCAACTGAATTCCTGCGCTAAACAGCGGGAAAAAATTTTCCTGATTACTATGAAGCAGGATTTCCAAAGCAACTCCTAAAAATGTGAATACGGTTGCAATTACCATTAAAATCTTTGAAGTCCATGTGACCATAGCTACCTCCCTTGGGATTATCCCTTTTTCTCTGTGGCTCATTATACAATAAATAAATGAAAAAGTCACCGTTCCTTAGCTCCTAATCCTAAAGAACGGTGAACTATTATATATCTATATGGCAAAACAAACATTATCTCTATTTATCCATAATAATCTTCATGTATATATCCGTTTATATATTTTCCTGTTATGGCATCATCCCCCCTGCATATACCCACGGTCCAATGCCTGCATCTTGCATGAAGGATACATCAATAATCTGTCCATTCCTAAACTTTCCAATAATAGAGTAATTAGTTCCAGGTCCACTTCTAACATTAAGATTACTACCATCTGTAATAACATGATATTGATATCGCGCCACTCCTCTTGCTGATCCATTTTCTGATGAATCAACCAGTTGAAGCATTCCTCCATCTACCTGAATCAGTTCTGGAATGCTTCTGTCTTTCTCCTGTTTTTCTGCTGCAAAACATGTCATAGAACTGGCCACAATTACTAATAATGTAATACAAAAAATTTAAAATGTTTTTTTCATACGTTGATCCCTTTCCTTCATACCTTTTCAAAAATCACCTGTCCGTTTTGCCAATAGCCTGCAACTCCATGATTCACACTGAATCCCAACTGCACTGCCTTTTCCACGCCGGTAAAAGTCTTACTTCTCTCATATCCTCCTTCCCATGAAAGTTTAATTAACGTACACTGCGTTTTCTCTTCCACAAAACCATAAAGAAAATCCTCATCATAGGTTCCATAATTTACACTTTCCTGATCATGTGCCCCGGCTTCATAAAGTAATTCTGCAGTCTCTCCGTTCCAGCTCTGCAAATAAATATTTTCTGCCAGATCCTTATATACCACGCCCCGGCTACTTAACAGCACATCACTTTGTACATCTGTAATTTCTTTAGCCCGTTTTCCGGTATCCGTATCGTGCACAAAAATCCGGTTCTGTGCAGGATCCCGGCATACCAGCTTATGATATTGGAATATTGCATTGGTATACCCTGCAGGAAGCATTGCAGCATCCTCTTTCGAATAACCGCACCTTTCTAATATCTGATATACCGTCTGCTGATCTTCCGGTACCTTCTCGACATGATCCCCCTTTTGCATATATTCCTCACAGGAATCTGCAAGCTCAATATAAATTTTCTCTTCGCAGGCATAAATATTACGACATGTCCATAATTCTTCGGACCATGCTGCAAGCTGTTCTTCCTGCCGGTTTTCAATCGACATCCGTATCAATCCTGTAAGACTATCCTTTTCCACCGGATATCGGATATAATACAGGAAGTCTCCATCAAAATTTCCAAGCTTTACATTTCCTTCTGCCAGTTTCTCTACCTTGGCAGTCTCTTCCGAAACCCGCTTCAATCCTTCTGCGTCCGGGAAATAAAAATATCCATCTGCCCATTTCACCACATTATATGTAGAATCCACCTGATCGCTGCCATCTTTATTCTGCACCTTCTGCTTCTCATCCTCTTTTTCCCGGTTTTCCTCCTCTGAGTTTGGAACTCCCGGTATCACCTCATTCATGCTATCGCCCTGCCGATCATCCGGAACGCTTTTTATTTCCGAAACATTCTGAGATACTGTTTTTCTGTCCGTAAACGTACATCCGGCCAGACAGAACAAAATGAGTAGAACCAATACTGACACCATTCCACTGATCTTTTTCTGTCTGGAAATCATTCCGATTCTTTCCTTCAGCCGCTTCGCGCCGCCACTCATGGACGTGGTAATGGTAAAGTCCACAGCCCTGTGATTTTGTCTTCCCGCCAGCGCAAGCAGCGTATAGCCATACTCCTTGCGCTGTGCCTCCTCATGCAGCATTTGCAGTACTGCTTCATCACAGGCAAGCTCACAATCCTGCTTCATGTATCTGACCGCAACCCATACAAATGGATTATAAAAATACAACACCAGACAAAGATTTCTCAACAACACCCATAGCAGATCTCCATTCCGGTAATGACAATATTCATGCAGAATCATATAGGAAAGCTTCTTTTCATCCTGAACCATCCTGGCATCCACATAAATCCGGTTTCCAGCCAGAAACGGCGAAGGCAGCTCCTTTAGCACATATATTTGCAGACCGGTATGCGGATCTCTTTTATAAAAGATTCGTTCTCTCCGGCAATATCTGTAAAACCGCAGATTGGACAAAAGCATTCCCAATCCCAGCAGCAGTGATGCACCCCAGCGGATGGCACTTCCATAAGTATGAATCCATTGATACAGAAAAGGGGCTGTTGATTGCAAAATAGTATCTGTTTCCGTACGTTCCCCCTGCAATGGCACCTGCATTTCTTCCCTGACTTGTCCCATAAGAGCAGTGTCCTGTACTTCCGAATCTGCCTTGATCGGTGCACTGCCGGTAATATCGGTGTTTATGCTCGTTCCGTTCTGCTCCCGGAATATTATGCTTTCCGAAAACAGATTCTCAATACTAAAACTGCTTTGCACCGGGATAAATGGCTGAACCATGAACAACAGTACTGTCACAATCCATATTCCATACTGCATTCTTCTGCTGATGCGTCCCCATGCAGCCTTTCGAAGAAGCAGAATTCCCGTCACTACAATTCCCCATTTTACAATTTCCAATGTTATTCCCCCTTGCGTTTTTCCAATATACGGATCAGTTCATCAATGTCCTCATCCGTAAGTTTCTCCTGCTCTAACATGGTTGTCATCATCAGTCCCCGGTTGCCCTTGAATACCCGGTTTAAGAAATTCTGCTCTTCCTGAATCACCGCTTCTTTCCGGTCCAGGTCGGAATAATATAATTTTGCCTTTTCTCCCTCTACATAATGAATGATTTTCTTGCTCTCCATTCTTTTCAGGTACGTCATAACCGTATGCTTGGTCCAGCCCGTTTCTTCCTGCAACTCTTTCGTAATCTGCATCATGGTCCTGGGCTGTTCTTCCCACAGCACATTCATAATTTTCCATTCCGCATCGGATATTTTAATCATTATTTCTCTTCCTCTCTGAGCCATTCTGTGATTGTAACTGTGAAGGTACGGAATCCTTACCTTCCATTTTCTACAGGTAGACATCTGTATACCCATAAAATAGCATATAGGTAGACAGTTGTCAACCTTCTATTTTTGTACACTTAGTTTTTAATATATGTACCACCACCGCATGACAGTAAATGCAAATCTTCGTAACTATTCCATATATAAAACAAAAGCCAGAAAACGATTATGCCTCTTTCGCACTCTCGTTTTCTGACTTTTCCCTCGTCTCTACTCCTCAAGCATCTTCGGGATGAAGATCCTTGCATATTCGGTCCAGAACTCCATATTGTGCTCTCCCTTGGACTCCATATAACAATGCGACACCTCATACTTATCGAGAAATCTGTGAAACTCACGGTTCTTTTCAAGCAGGAAGTCCTCGGTTCCACACGCCATATAGATATCCGGCATCTTCCGCTGTTCATTCAGGATCTCTTCTACCAGCACCTCCGGATTATAGCGGCTGATCTCAATCCGGTCCAGATCTCCGAAGCAGCCGTGATAGTACTCATAATTGGCGACCTCGTTTGATCCTCCCGGCTGCATATGAGCAATCTCATGGATAATGAGTGCCGAGGAGAGCGCTGCCACCTTTCCGAAGGTCTCCGGATACTGTAATGCCGTATGCAGCGCCCCGAAGCCGCCCATGGAAAGCCCCATGATGTAAGTCTCTTCCGGATCCATGGCAAGACCAAAGGTCTTACGGATGTAATCCGGCAGTTCCTCTCCGATAAAGGCTCCATACTGATGTCCGGTAGCCGGACCATCTACCCAGAAGCCGTTTTCTCCGCTCGGCATCACGATTGCGAAATTGTAAAGTGTACTTAAATTATCCGGCACCCAGTTCTCTGCAGCACCGGTATATCCATGCAGAAGAAAAAGGGTCTTCATCCGTTTCCCTTTACGCTTCTGCTCAATCTGCCAGGTATTGCAGAAATCTCCCGGAATAATCATCTGAAACTGCACCGTCCTGCGCAGACAGTTTGAGAAAAAATCAATAGTTAAATGTGCCATTCTTCATCCACTCCTTTTCCAGTCCTTATGCAGACCTTCTATAACCGGAACCGTTCAATGATGGTTCCTAATTTTGCAATGCTGTCACGGCTTTCACGAAGCAGCTCATAGCCCTCTGTGGTCTTTGCAGCAGCATCGGAGGATTTCTCCGCGATCTGGCTGACACCCTGTGCGGACTGGCTGATCGTTTCACTGACATTGGTCACATTCTCTGCAATATCACTGATCTGCTCATCCAGCTTTGTAATCTCACTGTAAACTCTTCCCATTGCATCCGCAAAGGTATTGGCATCCGCCTGATATTCCTTACCGATCTCCCTGAAGGAATTATAATCAAGCACTACCGTATTCTCCAGGAAATCCATAATCGTCGTCATACAGTCGGTCATACTGTTAACGGCACTGTTGACCTCTGTAACCATTTCCGTAATGCCATCCACCGTTGCATAGGTCTGATTTGACAGATTTCCAATCTCTGTTGCCACAACGGCAAAGCCTTTTCCCGCTTCACCGGCACGTGCTGCCTCAATATTGGCATTCAGGGCAAGGAGATTGGTCTGGGACGAAATCTGTTTAATGTTTTCGGTCAGATTGTTAATCTGGTCAACCGCCCTGGACTTCTCAATGGCTTCCTTGGTTTTTATCTTCATCTCCTCGAAAATTGCCAGTGCCTTATTGCTTGAAGAAATGGTTGTGCTCTGGAGCCGGTCAGCTCTGCCCTTAACCTGTACAGAGGTCTCCTGTCCTTCCTTTGAAAGCTCCTTTATATCTTCCGTATTTTGCTTAATACCATCAATGTTACCGGTAATCATGGATGCGCTTGCTGTTGTCTCCTGCATGCCGGCTGCCATTTCCTGCGTGGTTGCGGAATTATCCTCTGCCATTTCACTGTTTGCCTGCATGATGGAATCCAGCTTATCCATATCAGTCAGAATGGTTGTTTCCGCAGCTGTAATGTCTCCGATCAGTTCACGGAATACCTTTCTCATATCGCTGACAGCACCCGCCATCACGCCGGTTTCATCCTTGCGCTTTACCAGGGATTCCCCTGATTTTGTTTTCTGGAAATCAAGATCCGCTGTCTGACGGATGACCTTCGTGATGCCGGTAATCGGAGCAGCAATACTCCGGCTTAAAACAACCGCAAGTACGATACAGATAAGCACACATACCACACAGGTACCGATCATCATGACCGACAGGCTTACAGCATCTGAGGTAATCTCACTGTCCGGGGCAGACAGAGCTACCATCATTCCATTATCCAGCGTATAGAATACCGCACTGGTCTTTGTTCCGTTACTGCTAAAGCCCTCTACCTGTCCCTCATTTGCTGCATCACACATCCGTGCCTTTTCATCTGCCGTCATCCCAAGCTGCTCAAGATCCGCGCCGTTTTCCATCTCGGGATGGTACATAATGGAGCCATCCGGCTTATAAAGGAAGGAATATCCGGTAGAAAATGCCTTTGTTTTTTCAACCATTCCCGTAATCTGTGAAAAATCAATATCCATTCCGATAATACCAACGGATTCCCCGTCAACATACAGCGGAACAACATAAGAAATCATATAAACATTCACATTACCGTTGAGATAAGGATCCATCCACAACGGTGCACCGTTCTCTACAGGAACATAATACCAGCCGACATGCTCCACATCCGTTTTGTCATACATGGTAAAGTCCGTTGGTACAGAACTGGTGAATTCCTCGTCCGTGCTGTTTCTGGTAAGGAAAATACCGGAAGTCGGTTCCGTAAAATCAGGATTGTACCGCACATAAACGCAGATAGCACCATCGGTGTGCTCTCCAAACTTCACAACATCACTCATAATGGAATCCGTATACTGCTTCACATAGACTGCACTGCTCTTAAACTTCGAAAAATCAAGCTTATTCATTGCAATACTGCTTAAGGTATCTACGGACTGTTCGATTTTCGAAATCTGTGCATTAATCTGTTCCTGCTCGTTCCGGCACTTCAATGCCAGCTCCTGTTCAGCCCCCTGATTTGATGTCTGATACACATTCCGAAGACTCATAAATCCAATCGGAATGGCTGAAAGTAAGGTACATACAATAATACTTACAATAATTTTTGTCTTAATGGATTTCATATGATCACCCCTCCTAATCTTTGTATTCTGATCCTTTTGATTTTCTTATCCCTGGTTTTCAGGTTTTATCTGCTTTTCAGGTCTTTTCCTGCTTCTTCCCCTATTCCACGACCACTATGCCCTCATCCTTCACCGTAATGGTCATGTCATCCTTTACATAGGAAAGGAACTCTTCGCCAAGGCTGTCTACAACCGGCATGCTGACATTGTCAAGCCATACATCTGCCAGAATGGCTCCGGCTCCTGCCAGGGAATCAATCGGCTCTGAAAACAGCATACATGCAGGCTGACGGTTCATGGAGCATGCACAGTAAAGAACCAGTCCTCCCGTCGTCGATCCGATTGTTGTCGGGAGGCACAAAGCCTTGCCTGCCATCTGCTTTCCGTAAAGATCCGGATTGTTCTGATCGCCACAGGTTGCCTTCTTATCTCCAAACTGCAATGCCTTCTGGAAGGATGCCAGAGTATTTAAGCCTCCGTGGGATACGAGTGCCTTTGCTGTTGTCGTTCCGTTTGCTACAACTCTTCCTTTAAATTCTTTCATCGGGCCGTTCCTCCTTTTGTGATCTGCTCCAGAATTTCCGCATCGGTATAATATCTCGCACTGGTGTAGGTTCTAAGCTTGTTGCTGGAAGTAATGACCGGCATCTTTTCACTGAGCGGATTGTTCATATACATCAGCGGACAAATATAGGAAGTAATGACTCCCGCCTGCTTCAACGTCGCTGCATAAGGGGTTTCTTCAAACTTCTTAAGCACCGCCGGAGCTGCCGTAAATACGGTCGGAATGCAGACCTTTGTCTTTCCGTATTTCTTAAGGCTTTCTTCGATCTTCTTCGTCCAGTCAATCAGCTGGTTCAGACTCATATGCGGACATCCCATAAAGCAGAGCTTCGGAGCCGCATCCTTCTTTTTCCAGATAACCGGGTAACTGCGGTATACCCGGTTAAGCTCCTCATCATCCACAACATAAACCTTCGCGTTCTCGGCAATCAGATCCTTGTCATACTGAACCGCCTCAGGTGTGATATTCTCCACATGATAAAGTCCTACGGCTCCGTTAGAAGCAGTCGCTGCACCAAAGTCCTTCAGATAGGTTTTGGCATCCTCGTCAAGTCCTCCAGGAAGCCACTGATCCAGTCCTACAATATAGGGAACCTCTGCCATGACCTTCATTCCGATTGCAGAGCCAAGAAGCTGTGCCTCCGGCTTTTTCGTTGTTTCGATCCTGACAATCCAGGTCGCTTTTCTTCCTTCATCGGTAAGAAGTCCGAAGTTCGGCACAAAACCGGCAACTGAACCCATCAGATCAATAATTCCGGAGTTACGGTTGCATCTTGCCCCCAGCACGGAATTGGCATATACCACTGCCGAAGATTCCGACCAGGACAGCACCTCACCCATCGCCGGTGTATTCCCCACCTCCTTCATATAGCAGGTACAGGTATATGCATCCTTTTCCATAATTCCAAGTCTGGTAAGCTGCTTCTCATAATCCTCCTGCCTGGAATACATGAAATTTTTAAACACAATATTCTGTAAAAAGGAGCTCGGCACATTGGGATCAAGCGGTCTTGGATCTGCAGAAAACTTCTGCTTCGATACATTTCCGGATTCAATCAGGCGGTCCATCAGTTCATAAACCGGGGCCAGTGCCTTTAATCCAAACGAGGTTACCAGGTGGTTATACTGACTCGTTACCGGCACCATGGAATCTGCTCCGAACAATTCCCCGTACCTCACCAGCGTCTTCATAATTCTGGCAAGGATGTCTCCCTGCTTTCCATCTAAAATTTCCTGTTGTTCTTTCGTTAAATTCAAAATGATCACCTCGCTCCTTAAATCTTCATGGCTACTTCATAAGCCCGCCATACGACACTTCTTAAATTACCGACCTGCTTACAGTCACCAACCAGATGTACATTCCTGCTCTCTTCGGCAAGCGGATTGGGAAGATAACCGGCAGAGCTGATAACACTGTCACACGGAATGGTGATCTCGCTGCCTTCCTTATCCTTACATATGATCTTTCCTTCTTCTACGGACTGTAAGGTGGTTTCAAGATAAACCGGCACCTTCTGCCATGCAAACCATTCTCTTAAATAGGAGCTGTTCGCCAGACACACACCGGTCTGCGCAATCAAGTCATCCTTCATTTCCACGATCACCGGCTTTTTGCCCTGTAAAGCCAGTTCATATGCGATTTCACATCCGGTAAGTCCACCGCCGACAACGGCTACCTTTTCACCTACCGGTGTTCCGGTCAGAAACTCACAGGCTTCCACCATCTTCTCATGTCCCGGAACCTTCTTAAGGACACGCGCAACCGAACCGGTTGCAACGATCACCGGACTTCCGGCAAACGGCTCAAGGCTCCTGATCTCTTCATTAAAATGAATCTCGATGTCCAGATCCTTCATCTGTTTTTTGTACCAGGTCAGAAGATCACGTAATTTACCCTTATAGCTTTCTGCGCTTGCTGCGATAAAGGTTCCTCCAAGCTCTCCGGTTTTCTCATGGATTACCGGTTCATGTCCACGCAGCTTTAATACTCTGGCTGCTTCCATGCCGCCGATACCGCCGCCAATAATATGTACCTTCCTCGGACTTGCGGTCTTTACCAACTTGTGCTTCTCCCACTGCATCGTTTCCGCATTCACCGCACATCTTGCCAGATGCAGGGAATCCGAAAGTGCCTGGTCGTTGGGAACGCCCTTGTAATGACACATGTTAAAGCATCCGTTATGACAAAGAATACACGGCCGGATATTGTCCTCCTGTCCGTTCATCAGCTTCGTTACCCATTCCTGGTCTGCCAGGAACTGACGGGCAAACCCGGCACCGTCAAGTCTGCCATCCCGGATTGCATCTGCTGCCACGCGGGGATCCATACGTCCCGCACACACCACCGGAATATCCACGAACTTACGGATATGCTCTACATCCTCAAGGTTGCAGTTCTCCGGCATATAAATCGGTGGGTGCGCCCAATACCACGCATCGTAGGTTCCGTTGTCGCAATTAAGCATATCGTATCCGGCATCCTGCAGATATTTAACTGCCTTCTCCGACTCTGCCATATCACGTCCGGCTTCTACATACTCTTCCCCCGGCAATGCTCCCTCACGGAAGCCCTTGGTCTTCGATTCCACACTGTAACGTAACGATACCGGGAAGTCTTTTCCACAGACCTTCTTGATTTCCTTGACGATTTCCACAGCGAACCGGTAACGGTTCTCAAAGGATCCACCATATTCATCGGTACGCTTATTCACATATTTTAACGTAAACTGATCAAGCAGGTAGCCCTCATGTACTGCATGGATTTCTACACCATCCACTCCCGCATCCTTTAAAAGCTTCGCGGTCTTGCCAAACGCCGTGATAAACTCCTCGATTTCTTCCACGGTCATCTCTCTTGACGGTACCTTATCGGACCAGCGGTTCGGTGACGGACTCGGTGCTGCCGTAATCTTATCAAGATCCATAACAGGCTTTGCCAGAACACGAAGTGCCTTATTCGTATACAGGGTTTCCATCATGCTGCTGATCGTAAAGGACCGTCCAAACCCTGCCGTCAGCTGCACGAAGAGCTTCGCACCGGTCTTGTGAAATTCCGGCATCCACTTTGCCAGATCCTGATACATCTTTTCATTCTTATAAAGCCACTTCCCATACATGGGATTGTATACCGGCTGGCAGCCCGGAAGAACCAGTCCACAGTTGTTCTTCGCCACTTCCATGATGAACTTCGCTCCATCCTTGTCAAAGTGGTTCACCTCCATCCAGCCTAATAGGTTTGTTCCGCCCATAGAGGTCAGCACAATACGGTTCTTAATCTCGCAATTGCCAATCTTCCACGGGGTAAACAGCGGTTCCAGTCTTTGCTCCATAATGACCCTCCTAATAAAAACTTTCATAAACCTTTTGTGTAATTTTCATATTCCCTGGCAATAAGTATACCATAACTTGTGCAAAATCGCTATAATTGTCCCAAAATAAAACATGATGGTAATTTTCATCACCACCATGTTCTATCTATCCTATATCCATAATATCTATCCATCACTCACATGCCTATGCTACGCACTCCCGATCTGTCTTTGACAAATGCATGTAACACCCGCGTTCGGTTAGCAGGTAACATTAATGACCGGCATGGGAGTTGCTGCCGGTGCACTCACACCTGAGACCTCCGCAGCAGACATGGTATCTGAAGATCCAAAGGACAGGCTTCCGTTATTCATCGGTATCACCCCACTGGATTTCATCTTTTCCAGTCGGTCAAATACGGCTTTCAGATACTCTGCATCTGCCTTGACAATATCCTTCATCTCTTTGTTACGATGCTTAATCTTCATCATTTTAAGATCTGCCGGATCCATATCCCTCTGAACCGACATCAGGGAATCCGATAATTCATCCATTCCCATTTCACTGAACAGGTCCTTCATGCTCTCTGAAAACTGATTCAGAATCTCATCCGAAAACTCATTAAGGCTCGAAAGAACTTCATTCAGACTGTCCAATGCCGTACCACAGTTTGCATACATCTGGAGCATCGCCAGATCCGGATCGGTCATCGTATATTCCTTCTGCACCGGATCCATTCTTTCCTCTGCATTGTCCGGTTCCTTCTGATTCTCCCCGGCAGATTTCGTATCTTCTCCGGAAAGCTTCTCTTCTTCATCAATCCTGCTTCCGGCACACGGACCACCCGTGCATTTCGCCATTTCCTCTTCTTCCAGATGCCTTGCCTTTTTCCTGGCAACACGCTCCATTGCCTTTGCATGGTCAATCGCTGCCTGAATTTCTTCACTGTCGTAATCGCCACTCTGCTTCTTGCTTTTCAATCGCAGAACCTCACGACGTGCCTGACCTGCCACCTGCTTCGCTGCAAGGGAAGTTTTGCTGCGCAGAATTTTCGTGGATAAATTCTTAAACTGATATTTCAGCTTTTTCAGGCTTAAGGAAGTATTCTTCGCCTGCTGCCGCTGCGTCCTTAAGGATTCCCCATAGCTCTGCGTACTGCTGGACATCGAATTCGAACTCGATATCTGCGAAGGTGCCCCCGACGATTCCTCCCAGGAAGTCGAAAGACTCCTCCTGATATCCCTCATATTACTATTCTGCCGCGTGCTCTGTTTCTGTCCGATCTGACCTATATAAGTATGTGAACCAGTCTGATTAGAAGCCATATAGGACTTCTGCTGACTCTGTATTCCGACGTTGATTCCTTTCATGTCTGTTTTCCTCCTCCGTGAGTCAAACAAGAACTGTGCGTATCAGTTCCCCGATATGATACTACCGCATTTCTAATAGTTAAATCGACATGATGGGTGGAAAACTTTAGTTAATAAATCTTTATTGACACATGTATATAGCTGTATTATCATTTAATTACAAGTAAATTCTTGTTTCTTTTGAATAACAAATAACATCATTACCATAAACAGGAGATCATATGACCGTAGGAGATCGCATAAAGGAAAGCAGAAAAAAGAAAGGACTGTCCCAAAAGGAATTGGGACAAAAACTCAATATTTCCCAGCAGATGGTTGCTCAACTTGAAAACTCTTCTGCGATGCCTAAAATCAACACCTTACAAAAAGTTGCCGACGCCTTGGAAATCCCATTAACTTACTTATTATATGGTTCCATTATTTCTCCTGATCTTGAGGTTTATCTCAATACGAACGATAAGGAATCAACGCTGTCGGAACTTACTAACCTACAGGATCATGCATCTGATCAAATTCATAGAATAACAAACTATGCATTACTGTTAACAAAATTTGAGGACAAAAAAAAATTAGCTCAACTAGTTAATTTATTTGACAAACTTAATACAGATGGAAAAAACAAAGCCTTAGATCAACTTGAAATGCTGACTAGAATTCCTGAATATCAGTAAACTATTACCAAGGTTAAAAGGAAACATTGACAATATCATATATTTACCAAGGGAACCGAAGGGGCGATATACCAGTTACCGGACACTCATACGAAAGGAGCTGGTGCGATGGTTACATATACGGATCTGATCCAGTTTGTAATTATGCTTTGCGCAGTAATAACTCTTGTCATTTACACTCAACGCAAAAAATAGCGCCCTCGCTCTGGTAAAGTAAGGCGCTACTTTTAGCAATAAACCATTTTACCGGCAGCTAGGTGTACTCTAGCTTTCGGTTCTCTTGTTAAACATATTATACCCAATATGTTATATTTTTGCAAACATAATTCTGTTATTTTTTTGTATCATTTGCGTAAACCTTCAAAATCTACTGCATGAACAATTCTCCAGATGCACTTACAATAAATCCGACATCTGCTACAGTTCCCCCAACTTCAATTTTCCCATTATAATCTTTGGAACGAATCGTGAGTTTCCTTCCGTCCACTGTATATTCTCCATTCCAACCGTCTGAAAGCATAATATTTTTGGAAAACATCACTGAAATCTCCCATGACGTTACCGCTTCTGTTCCTTCATTTGTCACAGTTAACTGATACTGGTAAAAATTCTTTCCTTCGGACTCCCAGCTTCCAATTACCTGTGCGTCCACGGCAAAATCTCCATAGACCAGATTCTGTACATCCGCACTGTTGTCTGCACTTGCATCACATATGGTCGAAGTTTCAGTTTTCTTCTCCTGATCCTTCTCCTCCTCATGGAGCAACGCATAAATCCATTTACCGCTTTCACTTAAGTCTTCCTCTGCAAAGCTGGAAGTCTTTTGACAGTTAGAAGCAATCAGCGCAGAGGTCTCATTTTTATTGCAGAAGCTCCAGACTGCATAGCTGACTCCCAACTGATCCATGGTATCCACCCAGATTCCCGCCTGTGCCAAATCATTTCCACCGTTACCACTTGCGTCACACAGCCCATATTCACTGACAAAAACCGGGGTCCCGGCCGCTATGGCATCCTTCATTTTATTTCGCAGATCCTCTTTATGTGTTGCAGCATAAAAATGAAGGGTGTACATGATGTTATTGTACCCGGTAATCGGATCCTTCTGTGGCTTGTCAATCTCCTGCGACCAGGTGGGCGTTCCCACTAAGATAACCGCATCCTTTGCATTGTTCCGGATGACCGGAATCACTTCTTCAGCATAGGCCTTCACGTCTTCCCAGGTGGTATCGCCATTTGGCTCATTGCAGATCTCATAGATCACATGGTTTTCATCTTTAAATTTTCCTGACATTTCATCGAAAAACCGGATTGCCTCATCTTTATGCGTCAAAGGATTCTGGTCATGCAGAACATGCCAGTCCACAATCACATACATATCTGCCTGCTTCGCGTATCCGACGCCATCTGCTACGAGCTTTTTCAGCTTTTCCTTATCACCATCCGTACAATAGCCGCCATTTTCATCGGTATACATTGCAATCCGGAACAAATTGGCTCCCCAGTCATTGCTTAACTGTATCACGGCATCCTGATTCACAAAATCCGGAAACCATGCAATTCCATGTGTGCTGACACCACGAAGCTGTACCGCCTGCCCTTTTTCATCAACAAGCTGTGTTCCTTTCACAGACAACGCCCCATTTTGAGACGGATGTGCTAAAACAAAACTCCCATTTTTTACCACACGATTATCTTCTTCCTTGGATGCATCACTGGGATTTTTCTGATCTTTTATATTTTCATCATCTTTCCCTGATCTCTTCTGCTCTTCCAACATGTCAGGTTCCATGTCATCCATCTCATCAATTTCCAGTTCGCTCTTTGATCCCTTTTGGTCTTTCTGAGCTTCTTCTACCTTGTCCTGTGCCTGTTCTGTTCTCTCTCCATCTATCGCAGAAACCTCTTCCCCTGCACAGGCCACCAGACCCAAGCATACTATCCCCATACTTGCGATCATGATAAACCGTCTGATTCTTCCAAATCTTTTTCCCATATCTGTTGTCTTCCCTATTTACAATATATTACTTACTAAAGATAATAATTTTCTGGGCTATTTTCTTCACGAAAGGCATCCAGGTTACCAGTTTATAAACCGGATTCACTACGGCCATACCACGGACAATATTGTCGTTTTTCACCTTGTGGAATCCTTTTGCCAGATCGGCCATTTCTTCGAAACTGTTCGCTCCCCAGGTAAACACAGCACCGGTTGACTGGATCGATTTCTCAACCTTCTCTTTGTTCACAAATTTCGGGCACAGGCATTCCAGCATGACACAGGCATTATCAAAATTATCATAAATAATCGAAAGCATCTTCTGCACCTGTTCCTTCGTAAGATACATCGAAAGCCCCTCAATGATAAAAAGCATTTTTCCCCTTACGGTTACCTGTTCTGCCCACGCCGGATCAAAGCACGAACATCCGATTGTGGATACTCTGCCTTTTTCATTATATACCGAATCCCGCACCGCAATGGTTTCCGGCAAGTCCAGATTGTACCAGGTAATCTTTCCGTTATCCATACGATAAAATCTCGTATCCAGACCACAGGCGATATTTACTACCGTACAGTCCGGATTTTTCTTAATAAAATCAGACACCAGTTCATCAAATACTACCGTACGTGCAATAACTCCGGCGCTCATAGTATTGTCCCTGGATGCCTTGGAAAAGTCATAATCCAGCTTTGCCACAATTTCCTCTGCCTTTTCATCCTTAAACTTATGCTTGGGATTCTTACTGTACATTGCCCGTGCATAAAAGCTCTGTAGCATCGTCTCGGCTGCCCCATTCAATACCGGTTTAATTTTATCCTGATTACCCTTACCTGCCATGATTTCACGATTCTCCTTCCGCGCTTCTTCCTTATGTAGTTAGCTTTTTCTAACCCATAAATAGTTTATCATAGTTTTGCATTAATACAAGGGGCTTTCGTGACACAATCCTTATCTATTTTTATTATAAATCTCTTCCACAATATAATCTATGACACCCTGAAATGCACATTTTATGAATCAATCTCCGTAATGGTCGGTACCGTCCATGTCTCTAATGCATCACCTACAGGAAGCCAGTTTATCGTATCCTCCGTGCATCCTGCTCTGTCTTGGGATACAATGCAACCTCAACTGTATTGGCACCAAGACCGGCAATTGCTACCAACGCACGATAAGCATATCAGAATCCCCCTAAAGTCAAAAATGATCCACTGGATCATTTTCTCATATGCATGGCAGCATAGATGAAACGGACATGTCTGCCCCAACAGACATGTCCAGTTTCCGGTATAAAACTTATGGTTCAATAATATTAAAATATTTATACTCTGCGGTAACCGTAACGGCGTCCATCAATCGTGTCAGACAGGTCTCATCACCTTCCTGCTCAACCAAAGCTGCAGCATTCTCTGCGTTTTTCTGGACAATAGACAATAGTCCTGCACGTTTCGTTGTCCAGGTCACATCTGCATCCGCATCCTGGGTATCCTTCTGATAAAGCAGTACACCGTTTTTCACACGGAGTACGTAATTCCCTTCCGGTAATATCAAATTTGCTGTAAAGGTCAGATCAGGAACCTTCGTTGTATCCATAAGAATTCCCAGATAATCCAGAATCATATCAGGTGTCATATGTAAAATAACATCACCGTTACCATTAGCTCTTGTTGCATCATCGGTATTGGTGCCATTTCGCAGCTCCTGTGCCGCACAAAGATAGGCATTTCGCCATGGACCTGCTTCTGCCTGATATCCCAACTGTTCTAAAGCATCTGCACACAGATAACGTGCGTCCATATTTTCCGGATCCGCATAAACCAGCGTATTGGTAATCTGGGCAACCCATTGATATTCACCCTTGGCAAAATCCTCTTTTGCTTTTTCAATAACAGCATCTGTGTCACCGATATATTCTACCAGCTTCTGAGCATAATCCGATGGTGTAAGTTCTGCAAGATGGATAGGATTCCCGTCATACCAGCCCATATATTTCTCATATACCGCTTTCGAATTATGGGAAACGGTACCGTAATACTGACGCGTATACCAGATTTTCTCCAGCTCCTCCGGAAGCCGGATCATATTGGCAATCTCTGTTTCCGTATAACCTTCATTAATATAAAGTAATGTCTGGTCATTAATGAACTTATATACCGCTGCAGTATTGATCATATATTCCTGAATTGTATCATTTTCCCAATGCGGCCAGTTATGGGACTGGAATACCACCTCTGCCAGATCACCATAGCGAGCCAGTGATTCCATAATGTACTCTGCCCATGCGTTTCCGTCACGCACCTGGGCTCCACGAAGTGTATACAGGTTGTGGAGTGTTCCCGTACAATTTTCAGCCATCCACAGAGCATTTTTTGATTCAATCCAGAAATTCATCTCTGCCGGTGCTTCGGTACCCGGGGTAAGCTGGAATTCCATTTCCACTCCATCAATGGTATGCTTTTCACCAGTCTGTGTAATTTCAAGTGTAGGAGAAATATAGCTTGCGCTGCCCCTGGACTGCCCCATACCAATACCTATGGTAAGAGATCCTGTTTCACCGGCCTCGAGCAATGTTCCATACTGATAACTTGCTCTTCGCCCCATACCGGTACCTGCATAAATATTCTCGCTGACAGCATACTTCTCAAAGCCCTCCGGTGCAATTACCTGCACATCACCGGATTGTACGTCTTCTTCCGAAATAATCCCCTTGACTCCACCAAAGTGATCAACATGGGAATGGCTGTAAATCACTGCCTTTACAGGGAAAGTACCAAGATTCTCTTCCACCAGTGAAAAAGCCGCTGCCGCACACTCGACACTCATCAATGGATCTATTACAATCCATCCTGTATCACCTTTTATGAACGTAACATTTGACATGTCATAGCCACGCACCTGATAAATTCCGTCAGTTACTTCAAAAAGACCATAGATATGATTCAGCTGTGTATTTCTCCAAAGGCTCGGATTGGCTGTATCCGGAGCATCCTGATCCAGAAAGCCATATGCCGTCTGACTCCATACAAGCTTCCCGTTCTCATCATAAATATCCAGTGTATCCGGAGAAGCAATCAGGCCTTTCGTCGCATTCTCAAACTCTGCGGTATCCTTGAAATCCAGTAGTGCATAAACCTCCTGATTTGCATCAATCGTATACTGGGTAGCCGGCTTACTTTCCGCTGTTAATGCGGATTCGGTAATTGGGGACGACGCACTTTCCGCTGTTAATACGGATTCGGTAATTGTGGGCGACGCGCTTTCCTCTGTTGATACTGATTCGGTAATTGCGGCCGAGCTGCCGCAGGCAGTCATGGTAAGTGTCAATGCAACGGCGGTCAAAGCCACTGTTTTTTTTCTCTTCATAATATATTTCTCCTCTCAAGATTTCAAATATTCCCTGCTGTAAATTTTCATTTAATCGCGAGAATGATAATCAATAGGAATATATCATGAATAGATCGAGAGAACAAGAAAACTATCGTGAAACAACATTTTTATTGCGGCAAATCAGCGTCAGAAGCGGTAAAACGACATTTTCATTAAATTAAATTTGCTTCATGGAAACTACAACCGGTTTCGCCGGCTGATTTCCCTCCCTTATATATCTCAGCTTGTCTGTATCAAACAAAATACATCCACAATGTCCTGGAAATGTCGGAAAACATATAACTTTCAAATTCTTATCTATTTCAGGACTGTAATCCATGATTTCCAATGTTTCACCATACAGAGTTGCACGTTCATAACCACGAAGCCATTTTGCATCCATATTAGAAAAAAGGCTGGAAAAGGAACTTCCAATCAGCTTGTCTAACGGCAGCTTTTCCAGAACAGCCAATGCCTCATTCCCATATCGGAAGATCCAGTCCACCGCCCTTTTTTCTTCATTAAATACCATTTCTATATCCGTAAATGCAAAAGGGAGATCATCGCATAGCTTATAATATCTGCGATATTCTTCTTCTGTCAGCGGCAGCTTTTTTTTACTGAGCTTTGCAATCATAAGCTCCTGTTTTTTCTGCAGTTCTTCTCTGAGAACCCTTTTCTTCCGCTTTGTATAGGCGATTTCTTCACCATTACACAGCAAAATTTTGTCTCCAATGTCACTGATTGCAGACACTGCGATCATACACCCACGTTTTACTTCCATGAACCCTTCATCCAGCTGCTTCTTTAATTCCTTCAATGTCATTCGGCAACGGTAAGCACCTCCATCAAGCATATGAATCGTACAATGATCATCTGACATAATCGCATAGAGAATATCTGCACGCCGTATGGCTATTTTAGTACGATTAAAGGTTACTGTAATGAATTCCTGCTGCATAGCTGCTGTCTCCTTTTGATAATTAAAATGTAGACTTTATCATTCCTTACATATTTATTGTGAATTTCTTCTGCAATACAATCTGTGATGCTCTGATTTTCTTAGGATACACATCCTTATACCGGTAAATGCTCAGAATCATTCCAACCAGACCATAGCATAGTAAAATATTACTTTTACCAACCGAAAGGAAAGGCAGGAAAGACGCTGCCGGTGGAACGAGACCTAAAGCACCTGATATATTTGCCACAATATTTAACAACAGAAGCATGCCGCATCCAAATCCCATGACCAAGCCAAGTTCATTTTTCTGTTTGATCGCTGCTCCGAAAATGAACATCACCAATACCGCCAAGACAGCAATCACAAGAACCCCTGCAATGCTTCCATAGCTATTCAGAATATATGCAAAAATATAATCGCTATTAAACTCCGGCAGACTGCCAAACACATCGTTTCCACTATTACCAACAGGTAAGATTCCTTGGTTCAATGCCCGAAGCACCGAGGTAAGATAAAATCCATCTCCCGAACCAGTCAGAAAAGCCCGGATCCGTTCTTCCTGATATTCTGCCATCCAATGAAACAGGTACATCCCAGCCAATGCAATAGCCGGTAAAATCAGGAAAATGCTCCACAAAACCGCCAATGTCTTTTTCACCGGTACGTGAAACCATCCTTTTAAAATTGCTGCGGTAAGCTGAACCAGCATACTGATCAGTATAATCATTGCCCCAACAAGACTCGGTATCCGGAACATAATAAAAACCGGAACTATGAGCCAGACAATCGCTTTAAACAATGCAGCAGGCCCGCCATCTCTGTATTTATATAAAATCGCTCCATAGACCGGTACATAAAACATCATCAGCGAAACCGCAGAAATCCTGAACATTCCGAATCCGATACTATACCTCGATCCATTGATCACACCACCAAAGAAACCGGCCAGAAGCAAGATTCCCATAGAAATAATGAATAAACCGATGATCTTCGAATATTTGGCAATGACCGTATAATCCACAAAATAAATCCCGCACATGAAGATAAATCCATACAAAACAGAATAAGCAAAGCCTTCGCTTTCCAGCCGGTATATCTCCTGCATATATGGTTCCAGATTGTGATAGCCACTCTGATAAAGAATGGATTGCTGTAATAAAATTCCAAGCAGGCTTAAGATCCCCACAATAATAAGTAACTTCCATGCAAACTGCGGCTTATAGATTTTATCCAGGGAAATGCCAACCGTAACCGGATCTCCCATGTCCGCAACTGCGTTCTTTTCCGCTTCTTCGTATGTCATTCCATGCGCCATATTATCCTCGATCTGGCTTTCCATATGGCCCCTGATCTCCTCGGCAATGTAGGGTCTTGCTTTCTTACACCGGATCTGTGATAACAGTTTTTCTAAATATTGTTCCATGCCTACACCCCCATTGCAAGGACATTCGCTACTGCGGACTGATATTCCTTCCATTCTTCCTGCTTCGCAGCCAGCAAAGCCCGTCCCTCTTTCGTGATACTGTAATACTTCCTCGTCTTTCCTGCATATTCCTGCTCATATACGTTAAGCAGACCTTTCTCCTCTAGTCCATGCAATAACGGATACAGCGTTCCCGCTTTCAGTTCAAAGACATTGCAGGATTTTTTCCGCAGTGTATCAATCATTTCGTAACCATACATATCCTTTTCCGCAAGCAGTCTGAGTATAAGCATGGTCATACTTCCAGACATCAGCGACTTATCAATCGCCATAGTGAACCCTCCTTATGTAGATAATCTATATATCGGTCATCTATAGTATATATAGGATGTCTATATATGTCAAGAATGAGTTTTCCAAATAGACCATTTTGTACTCACCAGATAAATTTTGCTGTAAATAGAAAAAGGTGGAGCAAAAACACTCCACCATACTTTCTATTCCAATCCTTCCATAACTGTATTATAAATTTCCTGCACAATACCAGCTTGATCTCTTTCAGCAGTAATAGCATTTTCCACTAATACATCAGAATAATCCTTTTCTCTCCACCATCTTCTTAAAGCTTCTTCCCCAAACTCCTCACTTTCTGCTCTGGTCTGATGTCGCTTCACTGTTTCTTCAAAAGGAATATCAAAATAATACGCATATATATTCTCTCTATACAATTCCCTAGCCAGTTCAAACAACGATTTATACCAATCCGCATACATAATTCCTTCAAGTATTACAACATTGCTATTTTTGTTTCCGTATATTAATAGTTCTTTTAAAAGAGGAATTGCTAAAGTATTCTCTCCATCTTTAACCCAAAGCATTTCTCTTCTAATCATATCTTGAGAAATGTACATTGTATTACCACCAAATTTATGTTGCAATTCTTTCGCAATCGTAGTTTTTCCACTCCCTGAATTTCCCCTCAACACAATTAAACTTTTCACTATGTACCTCCATAATACCAAATTTGTTTTCTATGGAACCATTATAACATACTGATTAATGAATCTATCCCTATTACAAACTAAAATTTCAACAATTCTGCTATAAACCTGAAAAAAGGACAGCATATTTTACTGTCCTTTTTTACTTAAAACATGATCTATATTTACTATTTTATCAATCAGCTCTGGCAACTCCATCTGGAATTTATGTTATACTTCTTTAGCGGATATCTACCGTGACAGGCTCTTCTCCCGGCTTTACCAGAATCAATAAAGATTGCACCTCATCCACATCAATGACCCGGTCATATCCCCAAATATTGTATGCATGCGTATCATCCGTATAACCAACACTTCCTCCATCTGTCAGATATGGGATGCGTGTTCCATCTTTTAAAATTACTCCCTTAACTTCGGGAACTCCAATCTCATCCTCACTCATTTCCGGTTTGGCAGAGGTTGTGTAGTTTACTTTCATGGATATCGGTGAAATTTCCGCATTCAAAACCGTAAAACTCGTTCCATCCAACGTTTTATTCAGATCAAAATATTCTGCGGAGCTGACATTCGGAAGCTTCATTTCAAATTCCCATACCCCGTCTTTATCACTGGTAAACTCTGTTTTATACAAGGTTCCTAAGTTTTCAAATTTTACTTTTACCGTCTTTCCTAAAATGGTATCTTTTTCATCCGAAACAAATGTTTTTATGATATATTCCAGGTCCCCGTTTTCGTCAAAATAGTGACTAATAACTTCCCCATCCTCTGTAAACTGAATTGCGCTTCCGTCTTCATAAACGGGTGAGCCATACTCATCCGACATGATTCCATCATACATAGAACCAAACATGTCCAAATTCGTTGTCCCGGAATCAACACTGACGTTCTCAAATCCCGGTTCTTTCCCCTCGTCCAGACTGTATCCGGAGACGGTAAACGACATATATGCAAACCGCTCCTCAACAATAACCGTATGGGGAGCAACTGTTACCCCATTCTGTGTAACTTTTAATGCTTCATAATCTTCTTTTTCCGGATAAACTTCGGCAATGCCATTATCTGTAAGCTCCTGTTGCTGGATAACATCTGCCTGTATATTACCATTCATTCCTCTGCCCCAATAATGATGAATTGCGGCAACGACACTGATACTGCTGACCCCCAATAAACACACACCCACAATTGCAGCGACCTGAACTTTCCACCTTCTATTGTTTCTTTTTTTCATAGCAACACAATCCTCCTGTCTGATCAAATCAAAGGCATGATTGGTTTTGCTTAATACGACTTCTGATAATTCAATTTCTTCCGGTAATAATTTTTCTTCCATCACATTAAACCTCCGCTCTGTAATATTTTGCAAGCTGCTTTCTTCCTCTTGACAGATATGTTTTTATCGTGTTTTGCGGCAAAGATGTAAGATCTGCTATTTCATTCACTTTGTATCCCTGTCCATAGTACAATTCCATCGGCAGACGATATCTTTCATCCAAAGACCTCAGTGCCTCCTTGAATTCCACATTATACTCATCATATTTTGATACTTCTTCACATTGATTCAGGTCTACATAAACTGTTTTTTGTCTCAAAATATCATAACAATGATTGATCAATATTCTGGTAAGCCAGGTTTTAAAGTACTGTGCTTTCTTCAATGTGTCTATCTTTTCCCAACACGATAATATGGTATCCTGCATCGCATCCCCGGCATCTTCTTCATTGGCCAGAATCGCGATTGAGGTACGATACATGTCTTTCATATGCAAGTTTATCAATTTGCAAAAAGCTTCTTTATCACGCCTTTGTGCCCGTTTGACTAAAAATATGTTTTCGTTATTCATTTTTTCTCCTACGCGCGTATATGTAATTCTAAGGTAAAACGCCCGTTCCTTCGCTTTACATATATTAGACGTGTATTACCGCATTTTGGTTTCAATAAGATTCAGATAAACAAAAAAATACCCGGAAGAGTGTAAACACTCTCCGGACACTTTTACAGTCTGGTTTAATTCGTTCTAGTATCAAGATTGTTACAGTTTTATGTTCTTTCATCCACTTATTATATGTATGCTTCCAATTCATTCTTCAGTTTTCTATCCATTTTAGATATTCATTTAATCTGCTTCTATATTCAAATACTTCTTTATTAAAATTCTTAGTTAGATAGAAAATTTGACTATGCATCATTCTTTCAAATGAATACTGCTTATTTTCTGCCACCACCATTTCATTATAAATATCTTTAATTTTTTTAATTTTGATCTCCTTATTAAACAGAAAAAAACCAATAGTAAAAATAGGAAAATATGTTACCATATTCTTATTATCCAACTCTTCTAAGCCTAGTAGAACCTCTTCAAACTCATATTTTATAATATTTTTCTTTTTATCCACATAATTTATCCAAATATAAAAAAAGCATTCAAACTATTTACTCTCATTATATACTTGTCATAAATATTTTTTTTTCGTAATGCAGCTCTCGGAATCAATAATTCTTTATCATCGTTTATATGCATATAATATCCCCAAGTATCTGAATAAAAACGCATAATTACTAATCGAAAACTTTGCACATTTGCATAGGAAAATATTATTGAAATCGTTGTTACTATTACATTAAACAAAATAACCTCTAAGCAGTTCTCCTGCAATACTATGCCATCAATTATAATGCTTATAAAAAGAAAGCTTATCATCATTCGTACAAATTTATTTCTTGCCTTTCCATACCACTTCTCTTTATAACAATCCATCGTTGTTACAAACTCAATATCCTTAATCCGCACAATTTTTTTCCGCTTGCATATATTTATATATCTTTCTATCAAATACTCTATATTAATTTCTACAGCTTCTTTGCTCCAGTTCTTTTTAGACTTAAAATGCATTGTATCAATCCTATGTAACGAAAATCTTCTATACAACTGTCCCAAAAGGCAAAGTTCATTCTTTCGTTCAAGAAACATAATATTAATGATAACCCACAATATGTATGTAACCCCCACAATATTATATACTGCTGCAATTTCGAGTATCACAAATCTTGCAACATCAAAAGATGAATCTATTTGTCCATTCAGTAACGTCATCGAAGTTACCGACACTAATATACAACAAATTATAACAACAATTAGGCATTCAGAAAATTTATATTTTTGTAAAACCTCACGAATTGAAAAAACAATGTAATATCGTTTGTCGAATAATATAATAACAACTGCCATAGTAATTGCAATTGTTGTTAATCCAATAACAATGCTACTTACCACTTCTATCTTCTTAATCATTTCATAGATATATGCATCATATCTTGCATTGAAAAAACACACAAACGGAACCGTTGCAAAAGTAGCACCTGTCAAAAGATATATCTCAGATAAATAATCTACCTTAGAATATATCTTTTCAGTCTTATGAAATTTCTTTTTATCGCAGAATTCTTCTATCGGAGATAATACTTCCTTTTTCATGCACTTAATTAGGACAGTACATAGAAATACTATAAATGCTAAGAAAACAGGCAATATACCCCAAATAGATATCCTAATAAATTGTTCACCCAATACCTTCATTCTTTAATTTCTCCTTTACATATTCTTCTGAGATCATCAACGCTGTTTCATTTTCTCCGCACTCCGCGTTATATACCACATCAATGCCAATTGTAACATTGTCCCCTTGCGCTCCAGCTCCAAAAGCATACCGGTTTCCCCCTCATTGACCCCAGATGTAACGGCTGCCACTGTGTAGCCCTCCATGATCTTCTCATTTACTTCTGCATAGTCTTTAAATACTTTCATTCCTTTGCTCCTTTCTCTCTTACCATACCGCTGCCAGGCGTTTAGTTGATAAGTAATTCCTCTGGATCCACTTCCAGAGCTTTTGCAATTTTTCCAAGCTTCTTAATCGGAACATTTCTCCAATTGCTCAAAATTTAAACAATGGATCCTACTGAACACTCCACCACAGCAGCCAGATCCTTTGGACCCATGCACTTGCGAGCCATTGCAAGATACAGTTTATTTGTATCAATCTTCATTTTCTCACGTATAATCCAATTATCTTAGATGGTAATTGGATTTTTCCTTTCTCCCAGTTAA
>OGOZ01000111.1_pt1 | contig 54785 bp, 50 predicted proteins | sample 1552801 | NCBI WGS metagenome assembly OGOZ01 (sample SAMEA2580196, study PRJEB22360) | human gut metagenome | biome: human gut; feature: human-associated habitat; material: faeces | place: Denmark | collected 2008/2010 | reverse complement strand
GGAACAACTCAAAGTCGAAATTGAACAGCTTAAATCCACAGCAGTCAATGTGGAACGGTTCGTGTCGCTCGCACGCAGGTATACGGATATACGGGAGCTGACACCAGAGATCCTTCGGACATTCATCAGCAAAATCGTGATTCACGAGCGCCCGTCACGAAAGAAAAGCGAGGGCGAGCAACGTATCGACATTTACTTCACGCACATCGGCTCCATGCCGGACAGTGAACCGGAAAGAGCCGATTATTGCCGGAACAAAGCCATCTCCGCAAGAACAGCGGAATTTTCGGATGCACACCAGAAACCGATTTCACCGATCCGGTTATAACATGGTCTGAAAGCCAAACGGCTCTGAGCAAGTTATTCAAATTCACGGAGCCTTTCTCAAAACGAAAAGGACGAACAGCCGAAACTGTTCGTCCTTCCCGCCCGATTGCTTTTGTTTCTCGTTATCATCTTTATGAGAAAGAAGCAAAAGCGCGGCATTTTCTGTGGTATGAACCGGTTTTATGTACCCTTTTTCTTTTTGAACAGCTTGCCTATCGGGAGCTGGACGATTATAACCGAGATGAGCATCATGGCGCTGCCTATCCATTCGCTTGCACTCGGCATATCGTGCAGGACTATCATTCCCGTCAGCACTGCAAAAACGGATTCGAGGCTCATCAGCATGGAGGCGACGGTCGGGTCGGTGTATTTCTGCCCGACTATCTCGAGCGTATATGCGATTCCGCTAGAGAAAATGCCCGCATAGAGTATCGCGGGGAGTGCTTCAAGGAGCGCCTTGGCATCGAAGCTTTCAAATATTATCGCGAGGATCAGTGAGACCACACCGCATATCAGAAACTGGGCGCGGGCGAGCCTGATATTATCAACGCGGGTGGCATATCTTGAGGTTGCCATGATACGCACGGCGAAGAAAACCGAGCAGGCGAGCACGAGCAGGTCGCCGAGAGAAACGCCGCTTTCTCCTTTCATGCAGAGCATATAAAGCCCGCCGAGAGCAAGCACCACGCAGGGGAAAACAAGAGGGCTTATCTTCTTGCCCATAATGAGACTGAATATCGGGACCAGCAGCATATAGAAGGCAGTGATAAAGCCGGCCTTGCCGCCCGATGTGCCTTTTTCTATGCCGAGCTGCTGGAGATTTGAAGCGATGCAGAGCAGTATTCCGCAGATGAGCGCGGCATGCATAAATGTCTTTTTGTCCTCGCGTGTCGGCGGCTTGTAATCCGGCGATTTTTTCTTTCTTGCGTCGAGTATCATAATGACAGGTGTGAGAAATATGCACCCGACGAAGCTTCGCGCCGCCTGAAAGGCGAATGAACCGATGCTGTCCATCGCCACCTCCTGTGCGATAAATGTACTTCCCCAGAGGATGGCTGTTATGAGCAATACGATGTTGCCGTAGAGTTTTTTATTTTTCATTTGTTTTGCCTTAATTTTGCCCTTTTTATTTTGTGATTTCTCCGAGCATACTCTTGCCGTAGAGCGTATATTCCAGATCAAATGCATCTGCTATTGTCGCCGAGATATCGGCAAAGGTATTTCTCTCGCCGAGGTCACGTGGATTTATTTTATCGCCGTATATCACGAGCGGTGTGCGCTCTCTCGTATGGTCTGTGCCGCTGTAGCACGGGTCGCAGCCGTGATCTGCCGTTATCATGAGTATATCATCCTCGCGCAGTAGCGGAAGGAGCTCTCCGAGTCTGCGATCGAAAGCCATGACTGCATCGGCGTATCCGCGCGCATTGCGCCTGTGCCCGTATGTCATATCGAATTCCACGAGGTTGACAAAGCAAAGCCCGCGGAAATTCTCCTTTGCTGCCGCGATTGTCTTGTCCATGCCGTCCTCGTTCGAGGTCGTATGAATATCGCTTGTGGCACCTCTGCCGGCAAATGTATCACCTATTTTGCCGATGCAAAGCGTTTCAAATCCGTTCCCGGAAAGCAGGTCGAGAATTGTCTCCTTCGGCGGTTCTGCCGAAAAATCACGTCTGCGGTTTGTGCGTTCAAAGGGATACTCGCCTGTGAACGGGCGGGCAATAACTCTGCCGACACAGTGCTTGCCGCAGAGGATTTTTCTTGCCATGCGGCAATATTCATAGAGCTGCTCCGGCGGGACGATGCTCTCGTGCGCCGCTATCTGAAAAACGCTGTCTGCCGAGGTATAGACGATGAGCGCGCCTGTTTTCAGATGCTCCTCGCCGTAGTCCTTTATAACATCTGTTCCCGAATACGGCTTATTGCAGAGAACACCTCTGCCTGTCGCAGCGGAGAAAGCATCGATTATTTCCTTCGGGAAGCCATGAGGATAAGTCGGGAGCGGGGAAGGGCTGTAAATGCCTGCCATCTCCCAGTGACCGATGGTTGTGTCCTTTCCCGCAGAGGCTTCGCACATTGCGGCATACGCACCCCGGGGGTCTTTTATCGCGCGGGCATAATCGCCGCCCTGTGCGGCATTTTTTATATTAAAGAATCCGAGCTTTTGCAGATTGGGCGCGGCAAAGCCGTCCTGCATGGTGACGGAGCGCAGTGTATCGCTTCCTTCATCTCCGAAGGCGGCGGCATCTGGCGCTTTTCCTATTCCGAAGCTGTCGAGAACGATAAGAAATACTCGTTTTATCATAACCAAATCCTCCGTTAAATCAAAATATTTAGTTCTTTCTCTATAAATATATCACAGATTTAATATATAATCAATATTTTATCAAAAATTCTTAAAAGTATTGACAAGAGGTTAAAATAATAGTAAACTGTTAGCAGATGAAATTTCAGAAAGCAGAGGTGGAAATAAGTGGATACCGCAGGCGGACGAAGTAGTTTATGCGAAAAAGATATTTTCCTTTTTGTCGGGCGTGCGTCGCTTGTTTTCATCGGCACACCCGTATAAAACATGTCTTTTTCGCAAAGGCTGCTTCTCACCTAAATCTTTAGGGCAGGGCAAATTTGCGATATTTTTGTTTTGCCCGCAAATATTTTTGTGAGGAGGCAAAAAAATGGAAGAAAACATTTGCGAAAAGATTACCTCGCTCTGCGAGGCGAGGGATATGCGCGCACTCGCGGGACTTCTCGAAGAGCTTAACCCTGTCGATATAGCGGAGGCTCTCGAGGGGCTCTCTATGCGCGATACGGCGCTGGTTTACCGCATATTGCCGAAGGAAAAGGCGGCGGAGGTTTTTGTTGAGCTGGACAGCGAAAAACAGCAGAAGCTCATAGAGATTTTCTCGGATAAGGAGCTTCGCGAGACGGTAAATGAACTTTATGTTGACGATACTGTAGATATTATCGGCGAAATGCCGGCGACGGTGGTGGCGAAGATACTGAAAAACGCCTCTCCGGATATGCGCCGCATGATAAATGAAATCCTGCTCTATCCCGAGGACAGCGCAGGCGGCATCATGACGCCGGAATATGTCAGCCTGAAGCGGAATTTCACCGTTGAGGAGGCTTTTGAAAAGATACGCCGTGAGGGCGTTGACAAGGAGACGGTCTACACCTGCTATGTCACCGAAAACAGAAAGCTTGTCGGCATAGTCACCGTGAAAAGCATGCTCCTTTCCACAATAGATACGAAAATAGAGGACATAATGATACAGCATGTCATCTCCGTATACACGCATGACGACAAGGAAAAGGCGGCGGAGATGATAGGCAAATACGGGCTTCTTGCGCTCCCTGTCGTCGATACGGAAAACCGCCTTGTCGGCATAGTCACCGTAGACGACGCCATCGGAGTAATGCAGGAGGAAGCCGCAGAGGACATGGAAATCATGGCGGCTATTTCTCCCTCCGAAAAGCCTTATATGAAAATGGGCGTTTTTCAGATATGGAAGAAGAGAATACCATGGCTTCTCCTGCTCATGATAACAGCTACGATAACATCAAAGATAATCAGCTCATTTGAAGCCGCGCTTTCCGCATGCGTCGCACTGACGGCATTTATACCGATGCTCATGGATACGGGCGGAAACGCGGGTAGTCAGGCTTCGGTCAGTGTTATCCGCGGTCTTTCCATGGACGAAATAGAGCCGAAAGACGCTTTTCGGGTGCTCTTAAAAGAGGTACGTGTTTCACTCCTCTGCGCGGCAACGCTTGCGCCGGTCGCCTTCTTGAAGGTGCTTTTCATTGATCGCGAAACCATGCTCGTTTCGATAACGGTGGCATTCACGCTCTTCTTTACGGTATGCCTCGCAAAGGTGATAGGCTGTCTGCTCCCGCTTCTCGCAAAGAAGATGAAGCTTGACCCTGCCGTCATGGCAAGTCCGCTTATCACTACGGTAGTGGATGCGCTTTCACTCTTGCTCTATTTCGCATTTGCTTCGCGCATACTCGGGCTTTGATATTTTAAGGAAAAAGATGTATGATACTTGTAAAAAACACAAATACAGAGCCATATAAGAATATGGCTTTTGAGGAATATCTGCTCCGCACCTGCGATGAGCCTGCCGTCATGCTCTGGCGAAACGAACCCGCTGTTATAATCGGAAAAAACCAGAATGCCCGCGAGCAGGTGAATTTCGATTTTACGCTGGCTCATGGCGTGAAAACCGTGCGCAGGCTGACGGGCGGAGGTGCTGTTTTTCATGACCTCGGAAATGTGAACTACACCTTTATTACTCCCGCGACGGCGGATGACAGGATAAATTTTGCTTATTTCTGCCGTCCTGTCATAGAGGCACTCTCGGGGCTGGGTATAAAAGCTGCGCTCTCGGGCAGGAATGACCTCACGGTTTCCGACGGCAGAAAATTTTCGGGGACAGCCGCCTGCGCCTTTGAATACGGCGGAAAAACCAAGCTGATGCATCATGGAACGCTGCTTTTTTCGGCTGATATGTCGTATCTTGCCGATGCGCTTAAGGTAGATCCCGATAAGATTCAATCCAAGGGAATAAAGAGCGTGAAAAGCCGCGTGACTAACCTATGCGAGCATATATCGACCGAATTTGCCGATATGACGGCAGAGGGATTCAAGGAATATCTCGAAAATTATTTTATCGGAAACGGTGCAAAGCTCGTCATTCCCGATGATGCCGCACTGTCCGAGATAGAAAAGCTTGCGGAAGAGAAGTACGCAAGCGAGGCATGGCTTTTCGGCGCAAAGACGGAAAGTGCCGCGCAGGTGAAGGCAAAGCGATTTGATTTCGGGAAGGTCGCCTGCGAGACGGAATATCTCTACGAGGTCGGAAAGAGTGCCAAGATAAAGCGCGTGAAATTCTCGGGTGATTTCTTCGGCACAAAACCGATAGAAGAGCTCGAAAAAATGCTTTGTTTGACAGAAGCTAAAACCTGTGATATAATTGATGTACTCGAAAAGGCACCGCTTTCGGCTTATATCTGCGGTGCCGCACCGGAAGAAATCTGCTCTCTCATCCTGTTATGAGCGGGCTTTGTTAAAAGGAGAAAATATACATATGGATATGGTAAAAAGAGAATATGCCGAGAAACTCTTACGGTATATCGATGCCGCTCCGATGCCCTATCAATCCGTAGACGAGCTGGAGAAAATGCTCGTTTCGGCGGGCGCCGCGGAGCTGTGCGAGGATGAAAAGTGGTCGCTTGAAAAAGGGAAGCTCTACTATCTGAAAAAGAACGGCACACAGCTTGCCGCCTTCCGAATTTCCGGAGAGCCGAGTGAAGATGGCTTTCGCATAGGCGCGGCTCATCATGATGCCCCGGGCTTTCGCATAAAGACGGCTCCGTCAAGTGTCGATTTCGGCTATGAGCGCCTCATACTCGAGGGCTACGGCGGGCTTATAGTCCACGGCTGGCTCGACAGACCGCTTTCGGTTGCCGGCAGGGTATATGTAAAGGCGGATAACGCCGAAGGTTCGCTTGCAGTGAACGTCAATATAAAGAAGCCCGTGGTTCAGATACCGAGCGCCGCAATACATGTGGTGAACGATGTGAACAACGGCGCGAAATTCAATATTCAGACGGAAATGTGTCCTTTCTTTGCCCAGAGCGACGACGGAAAGTCAAGATTTACCGGATTTCTCGCGGAGCACATCGGTGTTTGTGCCGATGATATTCTCAGTTATGAGTTGGGGCTTTATGAGGCGGTGCCGAGCTGCTTTGTAGGGCTTGATGACGAGTTTATCTCTGCACCGAGACTTGACGATGCTTCGCTTGCCTACTGCACGGTAGCGGGTCTCTGCGAAGCCGAGGACAGCGGCGGGAACGATATCGCGCTTATTTTCGACCACGAGGAAATAGGCTCGCGCTCCGACAGAGGAGCTATGTCCAATACGCTTCTCCAGATTGTGGACAGAATCTGCGAAAAGCTCGGCTACAGCTCCGAGGATAAATATCGTGCATTCGCGAAATCCACGGTCTTTTCGGCGGATATGGCGCATGCTTCACATCCTTCGTATCTTTCCAAGGCAGAGCCCAATCTGCCGGTGAAGCTCAATAAAGGTCCTGTGCTCAAGATGGCAACGGGGCAGAGCTATGCCACATCTCCTCGCGGAACGGCTTTCTTCAAGACGCTTTGCGAGAGAGCGGATATTCCTTATCAGCAGTTCAATAACCGCAGTGACGCACGCGGCGGAGGAACTATAGGACCTATCATATCATATGAATACGGGCTTAGTGTAGTCGATATAGGAAACCCGATGCTTGCCATGCATTCCGTTCGCGAATTCGGCGGCAGTGAGGATGTTTACTATATGGTAAAGCTTTTCCGTGCATTCTTTGAATCTAAGGAGGGAACAAAATGAAAAAATGCTACAAATGCGGCGCTGAAATAGAGGACAGCGCATTGAAATGCCCTGTCTGCGGTGCCACTCAGGTTACGGATCAGGGCGAGGACCTCGGCAAAAAGATAACCGATGGCTTCGGTAAATTCAACGATACAAAGGAAACAACATCGGAATATGACGCGCGCGATATTGAGAACAACAAGGTTTTTGCCATACTTTCGTATATAGGCATTCTTTTCATTGTCGGTCTCATTGCCGCTCCGAAATCAAAATTTGCGAGATTTCATGCAAATCAGGGAATTGTACTCTTTATAATCGAAATCGCGCTCGGAATCGTTTCCGGAATAGTATCTTTTATTCCGGTTGTAGCAGGCATAGTGAGTGCTGTCATCGGTCTCGTTTCGCTTGTATATATGGTGATAGGCATATGCAATGCCGCATCGGGCAAGGCAAAGGAGCTTCCCGTAATCGGCAGCATCTCAATTTTAAAATAAGACAGGATAATATTATCGCGGCGAAAGTTTTATCGGCTTTCGCCCTATGCTTATTTACGATGCTTTTATAAAATAAAACAAACGGAGAGGGTAGTTATGCACGACGAATTAACAGCTGTCGATATCAAAAAAATGCGTGAGGAGATAGAATATCGCAAAACGGTTCTCACGCCGAAGCTGAAGGAGGCACTTCGCCATGCGCGCGAGCTGGGCGACCTCAGCGAAAATTTCGAATACCGCGCAGCAAAGAGAGATCTGTCTCGAAACAACAGCAGAATTCACTATCTCGAGCAGATGATAAAAACAGCGATTATTGTTTCCACCGGCTCAAAAAGCGCGGATACCGTCGGACTTTTCGACAAGGTACGCCTCTATATAGAGGAGGATGAGGAGGAGATGGAGATAGTCCTCGTTACAACTTTGCGTCAGGATTCGCTGAATAATTTCATCAGCAAGGAATCTCCGCTCGGAAAGGCTGTGATGGGCAAAAAGGTCGGAGACAGGGTACTTATCGAGGTAAATCCTTCTTATTCTTATTATGTGGTGATACGCAATATTGAAAAAGGAAAGGACGACGAATCGCTGAATATAAGTGCTTTTTGAAATTTCTTTGAAATTTTTATATTTTTATCGAAAATTGGTATTGATTTTATGCTGATTTTGTGATATCATACATATATTAGTATACTCATCTATATTTGGAGGCAGAAATTTATGAAAAAGCTTTTCAGAAATATGCTTGCGACGTTTATCGCATTCCTTTTCGTACTCTCCTCTTGTGTCATTCCTATGGGAATGCTTTACGCTGAGGGCGAGGGTACGGCAAAGGGCGACTTTGTCTCTTGCTCGATATCCCTCGGAACGGATATAACCGTGAACTACAAGGTTCGCATTTCCGATTCGCTCGTGCGGCTCGATTCCGACGGCAATACGGAAAACGTGAGCGTCAGGTTTACCTTTACCGGAGTCAATACAAGAGAATCCGAAGTAAAGGGAACAAAGCTCAAGGACGCCAAGGGCAGTACGGTAGCCGATATGTGGCTTTTCCGCTTCACCGGCGTCAATCCGCAGTGCATGGGTGATGCCCTCTCGGCACAGCTCGTAGTTGACGGTGCAGCCGATGCCAAGGCAAAGGATATGACTGTCAAGGATTACTGCATGGAGCTTATCAAAGGCTCTACAGACGCTCACCTCATAAATCTCGTAAAAGACCTGCTTGTTTACGGCAGAGAAGCGCAGAAGTATGTGGGCTACAGACCCGGCAAGCTTGTTGTCGACAACGATTTCGCGGGAACAACATTTGACGCGCTGAAGTCCGATAGCAAATATCATGCAAAGAACACCCTTGAAACAACAAAGTTCAAGAGCGGTGCTCTCTATTTCGACAATACAAATAAACTTATGTTCAGATTTGTCACAGACAGTATTGAAAATCTGAAGGTTACGATAAATGATAAAGAAGTAACTCCCGTCGCTGACGGAGATACCTATGTCGTTATGACAGACAGCATAGCTGCCACGGGTTTTGACAATATTTATACCGTAAAACTCATACTGAATGGTGAGACTGTTTCCACTCTCGAGTGCAGCGTAAAGGCATATGTTTATCAGATGCAGAACAGCAGCAAAATGCGCGCTTTCGCAAACGCTACATACGCATACGGTCTCTCCGCAAAGAGATATGTAAGCGGCACATTCGATGAGAACAATGTTGTTCTCTCGTTCGGTGCGCTTTCCGATGTTCACTTTGACAAAAATAGTTTTCCGGACGCAACGGAAAAGCTCAAAAAAGCCGTAAACCAGCTCACAAAGCAGGCTTCAAAGAACGGCGGAAAGCTTGACGCGATAACCTTCGTCGGCGACTTCACGAACATAAGCGGCTCTACAGAGCTCAAAGAGTTCAAGTCTGTTTACGAGAGCGTTGTTCCTGCAGGCGTAAAGACATTGCTTGTCACGGGTAACCACGAAACCCTCTATAGCAGTGATGCCAAGACCCTCAATGATTTCAAGAGAATATTCGGCGATAAGTATTTCGGCGCAGGAATTGACACGGCGGATACAAATCTTGATATAGGCGTTCGCGATATCATCGTAAACGGATATCACTTCCTCATGCTTGAACCTACGACATACAGTGCTACCGCCGGCTGTCCATACAAAAAGGAAGCTGTGGAATGGCTCGATAATATGCTCAAGAAACTGACGGCAGAGAATCCGGAGCAGTATGTATTCGTATGTACACACCCGATGATATACAATACCTGCTACGGAAGCGATCTTAACGGAACGCCTTCCTACTGGTCTACAACCGATCTCACGCCGGTTCTCGATAAGTACTCTCAGGCTGTTACATTCAGCGGTCACCTGCATTTCCCGATAAACGATAACCGTTCTATAATGCAGGGCAATTTCACATCGCTCGGTTGCGGCTCCGTTCGCTATATGGCTATAGAGGCGGGCGGCTATGAGGATATGTACTCTGCAACACAGATGAATGACAGATATGATATTTCTTCCGGACTCTTCGTTCAGGTTGACAAGAACGGCAATACGAGAATCACAAGAATGTTCTTCTCCGAAGATGATACATTTGATTCTCCATGGGAAATCTCTTATCCGAACGCACAGAAGACTCACCTTGAAAAATACAGCCGCGAAGCAAGAACAAATGCAAATACGGCTCCCGAGCTCGGCGAGATAAAGCTGACTACCGGCAATGTAAAGAATTACGGCGCATATGCTACAGTTGTTTTTGACGCCGCTAAGGATGATGAATTTGCTCATCATTATAATGTCACGGTAAAGAACAAAGATACAGGCGCTACCATTTCCAATAAGAATATTCTTTCCGACTTCTATCGCCATGCAAAGAGAAGCGACATGAAGAAGGAATATACACTTTCCATAGGTACGATTAAGAGCGGTACATACTCAATCACTGTGACGGCATATGACTCATGGGATGCCAAAGCGGAAAAGACTGTTGACTATAAAGTAACGATAAACGCTGATACGGCAGGTCTTCCCGCGCCTTATGTAAACTTCGAGTTTACCGATGGCAAGATTGCCGATAAGATGGGCAATGTCGATATCACAAACAGTGGCGCTACAGTAGGCGCAACGGATGTCAAGTTCGGCGGTAAGACAAACAAGCTCGGCGCACTGACAGTTCCTGCCGGCAAATATGTTGTATGTAAATTCAATAAGCTGAATACGGCTGATGAATTCAGAAACTGGGCTGAGGGCTGCTTCACAGTAGAAGCATTCTATGTAAACAGCAAGAACGGCGGCATTCAGGGTGTTGTCTGCGGCACGCAGGACGGCGGCTGGGGTATTGCCGAAAATGCAGGTAAGCCTTACTTCATAACAGGCGGCGGCTCCAAGTATAATCCCGGTGCTTATGCAGGTAGCGTATCATCTATAACAGAGCTTGTTCATGTAGTCGGTATATATGATACAGCTAATAAGAAATGCACAATTTATATCAACGGCAAAAAGAACGGAGAAGTAAGCATTGCAGCTAATTTTATCCCCGGCGTAAGCGGCACTCACAACTATTTCTGCCTCGGTGACGACATAACAACCGGACTTGTCGGCGGTGACTTCAAGACGCAGGGCATGACAATGGTAGATGCGAAGATTTATGATGATGCACTCACACCCGAGCAGATAGCTAAGGTATATGCAATCGCAGAGAATCTTTTCGCAACAGGTAATGATTCCGGCGAATACAGCACAGGCGCAGGTACAGCTACTTGTGAAAAGGTCGGCGGTACTCCCGAAACACCCGAAACACCTGACACACCCGAGATACCCGAAGCACCCGAGGGACTCTATGCCGATATCGATATCGTAGAGGGCAAGGTTGTAGATAAATACGGCAATCTTAAGCTTACGGTTGACGGCGTAGGTGATGGCAACCGTCCCACAATCGGCACGGAAGAAATCACATACGGTGACAAGACAAAGACACTTCCGACAATCAAGATAACAGGCAAGAACCAGTTTGTAGCAGCAGAATTTGATAAGTTCGCAGATGCTGCAGCGTTCCAGAATTTCGTAAAAGAAAATAAAGGACTCAGCTTTGAGGTACTTTATCAGAATAATAAGAAAACGAATGATGCAATTGCGCTCTTCTGCTCGACAAACTCAATTGGCAAAAATAAGGGCGGTTTCGGACTTGCACTTCAGGCAAATGGTGCACCGTATTCGTTGACGAGTGTAGATGGAACAAAATATCAGACAGCCGTGGCGAAGACAGTGCCTACAGGAGTAACACATCTTGTCGGAACAATAACCGACGAGGGAATAATAACGCTGTATGTAAACGGTGTTCAGGCGGCTCAGACTACGGCAAAGGGTTCATTCCTCTGCACGCCTGGAACAACATCAAATCAGGGTTATGAATTCTTCAAGACATTCTTCATAGGCGGTGACCCGTCTCTGAAATCTGATGTTGATTTCCCGATGGCAGACGGTTCATTCATGGATGTCAAGGTTTACTCAAAGGCTCTCACAGGCACTGAAGTAGAAACAGCATACAAAAACGCGCAGAACCTTTTTAACTGATAGCAGATAAACAAAATAAGAAGAGCCGACCTCGGTCGGCTCTTCTGTTTATATATGCGCTTATTTAAGTACTTTTTCTATGATTTTTCCGAAAGCATCTGCCATGATGCGGAAGCCGTAATCTGTCGGATGACAGCCGTCAACGGTGCCGCCGTCCTCATATATACCCGCAAGATCGGTTTTGCCGTCGACAAAGTATACATTTTTATCTCCTTCGGCAAGTGCACGGGTGTATGTTTCGGCAATGACTGCACGGCGCGCCTCGGAATCGTTCATGGGATTTCCGTAATTCGGGCGTGAAGCCATGATTATCGGTATATCCGGATGCTTTTCGCGCACCGCTTTATATCCGGCATAATGAGTATTTCGCAGATATTCTGCTGACGGCGCATTGTAGTCATAATCGTATACAAAAAGGCTCATTTCCAGACCCGCGATATATTCCATCATGGCTGGCTCGCCCTTGCCGTTGCCGGATAAGCCGAGATTTATATAGTCGCTGTCAAAGCGGCGTGAGAGCAGGTTTGCGTAGCAGGTTCCCGGGGAATTTGCGCAGGCACCCTGCGTTATGGATGAGCCATAGAAAACCATCGGCACACTATGAGAATATCCGCTCCATTTTTCCATGCGGGAGCCTTGCAAAATACCTACGGAAAGCTCGGCGACGCCGCAGTAAAGAGGGAAGTTTATTATTATTTCGCGCATTTTGCGTGAGGGAAGGTTTATGATGCGCTGAAGCGGAGGCTTCTTTGAAAGATCGGGCATGAAAGCACCGAAATATGTCTGCTTTCCGTCTTCTCTTATATAAACATCAAAGCCGCTTGAGCCGAGATAAGCCATATGCGGCATGATATAAACGCCCGCCATGACGGCATCTATAGCGATGAAATCGGAATCCGTCTTAAAGCAGGCTCTGCCTCCCGAGGTATGTCCGGATAGCTGTGCTACGCCGTCGCCAACGCTTTCGGCTATAGCTTTGGGTATACGACGGAAGCGGCCGTCCTCATGAAATACGCCATAGAGCGAGACAGGCTCTTCAAGAACATTATAAAAGTCGATGTCGCTTCTTCCGAACGACTCCTGAACTGCAAAATTTCTGTCGATTTTTGAAATATCAGCCATAATAAAAACCTCTTGCTTTTTTAGTTGCTCCTTTATTGTACCACGCCATTACTGTTTTGTCCATACGAAAATGGCAAATAAATAAACAAAATTTTTTTCGGATTAAAGAAAAATCTAAGAAATTTTGTTTTATCATATCGCAAATAAAATAAAAATTTCAAAATATTGTGAAAAAAACAGAAAAAATTATCAAATTACGCTTTTAAAACAGTAAAAATCACGCCTTTTGTGAAAAAAGACGAAAAATCACGCAGAATTTTATTTAATATTTGTAATAAATGTGTATTTACAAATCAACTTTCCCGTGATACAATAGAGAAAAAATTTCGGAGGAATACGTGATGAAATCTTTATTCAAGTCAGAACAGAATAAAGCGAACCGCACTTTCGGTGTGGCTTCTTCTTCATGCGCTTTCTCCGTTATACGCGTTCTCGGCACTGTTCTCGCAGTGTCGATTATTATTTTTGCGATTATTTCTCATTCTGTTATTTCCATTTCCATTATAATATGGCTCATACTATCTGTCATTATTATTAAGGGAAAAAATCTGATAGTGAACGAAATAGGATATTCGCAGAAAAGTCCTCTTGCGGCGGCATAAGGATTTAGGATAAGGTAAACGAGCGGATTGAACATTTTGTTCAATTCGCTTTTTTATATTTTATATATTTCAAAGGAGAAAACAAAAATGAAAAACTTTTTCAAAAAAACACTCGCATTTGTAATGCTTTTTGCAATGGCTGCAATGTGCTTTGTCGGTTGCGGCGAAAAGAAAAGCGATAATGAGCTTGTGATAGGCGTTTCCGGTCCTCTCACAGGCGGTGCATCTCTCTACGGCAATGCCGTAAAGAACGGTATGCAGATAGCTGTAGACGAGATAAATGCAGCCGGCGGCGTAAACGGCTTCACCCTCAAGCTTGTATGCGAGGACGATGAAAACACGGCAGAGAAGGCTGTTTCCGCTTATAGAACGCTCAAGGATGCCGGAATGGATGTATTTCTCGGTGCTGTAACCTCAGGTTGCACAACGGCTATTCTCCCCGAGACGATTGCCGACAATATGTTCCTGCTCACGCCTTCCGGCAGTGATGTGGACTGCATAAACGGCGCAAATGCATTCCGCGTATGCTTCAACGATCTCGCGCAGGGCTCTGCCTCCGCTCAGTACATAGCCGACAATAATCTTGCAAAGAAGGTTGCCGTTATTTACGACAGCTCGACAACATATTCCACAGGTATCTACCAGAGCTTCAAGGCGAAGGCAAAGGAGCTTGGCAAATTTGAGGTATTCGATACAAATACTTCCTTTGTGGACGGTGCTTCCAACTTCGATGCACAGCTTCAGTCCGTAAAGGCATCCGGTGCCGACCTCGTATTCCTGCCGATCTACTATGAAAATGCCGCGCTCATCATCAGAGCCGCACAGAATATACTCGGCGACAGCGTCAAGTTCTTCGGTTGCGACGGTCTGGACGGCATAGTCGCACAGTTCTCCGACAAGAAAGGCGTGACAGCAGACGCCGAGATGATAAACGGCGTTATGCTTATGACACCTTATGTAGCAGACGCAAAGGACAGCATCTCTCAGAAGTTCACGGCGAAGTACGAAGAGAAGTACGGCGAGACACCTATCCAGTTTGCCGCTGACGGCTACGATGCCGTATACGCTGTAGTTGCCGCTGTAAAGCAGGCAGGTGTAAAGCCCGAGGACGGACTCAAAGCAAGCCAGCTCTGCGAAAAGCTCAAGGTTGCAATGACGCAGATAAAGGTAGACGGTGCTACAGGCCTCGGTATGACATGGAACGATAAGGGCGAGCCCGAAAAGGAACCTAAGGCTATGTATATCGATGTCACAAAGGACGAAAACGGCGTTTACAGCGCAGTATACAAGGCTGCTGAATAATTTTGCAAAACAATTTGCGGGAACGGAATTGCGGCAAAAGCCGCTTTTCCGTGCCTTTCGGCGCAGATGCGCTATCTTCTTCTGAAAGGACAAACAAATGAATTTCTTGGCATATTTACTCGGCGGTATAAGCCTCGGCAGCATATATGCACTCATAGCTCTCGGCTATACGATGGTTTACGGCATCGCAAAAATGCTGAACTTCGCGCACGGTGATATTATCATGGTAGGCGGATATGTGGTTTTCTTTGCCATGAGCTCCTCGTGGTGCCCGACATGGCTCGCAATAGTATTCGGAATAGTTGCGTGCACGGTGCTCGGCGTGGTGATAGAAAAGATCGCATATAAGCCGCTTCGCTCAATGCCATCTCTTACCGTGCTGATAACGGCGATAGGCGTCAGCTATTTTCTCCAGAATGCGGCGCTTCTTCTTTTTAAATCGAATACGAGAACATTCAAGTCAGTAACTGAAAATCTGCCTGATCTGAAACTCGGCGGTCTTGTGATAACAAGCGAAACCATCGTCACCATATCTGTGACGGTGGTGCTGATGATAGCGCTCACGCTTTTTGTCAACAAAACGAAAATGGGCAAGGCAATGCGCGCCGTTTCCGAGGATAAAGAGGCGGCGGAGCTGATGGGCATCAGCGTAAACAAGACGATAACGCTCACCTTTGCCATAGGCTCGGCTCTCGCGGCTGTGGCAGGCGTGCTCCTGTGCTCAAATTTTCATGCGCTCAGCCCGTATACAGGCTCAATGCCCGGCATAAAGGCATTTGTGGCGGCTGTTTTCGGCGGAATCGGAAGCATCCCGGGTGCCATGGTCGGCGGCATACTGCTCGGAGTAATCGAGAACCTTTCAAAGGGATATATCTCCACACAGCTTTCCGACGCGATAGTATTTCTTGTTCTGATACTCGTGCTCCTTGTGAAGCCAACGGGTATTTTCGGCAAGAAAATAAACAAAAAGGTTTAAGGGGGGCTATAGAATGGATAAACTCAAACGCTCCACAAGGAGAAATATCCAGACTGTCACCGGTGTGATAATATTCTTCACGCTTTTCGGCATTCTCGGCAAAGCGGGAATTATCGGATATAAGCTCTCAGGACTTCTTATACCGCTCGGCATTTATATGATGCTTGCCGTCTCATTGAATCTTGTTGTAGGCGTGCTCGGAGAGCTGAGTCTCGGTCATGCCGGATTTATGTGCATAGGGGCATATGTCGGCGGACTCTGCTCGCTTTTCTTGCAGAATGTAATAACCTCCTCTGTGCTTCGCCTTGTTCTCGCAATGCTCGTCGGAGCCATAGCTGCTGCTGCTGCGGGATTGCTTGTCGGCATACCGATACTGCGCCTTCGCGGCGACTATCTTGCCATAGTCACGCTCGGCTTCGGCGAGATAATACGCAGTATATTCGGCAACGTCTATATAGTAAAGGATGCGGCAGGATATCATTTTTCATTTGCCACACCGGTACCGCTCGAAAATCTCGAGGTCGGCTGGAAGAATATTTTCTACGGCGCGCAGGGCATCACGGCACCGCGCGATACGACGCTGGTCATCGTTGTTATAATGCTTGTGCTGAGTCTCATAGTGATAATGAATTTTGTTGATTCCAAGTCGGGCAGAGCCTGCAAGGCTATCCGAAACAACATGATAGCGGCGGACGCGAGCGGCGTCAATGTTACGAAATACCGTCTTATGGCGTTCACGCTTTCTTCTACGATTGCGGGGGTTGCGGGTGTGCTCTATGTTCACTCTATGGCGGGCGTCGCACCGAAAACCTTTGACTATAACCTTTCGATACTCGTGCTCGTTTTTGTCGTCCTCGGCGGACTCAAGAGCATGCGCGGCTCACTTATAGCAACGCTTATTCTCTACAGCCTTCCCGAGCTGCTCCGTCCGATACAGAATTACCGTATGCTTATCTACGCAGTAGCTCTCATCGCTATAATGGTGCTCGGGAAATCGCCTGCATTTGCCGATATGCGCGATTCAATAAGAAAATTTTTCGGCAATATATTCGGTAAAATAAAGGGCTTTTTCGCGGGAATATTTTCGCGCGGCGGAAAGGAGAAGGAAAATGACAGATAAAGTCAGACTTGTGCCTGTCCCCAGCAAATCTATGATTCCCGAGAGGGATGCAGACAAGAAGCCTGTGCTCGAGGTATATAATCTCGGCATAGAATTCGGTGGACTGCATGCCGTAGAGGATTTCAGCATAGCTCTCGGCAAAACCGAGATTTCGGGACTTATCGGACCTAACGGTGCAGGCAAAACTACCGTTTTCAACCTGCTGACCAATGTCTATACGCCGACAAACGGCGCGATAATTCTTGACGGTAAAAACACGGCGGGAAAAAGCACTCACGATGTAAACAAGATGGGACTTGCACGCACATTTCAGAATATATGCCTCTTTTCCGATATGTCGGTACTCGACAATGTGAAGGTCGGACTTCACAATTCGATAAAGTACAGCAGCTTTGAGGCTGTATTCCGCATGCCGAGGTATTTCAAGGCGGAAAAAGAGGCAAACGAGAAGGCGATGGAGCTTCTCTCTCTCTTCGGGCTTCAGGATACGGCAAAGGTAAAGGCGGGCAATCTGCCTTACGGCGCACAGCGAAAGCTTGAAATCGCCCGCGCACTCGCGACAGATCCGAAGGTTCTGCTTCTCGATGAGCCTGCGGCGGGAATGAACCCTTCAGAGACGGCTGATCTCATGCACAACATACTTAATATACGTGATAAATTCGGCATTGCCGTGCTACTTATCGAGCACGATATGAATTTTGTCATGGGTATATGCGAGGGTATTGCCGTACTCAATTTCGGCAGGATAATAGCAAAGGGAACACCCGAAGAGATAAAGAACAACGAAGCCGTTATAGAAGCATATCTCGGCAGAAAGGATAAATAACGATGCTGAAAGCCGAAAATTTGAATGTTTACTATAAGAAGATACACGCGATAAAGGATATCTCCTTTGAAGTGAACGAGGGCGAGGTGGTTTCTCTGATCGGAGCGAACGGCGCGGGGAAAACTACTACGCTGCACACCGTTTCGGGACTTCTGCGCTCGACGACGGGAAGCATAACATTCTGCGGGCAGGATATAACGAAAACCGAGCCGCACAAGCTTATTTCGCTCGGACTTGCTCATGTTCCCGAGGGACGCCATGTCTTTCTTCAGATGACTGTAATGGAAAATCTGGAGATGGGCGCATATTCGCGCGGGAAGGTGCCGCAGGAGGAATATGACCGCGTTTTTGAACTTTTTCCCCGCCTGAAGGAGAGGAAAAACCAGATAGCGGGGACGCTCTCGGGCGGCGAACAGCAGATGCTTGCCATGGGCAGGGCTATACTCGGAAAACCGAAGCTGCTCATGCTCGACGAGCCCTCCATGGGTCTTTCGCCTATACTTGTCGACCTCGTTTTCGATATAATAAAGGAATTTCATGGGAACGGAACAACTATCCTGCTCGTGGAGCAGAATGCGGGCAAGGCGCTTGAAATTTCCGACAGGGCATATGTTCTTGAGTCGGGAAGAATTGTTCTCACGGGAACGGGAAGCGAGCTTGCAAGCAGCGATGAAGTAAAGAAAGCATATCTCGGAGGTTGAGTCTGAACAACCCTCGTGTATGAAATAAAAATCTCCGATGCATGATAATAAAAATCATGTATCGGATTTTTTTGATAAAACCTATTGCATTTTTCGGCAAAAAGTGCTATTATATCTCTATCAAAGATAACAGAGTAGATTCGGGCGAGTATGGAGCTGTAAAATACGGCTCTCAGTGCCGCAGTTACGGGGAGTTGAACTGCGGACGAATACGAAAGTTGCTGTGCCCGTTTCGCATCCCGCTGTTACATATATACCCGCGTAAAAAAGTAAGATACGCGGGAATTATGTATTGCGCGTCTGTTTTCATACGGAGGTGCTTTTTTATGCAAAAAAACAAAAAAACAAAAGGCGGCGCACGCATCATGCGCGCCGCACTGCTGCGACTGACAGCCTGCGCCATGATGATAGCGCTGGCAATAATCTTATGTCGCCTGCTCGGCTTTCCTCAAACTGGGGCATATCGGGTCGAGATTAGCTTTCTTCCGATAGCGGTTGTTGCAATGATGTTCGGTCCGGTGTGGGCTGGTGCTTCATATGGAATAGCCGATCTGCTCGGTGCGGCGGTGACAACGGGAATAAATCCGTTTATTACGCTTTGCAAGGTTGCTTTCGGCGCGGCTATGGGCTTTGCTTTCTATAAGAAAAAGCCCGGAATTATCCGCACGGTAGTGTTTTACATCGTCGCGGGGCTTGTGATTGATATCGGCATGATGTCACTTATATTTATTTACGGCTTTGGCTACAGTGTCAAGGCGGCTCTCGGCTACAGGCTCATCGGTTTTGCAGTGAATACGCCTGTGCGCATACTCCTCATGATCCTTACCTGCAAGTATCTTATGCCGCTCATCTCGCAATATGGAAAAAAGCTTGAGAGGGGCGGTGGCTTTGCCTCATATGCAAACGGGTTTCAGGCGGTGCCGAGGCTCGGGCTTGACCGTATAAGAATGCTTATGGCTCTGCTCGGAAATCCGCAGGATAAGCTCCATTGCATCCATATCGCGGGTACAAACGGCAAAGGCTCTGTCTGCGCCTTTGCAGAGTCTATTCTCGAGGCAGCGGGCTACAGAGTAGGCAAATACATATCGCCGAATCTATTGTGCGTAAACGAGCGCATAACGCTCTGCGGCAAAGAGATTTCGGACAGCGAGCTGAATGGGCTTTTTCGGAAAATAGAAAAATGCTCGCGCAAAATCGAAAAGAAAACCGGCGAGCAGGTTTCACAGTTTGAAATATGGACAGCGGCGGCATTTATGTATTTTGCGGAGCATGAGTGCGACTATGTTGTACTTGAAACGGGGCTCGGCGGCGAATTTGATGCGACGAATGTCATATCACGCAATACTATGGCGGTGCTTACGCAGATTGATCTCGACCATATGAAGCTTCTCGGCGATACCGTAGAGAAAATAGCGGCGACGAAGAGTAAGATAATCAAAGCCGCCTGCGAAAGCGGAGTTACGGTTGTAACAGGTCAGAAGCAGAGCGTAATTGATGTCATAGCGGCGCAGGCACAGGCTTGCGGTACGCGGCTTGTCGTCAGCGGGGAAGCCGAAAGCGAGGGCTTTACGGGGATTTACGAGCGCTTCTCATATCGCGGCATGGAGCATCTGCAAAGCGGACTCGGCGGTATCTATCAGGTGGCAAATGCCTGCACGGCGATAGAGATTGCGCTCGCGCTGAATATAGACGAAAAATATATCCGCGAGGGACTTTCAAAAGCGAAAAATCCGGCGAGGTTTGAGATAATCGGCGAAAATCCCACGGAAATCTATGACGGAGCGCACAATCCGAACGGAATACGTGCACTCGCAGCATCCATGGAGAGATATTTTCCGAATGCAGACAGGACAGTCGTTTTCGCATGTATGAGGGATAAGGATTTCATGCCCTCGCTTCATATGCTCGATGACGGCAGGACAAAGTTCATCTTCACCACGGTACAGAATAACGAACGCGCTATGGGTGCCGCAGAGCTTTGCGAGGCGGCAAAGGCGGGAGGTATCGCGGGAGAATATCGCGATGACCTGAAATCGGCAATCGCCGCGGCAGAGAAGAATAGCTCCCTTATTCTCATCTGCGGCTCGCTGTATCTCTACAAGGACAGATTTTGAAGAAACAGATTGTAGTCGACTGATGAGGTATATGTAAAGAATTCGCAACATCGAAATATAGATTTTACTCCTCATCCACCGCTGTCGCGGTCCCCCTTCTCCCGCAGGAGAAGGCTACATAAAAAATATATTTTTCTGCTTTTTGTGGTAAAAATACTTTTTCTGCAGACTGCAAAAACGGAAGCGGCAAATCCGCTTCCGTTTTTGTCTTTATTTTATTTTTTTCTTCTGAAAATACGATGATATACAGCCCGCGGGATGTTTTTCAGATATCTGAAAAACCATGTGATGGGCTGTTTTTTTGCGTATTTTATGAGCTTTTTGTCATTGCATGGAATATATCTTCCGTTTTTGTAGACGGCATCTGCGATAGCAATGATATTCTCGCGCGGTACAAGCTCCGAGCCCAAGCAGTTATCTCCGCGGATGACATACCCGTCCTCGCGTATTTTTATTATCCTGTGCAGTACAAGAGCGCCGTTTGCCCGCTTGAAGAGAACGATATCGTTCTTTTGCAGTTCGCGGTTTACGGGGATGAGATGCACTGCGTCTTTATTTTGGTCGAGCAGCGGCATCATGGAAACGCCCTTTATCGTATGCACGAGCGAGCCTTGTTCTCGGAGAAGCCTCTCTGTTGAATATTCCTCGCTCATTCCTCCACCAAGCCCTGCTTTCTAAGCGTGTCAATGACCTTCAGCACATTTTCGAGAGCTACATCGCGTTCAACCTCGTATTTTTCGCATACGGCATCAGTCACCTTTTCGGCTGTGGTGTCGCTCTCTGCGAGAAGTGTGGCGATAAAGCCTGCCGTGCCGTTCATTTTTATCATTCCGTTGAATGCTTTGCCCGCTTCCCCTGCGGCAACGGCGATATAATCGTTTCCGTTTTTGGTGATGATAAATCCCTCTTTAAGCTTCATTGTTTTTCTCCTTTACTCATCGTATTGTATGAAAGCTCGGCGGCTTCCTGCGATATATTGCATTCAAGCTGCCAGAGCGGTATGCGCTGTGCTATTTCAGCGAGGCTTCGCATTACATGTGCAAGCCCCTCGGCTGTGGGTGTTCTGTATGTCTGGCGGTAGAGAAGCGGCATTGCGTCACTTCCGGAGACAGGCACAATCTTATTTTCCGTGGCGCGCGAGAGGAAGCATATGCCTGCTATATCCGCATGCGAATTTTCGCCCCAGCGCTCCTTGCCGTTCCATGGAGTGCCGTATACCGTTATGTGCCCGGGTGTTACCCTGATAAGCGGTTTGTCGCCGTTTATGATGCGCACGCGCTCTCCGAGAATCTCTTTCCAGAGGGAAGCGTGCGTACTTTTTCCCGTGCCGGACGGCGCGGTGAAAAGGTATGCCTTTCCGTCTACAGCCACAGCACAGCTGTGAAAGAGGATTATTCCTCTGTCCGGAATTTTGTCACATAGTTTTCTGTAAAAAGCGAGGGACTCATAATACCCGTCAGAGTAGCTTTTATCTTCCGAGCGCTCTTTTTCCGCCGCGATATCGTCCTCTGTCATTTCTATGGAAAATTCCGGTGTCATGTCTGTAATATAATCGCGGCACTGTCGCACGAGATATTCGCCCGTGCATATCATTTCCACGGGAATACCGGCGAAAAGATATGTGTTTTTATATTTCATTGGCTTACCTTATACCTTACTGTTTCGCTTTGTGGAGAGATCGCCGCTGACGGTTTTAGCTTTTACAGTGCATCTTTTTGCTCCCGTTTTATAATCGGATTCGGCAGAGTGCTTTCCGGAGGTAGTGGAGAAATCAAGGTCTATTCCTATATCACCGATTAGGGTGAGAACTATATCTCCGCTTGTGGTGTCTATATCGACTGCCGCAGCATCGAAAATGCCGAGCTCAACATCGCCGGAAACGCTGCCCGCCTTTATGGTGCCTGCTTCGGCGCGGTTGTTTCTTATATCGCCGGAAACGCTTTCAAATTCCAGATTGTCTGTAGCTTTTGCATGGGATACGAAGATATCTCCCGATACGGACGATATATCAATATCATCGGCGCAGGCGGCTGTTATTGTCGTATCGCCGGAGACGTTGGATATTCTGATATCCTTCATATCAAGGTTACCCGAGAAAACATCGGCGCTGACAGAGGTTATTTCCAGTTCAACTCCGTGAGGGATTTCTATATTCAGACTCTTTTGCTCGGGGTCGATTACTCCTCTGAAAAGAGATTTACAATATCTTATGATAAGTGTTTTGCCGTCGGAATAATAGTGCAGCTGTTCGCTTTCGGCGAGGCTTGTCCCGTTTTCGTAAACGCTCAGAATGTCGCTTTCCGTAGCCGTGGCATTCACTTCGCCTGCTACCCAGTCTATCTCAACTTTTTCTATTCCGCTTGATGAATAGGAGAAGCCGCCTACCATGTATTTTTCGGCATTGTCATATTTTCGGTAGTTTACATAGTTTGGCTCACTGCTGTTGACATAAAAACATGATGAGAGCGAAAACAGAGCGGCAAATATGAGCGCAAGTGCGATAATCAGCGAAAATACCTTTTTCATAGCAAACCTCCTTATATAATAAACATAACAATTATATATCAAAAAGAGTAATAAGTCAATAATTCCGAGACATAAAATCGGATTTGTGGCATTTTTTGTCTATGCCGAATAGTATTATTTAGAAATATTACCGCATTTTTGCGGAAAGGCGGTTTTTATGGAGATAATACTTGTCGGAGCCTGCGGCAAAATGGGCAGAGAAGTAGCAAGGGGGCTTTTTGACGGTATGCATATTGCAGCTTCCGTGGATTTGCGTTCGCACTGCAAAAATATATCCGATTACAGGGGTGAGGCAGATGTGATAATAGATTTTTCTTCGCATACGGCAACGGAGGAAACACTCACATATGCCGTGCGACGAGGGCTTCCGTGCGTTATCGCCTCTACCGGTCAAAACAGCCGCGAGAGAGCGGCACTTACAAGGGCGGCGGCGCATATTCCGGTTTTTTATTCCGAAAATATGTCGCTCGGAATAGCCGTACTGCTCGAATCGGCAAAAGCGGCGGCGGAGATAATGCGCGATGCCGAGATAGAAATAATAGAAAAGCACCACTCGGCAAAGCTGGATTCTCCGAGCGGCACTGCACTCATGCTCGCAAGAGAATTGCTTTCCGAAAACGGGCGTATCGTGACGGCGAGAAACGGAGACGAGCCGCGTGCCGGGCATGATATCGGCATTTCCAGCGTGCGCATAGGAAATATCAGGGGCTACCATGAGGTAATCATTTCAAACGGAAAGGAAACGCTGTCTTTTTCCCATGAGGTGGAGGACAGGAGTGTTTTCGCGAGAGGAGCGCTGAGCGCGGCGTGCTTTATCATAAAAAAAGAAAAAGGGCTCTACGGAATGTATGACCTGATACATCTGAAATAACAAATTTTCAAAAATAAAAATTGACAGCATAAAATTCCGTCTCTTTTCGCAAAATATATCCGGAGGTGAAAAAAACATGACGGAAAAAGAACTTTTATATATTGAGGACGCACTCGGACACGAAAAATACTTCAAGGACAAATGCAACGAGACAATAGCAAATCTGCAGGATCCGGAGCTTAAAAATCTCGTTTCGACGATGCTCGAAAAGCACGGAAAAATTTATCAGAGCTTCTATAATCTGCTCTGATGGGAGGGAGAACAAAATGGACGACAGAAATCTTATGGAAACGCTCCTTTTGCTTGAGAAGGGTGTTTGCAGTCTTTATATGCACGGCACAATAGAATCCTCTACGGCGAGCGTAAACAAGACATTTGGCGATGCTCTCGGAGAATCACTCGGCATACAGGGTACGGTTTACGACAAGATGGCGGCGAAGGGTTGGTATCAGACGACTGCTGCCGAGCAGAACAAAATTCAGACAGTGAAGCAGAAATTCACGATGTAAATATGAAAAAGCAGACCTTTTTGGCTTCCTACCCGAAAAGGTCTGCTTTGATATTTATAATTTTATTGCCAGCCGTATTACCTTTGCGGCATAGACAGCGAGTCCCGCAAGCACTATACAGAAGATAAGCCACATGAGGCGGTTTTTCGATTTCTGCGATGAGGAAAGCTTGCCGATGACCGCTATTATGCTGTCGGAAGGCTTATGCAGGAGCGCCGCCATTTTCAGTCTGCGCAGGAGTACGAGTGAAACCACGATATACGGCAGTGCCGAAATGAGCTGCAACGGGCTGTAATTGCTGATAGTGCCCGACAGGCTTCCTTCGCCGAATACTCCGGAAGAAAAAAGCGCACAGAAATCCATGAAAGCATGGAGAGAGGCAACTACATATATGTTTCCCGTCCTGTAATAAAGTGCGGTGAGGCATATACCAATAGCGGCAGCGCATACCGCCTGAACAGCAACTCCGACGATATCGGCATGAAGCGCATTGATAAAATGAACAGAACCGAATATCAGCCCTGATACTATGGCGGAAAACCAAACGCCGCATGCATCTTCGCCGTATTTTTCAAAAATCATACGCGAGAGTATCCCGCGGAAGAATATTTCTTCGGCAAAGCCGACCGCTGCCATTGCGAGCACAAAAACCGCTATTTCAACCGAAGAGAGCGGCGCGCCGTGCTTTGATGAGCTGATGCTGACGATGAGGGTGGATACCGATATAAATATGAAATATCCGCCCGTACCGAGCCCATGAAGAAAGCCCTCACGTGATGAGCGAAAAATATCTTTCAACCCGAGAGCGAAGGCAAGCGCGATTCCTACGGCAATACATACGGCATCCGCAAGGAGCATGGGCAGGTACTTCGGATATGTCATATTCTCAGTGAGAATGGCAAATCCTGCCTGCACGACAGCCTGCACGGCAAGCATCAGAAAGGCGCAGAGAGTTCCCGCGATAATGGGATACTTTTTTCTGAAATTTATCATTTGAAAACTCCGAAACAAAAAATCAGGAGCGGCAAAGGCACGATGATACCTCTGCCGCTTTTACTTTGCAAACAGTATTACAAAATGCTTTAAGAAAAAATCAGTTTGCCGCCGTTGTAGCTGTGGTGGACTCGCTTTCGCTTGTCTGCCAGTTTACATCTGTTTTATTGAAAACAACACCGTATTTTTTTATCATTTCTTCGCGATAGTTGTCAACCTCTTTATCAAATTTTTCACCAGAGATTGTCTCTTTGATTTCATCCTTTACATCGCCGAAGTTTGTGAATGAAATGGTTTCATTATGTTTTATATTTTTCACTACGACATAGCCTATGGTAGAAAGAATCGGCTTACTGTATATCTCGCCGCTCTTTGTCGCAGTGGTGAGCGCGTACATCAATTCTGCACGGTAGAGCGAATTGATGTATGATTCGTAATTCTTATATTCATCAGAATCCTTGTTGGCGTTGGCATCGATTTTTATATTCTTTTCAGCCATCATTTCTTCGATAGCCTTTTTCTCAGCATCGAGGTCATCCACTTTTATATATTCGCCCTCGGCAAGGGTAGCCTCGCCGGAAGCAAAGCCCGTGTAGAAATACTTATCACCGCTGTATTTCTTCTTGACTTCTTCGCGTGCGGCATCAAAGTCCATTCCGCCTGTTATTTTTTTGATATATTCCTCGGCTTCGGCTTTTTTTGCCGCGACCTCGGAAGCATCCTGCATATCGAGAATTTCGAGCAGGATTGCGTCATATACAATGCCGGGGGCGTGCGTATATTCGCTTATATGCTCGTTGAAATAAGCAAGCGCTTCTTCGTCGGAAACATTGCATTTTTCTGATATTATTGAGATAATCTCTTTTGAAATTGCCTCGTATTTTACTATATTGTAGACAAAATTCTTGGAGAGCCCCAAGCTTTTACGGAAGCCCTCATAGCCGCCGTCCTGATCATCGAAAAACGATTTTGCTTTATCAATTTCGTCCTTGAGCTTTTTCTCGCTGAAAGTAATGCCCTTTGCAGCAAGCTCTTTTTCATAGATTTTGTACCAGACAACAGAATCCGTGCAGTATGTTACGGCGGTGGTATAAGCATAAGAAATCTTATCGTCTGTCGGCAACTCGATTTTATTCATCCATACATAGTATGCGAGATAATCAAGAATTTCCTGATCGTTTCCGTAGATTATTTCTCCGTCGACTATAGCGACGGGAGTGCCTTTTTTTTCCTGCGGCTTCTTTCCGCACGATGCAAAAGCAAGGCAGACCATAGTCAGCGCAAGGAAAAGCGCCGCCATCTTTTTAAAATTATTCATTTCAGTTTCCTTTCGGTATTTTAGGAATAATTACCAAAGAAGCCGCTCTTTTGGTGAAGCGGCTCCGATGATGTTCTTTTATACCATGAATCAGTGTTCGCAACCGCAGTCGTCATCATCACAGCAGTCGCAATCGTCGTCGCAGACACAGCTGAAGGTTTCGCCGCAGGCAGGGCACTTTACATTGTCAAAATCAACGGTATCGTCGAGGCATACCGTCTCGCCGCAGTAAGGGCATTCTACCTCTATGCAGTCGCAGTCGTCGTCGCAGCAGTCGCAATCGTCATCGAGACAATCATCGCAACGGCAGTCGCAATCTTCTTCTGCGCAATCCTTGCATTCACAATCGTCGCACTCGTCGCCGTAGAATTCATCTTCGAGAGCGCCGAGATCCTCGTCAACCTCTTCGATGTACTTTTCAAGATACTCTGACTTGTCGTCAAGATCGGAGACCGTAGCGGCAAGGTCGGAGAGAAGATCAAGCACAGCAGAGAAAACCTTATCGTTCTTGTCTGTTTCGAGAGCGGCTACAAGACCCTTTATATAAGCAACTTTTTCGGTAAGTGTCATAATAAATACTCCTTTATAAAATTATTGTTTGCAATTATTTCGTTTTTACTCTTTCGAGATATTCGCCTGTTCTTGTGTCGATGCGGAGGATTTCACCGTTTTCGATGAAAAGCGGAACCTGGATTGTAGCTCCTGTTTCAAGAGTAGCGGGTTTCTTTGCGCCCTGAGCCGTATCACCCTTAAAACCGGGCTCAACCTCGGTAACCTGAAGCTCTACGAACATAGGAGGCTCAACGCTGAATACATTTCCCTTGTAGGAAACGATCTTGCACATCATTTCTTCCTTTACGAACTTGAAGTTGTCGGGAAGAAGGCTCTTGGAAACGGGAATCATATCGTATGATTCCATATCCATGAAGTAGTAGAGATCGCCGTCATTGTAGGAATACTGCATATCTCTTCTGTCAACGATAGCGGGCGGGAACTTGTCTGTAGGGCTGAAGGTCTTTTCGACGACAGCACCGGAAATGACATTTCTCAGCTTTGTGCGGACGAAAGCCGCGCCCTTGCCGGGTTTTACATGCTGGAATTCGATAACCTGCATTACATTCCCGTCCATTTCAAATGTAATACCGTTTTTAAAATCGCCTGCGATAACCATTTTTGTTTACCTCCGAATGATATCTGAATACTTAAAAATTTTCTTTACGCTCTATTGTACCTTAAAAATATGAAAATATCAAGTCTTTTTTAATAATTTATTTGAAATAACGCTTATTTTTTATATTTCTATAAGATTTTTCGGACTTTTTGTGATGTCAATTGCTCCGGAAGATGTAATCTGCATCATATCCTCTATTCTGACGCCGTATTTTCCGGGGATATAAATGCCGGGCTCGACCGTGACGACATGACCGACCTTCAGCACCTTTGTGCATCTGGCGGAGAGACGCGGCTCCTCATGGATATACATTCCTACGCCGTGACCGAGAGAGTGACCGAAGTATCCCTTGTAATCGGCGTCTATGATGTCGCGGGCAACCTTGTCCGCATCGCAGCAGAGAACACCCTCGCGGATGAAATCTATAGCTGCGGTCTGTGCGCGCAGGACGGTATTGTAAACCTTTTTCATTTCTTCGTCAGCTTTGCCGACGGAAACGGTGCGCGTCATATCGGAGCAGTAGCCGTTCAGAATGCAACCGAAGTCCATCGTGAGAAATCCGCGCTCAAGCTTTACGTTTCTCGGAACACCGTGAGGACGGCTGGACTGTGTGCCCGAAACGGCAATGGTTTCAAAGCTGGGTGCCTGCGCACCGAGGCGTTTCATGCGGTATTCTATCTCCGCTGCAACCTCCTGCTCGGTCATATTGTAATTCAGCAGAGGAAGAACCTCGGCAAAGGCTCTGTCTGTCAGGTCCTGTGCCGCGCGGATGGCGGCAAGCTCCTCTTCCGTCTTATATTCGCACAGGCTTTCGATGAGGTCGCCGGCGGGAACGAATTTCACTCCCTCAAAAAGGCTCTCATATCTCGCAAGTGCTGCGACAGTGAGCTTTCTGTCCTCAAAGGCAACCGTCTTTATGCCCTCATCGGCGATAATCTTTTTGATATCGGCGACAACGGAAACCTCGGGGAGCTTTGCCGTGCATCCGCGAACCTCTTTTTCAGCCGCCTCGATATATCTCGGGTCGGTGAAAAGAGTAGCACTGTTTCTTGTTACGAAGACGGTGCTGTCGGAAGCGGGAAAACCACAGAGATACATTCCTGTTTTCTCATCTGCCACAATCAAAGCGTCGGCTATATTAAAAAGACGCTTTCTTACTCTTTCAATATTATTCATAATAAACCTCCGTAAAATTGTTATCAGAAATCAACTATATCGTCGCCCGAGAGAGCGGCAAGTCCGTAATGCAGAGCCTTTGAGGCTCTGGCGCGTACGGCATCGTCCTCGCTTTCAAGCTGGGGCAGAAGCTCGCGGAAGAACGCGCCGCGTATGGAAATATCGTTTTTCAGTTCCTCGTAATCAAGGAGCGGCGCACTGCAATCGCGCACCTCGAGGTAATAGACCCCGATATCCTCCGCCGTTATTTTATCTGCTCTTATGTCTGCGGAAACGGGAATGTTTCCGAGCAGGCGCACGCGGAGCAGGGTATCGTTTCCGTAGCCGTTTTCCGTTGCGGCGCGGCGGACTTTTGCGATGACCTCCTTGGCGGAGACGGCACCGGAAATGTCAACATCGAGCTTTTCATACCTGCGCGTACAGAATCTTCTCGCCTTGAATTTCAGTTGCTTCTTTCCGCCGATCCATGCGGCATCGCAGATTATTGCTCCTTTCAGACCGCATTCGCCGAAGGAACCTCCCTCAAGAGAGCCGCTGTAGGCATAATATGTATTTCCCGATTTCTGTATATCGCCGCCGTTGTGTATATGACCGAGCGCCGCATAATCGTACGCTCCGCGGACGATATCCTCAACTCCGACAGGGCAGTATGCCTTGGAATATATATCGGCATGCGCCGCGAGAATATTTATCCTGTCGCGGTCGACATAGATCGCTGCGGCGAGCGGATTTTTTTCCATTTTTTCACCTGTGAAGGCATAGCCGTAGACATCGACTCCGATATCGTCAAAGCGGAAGCAGGTCAGCGTTTCCGAGGTGAAGATATATACGTTTTCGGGGAACTTTGTTTTGGAATAAGGAGATGCGGAAGAATAGAAATCATGATTTCCCGGGGCTATCACGAATTTGCAGTCGGGGTTTGCCGCGAACTGCGAGGTTATGAGGTCCATCGTTTCCCGCGTGACAAATTCACAATCAAAAAGGTCGCCCGCGATTATGACTATATCATATTTTTCCATCTTCGCATACATCATGGCGGAGGTGAAGGTCCCGCGGAGCTCGTTTCTTCGCGCCTGCGATTTCTGCGGGTCGAGAAGAGAGAAGGGGGAATCGAGATGAACATCCGCTATGTGAAGTATTTTTGCCATTTAAGTGCTCCTTTCACATTGATTTTACGGTATAGACATCATGCCGTGAAGCTGTATTCACCGCCGCAGAGCTCAAAGCCCGCCTCGTTTCCGACGACTGTGCAGGGAAGCATATCCCTTGCCTTTACGCCGCTCTCCGTGAGCGCATCAAAATATTTCGACGGCAGATAGAGTGTTCCGCTGCAACCGAAAGGAACCGTCAGATTTACCGTGAGCCTGCCGTCGCGGTTTGCCCAGTAGCACCTGACTTCGCCGTACATGCTCTCATGCGATGCGGCGGCGCTTTCCATGCCGCAGTCCACCGCGGGGCGGAATATCGTATGGCGGAAGCCGGGGTCGTTTTCATCGGGTGAGATACCGCCGACATATTTATACATAAATGAAGAAAGGTCGGAGAACATATGATGGTTATGCGAGCCGCCGCCGTTCCAGCATTCCCAGAGAGTGGTGGCGCCGAGGTCTATCCATCTGCGGCAACCGGGGAAAGTCCTCTGCGCGAGCATACGGTGACCTACATTGCCTTCGCCGGCTCTTCCGAGCGAGTGCATCACAAATTTACAGCCGAGAACGCCGAAATCGAGATGCCAGTCATTGCGCTCTATCTGCGAGATGAGCGTATCCACGAGCGGACGGCGCTCCTCCTCCGTGCAGAGGTCGAAATAAAGCATTGCCGCCGTTGCCGTCTGACAATCGCCCATGACCGTATGGTGCTCGGCATCGTAGAACTTCTCGCGGAAAACCGCGCGTATCTTCTCGGCGAGGTTTCTGTAGTATTCCGCATCGTCGCCGTAACCGAGAATATCCGCCATCTTGACAACTGTCCTTGCGGCGTTATAGAAGAACGCCGTATCGGAAACTCTTGTCGGGCACTTGTATGAGCCCATATTCTTGGAGATGGCGGGACCCTCAAAGGGCGGGCACCAGTCTCCCGTGCCGTAATCAAGGGTATAATCCGTTGTCATGCTCTCCATGAAATCGCAGTTTTTCTTTATAGCCTCGTAGCTTTTTGCGAGGATATCCTTATCGCCGTTGTAGATATAGATATTATACGGAACATTTATCAGTGCGCTCGACCAGTCGGGTCCCATCAGCCCGTAGTAGCCCCATCCCGTGGAGGGGACAACACAGGGAATCTGACCTGCAGGGCGCTGGGAGGTTAACATATCGTCATTCCACTTTGAGAGGAAAGCGCGTGTGCCGAAGTTTGTCAGCATCTGCTCGCAGGAGAGGCTCACATCACCTGTCCAGCCGTTTTTCTCTCTGTGCGGGCAGTCGGTAGGTATGGAATGCATATTCGAGATGGTAGACCAGCGGCACATATGCTGAACCTTATTGAGAAGCTCATCCGAGCAGGAAAATCTGCCTGTATCGTCAACGGCGGTGCAGAGTGTCATCGCCTTGGCCTCGGAAAGCTCCGGCTCGTAGTCTATGCCTGTAATCTCGATATACTGAAAGCCGTGGTAAACGAATATCGGATGCCAGCATTCCGGTTCATCGCTCTTTTTGATATACTTGTCCGTCTGGAAGCCGTGACTGCGGACAAATCCGCCTATTGCGCTTGTATCTATCTCGCCGTCATCATTCAGCACATCTGAATATCTTATTGTTATTTCCGTTCCCGCTTTGCCGCGGAAAACGAATTTGCCTATGCCCGCCTGATTCTGCCCGATATCGAAAACATAGGCGCCGTTCGGAGTTTTCCACATTTTCTTTGCATCGATGACGGTGCGCACGCGGATAGGCTCCATCTCCATGGCGCGGAGCAGTCCGCCGGGGCTTTTCATTATCTTTGTGCCTTCCCATGCGCTGTCGTCATAGTCGGCTTCTGTCCACCCGTCAAGCTCAAGACGCGCATCGTAATGCTCGCCGTTTCGGATTCCGTTGAAGATGATGGGACCGTGCGAGCTTCTCCATGAAGTATCGGAGGGGATAACCTCGGTTTCACCGTTTTCATATATTATTTTCAGCTCGCAGATGAGCTTCGGCCAATGGCGCCATGAAGCGGCGCGTGTATTCCACGGGTCCTCGGCAAAGCAGTTGTACCAGCCGTTTCCGAGAACGGCGGAGAGCGCGTTTTTGCCGACGGTGAGCAGGCGCTTCACATCGTATACCATATACATATCCGTTGCGTCATATCGCGTAAAGGCAGGGGAGAGCATATCATCGCCTGTCTTTTCGCCGTTTATATAGCTCTCGAAATATCCGAGTCCGCATATCGTGAGATATGCTTCCTTTACCGGCGCGGAAATATCAAAGGTCTTGCGCAGATAGGGCGCGGCGAAAGCCGAGTCTTCTTTTCGGATGAAATTTGCCGTTATCCATTTTCCGCTCCAGCGCTCAGAAAGCTTGCCCGTGACGAATGTACCGCTTTCGTTTTTGCCCTCGGCACCCGCCGCACTCTTTGCCTCAACGGAAAAATAGTACCGTGTGACCGGAGATAAAGCCTCTCCTTCGTATCTGATGAGGACGCTGCCATCCTCAGAGCCGAAATGCCTCTGCCATACGGGAGAGGAAAAATCGGGATTTGCACTGACCGTGACGGTAAATTCCGCGAGCTTATCGCCGCGTATGCCGCTCTGCGCCTTGAAAGAAAAGCGCGGTACAGTGTCTATCCCGCAGGGATTTTTCAGATAATTTACGGTGAGGTCATAGATTTTCAGATTTTCCATGTTTTCTCCTTAGAAAAAAACTAATATTTCAGGTTAATTATATCACAATCCGCTCTCTTTTACAATAATAAATAAAAATATTTTTCTGTATATCTTCTCGGTTGACATGAGCGTAAATTTAATGTATAATTATTCTATCAAATAAGGAGAATCAAAATTATGTCTTTTCTTCCGCTGAATAAAAAAGAAATGCTTGAGCGCGGCTGGGACACGCCCGATATAGTCTGCGTCACGGGCGACGCATATGTAGACCATCCGAGCTTCGGCATAGCAATAATCTCCCGTGTGCTTGAAGCTGCGGGCTTTAAAATATGCATATGCTCGCAGCCGCAGTGTGATGCCGACTATATGCAGTTCGGTCGCCCGCGTCTTGCCTTTTTCGTCTCGGGCGGAAATATAGATTCCATGGTGGCGCATTATACTGCCGCAAAGAGAAAGCGCAGTAACGATTATTATACGGCTGGCGGCAAGGCAGGGAAACGTCCTGACCGCGCAACGGAGGTTTACTGCAAAAATATACGCCGTCTCTACGGAGATATTCCGCTCTGCATAGGCGGGCTGGAGGCTTCGCTTCGCCGATTTGCCCATTACGATTACTGGGATGACCGCGTGCGCCCTTCGATACTGATAGAATGTGATGCCGATCTGCTCATGTTCGGCATGGGTGAGCATTCCTGTGTTGAAATAGCAAGGCGACTCGATGACGGCGGGCATATCTCCATGCTCACCGATATACGCGGCACGTCATATTCCGTTAAAACAAGCGAATATACATATCGCCCCTGCGAGGAATGTCCGTCCTTTGAGCAGGTGAAGGAAAATACGCCTGCAGGAAAGGCGGCATATGCGAAATCCTGCCGTATTCAGCAGGATGAATCCGATGCTTTCCGCGGCAAAACCGTGATTCAGCGGCACGGAGACAGGATTGTTGTTCAGAATCCTCCTGCGCTCCCTCTTTCACAGGAGGAGCTTGATGCAGTATATGAACTGCCCTATATGAGAAATTATCATCCCTCATATGAAGCACAGGGAGGCGTTCCCGCGATAGAAGAGGTGAAATTTTCCATAACCCATGTGCGCGGATGCTTTGGTGCCTGCAATTTCTGCTCCATAGCTTATCACCAGGGAAGATACATTACCTGCCGAAGTGAGGAATCGGTGATCCGTGAGGCAAAAATGCTTGCTGCGATGCCTGATTTCAAGGGATATATCCATGATGTCGGCGGTCCTACGGCAAATTTCCGCCGCCCCTCATGCAACGGACAGGAAAAGCACGGTATGTGTAAAGGTAAAAAGTGTCTTGCGCCCACGCCCTGTAAAAATCTTGTGGTGGACGAAAGCGAATATCTGCATCTTCTCCGCCGTCTGCGCGAAATAAAAGGAATAAAGAAAATCTTTATACGCTCGGGAATCAGATTTGACTATATGCTTCTCGATAAAAATGATGATTTCTTCAAGGACCTCGTGCGTTATCATGTCAGCGGACAACTCAAGGTTGCGCCCGAGCATTGCTCGGCGAGTGTGCTGACCGCCATGGGAAAGCCTGATATTTCTGTCTATAAAAAATTTCGTGCGCGTTTCTATGAGCTTACAAAAAGCATGGATAAAAAGCAGTATCTCGTTCCGTATCTCATGTCGAGTCATCCGGGAAGCACTATAAAAGATGCGATAATACTTGCGCAGTTTCTCAAGGAGGAAGGAATACATCCCGAGCAGGTTCAGGATTTCTATCCGACTCCCGGGACGGTGTCTACCTGCATGTTTTATACGGGACTTGACCCATATACGATGAAGCCGATATATGTCCCGAAAACGCCTGCCGAAAAGGCGGAGCAGAGAGCACTTCTGCAATATTTCCGCCCCGAAAACCGCGCCATTGTGCTTCGCGCACTTCGTGAAGCAGGCAGAAGCGACCTCATAGGCTATAGCGAAAAATGTCTTGTGCGCCCGGACACTGCTGGTACGCGCGGCTATAAGCAGGGGGATACAAAGCAGGGAAGTGTGAAACGCGGAAAACCCACAAGCAACGGCAAAACTTCCGGCAAAAATGAAAAAAGCGTGAAATCTCCCGCAAAAGGTTATTCGGACAAAAAGAATACAAAAAAGCCGCAAAACCGCACGGAGAAAGATAAAAGAAAATAATTTTTTCAAGTATGGACTTTTCCCGTTGACAAAACCGATTTTATGTGCTATAATGCTTTAGCAAAGTGAGGCACATAAATCGGTTTTGCCTCATTCTTATATACGGAGAGGTATCGAAGTGGTCATAACGGGGCTGACTCGAAATCATGTACGCATTTGAGTAGTTGTGCCACCGAAAACCGCCGAAAAGCCTTGATTTTGTTGGATTTTCGTGTGGTTGATGATTTTTCTGACCGACTTATCTAACGGGTTTTCTAAAAAATTGAATAATGATTGTTTCCCTCTTTTTTGAGGGTGAACATATACGGAGAGGTATCGAAGTGGTCATAACGGGGCTGACTCGAAATCAGTTTGCGAGCAATCGCACATGGGTTCGAATCCCATCCTCTCCGCCAAAAAGTCCAGTAAACTCAAGGGTTTTCTGGACTTTTCCTTTTTCTCGGCAAGGTGTTGATCTTGCGAAAAATGCGGGAAATCAAGCCCTTTTTCGGCTGTTTTTTGCACGTTTGTTAGAACCGGCAATGTCCGAAAAGCCTTATATATCAAGGCTTTTCGGGGTTGCCATGATTTTTTTTGCAAGAACTGAGCTTACCATCCCTGACTTTTGGTGTCCGGAAGCACAAGAACATTGTCCATAACGTTCGCGGAAGTGATCTTTGATTTGTAGTCCAGATGGCTGTAAATATTCGCCGTCGTGCTGATATCACTGTGACCGAGCCATTCCTGTATCTGCTTCATCGGAACATCGTTTGCAAGAAGCAATGATGCGCAGCTGTGTCTGAGGTCGTGGAAGCGAATATGTCGCAGACCGTTTCTCTTCAGAATTTTGCTGAAGTTCTCCGTAACCGCGTTGGGATTGAAGATCGTTCCCATAGCATCAACAAAGATATAACCGTCGTAGTCGTAACTATAACAGTTTCCGCAGACGCGCTTATTTTCCTTCTGCTGCTCTTTCAGTTCCAGAAGCTTTTCTCTGAAATGTCCCACCAACGGAAGCGAACGTAGACTTGATTTTGTCTTGGCGCGATCCTCACTGATGATCACAGATTTGCCGTCCACCTCTGTTTCGGTTACAATATGCCTGATGGTGATGGTATTGCGCTCAAAGTCAATCGCATCCCATTTCAGACCGAGAGTTTCACTTCGCCTCAGCCCGTAAAAAGCGGTCATCTGAATCAGCAAGGAATAGGGATGATCTTTCGTCACTTCAAAAAGTTTCTCCAACTCATCCAACCGGTAGTAATCGGCGATATATTTCTGCTTTTTCGGGCGTTCCACCTTGTCAGCGGGATTAAACGGAATGAGATCCATCTTTACGGCATATTTCAGAGCTTTGTGAATATTTGCATGTTCATGGATCACCGTGCTGGCGGAAACAGATTTCAACTCATGCAGATAAAAGCTCTGAATATGCTTGGCCTGAATGGAACCGAGTGTGAGACCGGTATCGCGAAAATACGGTACAATCTTTTTCTTGACCATCTGTGTGTAAGAAGAAAAAGTAGTCTTTTCCACGGAGCCGCGAATAATCTCAAGCCACGTTTCCATATAGTCGGCAAACAGCATATCCGCAGAGAGATGTCCGTTACCGCTGCTGACCGGCGGCACATAGGTCTGCCGCGTTTCTATCAGCATTTTCTCAGCTCGTTTTTTGTTCCCCTTAACGGGAAGTCCTGTCGGGATCCACGGCTGTTTTCGTTTGCCGTCGGAGTCCGTATAACTCAGGACCATATAGTAATAGTCGTTTTTAATTTGCAGGTGTCCTGCTATCATAATCTTTACCTCCTTTGTCGATAGCAAAAGAACGGGCACCCTTTCGGACCGTAATCATTATACGGCCTACTCGAATGCCCGTCCAATGTGCCATTTCAGTTCAAATCAGAATTTTACGCTGCCGGTCCGGAATTACCCGCCGAAAGCGCGTAATTGATCACGTTGACTTTCGGAACGCGGTATGCGTTACCAATCTTGATACCGGGGATATATCCGTCGTTGATGAGCGAATAGGCCAGATGACGGCTAATATTCAGCATGCTCTGTACCTGTGCCACGTTTACAATATCGGGATAATCAGTAAACATCACCTCATACATCGCCCGAATTTCGCCTTTAGTCATCGGCACCACCCCCATCGTCGCCAAGCACATGAGCAAGGAGCTTATCAAACTCCTCTTCGGTGTTCACCGGAGTAAGTCTGATTGTGCCTTTTTCGGCATCGTCCTCCTCATAGGGAGTGAAGCTGTCGCAGACGAGATTATCGAGCTTTTCGGTCACCCCTGCGGTGACGTACTCGATTTCTTCCCGGCTTAGAATAAAGGTCAGGTCATTGCCGAGTTCGTCCCCGAAGGAAACGGTCATTCTGCCGTTGCTGCGGTCATAACCGCGACGGAAACAAGCGTTAAATTCCGTGAACATATCCTCCACGAACATGCACCCCTCGTCCGAAAAATCGGCGATCATCTTATCAAGCTCCTGCTTTCTGGTTTCGTTGAAATAGTTGAGTTCATTATTGTTTTTCATAGTTTTAATCTCCTTTCAAATTAGCGGGCGTTGCGATCTCTGCGCTGACGCTCCAAGTGTTTGTTGTAAAATTCCATAGCCTTGACAAGTGTCTCGGTCATCTGTTTAATAGAAGTATCCGGGCGGAAATAGCTTCGCAGCGAATCCACCGGAACCTTTACATATTCTTTTTGATTGCCCTTTACTTCGGATAGTACCTGCATCGCAGTTCTGTCAGTAAACGTCTGATCCTCGCTCATGCGGCGCAAACGCTGAGCTTGGGAAAGCGACGGTGTCACCTCGTCGCAGTCCATAATGGAGAAGAGCGCTTCCTGTTCAAAATCCTGCAGATACGAAAGTTCCACTGCCGGAGTTAGGGCAATTTTTCCGTCATCCACCATTTGGAGAATATCGGGAATCAGCTCGGTCAGCCGGATATATCTGCGGACCTGATCCTTGCTTTCCCCCGCAGCATCGCCAACAAGTTCAACGGACAACTTCTGCGCAAGTTGCGTAGAAGCTTTGCCCTGATGCTTGATGGCCTCAAGTTTCATCTTGTAAGCAAATGCCTTTTCAGACGGCAGGATATGCTCTCTTTGCAGGTTGCTGTCCACCATCGTGATAACGGCTTCCTCGTCGGTAAGATTACGGATGATCACGGGCATTGTTTCCATACCGAGCGCGCTGCAGGCAGCAAGCCGTCTGTGTCCGGAAATCAGCTCATATCCGCCGCCGTCCTTCGGACGTGCCAGCGCAGGAGCAAGAACGCCGGAATCGGCAATGCTCTTCATCAGCTCGGTCATTTCTTCATCGTTCTTCACCTTGAACGGGTGATCCTTAAAGGGCATAAGCTCTGTCAGCGGAATCTCCTCGACCTTTGGTTTCCGGATATCCGCACGTTCCTGATCGTTCATGAACAGCTCATCGTAGCCGGTCAATCCCAAATCAATTACTTGGTTTTTCTTCATAAAATCATTCCTTTCTGCTGTAATCAGCGTTCATAATCGTGTTCTTCTCTCTGAGGAGAAGACTGTTCTCGAATGGCCCGTTTCTCTCTTTCGGAAAGATATGGGTCGTTTTCCAGCCGCGCCTCGAATTCGCTCTCCAGAAGCTCTCGTAGTTTCGAATCATCCTCGATGACATTGCAGGCTGTTTTCTTCTTTTTGCGCAGGTCTGTAAGCACTGTCGTGCAGGCCGCGCCTTTCTTTTTGAGTTCTTCCATCTGCACGGGATCGGTGCAGTTCCGCTGCTTATTACGAATTTTGCTGCGGACGGCAGTCACCTCGTCGATCTCCGCGTTCATCCGGACAATATAGTTTTGAATATCCTGTGGAGTTTCCAGATGCTCCTGACAGACCAGCGTCACCTCATCGGTGTACCGATCCAGCTTGCGGCAGGCCTCGCGGCATTCCGCCGACAGGGGCTTCTGATACTGTTTTTCGTACATCGGAGCAATACCGAGCACGATGGCAACGCATCGAAAGAAGCTGATATAGCCTGTCACGCGAGGAGCGCGGAAATAAAAATCCCGCTTGCGGTAATACATTTCCGTAGGCGGGTTTTCTCTCGCATATTCTCTTGTGAAGGGCTCCAGGAAATCGAAATATCTCTGCATTACCCGGTAGTCCCGTTGGTTATCTATCAACCTGTCCTCGATACTTTCCTTGCTGTACTTATCACCGAGCCGGAAGGTACGGACGCCTTTCTTTGAACCGATGGAACGGATCGTCGCGTACTTGTGATAGGGGCCGCTTTCAAAAGCATATCCCATCTTCCGCAACACCGTCGAAAGTTCGTTCCAACTGGACGCCATCGTCATAGCTTCATCCAGTGCCTCGCGCATCAGATTGAAGCGGGTTGGTTCACCGTTCTTTTCGGCAAAGTAGACCGAACGCGCCGTTTTGTGCTTCTGCGGATTCTTTACCACCGACAGCCCGTGCTCCTTGCAGATACGGTCCGACATAGCGCGGAGCTGATAATAAACGCCGTATTTGGCTTCCAGCTTTTTTCCGTCCCACATCCCGACGGAGTTCACAACAAAGTGATTGTGGTAGGTCCCTGTGTTGAAGTGCGTTGCCACAAGCACCTGATAATTATCACCCCACAGCCTCCGAGCTGTTTCCAGCCCGATCTGATGGCACTCCGCCGCCGACACCTCACCGGTCTTGAAGGACTGGTAAGCGTGGTAGGCGACGTTGCCGCCGGTCTTGCCGAAGCGCTTCTGCGTAGCGGTCATTTCTCTGATCGCTGTATCGGGCGTACAGTTCACGCCGGAGACGGCGTAGCTCTGTTCACCCTCGTCGAGCGTCTTGGCTTTGTTGGCGGCATAGATGAGCACCTGCTCCAGATCTGTCAGCTTTGTCTTTTCGGGATTGCTGCAATACTCCACGACACGGGAGACGCTGTCATGGATCGCCCAGATCTTCGTTACCGCCATCGGCATTATCCTCCTCTCCGTGGTAGGCTTTCAAAAGCAGCCCCTCGATCTCCGTAAAGGCGTCATTAAACTCGGTCATGGCGACCTCATAGCGGATACCGTCGTGGAGCTTCGTCAGCTTCCGGTACGCCTGCATCAGTTCCTCACGCGGGGCTTCCTTCACCGCTGATTCCGTTCCGAGTGTGCGGAGATATTCCGACATATTCATGCCGCATTTCTTTGCTTTCCTTCGGATGGTATTCTTCTCGGTTTTGAAAACCCTCACGTTTATTTCATCCGTTCGGTTACGCATGGTATTCACCTCCTCTCAGCGGGGTTACAGGGGCACGCCCCTTTCGTATCGGGAGATACGGGGGAATTGGGAGCCGGACGGCTATACAAATCCCATGCTCGCTATCCTTACGGATAGAAAAGCGGTGTATAGCCCCGCACCCCTCAGAACGGTAATTCTTCATCGTCGTCCACCTCCTCCCATGACGCAAATGACGCTTGTGACGGTAAAACGGGGAATGAGGATATACCGTCATTCTGTGCCCGCAGTGACGCAAGCCTCTCGGTCCCGGAAAGACCGTCATCACCGTCAGCACCGTCATTCAGCGTTAAGCTGATCGTTCTCGCTGCCGCCGTTTTGCGGTACTCATAGGTGATACCCATCGGAACAAATACCTCGCTGTAAAAGCGTGTCAGATACTTGCTGGCAACGTTGGGTTTCAGCACGGTATTGCCGACAGCGGCAAGCAATTCGGTAACAGTACCCTCAAACTGTCTGTGCTCAAAAAGAAAATCCACGACCTTGAACACAAAATCGGGGATTCTTTCCTTACGTAGATCGTCGGCGCTGAGTTCTTCGGTAATCTCCCATTTGACGCCGCGCATCTGCATTTTCAGTTTTTTCTCCTCCACGTCACGCCCGGTGATGCAGAGGGTTGCATTGTCTCCGAACCGGTCATCCTTACGCAGGATCATGCCGGTATCTGCCACGCCCATGATTCCGGTCGAGCCGGTCATATCGTTGAAGATATTCCCGCCGTCCCGTTCCTTGCGGGTGTGGTGTACGACGAAGATGCAGATACCGTGATTGTCTGCGATCTTCTTAAGAGAGGACAGATCCTTGTAGTCCTGCGCGTAGGCATTGACCTTTGAGGATACGTTGTCTCTTACCATCTGAAGCGTATCGATGAAGAGCAGCCCCGTGGAGGGATAATCTTTCAATACGTCCTCGATCTGGCTTTCCAGTTCGGCACCGAGCTGACCGCAGGAGAAACCGAAATGCAGGTTGTCCGGCGGAGTATCCGTCAGGTCCTGCATACGCTGCTGAACGCGCCATTCGCGATCTTCCAACGCGAGATAAACGACATCCGTCTTTCTTGTGGGGAGCCCCCATACCGGCTCACCCTTACTAATCTGAAGGCACATCCAGAGCACCATCCAGCTCTTGCCTATTTTCGAGTCACCGGCCATAATTGCGAGACCGTCTGAGAGAACACCGTCGATGAGCATTTTCGGATGCTCAAGGGGCTTGTAATACAGGGCCTCTGCATCGATCAGTTGAATCTTTCCCATGCTTCATCATCTCCTTTCTTTGAGTGGGTTGTTTTCTGACCATCATGATTTTTCACCTCCTAATCTTCATAAATGGTGTCCAGGTATTCTCTCAAATCATTTAATACCTGACGCAGTTGGGGTTTGTTCGCTTTCAAGAGTTCCGGGAACTCTTCGATATACTCTTCGCAAAGATCCTGAAACTCCAGAGCACCGTCTTCGATAATGCCTAAAACATTTGAGACATTGTTGCCTTTCTTCGGTCTCCCCATGCTTTGTGAAAGTGCGCCTATGCTGTAGAAACATTCCATGTGTTTTTCACCTCCTTTCGCTCCCAAATTTGTGGGAGCAGTTATCAAATAATAAAACCCGGAGAAATCCGGGCATCAAAAAAGCACCTGCCGATAATCATCAACAGATGCTCAAATGATTCTTTTTCCGTCAAAGCCGTAATCGACGTCGGCGTATTTTTCAAACGCCTGACCGATCTTTCGGAGCCGCTTCAGTACGCCGCTGTGGTTGGCATAGCCGAGCTTGTCCGCGACTTCTTCCATTGTGTAGCCCTCCAGTCGAAGCTGAAGGATCTGCTTGTCCTTTTCGGATAGTGTTTCCATAAACTGCTCTGCAAGGACCTTTACCGTGGATTCGTTCTCGAAGTTCGCCGATTCGTCTTCGATATCCCATTCCAGACCGTCGTGTTCTTCGGCGTAATCCGTCTTGAACCCATCAAGAGAAATCTGCGGGTGCATGGTCTGCGTGTGGTACCACTTGCGGTAGAAATCCTTTTTCTGATTGCTGGCGCGGAAGTCAAAATCTTCAAAGCAGCGGTATTCTTCTGCAATTGAAATGACCTCACGCATTCCGTAGTGCGCCATTGTCTGCGGAACAAGCCAAAGCAGAATGTCGTTCGCTTCTTCCTCTGTTACCCAATCTATATCTCCGTTCATCCGCAGCAATCGACTCGACGGAGGTATCACGTTTTCTTCCAGCATTTCCTGAACCCAATATCCGGGAGAGTGGGCAAATATCCACGCCGGATCGTAACCGGAATACACTTCCATATACTCACCAGGACACATATACGGCCAAACCATATATGCATAGGCATCCATCATAAGCTGAAGAAACAAATCACTTTCCACGACAGCAACTGCATTATAATCGCGGATCAGCTTCTGAGGGTTGCGCGGAATACTGTTCAGCTCCTTTCCGCACTGCTCCAGTATCCTCTTCGGAATAAAGTAGTAGGCAGACAGATACTCCGCGTTGCGGAACGGCGTGATCGTACCGTCTTTGCGTTTCATCATAATTGGCATTTTTCTTTCATCTCCTTTCCGAGGATTACGTCCTCTATTTGTTAACGTGACGAGAGCGTCAATAATGTTCCTTTTATCCGCAATTTTTTCAAAAAATATTTTTTCAGCAGTCGGATTATCGTGCCCTCTATTTATTAACGTAATATACTTGCCGATAATGTTCCTGATTTTCCAAAAATAATTGTAACACAATTATAGTCCGTTTTATGGGACATTAAAGGCAAAAATTGTGAACGAGTGAGGTGGTGGGGGCAATTGGCACCACCTCAAAAAGAAAAAGCGCCTGCCTTCGTTATGAAAGCAGACGCTCATCTTGTTTTATTCACTTGTCAGCAATACACCAGCTCAGAAAGAACAACTTCTTCCGCACGGTTGCGGATGGAGTTCATGGCGCGTACCCAGCCCAGCTGATCCGCTGCCTTCATTTCTTCGGTGACGTTCTCCGCCGCAGCGTACTGTTCTGTCAGCAGCGCAAGCATTTTCTCCGCCTGCTCGCCGAGCTCCGCCAGGTGCCGATTCAGTCTGCCTGAGAAAAGAAGTTCGTTATACGCGGTACGGTTATTTTTCTTCAGGTAGTTGCCGTGCATCCGCCCATACCGGTTTACCGGCACTTTCTCTTGAGCCGGTATGTCAAGGTCGGGAATGTAGTAGTCGCCGTGTTTCGTATAAGTCAGTTCCATAATCAAACCTCCGTGTTTTAGTTTGATTATATTTTACTGACGAAACGTACAAGGTGCAAAGATGTGAAATTATGACTGATTCACATACACGAATGATTGCGGCGGCTGTGAAACGCCAAAACTCTCCAAAGATTTAGGCGTCTCATATTTTGTAACTTTCCCCAGGATGTAGGCGTTTCCAATATCTGAACAAGAAAAGTATTCGTTATACTCTTCGAATGAGATACCAGACCGATATTTCGTCTTTTCCCATAATTGATCTTTGGGAATCGTTAACACGCCTTCAACGTCTACCTCACCAACAACTTTGCTTATTGGAGAAGTCTCATAAATATATATTTTTTTAACTGATTCACCCGCTAAACGTTTGCGATATTCGTATTTTTTTCTCCCTGCCATGATTTCTTCGACATATTTTGGCTTTATGGAAAGCATTATTTTAGCTTGGGTATCGGGAGTATCCTTAAATAGTTTAGTCCCAGATTCATCAATAATTTTTTTGAAGCTTTCATCGGAAATTTCATCAAATGACCTTGGTCCGCTATTGTATTCAACAATGCCAGAGTTCCACAAGAAATTCAAAGGAACTTTTTTCTCGAATTCTTTAACGAGAATCAATTTGATAACAAGAAGTTTTCCGTTTTTCTTGACCCAGAAGGAATGCAATTCGTCCTTCGAAAAAACAGTTCTATTCTCGCAGTATGTCAAATACTCTTCCTCAGATGAAAAGTCACACTTGGAGTCATCTACAATACACAGTGTTGTTACTACTGATTCCCAACCTTTTCTTCCTTGAATGGTCCCCGGTCTATATATTAAAACCAAATCGCCGGGAAGCATGTTGCGTGCAAAGGAAAATGAAACATATACTTTCTGCAAAGCATATTTCTGAGGTTCGTTTCCTATTAGTTCGACTTCGTTGGAAAGCTTTGAATCCGGGAAAAGGCGTGTGTGATATTGCGCAAAAATTGGCAAAAACAGTTTTTTATGATCATAGCGAATATTGGGATAATTCCATTTTACCGACTTCGACCAATCGTATTCATTCAGTCTTTTAACTAATACTGTTTCTGTACCTTTCGGTGTTAGTTTTTGTCCGTATTCGAAGAATCCCCACCGTTCAAGTAAGGATTTTAACGCAAATAGTTCTTGACGGTCGTTAAACAGGGTGACATATATCTCGTCAACGTTCCGCTGAAGTGCATTGTCAAAAATGATCTTGATAAACCGCTCTCCAAGACGGAATCCAGAAGATTCAACCTTGAAGGTACCGACCTTGAGTCGTTTTTTGGGAGAAAAGACCGGTGTGATATCAGAGTAGTTTTCATCCTCATATTCGGTCTTCAGATAAAGAAAGCCAAGAATATCCTTCTTATCGTTATAGCAAATGTATGCCTCTTCATTACTTTTGACGTTAAACCATTTATCAAAGTCAACATACGAATTTCTGAAAGAATCAAAGAAGCGGTCGGAAACATTGACTTTGCCAAAATATGTTTTTTTAACTGACAGTGCCTTATATTCGATCAAAGCCGGGTTTTCGTCCGTCATTTTCGTAATAAACGAGTTTATTGAAAACACCTTGCCTGCAATTCCAAGCAATTCAGCCTTGTTGCGCATTTTTCGGTCTTCCGTGATAAGAATATCAACTCGTCCGGAATACACCTCGCATAAAAGCTGATTGTCTATTACATCGTTTTCTGTTTTCTCACTGCCGGCAATAATTCTCTTAAACTCATCCGTTTGCGGCGCAACGGTATGCAACAGCGTATAGGCATCAAGTTTCGCGTCATAGAGCTCCTGCATTTGGTCATTGTGAAGTTTCCGAAGTTCTTTGACAGTGTATGGATGAAGAACTTTTTCATAGTGCATTTTGTCAAGCCAATGGAAAAGTTGGCCAATTGAATAATTGGTCGCTTTTGTGTTTTCTCTATGAATGATTATGTTTGTATCCAATAATGCTTTCATAACATTCTCCAAATTACGTTTTTGACGCGTTAAGCATATTATTTTACGGAATAGATCTCAGCTATTCAGTTGTTCGATAGAAGTCTTTTGATGGATTCTACGGTTTGTGCGCTCAAGCGGTTTTTTCCAAATGTGTGAATTGCCTTGTCGATATCATCAAGACTTTCGAGCATGAAAGAACTGTTGACTGGACTGTTTCCATTAACCAAGAAGGCGTATCCTTCGACCCATACTCGCGGACCGTAATACTCAAGATATTTGGCAAGGATATATGTCTGCCGTTTAACTTGTTTGATAGGATTTTTTACGTTCTTCTCAAAAGTATTTCCGTATCCGTCATCCTTGTATTTTTGCCATTCGTAATCATCTTCAGCACCATATAGTCGGCCCTTATAGTATTTGACCTCAATGATGAAAACACCGTATTTGTTGACTATTACGTTGTCAAGCTCGGCGTTTTTACCATCATATGAAACCGGCACATTGGTGAAAAGACAATCATCTTCCCGGAGAACTCTTTTGATGATATTTGTCGCAATACGTTCTCCCTGACGTCCGACCCGTTTTTCTTCGGGTTCAAAGATATTGCCGGGACCGTACTGATTTGAATAATCATTGTTCTTTAATACTATTACGAGGATTATGACGAAAACAACTGCAAGCACAATAAAAATCACTGTTCTAACCCTCCTTTTTTTCTAAACATCGTACTCAAATCAGTTATCGCGAATTTTTGCAGCAAAGAAGATTACCAGCGCAAGATATGCAACGGCAATTACTATCATCAACCAGATCATCGGATAGGCAAGGCAAACAAGATATGTTATGCCTGTATTGATTGCATAAACAATAAGGAACAACAAACTACCCAAAGCCGGTTCACTGCCCCTATCATAAAACAATCCGGTGATGATATAAGATAACGGCACAAGTGCGCCTCCCACAATCCAGTTTATCAGATCAGCATTCGCTCCAAGCGGGGCAAACGGATTTGGAAGAAGAAACTGTCGCACTATAAAACCAATAGAATAAATTATTCGGTACACTATTTTTCAGCCTCGTCCATTATTATTTTTGCTCGTGCAAGAATAATCGGGTCTGTGACATCTTGTATCTGAGAGAAGTCATCCAGTACGCCTAATTCAGTCAATTTTTGAATCATTTCAATATGCTTTGCATCCAATGAGCACCACATATTCTGGTTGAACAACATATTTATTTTGATACATGCGTCCTGCCGTTCTTGAATGCCTTCAAAAAAACATATTCCGTCCTCAATTACGACCGCAAATTCGCTGCGCTTTTCTTCGGGAATGGTTCGTAGATCCAACGTGTCATGGAGTATCGCTTTTGTGATTCCTTCTTGCACGAACGGAGATTTATCTGTAGCCATCAAAGGATGTTTTGTTTTTCTGATTTTCTCCTCATCTTCGGCAAGAATCTTATGAATTGCCCGAAACAATGCCTTGTCATGCGGGACAAAATCAAGCGTCAAATGGGACGGAATATATTCTTTGCACAGATCCGCGATGTGAATCAGCTGCGCTTTCATCTGCTCGGCAATCTGAATCAGCTTGTCAAATTCCTGCGGAATGTAATCTTCGTCTTTGTGAGCGCTGTTTTTATCTCTTTCCCGATACAACAATTCTGCTATGCTGTCCTGAGCACACAAATCTTTCTTGTCTTTTGTCTTTGTGGCAATCGTATGGTCTATCACCGCGCAGCAATTGATGTAAAACGTGTTCCGCTTTTCATCGACAAGCTCTTTCAATCCGAAATAACGAAGTTTTTCCGCATTATCGGCAATGTACAAAACACTGTCCACGCACTTTTTTGCATCAATAAGATACCGTGCAAGTTCCCATTGCTTCATTCTGTGGTTCCTCCAACCTTGACCTGACCGTTCATCAGCATCGGGAGAAGGAGCTCGCGGAGGGTTGAAAGGGAAAGATTTTCCATGACGCAATGAGCAAATATGTCCTTAATGTTTATTCGATTATACTTTGCTGATATTTCACTATTGTAAGCAATGGGATAATTCATCAAAGTATCTAATGTCACGACTGGCATTTTTGTTCCTTGGGAGGCGTTGGTGGCATAATCAAACACTCTTTCATTACACAAGGTAATTGCCAAAAAGTTATAATCTGATGGTCTTTTTGGTCGAAAGCTATGAAGTGTTCCTGCTACCGCTCCGTTGCATGGTGCAATTCCTGCTTTTTTCAAATAAGGACGAATTGAACCAAAAAGGATATCACCTTGTTTCATCTCGAACAGATTAGTACTGAAATTTTCACTCGAATTGATTGAGGAGAGCATCATATTTCCCGAAGGCATCACACTCAGGTCAATGGTTTCTATGCTATCCCCATTATATGGCTTATCCTTGCCCTCAATAGCAATGTCTCGTATACGTTTGGCTTCCCATCCTTTAGGAATTTCTCGTTTTAGTTCCTCGTTCCACACCATCTTGCCGCCGCTGGACTTGTACGGTTTACCGTTCTCATCGGGAAAATCAAACTGAACGAACCAGTAGTCATAGAGCAGTTTTGCCATTGCTTCAAGGTCGGAGCAAATATTCCGATTATTCTCAATCATCTCATCAATGTTGGATATTATTTTCACAATGTTGCGCTGTTCAATTAAACTTTCAGGATAGGAAATTGGTAATGCTTTTACTTCCGCCAATGTCAACAGCGGAACTGTACTGCCTTTATTGTTGTTTTGCAAAATTGTCCGTATCCAAGGACTTGAGAGCCAATAATATATGTAGTTCAAATCAACAAGCTTCTGATTCACTCTCGCTCGAATTTGCTTATTTGAAATTACATATCTGCCATATTTGGAACCCGGTGGAATAATGCCGACTTGGCCAATAGAACCTGCAGCAGTAAAAATCAAATCATTTTCAAAAGCATCGCATCTTAACTCATCTGCTTTTTCCTCCGTAACAAAGACAAAACCATCATCAATAAACTTTCGGTAATCAAGAGTTAAATTATTTCCTCGAATTACCGGAATTCCTTTTTCTACAAAATACTTTTTGCTTATATTTGAGCCGAATGGTCCAGAAATGATAGATCCTTTTCCCTCTAAGCATACTTTTTCAAGTTTGCAATTGACTGTTTTACTCATAGAACAATCCTCCCAACTGCTCCATGATGCTTTCTTCCAGTTCGTGACCCTTGTTGAACTTTTCGGTTAAGCTCTCCTTGTATGCGTTCATCTTTGCCTCGAATTCTTCGGCAGTGATGTCTACATACTCAATCTTGACCTCGAAATACTGACCGGCCGAGAAAGAATAGCCTTTTTCTTCGAGCTTATCGTATCCGACGATTACGGAGAAATCATCCTCCACGTTGCGCTGGATAAAGGTGTCGATGATGCGCTGGACCTCGAAATCACGGAGAACAGTCTTTTGGTTCTTGCCTTCCTTGACCTTTTCTCCAAGCTTGGAGGCATCGATCAGAACAACGTCCTCAGCGGTATTTGCTTTGTCGAGGAAGATGACGGACACGTTTGTGCCGGTGTTTGCAAAGATGTTGGAAGGCATGGAGATAACACCCTTGAGCATATGGTCCTTGACCATCTTCTCGCGGATTGCAAATTCAATGCCTGACTTTGCGGTAAGAAATCCGGTCGGAACAACGATGGCAGCCTTGCCGTCCTCTTTGAGAGAGTACAGAACGTGCTGAATGAACAGAAGATAGATGGCCATGGATTCCTTCTTGGCATTGGGAATCTTCGGCACACCTGCAAAGAAACGACTGGTATCCTGCCATTTCTGTTCAATACGGTCTCTCGTAGCGGAGAAATCGGTCTTGAACGGAGGATTGGTCGTGATATAGTCGAACTTCTTCACTCCGGAATCAGGTTCATGCTCTACGTTGAAATGCGCGGGACTTTCGAGCGTATCACCACGGATGATATTACCGAGTGATTCGCTCTTGCCGTTCAACATCATATTCAGACGAAGGAATCGGGTGGATTTCTTGGAGATATCCTGCGTATAAACGATGGCACGGTTCATGCCGCCTTCCTGACCAAGCTCGTGAGCAAGGTGAAGAATAAGGGAGCCGGAACCGGCTGCCGGGTCATAGATCTCCGCAGCTTCGATGGTATCACTCATGCCGACAAGGATCTTGGCGATAATGGAGCTGACCGTCTGAGGAGTGAAATACTCCGCATACGTGCCGCTTGCCACGTTGTAGTTCTTGATGAGGTATTCAAAGATGGCGGAATAGAAGTCAAAGCTGCCGCCGAAGGCCGCTGAGAAATCGAACTTATCCTTTGCAATAATTCCGAAGATGGCCTTTGCAAAGTTATTGCGTTGTGCAGATTCGACCATCACGGTCAGCGGCTCAAACAGATCGGTTTTCTCACCGTCGGCAGTCTCAACGGCAAACGCCTCGTTTTTGACGTTCTTTGAGATACGGACAAGAGCATCGTCGAACTGCTTGTAGAAATCCTGCTGCTCAATATGATTGATCAGATACTGGATGGTATCCTCATAGGAGAAGGCAACATCTTTTGAGTTGTACTCATAGAACGCATCCAGCATATCATCCTCATTCTTCAGGATGCTCTCAACCGGCACGTCAATCTCTTCGGAAAACTTGCCGAGGTTGTACATGAACTTATCGTTGAGGAACTTATAGAGGAACACGCTGGTTACGACAACTTCCTCATTCGCTGTATTGCTGAGGCCGACGGTAGAGCAAAGGCCCTGAAGGTCATCGACCATACTGTGTATTTTAGATTCAAGCTCGTGAATATCCATTATCGTAACTCCTATCAGAATATTTTGAGGTTAGCATAGGTCTCTGCAAGAACGGTATTGTACCATTCCTTGAGTTTCAGTTTACCGTACAGCTTTTCCTTTATCAGCTTGGTAATGGTCTTGTTGCTGACGCTGGAAATGAAATTATCTCTGCCCTGAAGAATCAGGATGTTGGCAGACTGGATTTCCTGAACTGCCGCAAAGACGATATCAAGCACGGATGCGATATCTTCCTTGTCGTATTCCGGATGGACCTCGATTGCATCGGTGTAGGTTTTGACAAATGCATAGCTGCCGTTATATCTTGCGGAAATGCGTTCGTTTTCTTCGTTGATTCGGCGTGCTTCCTCAAGGATGGCACGCAGTTCGTCATTGATTCCTTCAAGATTCGTGATGTCCAGCATCTCAAAGAGTTTCTGAAGCATCTCATCAAGCTTGACCATAGCAATCTGATTGTGATTGCGGTTACGCTTAATTTCGTCCTGCACCTTGAGCACAAGATCGGTCATCGTCTTATATTCTTCGGTATCAACAAAGTCCTTCATTGCTTCGGCAAGCTTGCTCAGATCGAGAATCTCGATCTTGACCTTGAGGAACTCATAGAGGATGTCTACGACCTCTTTGTTGGTGATGATGGAAAGCAATGTTGTCGGATTGGAACTGAGGTTCACAAAGTCAATGCGTGCCTGGACTGCCTTCAGCAGTTTCTTGATATGCTCGATGTCGATCTGTGCAGCATATTCTTCCGCACGGGAAAGTTTGAACTCGGTATGGCAGGTCTTAATGCCGTTGAGCAGTCTGCGGATGGTCAGCAGCGCATCCTTGTTCATGAAGGTAAGCTGCTTGCTGAAACGTTCAAGATTTGCGGTATCAATCATTCCGTCAAGCTCGGAGAAATACTTCTTGAACTTCGCGTTGATATCGTCCGGTCCTACGATAAGGCCGGCCAATGCACCCTTGCCTTCATTCTCTTCGCCGAAATCATTCTCAATTTCCTTGAGGTACATTTCAATGGTACGGTCGTATTCTTCCTCGATATCTACGAAGTCTACGATATAACCGTACTGATATGTCTTACCGGCAGGACTCTTGTACGGACGGTTGACTCGGCTGATGGTCTGAAGAAGGGTATGCTCTTTTGCATTACGGAGCAGATACATTTTCTTCAAACGGTTTACGTCATAACCGGTAGTCAGCATCTGATGCACGACAAGAACGTCAGGCTGCAAGGTCTCCTTGAAGGCAATCTGCGTGGCCTTGTTCGCCGCAGTCGGTATTTCTTCATCACTGATGACAAGACCGGCTGTCAAATCGGAGTTTTCATCAAACCAGCGTTTGATTTTCTTTGCCTGAGGATTGGATGCACAGACAATCATTCCGCCAATGGAGTCATCTCCGTTTGTCAACCGGAAATAGCGGAAATCCTTGTCTATGAACTTGCACAATGCCTGAATATAATCTTCCGATTCGTAAATATCAGATTTTGCAGCAGTCGGATTCTCAAGGTCAAGATTCTTCTTAATTTCGCTTCGGGCAGTTGTTTCGATAGATTCTTTCTTGATGCGGAGGGTATATCCGTCGGCAATGGATTTGTCGTAGAAATACTTGTGGATATAGTCACCGAATTTAAGATTGGAACGCTCTTTCTTGGAAAGAAGAGGTGTGCCGGTCAAGGCAACATAGACCGCATCGATATCGACCAGCATCAAATTCTTGAAGAACTCACCATCGGCCTTGTAGCTTCGGTGGGCCTCGTCAACGAAGATGACACGCTGGATCTTTGCACCGTAGTCATTCTTAGCTGCGGGCATTTCCTCGTCGAACTTCTGAATGTTGACAACGGTAATCTCTCCGTCGGTGTTTGCAGAAATATGATCCGAAACCGGCTTGTTCAGCTCTTTTTCAAACTCAGACTTGCTGTCTACATTGATGACGTTCAGACCGCGCTTTGCCATTTCTCCGCTGACCTGAGTAAGCAGATCGAGTCGGTCCACAACATAATAGAAACGTGCCGTGATGCCTTTTTCGGCGTAGTAATCACGAAGAATACGGGTTGACATTGCCGCAAGAGCTGTCTTGCCTGAACCCTGAGTATGCCAAATGATACCCGACTTGCCTCCGTTATCAAGGCGTTTAACAAGGGCCTTGGATGCGAAGAACTGCGGATAACGCATAACGTGTTTTTCGGGGACTGTTCCATTAACATAGGTCAGTCCGTAATGCAAGAAGTATAGGATTCGCTCCTGCTGGAAAAAGGACGTAACAAAACGATTGCACGGAGAGTTCATATCGAGATTTGTATGGAACTCAGGTGTGTCTGCCTCCATCGGACTGTAATGATTATCCTTCAGAATGGCCTTGATTTTATCTGTAGAGATATCAATAAAGCCGGTGGTTTTCGGTTGCTCTTCACGGAAGAACGAGAAGGATGTTTTCTGTCCGTTCGGTGTTGTGTAGAACGAACCGGCCTTCACGTCCTCTGCAAGTGCGGAGTCATCTTCGCTTTCATATTCCATGTTGTTGCTGAATGTGACAAGCTGGAGCATATTGAAATACTTCTTGTATTCCGGTTTTTCAAGCCGCTTGTTCAGCATACGATTGAACTCCGCTTGAATACCGCCTTCGTTATTCGGGTGCTTAACCTCAAGGAAAGCAAGAGGAATACCGTTGATAAGAACGGTAATGTCAGGACGGAAAGACCCTTCCTTTTCGCTTTCGGTGCCTTCCTTGCCAAATGTCAGCTCATCTACAACGGCGAAGTTGTTGTTTTCGATGCAGTCAAAATCAATCAGCTTAACTCTGTCCTGAGGATTGATAAGCCATTTATAGAAAGCTTTTCCGAGATCGTTGTTCTTGATAACAGAGAGGATGTCCGCAATGATTGCCTGAATCTCTTCATCGGAAAAAGACCTTCCGTTGATTTTCTCAATGGCAGGCTTGAAACGGTTTACTGCGATCCTCGTTTCGGTATGGAGGTCGATATCCTTCAAGGATTGGTAATCATAGCCAAGGCGAAGGAACTGAATGGTTGCAGGTATTTTAACTCTGGTATCTTCGTTAAACTTAGCCATTCTTTTCACTCCTTTCCGTCACTTTGCTTTGAATCCAAGCTTTTTCCAAGCTGGAATAATCTATGCCTTGCTCACTGCAAAAAGCTTTGATGTTTTTCATTGCAGTCATATTCGGCCTTGATTTCCCGGTTTCCCACCGATTGACGGTATTATATGCAACATTTATTTTTGCGGCGAACTCTGTCTGAGTGAGAAAAGACTTCTGTCGAATAATCATTATTTCATCTGAAAAGCTCATATTTTGCCCTCCATAATACTAACTAACAGAATTATATCATAAATACAACATTTTTTCAACAGTTTTTGGACGGTTAACAAAAATGTTTCAGTCTATTTCTAAAAGAAAAGCTGTCATCACATGGATGACAGCTCATCAAAATTATACTATCTTTTCAAGTAGTCGATCAATATCCACCGTATCGATTCCTCTTGCTATGACTTTGTTACGGAAGGAGAGAAGCCCTCGAATGAGAAGTCTTCTTTCAGGTAGATTAAGCGTCAGATAGACCTTGTTTTTCTTCCTCACCCTCAGCACCTCCCGTCATTCCATTTAGAAAGCTCCCAGAGCATATCAACATGCTTACGAGTCTTGCGGTTCGTACTGTTGTATTCGTCGGAGCAGAGCCAATCGATGAGATAGCATTTCGGAATCATATACTTCTGTGGAAGTACAAGCGCCCGAAGCTTGCCGAGCCTGATCCATTGACTGACGGTACGGCGGTTATAACCGGTGAATCTTACAACGTCGGCAACATCGACCACGTCCGGCTGAGAAGAAAGCTTACTTTCGTAGAAACGGCGGCATTTCTTTTTATCCGTATCAAGCTGCGGTTGAATACGGATTTTATAAGCTTTCACATCGACTTCGCCGTACTTGTACCAGTTGTCCGGTGCTATGTACTTTTCGGGATTGACCTCGCGGTCATTCATAAAGGCAATCACGTCGCTCTTTTTAATGCTGTAGCAGCGTGTTTTCTTGCCAGTACAGGTATGGGGGATGAGATCAAACTGAAGAAGATAGAGCGCTGTGCGCTTGCTGATATGGCATGCTATACGCATCTGCTCCTTGTTCATGATCTCCGGGTACTGTTTGAATTCTTTTGCATCGTATTTCATGACGAAGCTCCTTTCATTTTTGCGGTCCGAAAGGGGTGCTCCGTATGGTGTGTTTTGGCGTGCTTTTTCTTGCATATGTTCTTGCAAATAGGCAAGAAAAAAGGTGGAATTCGCAAGAACAAATCTTTATTTGAGTCCGTGTCGGCTCGAATCATTTTCTGGTCATTTCTGGTCGGAACGTCCGAAAAGCCTTGATATACCTTGCTTTCCCACGTTTACGAAAATATCGGTTTCGTCCTCGTCGGACACGAAAAAACCAACTTGGATTTAGACTCGAAATCAGTTTGCGCGAAAGCGCACAAGGGTTCGAATCCCTTCCTCTCCGC
>OGOZ01000110.1_pt1 | contig 55143 bp, 49 predicted proteins | sample 1552801 | NCBI WGS metagenome assembly OGOZ01 (sample SAMEA2580196, study PRJEB22360) | human gut metagenome | biome: human gut; feature: human-associated habitat; material: faeces | place: Denmark | collected 2008/2010 | reverse complement strand
CACCCGGCTTCCATTGTTTAACTTTTTAGTACGGTATATTTTTACCGAAGTATTGTATTATCGAACTGTTGGGCGAGGTAAACCTCTGCAACCTCTTGGTTATTTTTGGAAACCATAACATTCGCACGTTGCTGTTCTCGCAATGTTGCTACAAGATAATAAACGCTCAAGAAAGCTACGATGGTACCAAGGAAACCACCCACATAATCGCCATATAGCCCCCACATTGTTTTATCTGCATCCCCTTTAAATCGGAAATATGCATAAATCACCAAAACAAGAACTAATAATGCAATAATTACAAGTACTGAATACTCCCTAAACTTATCTTTAATAATCTTCTTAATCCCAGTTTTTTCTGGGTGCTGTTCTATCCTACTTTCCATGATTGTATACTATCAACATTTTCATTAGCGGAGCTCGTAACAGATGTTTTGAAAAAAGGGTAGTTATCACCCTTCGTACGATTATTCTGCCAATGTAACGGATTAAGATTTGTTATCTCGTCTGTTCCACGAAGAGTAACCGGTTTCAAATGATCAATCTCCCATCCATAAGGACCTTGCTGTCCATACGCATTGCGAGCTATCCAAGCCCCAGCAAAATCTTTTCTCCATTGGCTGGAATCGTAGCCAGATACTTCTTTTGCCTTTTGCCAAACTTCATCTATAGTTTGTTGTGAAAAATAAGACATATAATAATTTGTTAGTTTTTAAAATAGTTACGCCACGGCGCGAACGCCTAAGCATAAGGTTCTTAGAAATCAATATATTTTAGGGATTGTCGTTTAATGTTTTCTATTTGACCGAAGCATCCGACTGATCCCATCTATTTCTGCTTTCAGTCCATCAAATTTCTGTTTTTATATCTCTTTCCGATCGCTTCGTCCGGATATATTATGTCTATTCTCTATGGCAGAGGCATAGTCCCCCTGTGAAGCACATTTCCATGTGCATGTTTTCGTTTCAGGAGGCCGCCAGGTGTGCTCTCTTTTCTATCCTGTCTGCCAGCTGCACCACGTTTGCCGTGTGGATGCCGAAGAAGATGTACAGGATTTCTGCTACAATGGAATAGAAAGGACAAATAGATTATCAGAATATAACATCCCCATGTAATCTTCAACTTCTTTACCGGGGTGGACAACAAGAGCACCTCCATTCAGTTCGATGAAACGCTTTGTCCTCTATAATCCAATTCCGTCCCCATTGAGTTTTGAGCGAACAGCTTCCTTGCCTGAATGTCCGTCCAAGAAAATAGTCCCAATTTCATCGGGCCGGACGTACGGATGAAGATGGAGAAGCGACTTGATGAACTTCTTGCAAGGCCTCCGGTCTATACAAAGACCGACGGTTCCGACACCGAACTGGACAAACTCAAAAAGAGCATTGTCAAGCACAGAACTACGCCACCGTCGCCTCCGTCATACAGACAGCGGTCAAGAACGGGCAGAACCCCTTCAAGGTCCTTCGGGTCATAGCGACCCTTGCGCTGGCGTAGCATCATAGACTGAATCATTGCTTATCGTATGTCATAGGTTACTGCCTATGGCTAGGGTACCTGAGTAGTTACGAATATTTTTCTTTTCTGTAATAGGAAAGATGGGTAAACTATTTTCTACTTCAGTTTTTCAATAAGGATTTGAGCGTTATCAACAAATTCATCTCCATTCAGTTCGTATTCGTGTCGGGATATTCTGTTTAGTTCTTTATAATCAATAGAATTGAGAAAGTTTTCAATGTTTTCTATTGTAGAACTATCTACACAGTATCCGCATTCATACTTGTTCACTTGTTTTGATAAAAAAGTATCCTTAGCTACAATAATTGGTTTGCAGAAAAATAAAGCCTCATATAGTTTATTTGGCTCGGCTATTCTCTCATTTAAACTTTTAGTAGTATAACAAGCAACAACCACATCAAGATTATTATAAATTCCTGGTACATCATCGGGGTTTCTAAATGCACCATGATAGAAAACATTTGAATAAGTATTATCAAAATTCTGACAACGTTCAAGAAATGTCTTTGTACCTCCATAAAAATGGAATTCATAGTTTGGATACTTTTTGCCAATAGTCTCTGCTATCCTAAATGTGGTTTCATATCTAATTGATCCTACAAATGCAAATCGGATTTTATCATTATCTTTTAATTCTAATGGAGTTCGTTGAGCAGATGATAAAACAGAATTTACTTTATTTGGAATCAATACGAGTTTATCTGATTTATATCCATGAAAATCAGCAAAACCCTCAGAAGTCATAACAACCAATTGCGCCTTATCTATAATATCCCTGTCTATTCTTTTTATCAAAGGCATGACGAATCTAAAGCGAGGATATGCATATAGGATGTCGCTTATCTCATATACATATTTACAACCCTTTTGCTTTAACATATAAGCCGCAAGAATTCCAAATGCATAATATAAAACATCTTTGCCGTTTTCTCCTACGATTCTTGCAACATCATGTTTTAGCGTCTTGAATTTGTTGAGATATCCATGCCCATCTCCAAATATGCCAAGAACTATAGGATTCGCTCCGTTAGGATATTTGTTTACATCATATTGGCCTCGATTATATCCATAAACCTTAACTTCAAAACCAGCATTTAGTAAAGATGTTACACGCTTAATATGTCTTGGTTGACTTAAGCAGTCACTAATAAAAACAATTTTTCTCATTGACAACATTCATTATCATATTTAGCAACTGTGGATTGCCCACAGTTGCTAAATTAAATAATTAAATATGATAAACGCCTTCCAGCGGACAAATATTGAAACAATCAAGAATAACTTTCCCCTTCAACTTATCCCAATTCTGCTTAATATGATCGTGCTTAACCATAATTACAACCATATCAATATCCTTCAGGAACTCATCAAAGTCATCATACTGGTTTTCAGCGATTTTGTGTCCTTCAAGGAACGGATCATAGCACTTGAGCGGACGAGCAAGATGACGCTCTTGAGCTTCGAGCATCTGGAGGGTTGGTGACTCACGGTAATCGTCAACATTCTCTTTGTATGTCAGACCATAAAGACCTACACGACGGTTATCTGTAATACAGTTCTCCTGCATAATCTCATGAATACGATTGAGTACGAAAGTCGGCTGAGAATCATTGGTCTTCATTGATTCGTCAATCACCTTGGCAAGCTGAGGGTAGTCTCCCACAAGGAACCAAGGGTCAACAGAAATACAGTGTCCACCTACACCTGGACCTGGCTGGAGAATGTTAACGCGAGGGTGCATATTACAGATCTTGATAATCTCATATACATCCATATTGTCGTGACGGCAAATGCGTGCAAGTTCGTTGGCAAATGCGATGTTAACAGCACGGAATGTATTCTCAACAACCTTTGTCATCTCAGCGGTGCGGATATCTGTAACAACAATCTCTCCCTCACAGAAACTTGCATAATATGATTTAACCTTTTCACCAATCTCACGGGAATCAGCTCCGATAGTACGGTTGTTGTGAAGGAGTTCATATACCATATTACCCGGGATGATTCTCTCCGGAGCGTGAACGAGGTTAATATCCTCCCCAATCTTGAAACCGTTAGCTTCAACAACTGGACGAACGAACTTGTCCATTGTTCCAGGGCTTACTGTGGACTCGACTACAACAGTAGCTCCCTTAGGGCAAACCTTCATTACTTCTTTGATGGCAGCGACCACATAGCAGGCATCCACCTTCTTAGAAAACTTGTCGTAAGGAGTTGGTACAGATACGATATACATATCTGTCTTCTGATATTCAGTAGTGAACTTAATGCCAGCTTTCACAGCTGCCTGAAATAACTCATCAAGACCATCCTCCTTGAATGTTGTGTGACCTGCATTCAAAGTATCAACCAGTTTCTTGTTGTAGTCTGTACCAATGACCTCCACACCGTGTGAAGCCATCATAAGGGCTGTCGGAAGACCGATGTAGCCCAAGCCAATTACGTTAATCATATTCTATTAATTTGTTAATTATTAGCTACTTTTAATAATGGTAATAAATGTCGTTTAGCAACCGTATCTTTCAACTTGTTCACCATTAAGAATACGCACAATACGGTTACATGCCTTTCCGTCGCCATAAGGATTAACAGCCTTTGACATCTTCTCGTATGCTGCAGAATCCTCAAGCAAGGTGCTCACCTCATTGACAATCTTGTCATAATCTGTTCCAACAAGGTGAACAGTTCCGCTTGCAAGAGCCTCCGGACGCTCAGTAGTATCTCGCATTACAAGTACCGGCTTGCCAAGACCTGGAGCCTCTTCCTGAATTCCACCTGAGTCGGTCAATACTATGTTTGCCTTACTCATAAGATGAACGAATTCCAGATACTGGAGTGGTTCGATGAAGAAGAAGTTAGGACGGGTAAGGTCCTCGCCAAAGACCTCATGGATAGGCTTACGAACATTCGGGTTAAGGTGCATTGGGTAAACAAAGTCAACCTCAGGATATTTCTCAGAAAGATCCTTCATCGCTGTCACCATACGAATGAACCCATCTCCGAAATTCTCACGGCGGTGTCCGGTAATCAGAACGAGTTTCTTGCCATCAGAGAGACGTGTTATATCGTATCCTGCCTCAAGAAGGACTTTGTCTTGCTCCTTAGCGAGTGCCTCATCTGACTTAAGTTTGTCAACAACCATATGCAAGGCATCGATTACAGTATTTCCAGTCACATAAATATTGCCCTGAGCTTTTTCCTCCTGAAGATTTTTCTCTGAGAGAGGTGTAGGTGAGAAATTGTAGGTAGCGATGCGTCCTGTTATTTGACGGTTCATCTCCTCCGGCCAAGGACTATAGATGTTATGTGTGCGGAGCCCAGCTTCTACGTGTCCTACTGGAATCTGAGCATAGAATGCAGCAAGGGCAGCAGCAGTGGAAGTGGTGGTATCGCCATGGACAAGCACAACATCAGGCTTGCACTCTTTGAACACATCACGCATACCGTTAAGGATGCGAACGGTCACATCGGTCAAGTCCTGACCTTGCTTCATGATGTTCAAGTCAATGTCAGGCTTGACATCGAATATTTTCAGCACTTGATCGAGCATTTCACGATGCTGACCGGTTACGCACACGATAGTTTCAAACTCTTCTGTGTGCTTTTGGAACTCTTTTACCAGAGGGCACATCTTGATGGCCTCAGGACGAGTACCGAAGACTAACATTACTGTTTTCATATAATTAAATTAAATGTTCTTGATTCATGAATTAGGGACTTTAATGGGTACCCCCTCACCTTCTCTTTACCGCCCCAGTGCCTCAACAATCTTGAGCTTTAGCACTTCATCTACGAATCTTTGGTAGGAAATGTGATTCTTGTGAATCAGGTTTTGGGGTACTACTGCCTTGTAGTCGCCGCCAATATGAACCTCTTCATCCGGGTTACGCCTTGTTGGTATGATTTCTTCGTTGAGCTCACCTATATTGCTCACAACACTGATGCGTCCCACAAACTCCTCCATACTGAAGGGATAGATATGTTCCTTCACGTTCTCACCATTGAAGCCTACCATGTCAATAGCAAACAGTGAATAGCGGTCCTTTTGCTCAACAGACTGGTCAAGTTGCCTCGCTGACATCATTACAGAATCTGCCGATATCCAACGGCTCTTCACCTCGATGTAATATACAGGAGCTTCGTTGACGTAAATGATGATGTCCTGACCGTCTTGTTTATCATCAACATCTGCTTTGAGTTGATTACCTTCAAGCTCCTCTTTCAGTTCTTTGCGAAGGTATCCCTCCACATAGGTTCCGAGTTCCTTCTTCTTTTCAAAGTCGTGCTTTTCATTCTGTTTCTCTAACCAAGCCTTTTGGCCAAGGTCCCAGATGCTAAAGAGATTCTCGTGGTTGATGATTTCAGCCGCCTTGTTCAGCCTCTCTTTATCCTTCACCTTCATTATCTTGATCATTGGCTCACGGTTGTCTTTGTTCAGCACTAATTTGGCCAACAGTGAAGGGATGTCGTTGTAGATTGTTTCAAAGGCACTCTGCCATACCTTGCCGTCTTCATCGTTGTCAAAGCTGTTCATGATGTCCATTATCAGGTCTTTATGCTCATAGCTGTCAATCTCGTTCAGGTACTTTCCCGAGGCAAGAATCTCTTTCATAATTTCATTGCCAAACAAGACCACTTCCCATGATGCTTCCGTAATGGCAACCTTACCAAAATCCGTGTCGAACAGGACATCATGCACATCTTTCCTTACGGACTCTTTCGACATTATGGTATTGTAGATATCCTTCATCTTCTCCGGAATACCAGAGTCCTTTTTCAGATTCTTGCAGTAGAAGAATTTTTTACTTTGAGACAAATAGATTCTGTAGTTCTGCAACATGCCGTTGAAGTCCGAATATCCATGTATGCAAGTCACCAATCTCAGAATCCAATCCTTGTGCTCATGCTTATCTTCTTCCGCCGACAATGTAAACTCTGTCAATACGTTTGACAAGAGGGTTCGTATGGCTCCACGCCACTCAAAGATACTTGCATCCAAGGTTTCATTAATAAGAAACTCTACTTCATAATACTCGCCCAAGAGGTTGAGTGCCTTAGCTTGGAAAGCGTCACTTGACGCAGGAATGACCATTCGGCAGTAATTCAGCAAGGCATTCCGTTCTTCGACCGTCAGCAGACCATCCGACTTTGTGCGCACGGTCTTGTTGTCCCAGGCGTTTCGTTCAGCGTCGTTGAGTGCCTTTATCTTTTCCTGAAAGGAATCCGTGTTAAGCGAGAGCGCGTCTTTAACCTCCTTGTTACCAAAGGGCGCAAGGTTTATAAGACCCGTAAATTCCGCCTTTACAAACCTTTCAGCATACTCAGGCATAAGCACCTTTACACCGTCTTTCAGAACTGATGAAACAACCTCGCATCTATAACCTTGCGTTTTGTCGGTCATTGTTCCTGCTTCGGTGGGCAATATGTTCTTGTCGAAATAACTTAGCTGTTCGCTTGCCTTCAGGTATCTGCATATCTCCAGCAAATCCTTTTCTGATATAGCTGTCAGACCTTCTTTGTCAATGTAGCAGATGATGTCCGATATACTTTTGACCCTATCACATCCTTTCCCTTCGTACCATTTGTCGAACATCAGACTCCAATAGACCAGCAACTCTGGGGCAGGAACCATGCCATTGTGTATGTTCTGAAGAACGCAGTAAAGAGGCATCAACAGTTCTGGCTGTTCATCGGTTGCTCTTGCGAGGGTGGCATCCAGCACGTAAACAGAGTTTGGCTTAACCATCCTGCATCCATCATCTGTATTGACTTTGACCAGATTGAGGTTGCTCATCTGCTGCAACCATTTGGCCTTGATTGACCTGTAATATTCGCTCAAAGCCATGTTTGCGTTGCCTACGTTGAAGCAGACAGGTGCAAGGTGGTGAACATTCTTCCATTCAGACAGATGACGGGACACATAATCAAACACCATATCGGTGGCTTCGCTGATATACTGGTGATTCTTCGCTGCTGGATCATCAGCGGTCTGTCCGTCCATGATAAGGCGCAAGCTGCTGCGGTCGTCGGTAGAGCAGGTGAACATTGGCGCATGGAACATGAAGTTTACGCCCCATTGTTCGGTACCCACCAATGGCAGGAAGATAAACAGACGGGCTACCTTGTCGGACAACCGTACGACTTCGCCACATCTAACCGGCATTAATACTGTAGCCATTGGTTTTACAGCCCCGTTCTTTGTCGTGACGGTCTTCTTGCTCTCAAGCGAGATGACATTGATTTCATCAGTCAGTATGCACTTGTCGTCCACAATAGAAATGGTGGTTTCGTAAACTGACGACAAACGTGTTTCTTCCACCATTTTCTTCCCGTTTCTTACAAAACCAATGCGGCGAAAGTCAACTTCATCATTCAGTGTTATGGATTTTACCGTCTCATTCAGGCATAACACGTATGGTATCATCTCCGGTGCATCAGCAAAGGCCTCCTCTACATTGGTTCTTTCAATAGCGTTTGGTTGAAGATAGGTGAAAACCGTCCATTTTTGTGGAGTTTTACTTCTGTAAGTCAAATCGTTGCGCCAACTATCCTTCACCTTAAATTGTTGGGCAAGGCTCTCTGCCATAGCCTCACGAGAGATGGGTGTGCGGTCAATAACCAGCTTCGGAAAATTGTAATACAATTCCTCGTCATCAACTAGCTTCAACGAACCGGCAAGATGAAACTCACGACCGAACTTATGAGTTGTCAAGAATCCCGTGCCGTATTGCCCCACTTGGTCGCCATCATTACGCGGCTTTGCACTCGTCTGCAATATCAAAGCATTGAGCGTGTCGTTCACAAAAGGCAACCCATCGTGCTTGAATTCAAACGTCTCAAACCTGCGAGTAAAGACAATGTTACATTCTCCCGCAGAAACATCGCGTGCATTCTGCACCATCTCCCAAATGGCACGGATAGGCTTAGCTGAAGCCGACATATCTCTGCCATTGAGGATGTCGTTAGCAGGTTTGCCCCAAAGCATGTCATTCTTGGAGACCTCTGCCTGCTGGTTAATTCTATCTTGTATCGAATCTGCCATCTTGGTCGTTGAGATTAAAGATTCTGGTGAAATGTGAATGAAATGGGTGGGTTGTTACTGATATAGGAGGTGATTCTGTTGGCTGGTAGGTGGCACTTTAAAATCTTCGGGCCTCCTCAATGAACTCAGCAATTTTCTCAGCACGAATCCTTATGGTGAGATTAGCAGCTGTATTTAAGGCTGCTTTTGACATTTCCTTACGTTTGTCAGGATTATCCCTAAGCTCTGCAATTGCGTTGGCTATCTCATCCACATTCTCTGGATCTACCATAATCGAGTTTTCGGCATTCAGTACATCCCAATTAAACTCTCTATCTGAAGAGATAATAGGGAGACCACATGCCATAGCCTCTATTACGGCATTGCAACACCCCTCCGCCAATGTCGGCAACACAAAAGCGTCAGCACAGTTCAGATAGCGAGGGATTTCATCATGAGGCAATGCGCCCTTGAAAATGATGCCATTGCAGTCAGGATCTTCTTGTCCCTTGCCGATGAAGATTATCTTGATTCTGTCATCATTTAATTTTTCTAATGCCTTAGATACGCGCAGAGTCCCCTTTCTGTTGATAAACCACCCAACGAAAGCAAGTACAAAATCCGTTTCCTTGATACCAAGGGACTTCTTCAATAAGGCTTGGTCGGAAACTCTAAACAATGAGTTGTCTATGGCATTAGGGAAAATCCTACACTTATCTTCTGTAGTTAGACCAAGACTTATCGACTCGTTCTTGTTTTTCGATGACACGCACACAACTTTTGACGCATAGTTGCACATTGACTTAAGATGTTCGTCTTCGAGGTGCTTTGGTATTACAGACTCTCCACTCGCCACAACCATTGGGATAGAGAACTTTTGGGCGTATTTGTAAGCTCCAATTGCCTGACCCCAGAAATGACAATATATCACATCTGGTCTTACCTTGAGTTTTGATAATGCGCTGTTGACAGCATAGCTATGTATCTTGGCAGTCACATGAATACCAAACAGGACGAGGTTAGAGAGAGAGACAACGCGTGGACGCACTATCTCCACGTTCTGTGGATGCGACAGTTCTTCGTATAGTGATCTACTCTTGTTATGAGAGACAGAGAATGGCGCAATCACAGTGATGTGATGTCCCATTTCCCCCCACTGATCCACGAGGTTCTTAACAAAAGGAAATACTGCCCTTTTTTTATCAGGGTAGTCTGAGGTTATTACACAAATATTCATTTATTACACATATAAATAATCACCAATTATTCTATCCGCTTCTTCGGTAGTCCACTTACCCATTCCGCTTGCGGGATAGAAGGTCAGTTCGCCAAAGAAGATTGTTCCATTCACGTTGTAGAAATCTACACGGAGGAATGGTTCCTTCTTGGAGAGTCTCTCTGCCAACAAAATCATTTCCCTAAGATTATTCGGCAATTCGATTATGTGAGCAGGGTCTGGTGCAAAGTTTTTTTCTCCAAAGGGTAATAGTTTACCAGCGGTATCATAATAATTAGCGTGATGTTCCACGAACCTTCCGAAGTCAACTTTGAAGAACTTCACCTTTCCACTGAAGCAAAAGAATTTGAAATCAAGTAGATCTTCTGGAGCAGCAGACTCTTCCGAGGACAATAATTTCTCAGCAATAATACGTTTTGGGACATTCTTGTACGGCCATTCCCTAAGTCCTCTATAGATATCGGAAGCCAAGGATTCGTTGAGTTTGTCAACGGCTGCATTTCTATCAAAACTCTCCTTATCCTTGCAGATTACCACACCACATCCACCTCCTCCATGTGTAGTTTTAAGCACAAACTGCTTAGGAAGTGAATCCCAATCTATTTCTTCTGGTTTGTCCCAGACGCCAAGTGTCGGAATGATATAATCTTCACCAATTATGTTAGCCACATATTGCTTGACTGCATACTTGTCAACCATTGTAGGATATTCTGGTTTGCGGTTATATAGCTTCAGCCATTGGAGCTTCTCTGTGAAGGTCTGAGGATTCTTCAGATTCAACCGATGCCCCATCTTGAAACGATACAACGATTTTAGATAGGTGGCATCAGGAAGCCATCGAAAGAAGTTACTGATAATTGAGGCCATAAACTCACCTCTGTCTGTTCTTAATTGCTTTATTGCTGTACTAATCTTACTCATATCATTCTAAATTTGGTTTCTTATAAGTTGCTAATGCATATCCGAGAACACTCGTACATACATACGTCATATCTCCGTATGACATAGAGAAAATCGTCTTTGCGAAATAGATGATTCCAACCAAGGCAAGGATAGTCTTTGCTTCTATATTGGTTGACTGACGCCATGTGGAATAAAACTGTTTCCAATATACAACATATACCACAATGCCTAGAAGTCCTTGGTTGACAGCAATTTCAAGCCAGTCGTTATGAGCATAGTTGTAGTAAATTTCCAATGTGCCGTTTGCACCTCGACCAAACAGAAAATGCAGGAATCCCGCCTTTTCGGTAAAATATGTCCAGAAGAATGAAAAGAGACTATCTCTTCCGCTGGAATCCCCTTCTTTGGTAGCCTCCAAACGTTGAATGAAGTAATCACTACTCGTCATCATGTCTATTACGAAATACACTCCGGCAACAGCCAAAACAGCAGTAAGAAGAATGACAATAACTCTTTGTTTACCCTTTGTATTTCGAATTATCTGCCAGATGAGATAGAGAACCACCACACCACCTATCAAAATTGCTCCTCGCTTCATTCCCATTAAAATAAATGCCATACAAAAAGCAAGACCGGCATACTGCAAAAAAGGCTTATTACGAAATAGCACCCATATAGGAATGAGAGACAAAAAAAGATAACCAGCGTTATTTGTTGTTTCTTCTGCTAATGAGCCTATTTGCAATAACTTTTCCATCGCCTGCTGCATGTAGTTATAGTATGACAACACACAGGAAATGCAGAACACCACAGCCCACCACCGTAGCCTATCTGCCGTTAGATAGCCTTTGAGAGTGAAGTAGTAAAAGGCATAAATGGGAAGGATAGACAGGTATATGGACTTTATGTAATTGTAGCTTGCCATACTCATTCCGCTTATACTGTAATGGATGGTGGAAGGATTCAAAAGAATCAAGGCAAAGCCATAAAATGAAAACATCAGCACCAAAAGATTCAATCCCTTGATATAAGGAGGATGATTCGGCATCTGCCATACCTGTATGGCACAATATATAGATACCAACAAGTTTATGCCCAGCAACACTGTGGAGATAGCTCCTCCTATTGGGTATAATACTCCCTGAAGGTAATACAACACCCACACGATGATGAACCAATCGCAACGGTTGAGTTTGGCCGGATTAAGTGAAATCATTGTTTATCGAATAAGTTTTTTAATGCGAAAACATGTTTGTCGTGATGTGCCTCGCAATTAATATAGTTTAACAGCATCAGGTATTTCTTGCGAGATACGAGTGATGGAAGCAGGTGCATACGATAGAGTTTGTTTAATATACGGTTTTCGTATGGCTGATGCATCAGTAGCATTCCTGGTGCTGTTGTACGATAGTATTTATCCACCTCTTTCTTGAGTTCTCTTGAATCTTGGATGATTGCATTCAGCTTCTCAATAGTCTTATTGAAAGAAGTCCGCTCTTTCACTAACTCCACCGAAGCTTTTTCGTTGCACTGTGTATAAGGAATCATTTCATACGTTATCTCATGATTATCGAACGATAGAACTACCATATATCCTTCATTCCAAGTACTATTCCTGCCTCCATCTTCATCAAAACAGAAGTTCCCCAAACCGTAGAATATCGGTTTTTCTCTATACATTTCATATCCGCTATAGCAATGCTGATGATGGTTTACCACTGCATCTGCACCTGCATCCACAAAGAATCGATATGTTTCTTGCATACGAGGAGAAGGCAGTTGGAAATGCTCATGACCTCCATGAACAATAACAAATACATAGTCTGCTTGCTTCTTTGCCTCTTGAATAGCATAGTATTGGTGGATGGGATTTAGTGGATTTGCACCGGCAGTTGTATCTGAAGCAATGGAGAACTCATGCTCACAACAATTGATGATGGCGAGTTTCTTTCCATCTTTCTCAAGATACAGTACTTTCTCAGCATCATGGAGATTTTCTCCTACACCCACAACGCTTAATCCTTGATCTTGGCAACATTTGACTGACCTTCTGAGTCCTTCTGCTCCAAAGTCAAGAATATGATTGTTTGCCATGCTTACACCTGTAAATCCAGCATAACGTACTGCCTCAGCTGCCTCTGGTGTGCACCTGAGATTTGGGCCACATTTAGGTATAGGCTGGTACCCATCCTCTACAACCGGGCTCTCGAAGTTAACAAACGAGAAGTCTGCAGATTTGATTACTTCGCGAACATCATCAGGAAACACCTCAGAGAACTTTCTTTCTTCTATCTGTTTGGCGAGCCTTGCTCTTGGAGCAAAATCGCCTGCGACTATAATCTTCATATTACTTTTTCAGAATTGATTTCAAATTAAGGCAAATGCTTCTCTCTTGAGGGAAGAGAAGAATTATTCCGACATAAATTACCGAACAAACAATAACATATAGCAATTGCACTGTGATTGTTGTGGCAGGAGGGAATAGCAGTATTACTAACATTGCTACCGATGCTATGACAGATGGCAGAATGTTAATAATCATCTTGTTCACATTCATCTTGACAACAATCCCCATAAGAACCAGCTGCACTACTACCAATTCAAGTCTCACGAGAGAGCGTGCTACGCAAAGAGAATCAAACCCTTTATTTGCGTAAATAAGAACAACTGGCCATAATACAACGATATGTAGCCATTGAGCAAGTACCGAAAGTTTAGGCTTCCCAATAGAGCGGTAAACTTCGCTTGAATAATGAGCAAGGACTATGGTTATTGCGCTTGTCAGTCCCCAGAGTCCGATGAAGTGGGATGCTTCCATCCATTGCTCGCCAAGAAGAATCTTTGTTATCAAGTCGCTGAACAGGAATATTCCCATTCCAATCGGAATGACGAGGATGCCGACTAACTTCTGGAACCGGAAGAACATTTCACTGAATCCTTCTCTATCATTCTGAAGTCTTGAAAGCGAAGAGAACAATACCGGAGTCGTAGCAGCTGTTATGATTGAGGTGATTTGTCCGACAGTATTCATTGAAGTTCGGTATAATCCCAGATAATGCTGATTCAGCATAGTGCCTACAATGAAAATGTCAAAATATGAAGTCATCCAGATACTGACAGCTTCGAACATTGACCACATTGTAAAGGAAAACATCTCCTTGAAACGTGCCATGCTGTAATAAAAGTAAGGCTTCCATTTTGACTTTAATGTAAGAATTATGGCATTGCACGATTCCCTGGCAATCATTCCTATAATGAGCGCCCAATAACTACGAGTAAGAAAAGCGAGGGGAATAGTAACAACCAGCGGAATCAAAATACCGACAATCCTTACCCAAAAGAGAGTCTTGAAATCAAGATCTCTCTTGAACAATGCCATCTGTATGCTCGAAAATGCAGCTAGCGGAATACAAATACAAGAAACAGCTATTACGATTCCATTCCCATCACAACCGACCAATCGGGCTATGGGGTTTGCGAATATGCATATTATTAACCAAAGAAGTAGTGATAAGGAAAGATTGGACCAAAACGCAACGGCAGTTGATTTGCTCCTGTCATCCTCATCCGTAAACTCGTGCTGAATCAAATACTTTTGAAAACCGGCATCAGTAAAAATTTCCGCAAAAGAAATCACCATTTGGGCGGTCACCAGAACACCGAATGCATCCGGTGCCAATAGTCTCGCCAGCACCATCGTGGTAATTGGCGAGACCAGTTTTGCGGCTATCTCAGTGATTCCCGACCATTTTGTTGCGTTAAGTACTTTATTATTCAAGTTGTTATTTGACATCTTAGTATATGACAATTTGCTAAAAATGCTGTTTAATGTATTGATTATCAAGTAATTATATTTGCAAATGACCTCGGAATTCTGTAACTTTATAAGTATGTTCAAAGCTTATAAACAATGTGTTACAAAACCCAAGGTCACTACAAAAGTAGTGATTTATCCCGTATTCTCATCACCCATTTCTGTAAATCTATGAACCTCGCCCGAATCAAAGTTATGAGCAAGATGATCTGCGCCCTTTGCAAAGTGCAGCAGGTGTCGTATACGAAACTTGCGGCGGCATTCGACAACGAGGAGAGGATAGAACTTGTAAAGGCCGACAGGGAGTTCGTCGGAAGTGAGTGGCTGGAATACCTCAATGCCATGGGCATCCACTATCACAGAAGAATACGGGAGAACTTCAAGGTCGTGAGACATAGCCAGAAATCGTGATCGTATGTCCAATCTGTTCTCCATCATCATGATTGCGTATGTCTGGTGCTATCTCATCGGTATCTTTATACACGAAAACATTCGTTCTATAAAGACTCTGGCTCATGGCTGGAAGGCTGTCAGCCTGTTCAAGTATGGCCTGGACTACATCCAGCAATGCCTGTTGAACCATACAGACCGCTATAAAATCGATGTTTTCAAATTATTGTCATATACTTAGATAGTTTGTAATTAATGATCCCATTACCATGTTTACTGAGGAAAATCAAATAATTACTCATCTTAACATATCTTCTTTTTAGCAAGAAACATCATTACCACACGCTCAAAACAGAACATTACCTGATATAATGCATCCTCATGACCTGCGAACATTTTGTAATTATGGAACACCTGATTCCGTAGAGTATAGAACAATAACGGTATTTTCTCATTTTTAATCTTATAGTTGACATCTTCGAACAAACTTAGCGAAGACTGCTTGTATTCTAAGCTAACAGGCTCCTCTAAAAAACCGGCAAATAACTGTTCTATCTGGTATGATTCTCTGGAAATATTCTTCAGTTCTTCTCCAAAATCATTCTTATTCAAAACACCAGTTTTGTAGTTTTCAATTGCTGAATCCAGCAATTTCTGATGAATCTCGGAAATATATACTTCTACTACTTGATAGACCAATACAAATCTTGTGAGGAAATCAGATGTAGCGCATATCCTATTGGTAAGTAAGTCGGACACATATCCATTGTTTAAGTTGTCTACCTCATTTATATTTAGATTAAGTGTTTTCGGCAGCTGTTCAAAAAACTTAAGCTCAGGATAATTGTCCTTCAGCTCACCCTTATAGACGTAAAACCCAAAACTTGCCAAAGAAACAAGATAGTCTCGGGCATTAAAACCAGGTATAGTCTGGTTATGAACAATAAGGACAAAAGCATCCTTATAGCTATCCGACAACACTCCCGTAGCTTCCTTGTCTTCGTCCAATCTTTGAAGTAATGTCCTATAGGCGACAAATATGTATGATAACAGTGGTCTCCCTGTTGCTTCCTCAGATTCCAGTAGCGCAATAGGTAATATGTAGCCGCCTCTTTCACCGCTCCCATTAAATTCCACTTCATAGCAGTCAGTCTCCTTATGAAGAAAAGGATTACTCAGAAGAACTACCGTAAAATCTTCGTCTCGAAGGTTGGACCACAAATTATTACTCTTCGGAGGGTAAGCATATGGGGTTTCTATTCCATCCCTATTCAGTATAAAATATGATGTTTGCTCATCAAACTCTACCTTATTCATTTCATCACATTGCTTCTCTTTCATACTGACGAGCAGCATATTCCACTGCCCCCTTAATATTCATAAACGAATCAGCATCAACAGACAATAGTCCCCGATAAAAGTGATAAAAGAAAAGTCGTTGATCATTGCCAATCTTCTTAGCATTCTTTCTTACTACATCCATTTTGATGACAAACAAGTCCATTCCATCCTCGACGTTGGTTAAATCAACCTCCTCCAGTTTATTCTTTGCACACTCAAGATTTTCATAGACTCCAAGGTCTATCAGTTTTCCCATTGCTGCGCCAAAACCCGTCAATGATTGCGATTTATTGAATGTAGATATAATTGAAGGTGCGAAAATTCTTTCTAAACTAAGATTTTCAGCATCCGGACTCCAATTATTTCCTTGTACTTCTATCTTGGATACCAGACTATTATAACAGTGAATAAAAACATCAAATAGTTCAGCGTTAGGATCCTCTTTAGTCAATTCCTGAAGACTTTTTATGCTGTTCAAAATATCTATCCTCTCAAGTGAGAGGTAATCTCTTTCTAGATAAGACGAGAATCCATCTACCACATCTCGGAACTTATATTCACCTATTTTTCTAGGAGAGGCGTCATCTATTTCGCGGATGAACTTAATGCCGTTCTGTTCTCTATCTATATAATCTGAGTAGATAATTTCTATTTGATGGCGCGTCGACATCTGGGTCTGTCCTGTATTATATGTCAACATTCTATAAAGAATTCCAAATTTATTAATGCCTGTATACAATTCTACTCTCAATGGAAAATTCAATACATTCTTTTCATCATCAATAAGACTCCCGGAAACATCTTTCACAAGATCTCGGATTGTGTATGAACGCTGTAGACCATCCAAAATAATTATTCTGTCTTTGTTATTATTTATTACTTCTATAACATCCTCTTCCTGTTGTAAATCTTGAGTAAGAGCCAATACAATTGCTGGCATAATACAACCCTGCTTCAAATCTTCCTTCAATAGACTATATACGGTTGACGATGACTTTACCCTACGTCTTTGATACTCATTGTTTTGGAGTATATTTTGAGAAATTGCATAATACTCACCGATTGTCATCTCTATTAGATGATTTTGGCAACCAATCTTCCTATCTCTTATTGGCGTTCCTAATATCTTCATTGTTGTATAATTTAGTTAAGCACATGACAAAATTTTAAAAATATCGAATGGTTGGGGCCTAAGAGGGTTCAGAAGCACGCTGGCTATGTGCTCAAGCCCGTACTTCATCACGCTGATGGCTCTATTCCCAGTCTTTAGTATGCGGATGGCCTTGACATCGATGTCTTTTTTGATGCCAACGAGGTATGCCCAGGTAAAGGAGATAATCATAACCCCGAAGAGTTGTTCAACACGTTCCAGATGCACCAGATGAGTATCCTCAATATTGAAGCCGCTGGACTTCATCCCGCGAAAGCACGACTCGATCTGCCATCTTTCCTTATATCGGGAAAGGGCAAGATCAGGTCTGCTGAAGGATATGAGTATCTGCAGTTCGGGCACTCCGTCAGAGTTCTTGAGCCTTGCTCCGGAAAGGTAGCACAGCTGGCCCTTGATGCGGTATATGCGATGAAGAACCAGTTCCTGCTTGTCCTTGAGATGTATGAACATGCTCTTGACACGCTTCTCCTCTCCCGTCCTCGGATCTTCAACCCAGAAGTTCTCCTTGACGCGAAGATGGTACTCAATGCCCCAGTCGTTGAGCCATTTCACCCATTCCTCACCTATGAACTCCCTGTCTGCAACAAGACACGCTATGCTCTCTCGACCGAATAGACGTATGAACCGCTGCATGATTTCAATCCTCTCTTCACAGTTGGAGTTGCCCCTCTTGTCCAGCAGCTTGAACAATATGGGGAATGCAACCTTCTTGTATGTGATGCCGATGACGAGGGCGTTGATGTTCTCTTCACCGAACTTCCAGTTGGTTCTGTCCATCGACAGTACGTATGGCCCCTTCTCAGGCAGGAGTTTCATTACCACTTTGGCAACGATGTCCAGATTCAGGACTGTCTGTGCCATGAACCGCTGGATGCGTCGCATGCTGGAGTCCTTCGGCGTCCTGTTGTCAAAGGCAGAGGCGAGCTTCGAGAAGTTCACCGTCTGGACTTTGCACATGGCGCAGACCAGTTGGGACAGGCATTTGATTCGGGCGAGATTCATAAAAGGACTGAAATGGGATAGGAGAACTGATAATAAATCACTACTTTTGTGGTGACCTCGGGTTTTGTAACGCATTGATTATAAGTATTAAGGGTACTTATAAAGTTACAAAATTTCGAGGTCTTTTGCAAGTTTAATTAATTGATAATCAACAAGATACAGCGATAATTTTCAAAAATTGTCATGTGCTAAAATAATTTAGGATTGTTGTTAATGTATTTTGTTTAATTGGAGCAGAGATTAATCCATCCGTTTTTCTGCATCCGACTCAATAATTGTACTATTCCATCTATTATTTCGACCTCATTGGTTGGATTGAGTTATTGGTTTTTGACGAACTACGTCTTTCTCCTATCACTGAAAAGACAGCCCTTATTATCACAGTAAGAATCGAATAACGACGACTTAATTTCAATTAAGAGCAAGTTACACAATATAGTTAGTTTGTATTACCCGCTTGTTGAGGAGGATAATCTTCATCCAGATGCATGGCTCTATACCCATCATCTTCGGGTATGAACTCATACACTACATTAATATAGCGATATGTCTCTTATACCCTACCACAGCATTTTTTGTATTTCTTGCCACTTCCACAGGGGCATGGATCGTTTCTACCTATGTTTTTATTCAAATTGATATATGGTTCTGAAGGTTCAGCTAGCAAACGTTGAATATCTTTAGGCTTCGCTGATTTCAGCATATCATCAAATGCATCCTTATATTTAGTATCTAATAATGATTTGATTTCTTCTCTTCTCCACCTCTCATTATCTGGGATATAAGCCCTGGCATCTTCATAAAAAGGGAATTTTTCGATGTTTTCCCCATCACTATATTTTGATAAGTATGCCAGATCTTCGTAGTATTTGTGGAAGTTCTCCACAGTTAAAAACAACTCTTCGTCACATAAAGGGTCGTAAATTTCACCATTCTTTTCTGCTTCCTGTAACTTACACCAAGCGATAAAGATCCTTTGAAATTTATGAAGCCTAAAATGTCTGCCTTGAGGTCCTGCTTCCAGTCGAGCGGCTTTAATTGCAGCCTGTTTCTTTGAATTCGAAACCACACAATCTTTGGAACGTTCTTCCTCACGAATAGTGCGTAAAACTGTCTCCCGAACCCTATCCTCGTAATCATAAGATGATTCTACGACCCAGTCGCGAACATCCATAAAGAAGCGTCTATCAACCTTGACGGACTTCTCAGGAGCGTGCCAATCATTCAAGTTATTGCGATTGACTGTAATTGGTCCAAGGATTAGGTCCTTGTCTTCAGGAATTCCGTGAAAGAAAACCATCACGAGGTCATTGAACATCACAACATACGGAGAACTCTCCTTTCTATGACCGAAGATGCCTTTATCACCGTCCTTGAGCCCTTCTGCACGAAAAACTGCATACTGCCAATCACCCAAGTCAACACTGCTATCGGCAATCATTTTGGCCGAGTCAAGAATGTTATCATCAAGCAGTTTTCGCAATGATAGTTCATCCCTCATATCCATGAAGATACTCATACTTCCCATTGACATTCGCCACAGGACAGAAAGCCAGAAAAGGTATGCTACACGAGGGCTTATCTTCTTTTGTTGACCATTGTAATACTGTGAATAAGCTGACTCCAGAATGCCAAAGCGATCTTCGCAACTAGAGCAGAACTCATTGTCATACTCAAGTTGATTAATATTCTTTGCCAAGTCCTCATCTGAAACTTCTTTCTTTCCTTCTCCTTGTGCAAATCGCCATGCAGGCACCTCTCTACCATAGAATTGGCAATTCATTTCGGGTGCGTTCAAATAATCGTGATTCAGAGCCTCGTGAAATCGTTTGCCTTTGCCATCCCAAGAGAATGTAGGGTGAGACAAGAAATTTGGTACCATATGGGACCCTGTTTTGTTAGCGGGCCTGATTCTACATAGAGTACAACGGCAATCCAATCTCGAAACAACAAGGTTCATATGTGGCTTGAGAGGAGCAAGTATTCTTTCTATCTGTTTCCTAAATTCCTTTAGTTCACCCTTCTCTTCTGTCGAATAATTACTCAGCGAAATCAGGGAGTCAATCATCTCTATCGTCTTTTTGCCCTCCTCTAAAGCGGACCCGCTCATATTGTTATAAGCTTTGAATTTTAGACACACTGTCGTAGATAGGCAGTATTCCCTTATGCACTCAAAGCTATAATCTTCAGCAGCGAAGACATCCATATAAATCTCCGACAGATCGTCATAGAGACGAGCCATCAGTTCCGCATCCTTGGTGTCAATTGCTGACTGTAATTCTTTGCCCAAACACCTAAGCTTATCGAATCGTGATTTATTCATTTTTCTTTCTCTGCATTGGCAATTAACGGAGTAAGACTAATCGACCTCCCGTCAACATATGGAATGATATCTACAAACTGTCAATCAACGAATCTAGAACTAAATCGACCTGATAATACGAGCGTCTTGCTTCGGCGAAGAGTTCGCTTGTCATAACACAGCTGGGATCAGAAGATCGGATCTCGCATATATCTATATTTTCTCCTTCATCGTTAATAACGGTTAAAATATAGGATGAATTACGTTCCTTGCCTATTGAAAAAGTGCCAGATGATACCATAGAAAGGGTGATCATGAATTGCGATAATTCTGTGCTGTACTCATTCTGGCGTCCTGTCTTCTGCCAATGGGTTCTATTCTCTTTAGTTGAAATCAACAGTTTAGAGATGAGTGTGGAATACTTATTACTGATCATTTCTCAAAATGTATTTGCTGTGAATGCTTCATAAGTGCTATGTGCAAATCCTCAAGATGGCTATTCAAGATTTTACAATCGGCATCTTGAGGGAATGGTTCATTGCTTTCCCTTGACCTGAGTACAAGAGAATCTTGTTTAATTACACGAATATGTTTTGAGACATCTTTTTTCATTTCGTCTGTTGTTGTAGGATTACTTTGGATATTGTGCAAGAAAAACTGCAGGTCCTCCATTTTTAATAGGGCGGCATCTGCATTGCGCAAGTTGATAAACGATTGTATTCGTGATATCACCTCTATGTACTTATTAATATGCTCCGTGGTTTCTTGTCTGTTGATGGCTATTATTTTCTGGTTGACAGCCTCCTTTATCTCTTTGTTTTGTCGTTCTATGCTTTTTACTTTATATAATGCCTCAATGATAGCATATAACGACGCGATGCTTCCAAGTGCAGAAATAATAGTTCCTACAACATCACATTTTAATGAGCAATATACAGCTAAACTACATAAAACCACAAATAATAAAATGAGATAGAATCTAAATTGTCCATGTTTCATTAGCTGGAATATTTCACAAGGGTTAATACGCAAAGTAAATGCAATAGCCTATCAGCAATGGCCCAATTAAAGAATGCAGGTTCCACAAGTCCATGACATAGGTTGTTGCGAATGTTCAATCCTCTTTGATCGGTGAGTAGTATTCTAGCATAGAAGGAAAAGCTCTCACCGAATGTCTCGACTATTATTTCGTCTTTGAGTATTTCGTCAAGGATGCGTTGGGTATACCCCGGATTATTATTGTCCTTCTGTGGACGTATGACAGGTTTACCACTTTTGTCGAGCAATGAGCGAAATGCCTCTTCAATCTGTGGAACAAGAAGATGGCACATAGTAATATAATTGTCTGATTCGTAAGCCAGAAGTGCTTGTCGGATAATTTCCTGACGATTGGCATCTATGATTGGAGACTCTTTTACCCGTTCCATAATACTATCAATAGACAATGCCTTAGAGTCTCGCAACACACCGATACCATACCTTAAAAAGGTGGCGCCAATCTGAATGTGATTACAAACATGAAGCACCAACTGTCCATCGAAATCATCATTTATACCCTTAATAAATGAAGCAGGCTTTCCATGAGCATCCATTAATTGAGTAGGCATCATATAAACCAACGGATACTGGTTCGCCAGTTTTTTTAGTTCTTCAGCTTGTTGTTCTTTGTCAATAATATAGTAATTGCAAAATCTTTGAAACTGCTCATCTGTTGAACCTTGAAGAAGAAATGATTTATGTTGTTCGTACACCGCCTGCGGTATATCGAAAGAAAAGCTATGACCTTGCATTTGCTTAGTCGCTTCATTCCCTGCTTCCTCAATTTCCTTCAACAATCTTTGACGTTCCTCTTTTAACCCGTAAACTGCATAAGTATTTGCAATTTGCTCAAGATTACCCATCCATTGCATAGAGTCCATAGCTGGTTTTGCCTTACGGAATGACTGTTCCATTATCTGTAGCACTCTATAAATATCAGATGGTTTGTTACGTGACTTGTAGTAATCAGATAAAGCCTTTGATTGTTCTTTAACTGCCCAAGGATTAACTTTAACTGAGGAAGATAGGCGTAGAAGGCGCTCTTCATGCTTCTGTATACAAGCTTTTTCTTCTTCAGGAGTAAACCAAGTCTTATGTTCAGTTATGAAATGGATATATGCGCCCCATAGACGCGCTGATGAATCTTCCGAAGTTCTTTCGTCATCAAATCGAAGAAGAGCAGCCTTTATTCGGTCTTTATATTTCTCATCTTTCTTTATAAATGATGATAGTCTCTCTATGACATTAACGGTGATGACATCGTGTGGCTCGTAATCTCCATTGATAACATCAAGCATAGAGGTGATATAGTCATCGTAGAGTGAGGCCGGATATCGATCATTACATACTTTACGCTTAAAATCCCATACCAAACCTGTATATTGCATTTTCATAAGAGGGTTATGGGTTTGGGATATGCGAGACTCCCAATATAGTACAGACTCATTCGTTATGCTCTCTATTGGTGGCATATAAGCAGGCGTACCATCTTCTTTCTTACCCGTTAACATCGGGCCATAATACGTACCCCAGTCGTTATCATTCCCATTCCCGACCAAAGAGAAAGCAAGTAATTCAAACTTATATGCATCTCGCTGTTGTTCCTCAAATGGTAGTTCAGACAATGAGCCTCTAATCTCATAATCGTAGAACTTTTTACGATTGACATCGTCATATAAGTTTAGAATATCTTGGAGATTCTTTTTGCTTTCCATACATAAAAACATAATGATTAATCAATTACCGATAATACTTGGCTACTATAGCCATTGATTCACACCCCTCTTGCCCCATTTATCTGAAAATAGAGCTTCGGACAGTATGTCAACATCATACGGAACAGCCACGACAATGGATAGCGAGCAGGCATGTTCCGGCGAATGAAGGTTAGGTAGGGATTGTCGTTGTTTGTTTTTATTTTGACCGAAGCAGCCGACTGATCCCATCCGTTTCTGCTTTCAGTCCATCAAATTTACGTTTTTATATCTCATTCCGGTCATTTCAGCCGGATTTTTTGTCCATTCTCTATGACAGAGGCGAAGTTCCCCCTTGAAAGCACTTTTCTATGTGCATGTTCTCGTTTCAGGCAACCGCCAGCTGTGCTCTCTGCTCTATTCTGTCTGCCAGCTGCACCACGTTTTGGATGCCGAAGAAGATGTACAGGATTTCCATCAGCTTAGTTCGAGCATTGACTCGTCTCAGGTCGTAGTGCTCTTTCTGATAAGTCCGAAGTTCTCTACCATTGCGTGGAGAGGAAGCAGCTTCTTCATCCTGACCAATTCACTCTTTTCGAAAGATAACCTATAGAGGTCATAAAAATCAAACTCCGAGAATCCAATATTTGGTGCTATTTCAGCAAAATTTCGTACTTTTGACATGCAGATTTATTTTGCGATTCCTCCAAATTCAGCTTTGCACGGCCTGTTGGAGGAATTCTTTTTCTCCATATCAAAGATACAAAATATTTAATACATTAGTAATCAATTTGTTATGGAATAATACGCTTTTCCCGGCAGTCTCAATGTTAAACTTGCTCATATTGATTGATCGCATAAAAGCCTATCATTCACTACAATAAACCGAGAGAGAAGCATTACACACTTCATAAGCATAGCTCTTTAATACTCCCAACAACTGTAGAATATCTGCCGAAGTATCAGCCTTGCTCAAACCTGGCTGAACAATATGCAGGTTAACAACAATCTTCTTAACTAAACATGCATCCTGAGAAAGCTGCCTCAGCGCTTCCAAATCACCCTTCAAAATTCGATTTTCTCCTTTTTCAGTATTTGCAACACGTTCTATCAAACGCCTGAAGATGTCTTTGTCTCCATTCTTCCACTTCAAGCTCTTTTGCGCCTGCCCGCAAACTTCATAGAAATTGGATATCCGCTTGCTTACCTTTCCGTCCTCTGCAAATTTCAGATGATATAAGTTTACAAAGATTGTCTTTGCATCTTGGTTTACGCCTATCAAATCGGCAATCTCTCCGCTGCCATCATCATCAAAAACCAGTTCGTATTGGTCCCGAATCTTCTACCAGACAAAATACTGGATGCTATTCTCCTTATGAGGCCAGTCCATAGACTCGGCATTCAAGTCAACCCCATCCCAATCATAAGATATCAAGTCATCAGGATTGAAGGGAGTTGTAACCTGTCTCAACGTGATGTAGTTGTTAGCATATAGCATCGACCCATCGGCAAAGAAGATAACCGGGGAACGCTTCTCAGAATTGAAATAGTCTACGATGTCATCAAATCCAACTTGATTAATTCGGAACGAAATCTTTGGACCATAAAGCTTTTCTACGGAATAGCTATATCTAGTCAGGTCCCCATCCACACTAGCTGAATATATGATTCTATACTGAGTCCGCAATTCGCCGAACGAGATATCAAACAAGATATCTGTCGGCATATTCCTAGGTTCCCAATCTCTTTGAGCTATCTCAAGTGAAGCATCGAAAAGGTAAATGTCGTCATCGTATCCTTCAAATCTAAGCATCTGTTCAGACGTGATATTCTTGTAGACATCATCATCCCAGTCAATGGCAATAGGCCTTATCTTCGGACAGGAATCGATAGCTGTAACCTTGAGTGTATGTTTAAACAACTCATCGTTCGGAATTGACGGGTCTTCAATAAGAGACCCTATCCGATGAGTCCAATTTTTGAATGAAAGAAGGTTGCCGCGGCGATAACTCCAAACCTTTCCTTTCTTTGAACAGCCGTGAGTAATCCGCTCCCCTTTCAAGATTCCTGACGCAAAAATATTGTTCTGATGTAATTTATTTTGAGCCGCCTCGTCAAGCCCGTTCTCAACATCCCGCCCGACAAATGACTTGAAAGATATGTCTCCGGCAATTGGTTTACGTCCGCCAAAGTTTTGGACAAGAATACGGTTGATGCCATGAAATGAGCGGAACATATTATCTCCATCCACAAGAGTCTGTTTGGAGCCGAAAAGAGATTCTACCAATTTATCGAAATTGGCGTTCCTGTTGGAGGAATTGATATAGAGGTGCTTGTAGTGCCCCGCATCGAACTTATGAAGTAAAATAACACTCCAAATACGATTCTGTATCCCCTCAAAGCTACTCCATTCGAGATTCTCCAATCGACCAAGAATAATGACAAGCATGTCACCCGCCTCATTGACATCGGCATAACGATAGTCATAATCATTTTCCGTATAGACTAGTTCCCAATTGTCTGGATTCCACTCAAAATTGTCAAGCCTATAGATTACGGTGCTAAGCGCAGGATTAATGCTTTGAAATGGAATGTCTGAATCGTTTAGGTTCGGGAACTCATTTAGCAAATCGGCGAAAGCGATTTCGTTGTCAGTTGTTCGGTCGTTCATACCAGGAATGATGAAGTTCCAATCGGCATCTTTGAGATAAAGATCACGGATATCCTCAGCCATTGGCGGATAGGCCATATTAGTCACAAAACTGGCTTCCCCGATATTGTGCCCTGCTGTTCTGGTAAATCTTCCTATGAATTGTAGGGTGATGGGAAGACTCTGCTTTTCATCATGGATAGCTGCAACCTTAAGTTGAGGCAGGTCAAATCCTTCACCCAGCATATTGACGCATACAACAATCTTGTGCTCGCCACGCTTTATTTCTTCAAGAAGAGCTTGTTGACCAGGTTTCCCGCTATAGATTACAATAGGATTAAGGTCTGCATATTGCTCGTAATGCTTGAAAACTTGGTCAGCCCGTTGCTTGTCTTTGCAACGAGCCATAAGAATATGGTCGTAGCCCGCTGCAACATCTCTCCGGAGGATTTCAACCGCTTTCTGGGCGATAACGGAATCTGCATTCTTTCTTTCTATTTCGTAAACAGGTTCAAAGTTGATCCGCTGATAATATCCCTGCTTTTGGGCCGAGCGAAGAGAAAACGTATAAATGAATTCGCCTCTCATCTTCCGCCCATCATTGCGGAAAGGAGTGGCCGTGAATTGAATTATGTTGGTTCTCTTGAATTTATCCAGAAACTCACTCCACGTTGCTGCTTCTGTATGGTGTGCCTCGTCTACAAACAGATTGGTAACAGTTGAGGCAAGATACTCGCGTACGTCAATGGTTGTTTGGGCAAGCAATGGCATCGTTGAAACAATGACATTGGAACGAGATACTATTTCCTGCCAACCCTGTAAGTCCATCCCGGTTCTGACCACGGAGACATAAGGGTATTTGCAGTCTTTTGTTACAATCCCAAACTCGTGCAGACATCCAAGAGTAACGAATTTATTAAAGATTTGTTCGCGTAAAGCATCGTGAGGAACTGTTACAAGCACTTTTCGGCATTGAGCCGAAACGAGAATACCCAACATAGTCTCTGTCTTGCCCGTACCTGTGGGCATCACAATATTGGCTCGGTCTTTCAGTGTATAACGCCTAGAGAGATAGGCATGGATTGCGGCAAGTTGAGGCTCCCGCAATCCTGGTTGGTTTGTTTCCTTATCTTCGGGAAGATATGTAAATTGCCCTCTCCAAGATTTAACGATTTCATCTGGGGTACAATCATCAGATATTGCCGGATGCTTCAGCCAGCCTTTCATTTGGAAATCGGTCCTCTCGAATGTTGATGAGTTTATCTGGTGGTTGATTAGGAGCGCATAGTCACATTCTTCAGGAATTACCGTATTAGGGTTGGAGGTGAAGAGAAATCTTCTACCATCTTGTTCAACAATAAATGGCTGTCTGGATATGATGCGACTTTTATTGGTATTATCTATTGTAATATCATCCTGACCATAGCAACGCCATACCGTATTTTTGTCAACACGATAGATGCTCTTCTTTATGTATTTCGGCAGTCTAATCATTTGCGCATCTACATTAGGGATTGTCGTTTAATGTTTTCTATCTGACCGAAGCAACCGACTGGTCCCATCCATTTCTGCGTTCGGATCACCAAATTTACGTTTTTATATCTCATTCCGGTCGTTTCGGCCGGTTATTTTGTCCATTCTCAATGACTGAGGCATAGTTCCCCTGTGAAGCACATTTCTATGTGCATGTTTTCGATTCAGGAGGCCGCCAGCTGTGCTCTCTGTTCTATCCTGTCCGCCAGCTGCACCACGTTTTCCATGTGTATGCCGAAGAAGATGTACAGGATTTCTGCTAGCTTAGTCCTGGCCTTTACACTCACCATAGGTCGTAGTACACTTTCTGACGACATCACGTTCTCTGCCATTGCATGGAGCAGAAAGAGAAAACAACGTGCTTGGGATATGCAGATATATTTTGCAACTCCTCCAAATTCAGCTTTCAACCTCCGGATGGAAGAATTATTCATGCTAGAGATGAGAAATAATTAACACAATGGCTATCAACTTATTAGTTGGTTTTCTACATTTCACTACAGACCCTATTATTTCCATAAAAAAGGCCATTAATACTCTCCAGTATACTTTGACCTTCAGTCTATGCAATAGAAAACCATCTACCTCAACTCCTGCCTCTTTCTGTACTCATTCGCAACTCTTGAGACATTCACTGATTTCGGGAATGCATTTACTCTTTCTTTGATGAACGGAAGCATTTCAAGAGGTGGCTTCCTGTCTATATACGTTGCATAGCTAATTTCCATCGCCGCATACAGTTCCTCCTTTTTGTCTGAGTAGCTTTCTTTCACTTGTTCCATCAGGATTCTTACCTGTTCCCTGTCACTTGAGGATAGGTCACTCTTTCTCACCAAACATCTGAAATAAGCGTAGATATGATATGTATTCTCTCCTTTGTCATTCTCGTAGTTTTCTTTTGCCCACTTTAGAGCGTCATCGAATTTTCCCTGTTCGAGCAAGACAGTCACAAGTTCGCGTTTCGCCCTGTCCATATTGTTGTTCTTCTCCAAGGCCTGCTTGAAGCATTTCTCGGCTCGTGGGTACTGTTCATCGTAGCGGAAGAAAAAGCCCTTAAGGAAATCCCTGTCGGCTCCATCAATTTGATTAACCGACTCCCAGAATTTGTCTTTGTTGCGGGCATCATCTTTCAATGTACGGCAAAGCGACAGACAGTACCAGTAAAGCAATTCCCTATCGACATCGTCATTCCAGAAATGCCCATCATTTCTTATCTTCTCGCATATACTGATGACGAGATTGTAATTTCTCTCATTGTATGCTTCGATTACTGCCTTTATCAGGACTGAAGGAACCAGGAAACTGTCACTTGCATACTGCTGTTTCATTATCTTTTGCTGAAGATCGTAGAAGTATAATGATACGTCCTTGGTTATGTTGGCATTTACAATCCTCTTTTCAATCACCTCGCCCACAATCACTTCCAAGTCTTTAGGTAGTCTAATATGGTTTCGACGGATATAGTCACCCAAATAATGGTCGAGTCTGATATATTCGTCAGAAGGTCCAAATGTAGAAACTACTCCACGGACTAGTAAGTCAGAAATCGCATTATGCAGGCTTTCTAAGTCTTCCTCGAATATTTCTTCCAGAGTGTCAAAATCAAGAAACTCAAACCTGGCCAAAATGCAAAGGACATTCAGCGAAAGAGAATTATTTTTAAAATGATCAATAAGTGGCTTTGACCGTTCGTCTCCTAACTCTATCAGTTTTGCGATGTCTGTCTTGGCCTTGACAACCCCGTGTTGTGATATGACTTTTACTGCTTCGAGTATCTGGGAAGGTGACTCAAGCAATCTTTCAACAAAGAAATCGACATCACTGTCACGAAATCCGGAATCCAGATGATAACTCTGAGCAAGGCTGTAAAACAGTTTCTTGCGGTCCAACTTGCTGAGTGGATTTATGTGGATATGCTCCAGTCTTGGCAATTCGCTAACTATGTAAGAATTGGGAGTCAGTCGTGATTTTATGAACAGGGCGAGCTGTTTGTTAAGTCTATCGTCAGAGACTATATCGGCAACCCATTTGGGGAGGTTCTTATCTGGCAAGACACAAGCCATGTTGTCGTCCACAAATATGACCTGCTGCATATCAAACAACTGATTGAGCATTGAAATTGCAACGTCAAGCTTTCCTTGATAACTTCCGGCAAGATACGACTTTATTTGTGTATCGTCGTACTGTATAAGAATAAGATTTAACTGAATTATAAAGTCCTCTAGACCATTCTTGACATCAAGCGATATGCGACAAGGCTCCATCTCGGAGGGCCGTCCCAGTTTGCAGAGACATTGTTTTGCAAAGGCATCCTTTCCTACACCCTGTCGTCCGGATATTATCAATGCACGAAGATTCTGCCCGGTCATCGAATAGCGTATCTGTTCGAACTGGCCAAGTTCTTCCTGCCGACCAATCAACCTCGTTTCTCGAATCTTTATATCAGGATTCTCTCTCCAAATAATCCTCCGGAACTTTTGTTCAATATCCAATCGGAGGAGTTCAGGACTTGTAAACGTGTGGAGATTGAAGCACACTTTTGTTCGAATCCACGCTGGGCATTCTTCAAGTTTCAAATCGTTATCAATTACATACGGCCAGAAACGCTCGTACTGCGAGGGTGCAAACTTTTGGGCAGCAGCACTTATCTCTTTCGCAACCCATTCTGATTTAAGCGACTCGCGAGATATCAGCAGCACAAAGACAGTACAATCGTTGATTTTCCTATAGATTTCATCAATCGACCTGAATGCTGGCTCGAAATCATAACAGTCAATAATGCAGAAATCTCTCCCTATTAGATTATACAACTTGATTGCGAAATCTTTCTGTCTGCTACTATGTGAAATAAATGCCTTTATCATATCTTGCATATTTTGCTGTTTTGTGTTATCTATTGTCCTCCTTCCGCCACACCATCTTGTTCACAATCCCCACATAGCTCTGAATAATCTTCACGACCTTCGTGCTGACATTCTCATCGACATAATCCGGCACAGGAATTCCGTGACTGCCATCTCTGCAGAGTTCCACCGCAGTATCAACTGCCTGGAGGAGGGATTTGGTGTCGATGCCAGCAATGATGAAATCTGCCTTGTCGATGGCTTCAGGCCTCTCGGTTGAGGTGCGGATGCAGATAGCTGGGAATGGATGGCCGACACTGGTGAAGAACGAAGATTCCTCCGGGAGAGTTCCAGAATCTGAAACTACAGCAAAAGCATTCATCTGCAGGCAGTTGTAGTCGTGGAAGCCGAGTGGTTCGTGCTGAATCACTCTTGGATCAAGCTGGAATCCTGATGCGGCAAGGCGGTTGCGGCTGCGAGGATGGCAGCTGTAGAGAATTGGCATATCATATTTCTCTGCCATTGCATTGATGGCGTTGAAAAGACTGAGGAAGTTCTTCTCGGTGTCAATGTTCTCTTCACGGTGGGCGCTGAGCAGGATGTATTTGCCCTTCTCGAGTCCAAGGCGCTTGTGAACATCGCTGGCCTCGATCTCGGCGAGATTCTCGTGCAGGACTTCAGCCATAGGAGAGCCCGTGACGTATGTTCGCTCCTTAGGGAGTCCGCAATCGGCAAGATAGCGGCGTGCGTGCTCGCTGTAGGCCATATTCACGTCGGAAATGATATCCACGATCCTGCGGTTGGTCTCCTCCGGAAGGCATTCGTCCTTGCAGCGGTTACCTGCCTCCATGTGGAAGATAGGAATATGCAGGCGCTTGGCTCCGATTACGCTGAGACAGCTGTTGGTATCGCCCAGAACAAGAACTCCGTCAGGCTTGATTGCGACCATCAGCTTGTAACTCTCCGCGATGATATTGCCCATAGTCTCGCCCAGGTCAGCGCCCACGGCGTTCATATACACCTCAGGATCTGCAAGCTTGAGGTCTTTGAAGAAGACTCCATTGAGGTTGTAATCGTAGTTCTGGCCGGTGTGCGCAAGAATCACGTCGAAATACTTGCGGCATTTGTTGATGACCGCTGCAAGACGTATGATTTCAGGACGGGTGCCGACAATGATGAGGAGTTTGAGTTTGCCGTTCTCCTGCCAATGTATGTCTGAATATGAATTTGCCATTGCTGTTTGTCTTTTAGTGCTTGTGTTCGCTTATTTTACCGGATCAAAATAGGTGTCAGGACGATTTGGATTGAAGATTTCGTTGCAGTACATCACCGTAACGAGGTCTTCAGTGTCAGAGAGATTGATGATGTTATGGGTGTAGCCGGGGAGCATTATCACGCTCTGAATCTTGTCTCCGCTGACCTCATATTCAAGTATCTCCGGATTGCCATCTTTGTCCAACTGGTCCGGTCTTGGATTCTCTGGCCGCATCTGGATGAGGCCGTGGCCCTTGACCACTATGAACTGTTCCCATTTGGTGTGATGCCAGTGCTGGCCCTTCGTAATGCCAGGTTTGCTGATGTTGATGCTGACCTGACCGCAGTTCAGGGTGTGAACCAGTTCGGTGAAGGAGCCTCTGTCGTCCACGTTCATCTTCAGGTCGAAGATTGCGCCTTCCTTTGGAAGATAGCTGAGATAGGTGCTGTAAAGTCTCTTGGCAAAGCTGTCGGCCGGAATCTCCGGAATCATCAGGGTCTTTGGCATTTCCTTGAACTGATGGAGCAGATCAACGATTTCTCCGAGTGTTGCCTTATGGGTGACTGGGCAGTAGCAGTACTTGCCGTCCGGGTTTGGAAGTACCTCCAGGCCCTCGAATTCACAGTGATGCTCTTCGCCCTTGAGAGCGCATATCATCTCCTCCACAAGGTCGTCGATGTAAAGAACCTCCAGTTCCACACTTGGGTCATTGACTGTAATCGGAAGGTCATTGGCGATATTATGGCAGAAGGTAGCGATTGCACTGTTGTAGTTCGGACGGCACCATTTGCCGTAGAGATTTGGGAAACGGTAAACCAGAACCTTTACCCCATTCTCCTCTCCGTACTGAAGGAAGAGGTCTTCGCCAGCCTTTTTGCTTCGTCCGTACTCGCTGTTGCCGAAACGGCCTGTGAGAGAGGCCTGGGCACTGCTGGAGAGCATCACAGGGGCCTTATTGCCGTGTTTCTTGAGGGTGTCAAGAAGGGTGCTGGCAAAGCCGAAGTTGCCCTTCATAAAGTCCTCCGGGTCCTTAGGACGGTTTACACCGGCGAGATTAAATACGAAGTCACATTTCTGACACCACTCGTTAAGTTCTTCCGGAGTAGAATCGATATCGTACTCGAAGACTTCGTCTATTACGAGGTCTCCATAGCATTTAGCCTTTCCCTCTTTTATGTTATTCAGTTGTGCACAAAGATTCTTTCCTACGAACCCTTTAGCACCGGTTACGAGTATCCTCATTACTTGACGAGATTTGAGATTCCGTTAAGTTCATTCTGAATATATTCAAGAGAGGCAATTTTAGCCTTAGTTTCCTCGAGGTTCAGACGATAGGTGTTGTCGGAGTTAAATTCGTCGATAGTTACGGCCTTCTTATTGCCTTCGGTAAAGAACTTATCGTAATTCAAAGTACGATTATCTGCCGGTACACGATAGAAGTTGCCCATATCTTCCGCTTTAGCACATTCCTCCTTAGTAAGAAGGGTTTCGTACATCTTCTCTCCGTGACGAATACCGATTACCTTTATGTCTTCTTTCTTCCCACCGAATAGTTCACATACTGCCTCGGCCTGAGTACCTATCGTACAAGCAGGAGCCTTTTGAACGAGAATGTCTCCATTCTGGCCGTGTTCAAAGGCGAAGAGGACCAAATGTTGTTTGAAATCATAGAGCCTTCAGTTAGTGGTCAATTTTTGGACTATGCTCAAAGTCAGAGACATAGCGTCCGCTCGACCCGTCGCAAGGCCAATTTTTGTCCGTTTTTGGTATTTCTTGTTGATTATTTTTTCACTTTTTCTACGCTGGCGACAGCCTCAGGTGTCCAAGATGCTTCCTGCCGCCTGTCACCGCGTCCTCGAAGAAGTCTCCGAGGAAACGCCACACCGACACCCCCGCAAGCTTTACCGTGCTCACCACGCTCAAATAGACCGAGGCCGTCTCTGCGCCTTCGTCACTGCCGTAGTGCTGGATCACTTTACGCAATGCCGTGAACGGTCTCACCTGACGTTCCGCAAGGTTGTTGTCTATCGGCTATCGCCCGTCCCTGCGGTAAAGGAAAAGGCCGTCCTTGAAGTGGTCGAAGTAGCTCAGCGCCTGTTCCATTGGGCCTTCTTGAACTTCACGTGCGCGTGCGCCATGCAGATCAGGTGGTCGACTCCCAGCCTCCCGTCGAGGAAGTTGTACGCCGTGTAGCCGTCGGTCATTATAGCCCTCACCTCGGCCTCGCCCATGAAGTCCGTGAGGACCTTCCGGCCCCTCGACCCCTCATCGTGGAAGAAGATCACTATCCTCTCGGCCTTGTTCACAAGAACCCACATGTACTTCTTCATGTACTTGTTGAACCGCCTCACCTTGCACCACGTCTCGTCGCAGTTCACGATGCTGTCCTTCTCCAGAGCCTTGTTCTTCTCCCTGATGACGCGGTCCTTCCTTGTCAACTCTGTTTCCTGTTCGGCAATGATTCGGTCCTTCTCCTCCAGGGCGCGGGCCTTCGCGTCACGGTCCTCCTTCACATGCCTCAGCTCAAGGAACACGCTCTCCTTGTTCCGCGAGATGAACGCTATCAGGTGGTTCAGCTGTTCGTCCGTCATGTTGGCGCAATAGTCATAGACCTCCGGGGCGGTTTCCAGCATGCGCTCGAACTCCAGCAGCTCGTCCTGCGACAGAACCGCCAGCATCGTCAAACCGCGCGGCACCCACTCGCTCTGGTACTCCACATATAACCTCCACAAGTCTTCGCTGCTGTACATTGGTCTCGTTTTTTCCGGCTAAGGTAAGGGGCTTTTCTCCGGGTCCAAAATTTGACCACTAACCATTAAGTTCCATTGCTATTGTGTTAATATATTTAAAGATCCATGTGGTCAAAATAGCCGCGTCTGCTATCAGTAATTTAGGCCGAAAGACCAAAGGGGCAGCGTGTTGCCGTGAGCGAATTCAATGTCATCCTTTACGATATAGGAATCCGGAAGGTCCTCAATCTGTCTTTTTCCTTTATTCCGGCCACCGATCTCGAATGTGCGGTCACCGATGACGAAATCAGACTGACGTGAGGAAACCACATCATTCTCCACACGCATCTGGTTGTAGAAAAAAGTTTCCCTCATGTTCCCTATGTCAGCTTTCCCTCCGGACAAGACTGTCATCAGACTTGGGTTGTCAATATAGACCTTCTCCACTTTGCCCAGTCCCCTCATTCCTCCCGTATCGTCCCTAAGTTGACCTATCAGCTGAGCCTTCTCCAGCAACGCGCGATAGTCTGAAACGCTGTTTCGGCTGACTCCGATTTCAGACGCAAGGCTATCCGCATTAGGTTTATACGGAGCAAGTGTCGAGATAACAGCCAGCATCTTTTTTAGTTTTTTTGCTGTCGGCGCCTTTAGTTCGGCATACTGTGCGATGTCTGATTCTATCGTTTTTGTTATGACATTCTGCATCCTCATCGGGAAATCTCCCTCCAATGCAAATGGATAGTAGCCCTCTGCAAGGTAACGTCTGAAAAGAGGGAGAGGATGAAGCACACCGTCAATACGTGACTTGCCCGCGAGTATCTCGTCAAGTGAATACTTAGATGCGTTTATGTTGTGAAACAGTTCCAGATACTCTCTGAAGGACAAACCATACAGCGTATAAGGTAGTACCCTTCGACTGAGATCAGCGACACCGTCCATGATGTCCAGTATGGAAGATCCTGAGAAAATCACCCTCATGTCAGGATGAGTGTCATATATCTGCTTGAGTTCGCGGGACCAGTCAGAATACTTGTGAACTTCGTCTATGACGAGCAAATGGCCAGCATCCTTCGAGAACTCATCCGCAACCTCGACGAGAGAGTGAGTGCTGAAATATGTATGGTCAGCGGATATGTATAGAAACTTGCAATCCGAAGCCTGTTCCTTAAGATATTGCAGGATCATCGTGGATTTGCCGACTCCTCTTGCCCCTGTGATCGCGATCATACGGGAAGTCCAGTTCACACGTTCATAAAGATACCTGTGAAAACTGCTGGTCGTAAGTTCCAGCTGCAAACGCATGTATTCGTATAACGCCTCGTCAACCATACTCAATTAATTTTGTATATCTATGCAATACTATTGCAAAGATAGCAATTGCACTCAAAAAGTGCAATTTTTCCCTATATCATGCACCCATATTGTGCACAACATTTTGTATGAGTTTTACGACTTCCTCCAGACCATCCTGTTGACGATGCCGGTGTAGGACTGGATGATCTTGACGACCTTGGTGGAGACGTTCTCGTCTGTGTAGGTCGGGACGGGGAGGCCGTAGTCGCCGCGGCGGTTCATCTCGACGGCGGTGTCGACGGCCTGCAGGAGGCTCCTCTCGTCAATGCCGGCAAGGATGAAGCAGGCCTTGTCAAGGGCCTCGGGGCGCTCGGTGCTGGTGCGGATGCACACGGCCGGAAACGGGTGGCCGGCGCTCGTGAAGAAGCTGCTCTCCTCAGGCAGGGTACCGGAGTCGCTGACCACAGCGAAGGCGTTCATCTGGAGACAGTTGTAGTCGTGGAAACCGAGCGGCTCATGCCGGATGACACGTGGATCGAGCTTAAAGCCGCTCTGCTCCAGGCGTTTGCGGGATCTCGGGTGGCATGAATATAAAACCGGCATGTCATACTTGGCTGCCATCGCGTTTACCGCATTGAAGAGGCTCCGGAAGTTCTTCTCGGTGTCTATGTTCTCCTCGCGGTGGGCGGACAAAAGAATATACATTCCCTTCTCAAGTCCCAATCTTTTATGAATATCCGAGGCCTCGATCTCGGCGAGGTTCTGGTGCAGCACCTCGGCCATCGGCGAGCCGGTCACGTAGGTCCGCTCCTTCGGCAGGCCGCACTCGGCGAGGTACCTTCTCGCGTGTTCTGAATATGCCAGATTGACATCCGAGATGATGTCAACTATGCGGCGGTTCGTCTCCTCCGGGAGGCACTCGTCCTTGCAGCGGTTGCCGGCCTCCATGTGGAAAATCGGAATGTGAAGACGTTTCGCGCCAATGACTGAGAGACAGCTGTTCGTGTCACCGAGAACCAGCACTGCGTCCGGCTTGGTCTGGGCAAAAAGCTTGTATGAACAGTTGATGATGTTGCCGCACGTCGCACCGAGGTCGTCACCGACTGCATCCATATAGACCTCAGGTTCAGCGAGTTTGAGGTCCCTGAAGAAGATGCCGTTCAGGTTGTAGTCATAGTTCTGGCCTGTATGTGCGAGAATGACATCGAAATACTGGCGGCATTTGGTGATGACCGCCGCCAGGCGGATAATCTCAGGGCGCGTACCTACTACTATACAGAGCTTGAGTTTGCCGTTCTCCTTCCAGTGAATATCAGAATAATCGAATTTAGGTGTCTTTTCCATTTCCTTATTTCTCCACTTTATCGAAATATGTGTCTGGTCTTTCAGGATTGAACACTTCGTTGCAATACATTACGGTCACGAGGTCTTCAGTCTGGGAGAGATTGATGATGTTGTGCGTGTAGCCAGGCAGCATGATGACGGATTGGATGCGGTCACCGCTGACTTCATATTCAATGACCTCGTCACTTCCCTCCTTGCGCATCTGGATCAGGCCGTGGCCGGAAACCACGATGAACTGCTCCCATTTAGAGTTGTGCCAATGCTGGCCTTTCGTGATGCCCGGCTTGGAAATGTTGATGCTTACCTGACCGCAATTCAGCGTGTGTACCAGTTCGGTAAACGACCCTCGCGGATCCACGTTCATCTTCAAATCGAAAATCGCCTTTTCTTTCGGCAGGTAGCTGAGGAAAGTGGACATCAGGCGATAACGCAGACCGTCTTGCGGCATTTCGAGAGCCGTCGAAGGTCCTTCCGCAGAATCCGGCACGGCACGCACTGCTCGTGCACATTCATATATGGTATCGACGATTTCTCCAAGCGTAGTCTTGTGAGTGACAGGACTATAGCAATAACGTCCTTCGGCGGACGGCAGTACGTCAAGTCCCTCGAATTCACAATGATGTTCCTGACCTTTGAGCGCGCAGATCATCTCCTCGACCAGATCGTCGATGTAGAGGATTTCCATCTGTACGCTTCTGTCATTGACCTGGATAGGGAGGTCATTGGCGATATTGTTGCAGAACGTGGCGATGGCCGAATTGTAGTTCGGACGGCACCATTTTCCGTAAAGGTTCGGGAAACGATAGACGAGCACTTTCGCACCGGTCTCCTTGCCGTATTCGAGGAAGAGATCCTCGCCGGCTTTCTTGCTCCTGCCGTATTCGCTGTTGCCGAAACGTCCTGTCAATGAGGCCTGCTGTGAGCTTGAGAGCATCACAGGACAAGTGTTGTGGTGCTTTTTCAATGTATCGAGCAGCGTGGATGCGAAACCGTAATTGCCCTTCATGAACTCGTCATTGTCCTTCGGCCGGTTCACGCCCGCAAGGTTGAAGACGAAATCGCATTCGCCGCACCAGCTGTCCAGCTGCTCTGGAGTCGAATCAATGTCGTATTCAAATACTTCATCGACCTGAAGTTCTCCGTAGCAACGCGCCTTGCCTTCTCTAATATTGTTCAGTTGGCAGCAAAGGTTCTTGCCCACGAATCCTTTGGCGCCTGTAACCAGAATCTTCATTATTTCGCGAGATTTTCTACTCCGTTCAATTCGTTCTGGATATATTCCAGAGCACCGATTTTGGCAGTTGTTTCTTCCAAGTTCAGACGGTAAGTGTTGTCAGAATTGAACTCATCTATGGTGGCACGTTTTACATCACCTTTGGTGAAGTACTGGTCGTAGTTCAGGTCGCGGTTGTCTGCCGGGACACGGTAGAAGTTGCCCATATCCTCGGCTTTGGCGCATTCTTCCTTGGTAAGGAGTGTCTCGTACATCTTCTCGCCGTGACGGATGCCGATGACCTTGATGTCCTCTTTCCTGCCGCCGAAAAGGTCGCAGACGGCCTCCGCCTGTGTCTGGATGGTGCATGCCGGTGCTTTCTGAACGAGAATGTCGCCATTGTGGCCATGCTCGAACGCGAAAAGTACCAGGTCCACAGCCTCTTCGAGGGACATGATGAAACGTGTCATCTTAGGCTCTGTAAGAGTGATAGGGTTGCCGCTGCGGATCTGCTCGATCCATAGAGGAATCACGGAACCACGAGAACACATGACATTGCCGTAACGCGTGCAGCAGATCTTTGTGTTGTGCGAATTACGGCTCTTGGCGACAGCGATTTTCTCCTCTATGGCCTTGGTGATGCCCATAGCGTTGATCGGATAGGCCGCCTTGTCGGTAGAGAGACAGATGACCGCTCCGACATTGTTTTCGATAGCTGCCGTAAGAACATTGTCAGTGCCTATCACATTGGTCCTCACTGCTTCCATCGGGAAGAATTCGCAGCTAGGGACCTGCTTGAGGGCGGCTGCATGGAAGATGTAATCTGTTCCTGGCATCGCCGAGCGCACGCTTTCCAAGCTTCTGACGTCACCGATGTAGAATTTTATCTTGTGTGCGACATCAGGGTATTTCGCCTGATACTCGTGGCGCATGTCGTCCTGTTTCTTCTCGTCGCGTGAGAAAATCCTGATCTCAGCAATGTCCGTTCTGAGGAAACGCTTCAGGACAGCATTCCCGAAGCTACCGGTTCCTCCGGTGATCATCAATGTCTTTCCTGCAAAAATGCTCATGATATGTTAAAATTATTAATTGTCGTCGTATGTTTTTTCAATCTAAGCGAATCCGCCACTATTCCAAGTTCTCCTTCAAAAATTCAACAAGTGGCTCAAGTTCAGGTCGCGAGAAATCCCAGTAATCAGGATTGTCAAATAACCATTGGCCGGAACCGAGCTTTTTTCTTGAGGCATTGTTCATCCTACCTTACCTCTATTTCCTGGTTCAACATGTAATCGATACTGTCGGTGGTGTAGCAGTATGACTTCAATTCTGCATCGGCTGTACGCTGGAGTTTGAAGAATGTTACTTTGTCGCCTTCATCATGAAGAGCAGCATCACGCAATCCCTTAATTGAATCCAAATCATGGGACGTCGCAAATAACTGGACGTTATTCTTTTTGGACGCCAACAAAATTGTTTGCCATAGAGCTTTCATTACGGAATAGTGGAAGCCATTGCTGATTTCGTCTATCAAGACGATTCCGTCACGACATTCATAAATCGTCGTGAGGATAGAGAGAATCTTACGGGCACCGTCTCCCATTACATTGATAGGTATGCGCTTGTCCAGGCCGACATCGACGAGCACTTCATTCTGTGACAATACTATGTCTTTTATCATCGGCTCGATAATGCGTAATGCTTCGAGAATGAACTGTTCATCCTTGTTCTTTAGAATCTCTGTAAGACTTTCTATTGAAGTGTAAAAGTCATACTTTGGTGAAAGATATCGACAAGTTAGATTCTCTTTATAATCTGAATCATATTTGACGCTTTGCTCGTAATCGTTGTTTTCTACGCCTTTATGAGAAAGGGTGATGGACGATTCGACGGGATGCCCATTTATCTTGCATTTCAATACAAGACCATAACGGTTCTTGGTATCAGTTGAAGATATGTTATTCTCGTTTCCAAGCAAGTCTATACGGCTGGCAGCTGATTCGAACAGAGAAATCATAAGCTCCCGCACTTCGTCGTTTGATGCCTTGATCTTGATTGGCCGCGAAGTGTCAAGTGTATAGAAATCCAATGCCAGGTCTGACGGCTCGAATCAAAGGTAGTTCCTCAGCAGATTGATGTTGATCGGCAGTTTCGGATTCGACAAGCCTGATATCAGAAAGATGGCGTCAAGTAGTGAAGACTTGCCGCAATTGTTCTTTCCGAAGAATATATTAACTTCTTTCAGTCCGTCTATTTTCGCGTGACTTATGCCACGAAAGTGTTCAATTTCAATGCTTTTAAACATGTCTTATCCTCCTATATCCCTTGTGCTTCACCGCCAAAAATCTGTGTCAGTTCAGAAATATCCGTCTTGTACTGCTTGTCCAACAAAAAATCTATCAGGTTTGTATCAACATAGCACTCAGGCATTACGTTCAAGATTTTCAGCTTCATACATACATCTCGAAATTGAAGAACATATCTACACCATCCTTAATTCTTTATGACCAAGTGTCTCATATTGTTGGGCATTTTAATCAATTAATACTTCTGAACTACTCGTTACAATCCCCTGAACTTACTTACAAAAATAACAAAAAAAGTTCCAGCCCTACCATCTAGTAGTTCAGTCCGAAAGCCCAGAGAGGAATGACGTTGCCTTGGGCGAACTCGATGTCATCTTTCACATCATTCCTTACTCGCATCTGATTATAGAAGAACGTTGCCCGCAAATATAACGAATTTTCACTCATTGAGTGCGGATTCTGTAGTAAAAATGCACCGTTTGAGTGCACTATTCCAGACATAACCATTTCCATATAGGTATTACATTGATGTGATGCCCATTGATGTCGATAGTTTGCTCATTGTCTCTGGTGATGACTATTGCGGTAAAATCCGGATAAACGTTCAAGAACTTTTCCAGCGCACCTGTTTCTCGTCTATAGGTCGCATCGTCTCCCAAACTGTAAGATACTTGTATTGCCATTTTGGCAGACGGAATACAAAAATCTATCTCTACGTTTTTATTATAATAGTAAACCTGCGTTTCTTCGGGGGTGTTTCTGTATTTTCTGATTAATTTACATGCTACTATATTCTCCAACAACTTCGTTTCTCCACTGAAAAGAAACAAGTTAAGCAATCCATTATCCACAATGTATCTTTTCCGGATTGTGGACTGCTCCGATATGGATGAACTCATATTCGGGATAGAGAAAAACAGGTAGGACTCTTCCAAATACTCCAAATAATCTTTCAATATAGGCAGGCTTATGCTATCTCCGCTGGAATCAATAATATGTTTTAACCTGCTGAGGGATGACGGTTGCATCACACTGTCTGCCAATTTTCTTGTGAGAAGACGAAAAGCACGTGCATTGCGCACTTTATTCCGCTCCACTATATCGCCAAGCAGTATCTTCTGACATAACGAATTCAGATACTCTCTCTTATCTTCAAGATTGAAAGATTCTGCAAGGCCGCCATTAGTGAAATAATGATCGAAAGTATTTGATATCTGAGAGCAAGCACCTTGGTCATATATCCAATTTCTGTCCAATTCTATGCCTTTGTACTCTAGATACTCTCTAAAAGAAAATGGAAAAACTTCCTTTGGAATATATCTGCCACCAAGTGTAGTTGCTATTTCACTGCTGAGCATCTTAGCATTGCTGCCAGTAATCATAACTCTATACTTAGAATCTGCAAGTCTTCTTGCAAATTTTTCCCACCCGTAAACAACCTGTATTTCATCAAGGTATATCAGTGGCTTTTTTTCTGGATATAACTCGAAATAGGCATCCAATATTTCTCCCAAACTGTCTGAAGAAATATCTGACAACCTTTCATCCTCGAAATTTATGTAGAGTATGTTTTCTTGTGTCAGCCCTGGACTCTTCATCATATTCTGGGCATCCTGATACATCATAAAGGATTTTCCAGCGCGCCTTAAACCGACAAGCACATAGTTTGCATGAGTATCAAACTGGATTTCCCTTCGAATAATAAAGAATTCCGGAATGGCCTTTTGCTTCTCTATTATTAGTTTTTTTATAATCTGTTTATCCATAAGAGCAAAGTTTACTTTGCAAATATAAGAAAAAACATTAAAGTATATTTAATGGTTTAAAATATCATTTCAAAGTCGTAATGTTTTTTAAATTCAATTCCAAATTGCTTATTGAAACAATATCCTATGGCTCACAGAGCCAAACTCACGCCTTGTGGTCAAGGACGGTGTACTTGGAGTGGTTTGAGATGTACTCCGGCACGAGGCGCTTCATGGAGGCTACCACGGCCATGTCGTCGTAGGTGTGGGACTGGGCGATCAGGGCGTCTATCTCGCGGCTCACATCGGACCAGTCATATTCACGGACACAGGCGATGCGGATCTTTTCGTGGAACGACGGCTTCGTCGCCTCCGACTCGCTCAGGACCTCCTCGTAGAGCTTCTCCCCGTCCCTCAGGCCGGTGTACTTGATCTCCACGCCCTTCGCCCCGCTCAGCTCGATCATGCGACGCGCCAGGTCGGCGATGCGCACCGGCTTGCCCATGTCGAAGACGAAGATCTCGCCGCCCTCGCCCTTCGTGCCGGCCTCAAGGACCAGCTCGCAGGCCTCGGGAATCAGCATGAAGTACCTTATGATGTTGGGGTCCGTCACCGTCACCGGGCCGCCGGCCTTGATCTGGCGCTCGAAAATCGGAATCACGGAGCCGTTGGAGCCTAAGACGTTGCCGAAGCGGGTGGTGATGAACTGGGTCTGCCCCTTCACCACGCCGTCACGCTCCGCCTTGTTGAGGCTCTGCACGTAGACCTCGCATATTCGTTTGCTGCATCCCATCACGTTCGTCGGGTTCACCGCCTTGTCGGTGGACACCATCACGAAGCGGCGAACGCCGTATTTGACCGAAAGGTCGGCCAGGATCTTCGTGCCGAGGACGTTGTTCTGGATGCTCTCGCAAGGGTTGTCCTCCATCATCGGAACGTGCTTGTACGCCGCGGCGTGGAAGACATATTCAGGAAGGAACGTTTTGAATATGTTCTCCATCCTGTCAGCCTTGGTGATCGACGTCACCACGGTGGCGCATGGCACAGACGGGAAGTCATGCGCCATCATCCGGCGGATGTCGTGCTGCGGAGTCTCCGCGGAGTCGATCAGCATCATCTTCGAAGGTGCGAACGACGCGACCTGGCGCACTATCTCGCTGCCGATGCTTCCGGCGGAACCGGTGATCAGGACGCGCTTCCCACGGAGGGACTCGGCCACGGATTCCAGGTCGACGCAGATCTCGTCACGAGGCAAAAGATCCTCGATGCTGACCTCCTTCAAGGTCGGCGCTCCCTTGATCGCATCATGCTCGGTGTCAACGACATTGTTGGCCGAGAATATTCTTGCGCCGCTTTGCAGGATGTAGTCCTGAAGAGCCGTGTCGTTGCGGAACCTGTCGATCCTGCCCGGAGCGACCAGCACGGCGGCGATCCCCTCGCGGCGGATCAGATCCGGCAGACTGGCGTTAACCTCGTAGACCGGCTCGCCCATCAGGCGCGTGCCGTTTGCTCCAAGCGCCGGATCGTGGGAGATGAAGCCTCGGAGACGGTAGTGCATCGGTTTCTCGCTGCGGATCGCCTTCGCGAGTCCAATGCCGCCGTCGCGGATGCCATAGATGAAGACATTCTTCGCAGCCTCCGTCCGGAAATAGGTGTCATAGACCCATTTGATAGAAACGCGAAGCAGCCACATCAAACCGGTCGCGATGGCTTCCGCAATCAGGATTTGCCGCACCTGGACGTGGGCGAACACCCGAGACGGGCAGCTGTTCGTGAAGAAATGGACGGCTATCACCGCCAATGCGGAGCATCCCATCGCCTGCGCCACACGGATGAGGTCGTTGAACGATGAGTAGCGGATGATTTCCGAATATGTCCGGAAGATGGCAAAGAATATGAAGTGGACGCCGACGCACAGCAGCATCAGGTGGGTCAACGGCCAGAAGTTCAGCTGAAGGGCGGTGCCACGGTTGAAGCACCAGTAGACGAACACTCCGGACAAAAACAGAATGGCACTGTCCAGAAGCAGCACGCACCAGTACGGGAACGTGCGCTTCGAGAAGTACGAGTCAACTATCTTGCGGATCGACAGCATTATGGAAAATAATTTTGATTAATAGGTATTACGGTGAAGTAGGCGGCTAGTCTCTCTCAAAGAGGTCGCGGGTATAGACCTTGGCCCGGACATCGTCCAGGGCGCGGTCGTAGCGGTTGGCGATGATGGAGTCGGCGCGGCACTTGAACTCGGCGATGTCGTTGACCACCTTGCTGCCGAAGAAGGACGTGCCGTCCTCCAGCGTAGGCTCGTAGACAATGACCTCGGCGCCCTTGGCCTTGATCCTCTTCATGATGCCCTGGATGGCGCTCTGGCGGAAATTGTCGCTGTTGGACTTCATCGTGAGACGGTAAACCCCGATCACGCATTTCTTCTCGCGGGCGCTGTCGTACTGGCTGTTCTCGGAATAATAGCCGGCCCTCTGGAGCACCTGGTCGGCGATGAAGTCCTTCCTGGTGCGGTTGGACTCCACAATGGCCTGGATAAGGTTCTCCGGCACGTCGGCGTAGTTCGCCAACAGCTGTTTGGTGTCCTTCGGGAGGCAATAGCCGCCGTAGCCGAAGGACGGATTGTTGTAGTGCGAGCCGATGCGAGGATCCAGACACACGCCGTCGATGATGGACCTCGTGTCGAGTCCCTTCATCTCCGCATAGGTGTCCAGCTCGTTGAAATAGCTGACGCGGAGGGCAAGGTAGGTGTTGGCGAATAGCTTCACCGCCTCCGCCTCCGTGGAACCCATGAACAGCACCGGAACATCCTCTTTCAGAGAACCTTCCTTGATGAGTGCGGCAAAAGTGCCGGCAGCCTCTTCGAGAGCGGAGTCTCCCCTTTCGTAGCCGACGATGATGCGGCTCGGATAGAGGTTGTCATAGAGCGCCTTGGACTCACGCAGGAACTCAGGAGCGAATATGATGTTTGGCACCACCACCCTCATCGTGCCGTCGGCGAGGCGTTCCCTGTACGAGAACCTTTCCCGCACAGAGGCGGTGTAGCCCACAGGGACGGTGGACTTGATGACCATCACTGCATCGGGATTAACCTTCAGCACGAGGTCGATCACCTCCTCCACGTGCGACGTGTCGAAGAAGTTCTTCTTCGGGTCGTAGTTAGTGGGAGCGGCGATCACCACGAAGTCCGCGTCCCTGTAGGCGGCCTCACCGTCAAGCGTGGCGGTGAGGTCGAGTGGCTTCTCGCGGAGAAACCTCTCGATGTACTCGTCCTGGATCGGGGACTCGCGACGGTTTATCCTATCGACCTTGTCGGCGATCACATCAACGGCAGTCACCTTGTGGCGCTGGGACAGCAAGGTGGATATGGAGAGGCCGACGTAGCCAGTACCGGCCACGGCGATCCTCAACTCTTTCAGATTTTGCATAAGATATGTTTTTTGGGTTATGGTTTTGCCGGCGCGCCGGAGGGACCGGTGCGCCGGCGAAGTCAGCGGGCGGATTTACCTGGCTTTGTTGTCGGAACTGTAGTAGGAGCCGCCATTGTGGCCGTAGTAACCGTAATGGCCATAGGTGCCGTAGTTCCCGTAGTAGCCGTCGGAGGACGCGGTCCCGTTGAGGACGCAGCAGAGTCCCCTGTACTCCCCGTCGCGGTAGAGCGCGTCGAGGTCCGGGAGCATGGCCTTGTCGAACTGCCCGGCCCTGACGACAAAGAGCGTCCTGTCCACATAGTCGTTGATGACGCGCGCGTCGGTGACGATCTCCACCGGCGGGCAGTCGATGATGATCACATCGTACTCATTCCTGAGGACGGCGATCGCATCGGCGAGGCGCCTGTCGGCGAGCAGCTCAACCGGGTTCGGAGGGATGGATCCCGCCGGAAGAGTGTCAGGTACCGTCATCGCGTCCTTCGAACGGACAATCACATCGTGCACATCAGCGACGATCCCAGCGAGATAGTCGCTAAGGCCAGGCTTCGGCGAGCCGACAAACTCGGAGAGCGTGCCGTGACGCAGGTCACCGTCGATGGCCAGCACACGCTTACCCTTGATGGCAAAGCAGACGGCCAGGTTGGACGACACGAATGACTTGCCTGCCCCCGGGCTGAATGACGTGACGGCGATGACCTTGCTTCCAGGTTCGCGCATCATGAACTCAAAGTTGGTACGCAGCACCCTGAACGCCTCGTTGACCACATTGCGGTTGCCATGACGGACCACGATGGAATCGGCTACACTGAGGGTTTTCCGCTTTCCGAACGCCTTGGTGGCAGTCTCGGCAGAGAGCGGAATCTCGCCGGCGAAAGGCACGGAGACTCCCTTGAGGTCGCGGCGGGAGCGCACCTTCGTGTCGGTCGCCATCAGCAGATAGATGATCCCGGCAGGAATCATCAGACCCAGGAGAAACGCCATCATCATGATCTTCATGGACTGCGGGGAGACCGGGAATATTCCTGAAATAGGATGCTTGATGATCCTTGTGTTGTAGGCGGTGAACGCCTGCGAGAGCTCGTTCTCCTCGCGTTTCTGCAGGAGGAAGAGGTACAGAGCCTGCTTCACGGTCTGCTGACGCTCGACCGAGAGGAGCTGCTTCGCCTGATTAGGATTCGCGGCGATGCGCGCGGTGTTCTGGCGGGCGGTGCCCTTGAGATTCTCGTATTTCGTGTTGAGGGCAAGGATCTCGTTGTCTATGGACCGGGAGATCGACCCCCTCATCGAGGCCAGAGCCTGGTCGAGATCCTTCACGAGCACGTTCTCCTCGCCGGAGTTCGCCACAAGGTTGTTCCTCTGCAGGATCTTGGAGTTGTACTCGGAGATGCCGTTCTCGATCGTCTGGCTGCTCAATCCCATGTTGGCGGGAAGCGGCTGGTTGCGGTTGTCCTCCTTGCCGATGTAGTCCTTGATGTAGCGCGCCATGTAGAGCTGGTTGCTCACGTCCTGGAGCTGCTGGTTCAGCACCGTGCTCTGCTGCATGTACATCGTCGCTGCGGCACCCACGTCAGGGATCATGTTCTCCGACTTGTAGGCGGAGATGTCGGAGTCCACGCCCGCCAGCTCGCCCTCGATCACCCTGAGACGGTCGTTGATGAACACAGAAGTGGAGTTCGCTATCTGGTTCTTATCACGCACCCAGTTCTCGTTATAGACGGCGATCAGGGTGTTCAGGATGTCCTGGGCACGCTGGGTGGACACGTCCTTGATAGAGAGCGAGATGACGTCGGCGTTCTTGTCGGCGAGGTTCACCTGGAGTCTGTTCAGGTAAGACTGTGTCACGCCGCGCTGGCCCGACTTTCTGACGTTGACCGGCTTTTTCATCGCCTCCCCGGAGTAGTCCTTCGTCTTCTGAACGATGATCCTTCCGACAGGAGTCTGGAGCGTGTCGCCGTAGTGTCCCACGACCGGCTTGCCGCCGACCTTCTCATTCTTATGGATGAAGTCATTCAGGGTGACTCTCCCGCCGTTCTCGCTGACGGTGAATCCGACTCCCACGTTCTCATCCACGTCGAGCAGGTCGGCGGAGATCGGCAGCGACGTGCCGTAGAGCACGTTCCTGTGGAAGGTGCCGTCCACCGTGTAGCTCATGTGCAGGCGAAGCCTGGCCACCACCTCGCTCATGATGTCCGGGGATTCGAAGGCGTGCAGCTCGTTGTTGACGTTTGACTTGACGGCGAAGAGGCCCATGTTGCCGAACTCACCGATGTCCCCCGGCATGGACGCGCCCTTGGTGTTTGACTTGATCTGGATGTCAGCGGAGGTGTTGTACGTAGGAGTTGACCTGAGGATGTACAAGGCACCTAAAGCCAGGCAGACCGCCAGGCTCAGGGCGAACCAGTACCATCTGGACAGGCAGCGGCGCACAAGCTGGCCGATCTGCACGGTCTCCTCCTGCTGCCGGGTATTGTTATCCGTGTTGATGTTGTTCTCCATTGTTTTGAATCGCTTTGATGTTATAGTGTTTCTTCACAAGGTTCCAAGGCGGATCACTTCCCCGACCCGCTCCTCGTGGCGATGATCACGATCGTGTTGGTGATGGACGCCGCGAGCGAAGTCAGCGAGATCCAGAACGAGGTGGAGCGGACATTGTTGCCGTTCACCGTGGACTGCCTTGCCCGCACGTCGTTCGGATCGACGTAGATCACGTCGTTCTGGCGGATGTAGTAGGCCGGCGAGGCTATCAGGTCAGCGGCTGAGCAGAGGTTCACCTCGTAGGTCAGCATCTTGCCGTTCTCGTTGCGCAGCACCTTCACGTTCTCGCGCTTTCCGTAGATGGTCAAGTCACCGGCGGTTCCGATGGCGTCGAGAATCGTCACGGCATCCTTGTCGATGGCGTAGCGCCCCGGCTTCTCAACCTCGCCAAGCACCTGATAGTACAGGTTCATGAAGTCAACGGTCACCACGGCGTCCGTCGCCTGCCCCTGCTCATTGAGCTCCTTCTTAATCACGGAGGCGATTTCATCACGCGTCAGCCCCGCCACGGCCACCTCGCCGAGGACAGGGAAGTCGATGCAGCCCCTGTCGTCCACCGTGTAACCAGAGATGTAGCCCTGGCTGTAACCGGAAGTGATTGTGCTGCGGGTGTTCTCACCGAGACGCTGCGTCACGTACGGCAGGTTGAAAAGGGCTGTCAGCTCGGGACTCTTGCAGTTCACGATGATCGAGATCTTGTCCTTCGGCCGCACCGTGATCCCCTTCGCGCCACCGATTCGCTGGCCCTCCACCGACTCGAGGTCCTGGAAGTAACTGATCTCCTTCGGCGTAGAACAGGATGGTACTGCCAAAATGCCTATGGCCAGAAGCCATAACAGTAGTGATATTCTTTTCATATTCTTATTCTTATGAAAGATTATAATTCGACTATTACTTATCTGTCTCCACTTTCTCCAAAAAAGCGGGAGGAATGAATTTGGTTGCGAAAGCGGCAACACCCTCAATGGTAACTATAAGGCGCCTGTCGTGTTTGATGCGCTTGATGTGACCCTCATAACCTTTGAATATGCCGTCAATGACTCTCACGCGGTCACCTTTGTGGAACTGCGGGCCATCCTCTCCCAGATACTCAAGACCCGAGTCCTTAATGTCGCAGAGCTTTATGAACGGTTCCATTTGTTCATCCGGAATGATCAATGGCTTTCGGGTCCGATGGTCAAAATACGGAGACACGCTGCCTACATGTTTCAGTCGGATCATGTCCAGACTCTCACAAGTTGATCTTATGAAAATCAACGACTTGATAATTGGCTCCTGAACATAATCAAGACCACCATCCGAACATTTCTCCACCAAATGATGAGGGTAGAAATAGCGGATCGCGGCAACGTCCAAGGTTTGTCACAACTGTTCAATCCGATTGTAAAAAATGCGAAGCGCATACCAATTAGGAATCGAACTATACGCAAGTCTGATGTCATCTAATGGATTAGACCCATCAAAAGCCAATAGTGTCATTGGTTAAAAACAAGATGCATAAGCAGTTACAAAATGAAGATGCATAAGCAGTTACAAAATGAATACGAAAATTATCCCCTCAGCCTATGAGCAAGGGTAAGCCCTACGGTTGTCAGCATCTTCATACCTGATCTCGAAGAACTCCAATCCAAGAGTGTCATTCGTAACCTGCTTATGAAGCTCAAATATAACACTTCCCCGAATAAAAAACAACATACTGAATAAGTATTATAAGTATTCTATTCCCTCGCAGGCGATGCCTCTACCCCCCCCCATTATCACTTAATAGATTGATAATCAATGAATTATTAATATATCCGATCAAATGCTGTCCAATTTCACCGGTGTAAATGGACCAAAATGAACCAGTCAGGCTCCGAGGATCACACGGGAGAGTTCCTCCGGGGTGTCAACTATGGCGGAAGGAGAGTAGGCTGCGAGTTCCTCACGGGTTCTGAAACCCCAGCTCACACCCACAGTCCTGACCCCGGCGTTCGCTCCGGTCTGCATGTCCACATTCGAGTCTCCGACATAGACAACCTGCTCTTTCGCGACCTTTGGAACATCAGCCAGAATCTGATCCACAATCGCGGGATCGGGTTTGATCGGTTGGCCGTCGCGTTGGCCGAGAATCTTCACGAAGTCATATTCACCGAAAAAGTGACTGACGAGTTTCTCCGCGCCGTCCTGATACTTGTTGGAGGCGACAGCGAGGCGCACTCCCCTGTCAGTTATTGTCTTCAACATTTCGGGGATGCCGTCATAGGGTCTGGTGCAATCGCATTTGTGAGTGTCGTAATAGGGAATGAAATATGATGCCATCCTCTGTACGTTGTCTTCAGTGGCATATTCAGAAGGAATGGCGGCGCGGAAGAGGTTGTAGATTCCGCGGCCTACCATCTGGTAATATGCGTCCGTCGGGTGGATTGGGAAGCCACACTGCGTCAAGGCGTAGTTGGTGGCGTTGCCCAGATCCTCGACGGTGTTCAGCAACGTGCCGTCAAGGTCGAAAATCGCTAGTTTTGTCATATCCTATTCCGCATTCTCGAAGCCGAAATATTCACCTTTATCCTCATAAGGGACACCGGTCTTCATCCAGGCTGGCATCGGAGCACCTTTCAGGTAGTGGTCGAAGAACTGCTGAAGCCTGATGGACAAGTCCTTGCAGTTGCGTCTCTGAACGAGGTTGTGGGCTTCCTTGTTGTACTGGAGCAGCCATGCCGGCTTGTCGAGCCTGCGGAGATCCGAGAAGAACTCGATGCCCTGGTACCACGGAACAGCGCCGTCCGCGTCGTTGTGCATGATGAGGACAGGAGTCTGCACCTTATCGACGTGGAACACAGGAGAGTTCTCGATGTAGAGGTCGAGTGCGCCCGGCTCCCACATACTCTTGCCGATCCTGCTCTGACCGTGCTCATACTGTCCGGCGCGGGTGATGCCCGAGCCCCAACGGATGCCACCGTAGGCCGATGTCATATTCCCGACCGGTGCTCCGGAACCGGCGGCGGCGAACATATTCGTACGTGTTATGAGCCAGGCTGTCTGGTAGCCGCCCCAGCTCTGGCCCTGGATCGCCATCCTGCTCTTGTCGGCGATGGAATATTTCTCGCAAAGGGCCTCGGCTCCGGCGCAGATGCAGTTGTAGGCGCTCTCGCCAGGGTGTCCTACCTTATATACTATGTCCGGAACGAAGACTATGTACCCCCTTGATGTGTAGAACGGAATATTCACGATCGAGCGTGAAGGGGCAGGTGTCCAGAACGAGTAGAGATTGTTGGCGTTCTTCTCGTAGAAATAGATCATCACAGGAAGCTTCTCGCCTTCCTTCACTCCGTCAGGAACGAAGACAAGGCCCTTGAGCGGTGTGCCGTCGTAGGCGTTCCAGTGGAAAAGCTCGGCGCGGCCCCAACGGTAGTCCGCCATCTGAGGGTTGATTGCAGAGACCTTTGTGGATGTCTTGAAATTGTCGTCAGTATAATAAAGGTCATAGCAGTTGCGGAAGTTGCCCTTCTGATAGAAAAGCCTGTCAGTGGTCATGGTTCCGGCTACATACTTGAAGCTGACTGTGTCAGTGAAATACTCAAGAGTCTTTGCCGGCTTGGCAAGGTTAACACGTCCGAATCCATTCTCCTGGCTTTCCTCGTTGAACACACTGAGATAGACAGTCTGCTTAGGATCGAGCGGCCTGGCCACTCCGCAACGGCGTGCGTTAGGCTTCCTGGTGTCCGGTTTCGGATCCATGATCTTGAAGCGGTTGTGGGTCTGACGGCCCACTCCCCCTGTGAGATTGACGGCTGTCTTGCCGTCCGGAGAGAACTTCCAGATGTCGTAGCGGTCGATGATCAGCACGGCGTCCTCGTCCTTGTACCATTTCGGGGAGAACTCGTGCGCCGGCGCGGCGGTCGGATGATCGTCCTCCTCATCGTAGAACGGAACTCCGGTCCGGGCGGTAAGGTTGACCTTCTCACCGGTCTGGGTATTGTAGGTGAACCAGTTCATCTCGTCGTTGTCGAACCAGACAAGGTACTTCCCGCTCGGGGACATGTCGAAACGTCCGACGTCAAGCCCCTCCGCGACAACCTTCCTGGAACCGTCCTTGACATTCACAAGGGTGAAGTCGTAACGGTTGTTATAGTCCCAGACAGTGGTGCGGGCATACTTAGCGTTATCGCTGGCAAGCACCCATTCGGAGAGTCCACCGTTCATCAGGCGGATGCCGGCGAACTTAGAGGTGGTCAACGGCACGATCCTTCCCGGCTCGGCGAGATCGATGGTGGCTGAATATGTCTTCTTGAGAGTCTTGTTCACATTAAGCCTCTGCTGCGGAGGAGTATAGACCGCGTCCCAGTTCCAGATGTCCAGCTGTGCGGTCTCGAAGTCCACGATCGTGGTGTCCTTAGGAGGACGGATCGCGCCGATTCCGAGGAAGAGACGTTTCCCGTCAGGTGTAAAGTAAAACTCTGTGTTCTCGTTAAGAGTCCAACCCGGGGTGCCTTCAACCTTCGTTCCCTCGGCGATGATCTCTTTTGTTGAATATGCCCATCTGCCGTCCTTGCTGATGACGGTCGTGCTGTCTGTAGCCTCCACAATCGGTCGGTGAGCCTGTCGAACCGTCTTTCCTGTCTTGATCGCTTGAATGCTTGTCAGGTAGAGGGCCTGGCACTTGTTGCGGTTCTTGCTCTTGTCCTTGGAACCGAGGAAAACCAGCTGGTCCTCAGCGTCGTTCAGAGTAAGGCGGCTGTAGGACTCAGCCCCTTTGGCCAAAGTGTCAAGACAAGCAGGAGCGTGCGCGATCATCACAGCCGTGACGGAAAGCGAATCTTTCTTGTCCTTCTTCGAGGTCATCAGAAGCACGGTGCCGTCCTGGTTGAACGAATAGGCATCGATGTACTTGAGAGTGTCCTTCCTGTCTGTGGCCGGGTTAAGGATGATGAGCCCGGACTTGTCTGTGCCCTTCTTGTCCGAAGTGTCCTTGTAGTGCTTCCAGGTGGACTTATAGGCAACGTAAGGCTTGGCCAGGGCGCCTGTAGTGTAGGAATCCACACGGCCGTATTTCTTGACGGTCATAGTCGTGAGATCAACGGCGGCGAGTGTGTCCTTCGTCATATCCGCGGCCTTCTTCTTGTCGATCTTTTCCTGACGTGTCTTGGCGAACTGAGGCTTGACGCGCAAGTAAAGCCACTTGCCCTTAGGGTCAAGGGACGGCTGCGATCCACGAGGTATGCTGATCTCACGGCATTCCGGCTTGCCTTTCCGCCCCGGGGTCATATTCCTGACATAAAGGGTTCCGTCCCCTTCCTGAGGGTTGACGCACCAGACCAGAACGTTGCCGTCATCACTTTTCTGGATGTCCGAAACGCTCTGCCACGAATCATAGACACTGTGGTCCATCTCTTTCTTCTGAGCCGACGCTTCTGTCACTCCAGACAGGAGAGCGGCAATCGCCAGTAATGGCAATGGTTTGAAATTCATAATATTCTTAAATTTGTTTTTACTTGTTGGATTGATTTGTCACTTCGACAGGCTCAGTGACCTGACTTGCGGATCCTCTCATAGTAATCATGGCGGGCCGGATTCTCAGGGAACCACCCCTTCAACACGCGTTTTTCCTGCTCGAAAACCTCCAGGATGCCCCAGAAGCAGGAAAAGGCGGCGGCGCCAAGAACTGTGGACGCGACTTCATGATTCACGAATATCGAAGCGGCGGAAAAGGCCAGTCCTGCCACGAGCAGGATCCACCAGCTGCCCTTGCCCCAATGATATTCCATTTTGATGACAATAGGATGACATATCCCTATTATAAGAAAGGTCGCCGCACCGACGATTATTCCACTGAAGTTCATGCTTGCTTACGTTTTCAAAACAACAAATTTACAAAATAATATTGACTTCCAAGTCCGGTACCTACGATTCACGATAGGGACAAGACAGTTTACCTACATGTTGGTATTGTGAGAGAAGGCGTCTGGCGGTAACTTTGCGGTCGGATAGTGATTATCGTCACAAAACAAGAATCTTTTAAGCCAAATGAAATGAAAAAGGCCCGCGGTCGAGAGACTCCGGGCTTTTTTTGAAATTTTCTGTAACAATCAACGGAAATATTCGTTTATATTGTGAAACGAAAAAGAAACGATGACAAGAGAAGAGTCCATAACATTCTACAAGGAGCACGCCCGGAGGCTATACAACACCAGCCTGCGAATAGTCCGCGACAGCGGCGAGGCCGAGGAGATTATGCAGGACACCATCCTCAAGTTCATCTCATCCGACATCGCTCCCAAAGATCAGGCGCAAGTGGCGATGTGGCTCAGCCGCACCTGCATCAGGAAATCCATCGACGCAGTCAGACGGAAAAAGCGCGAGAGGCTCTTCCTTGATGAATATGCCGCCGACGCTTCTGAATATGACAGCGACACTCCGTTCGAGCTTCCCGGGACTATGGCCGCCGTCGCCCAAGTACGCAAGGCCATAGAGGAATTGCCGGACAACTACAGGCTGGTTTTGAATCTTGTGCTTCTGGAAGGCCTTGACTACGAGGAGATCGCCAATCTGACAGGAGAACGGGAAGGCACTATCAGGACGCAGTACTCAAGAGGCAGGGTGAAACTGGCCGAAAAATTAAAGAAATATGAATATGACAGACTTTAAAGAATATATCGACAATAATCCGGAGATCCTGAATGATCAGGAACTGCCGGCCGGACACGAGGTCCGGTTCGAGGCAAGACTGGACGCGATGCTGGACTCCAGACGCAAGACCTGCCATCGGAAGAGGCTGTTCACGGGCATATTCAGTGCGATTACAGCCGTGGCGGCAGCCGGTGGGGGCGGCGTGGTATTCATAGAGCTCTCCATA
>OGOZ01000105.1_pt1 | contig 55780 bp, 42 predicted proteins | sample 1552801 | NCBI WGS metagenome assembly OGOZ01 (sample SAMEA2580196, study PRJEB22360) | human gut metagenome | biome: human gut; feature: human-associated habitat; material: faeces | place: Denmark | collected 2008/2010 | reverse complement strand
ACACATTAGCAATCAATTCGTTAGAAAAAAATTAACATTTCCCGACAGTCCCTATTTACATTCTGCTTTAAATCGGTATAATCAATTGGATATCTGTTCGTTATGTGCATATTCTTAGGTTCGTCAGGATGCTCATTGGTTCAGAAATCACCTATGGCGACGCTCTTTCTATCCTCTATGAAGTTCACGTCAAAGGCAATCACGCAGATGGAGACAAGGTTCTTCAGAAGAAATCGTGTCACGAAATCACGCCGGCAGCGGCAAAAGCCCGCTACGCTCAGGTGATTCGCAATTCGCCTCGGGCGCACTATGAAATGCAAACCAACCGGTATTTTACATTGACCCGTTGGTCCCTCATTAGAGTATGTTCGTGACGGAGAAACACAAAAAAGCCCCAGAGTAAAACTCCGAGGCTTCGTGATCCCAATAGGATTCAAACCTATAACCTTTTGATCCGTAGTCAAATGCTCTATTCAGTTGAGCTATGGGACCATACCAGGTACTAAGACCTTGTTATGCTTCTGCTGGTGCGTTTTCTTCCTTAACCATCACAAGCTTCTTCTCCTTAATTCTGGCCTTCTTACCAGAAAGCTTTCTGAGATAGAAGATTCTCGCTCTGCGAACGTGACCAACCTTGTTGACTTCAATCGACTCGATAAATGGAGACTGGAACGGGAAGATTCTCTCTACACCGACACCACCTGAAATCTTGCGGACAGTGAATGTCTTGGTGAATGGGGTAGCACCGCTAATCTGGAGAACTACGCCTCTGAACTTCTGAAGTCTCTCTTTATCACCCTCTTTAATCCTATAAGTAACGGTGATGGTATCACCACCTTTGAACTTAGGGAAAGACGCAGCTTTGTCGTTTACAAATGCCTGCTCTACTACTTTAATCAAATCCATTTTCTAAAATAATTTTTGCGCAACGTTACTTGAATTACAACGACAAGTAAGAGGTTACCTCGTTAATGGGACTGCAAATGTACGTACTTTTTTTGAATCTGCAAATTATTTTAGAAATTTTCTTTTATTTTATCGAAAAGATTTCTGTCTTCCCTGCTGAGATTAGGCACGAAGGAGTCACTTCCGCGCATTGATTCAAGTGCAACGGCCTTTCCTCACCTTGTTTATTATCACACACTTTCAGCCCAGTTTGTCAAAAAAACATTAAATTTGAAAAAACATCCCACTGAAACAAAATAATATGGCAGAGTTAACTATAGCAAAGTCGCTTAATAAAGCATATCGCCAGGTCCCTGTGGAACGGCCAGTCTTTAACATCTTCAAAGCCCAACTCAGTAACTACTACAAGCAGATTTCCTCCATTGATACGGAAGAAAAGCTCAAAGGAGACCTGATGGACTTCTTGAAATTCACGTTCTACAGCCAGAATTATAAGGTTTCTCCCAATGGGGATATAGACTGTGCCATTCACCTGGGAGTCAATGTTACAGACCCGGTTGGCGTTATCATCGAAGTAAAGAAGCCCACCAACGCAACCGAAATGATTACAAAGGAGGACCTCAATCGCAAGGCTCTACAGGAACTCCTGCTTTACTACCTTCGTGAGCGACATATCAAAAAGAACATCCAGCTCAAACAACTGATAGTCACCAATGTCTATGAGTACTTTGTCTTTGACGCTCATGAGTTTGAACGCATTTTCTACTCAAACAAAAAGCTCATCAAACGCTTCGAGGAATTTAACGCCGGTGCTCTTACCTCCGAAAAAACCGATTTCTTTTATAAGGAAATTGCAGCTGATTTCATCGCCAATGTCCTGGACCAGATTACCTACACATGGTTCGACATCCGCAAATACAAACAATTCCTCGACACTGGCAATGACAAGCGAATCATCGAACTCTTCAAATTCTTCAGCCCTGAACATCTGCTGAAAAAGCGTTTCCAGAACGACAGCAACTCTCTCAACACCAAGTTCTATAGCGAGTTGCTCTATATCATCGGACTGGAGGAAGTGGTGGAGAAAGACAGCAAGAAGCACATCATCACCCGTCGCAAGGAGGTAGAGCGCAATCAGGCCTCCTTGCTTGAAAACACCATCACCATCCTCGACAGCGAGGATTGGCTTGACAACGTGAAAGATCGCTACTCTTTTGGGAAAAATCGACAGGAGCAGTTGTTCGGCGTAGCCTTGGCGCTCACCATCGGATGGGCAAACCGAATACTCTTCCTCAAACTTCTGGAGGCCCAGCTTGTCAAGTATCACAAGTATCATAAAGGCGACCAGAGCTACGCCTTTATGCGACCACCTGTCATCCCAGACTACGATGAGCTCAATAAACTATTCTTCCAGGTTCTTGCAAAGCGCATTACCGATCGGTCTGAAAGCATCAACACCAAATACGGTAAAGTCCCCTACCTCAACAGCTCACTTTTTGAGATTAGCCCGCTGGAGCGCCAGACCATCCGCATCAGCAGTTTGGACAACAGCGAACTGCCCCTATTCAACGGCACGGTGCTCAAAGACGGTCAGAAGCCGCGTTACGACAAACTCCCGACGCTCCGTTACCTATTGGAGTTCCTTGATGCCTACGACTTCTCCAGCGAGGGTTCCGAAGAAGTACAGGAACAGGCCAAGACACTCATCAACGCCTCCGTGCTGGGCCTCATCTTCGAGAAAATCAACGGCCACCGCGACGGTTCCGTATTCACCCCCGGTGCCGTCACGATGTATATGAGCCGCGAAGCCATCCAGCAGACCGTCGTCCGCCGCTTCAATGAGGACATGGGATGGTCCTGCAAGGACTATGAGGCCTTGAAAAACAAGGACATCGAGGACTATGTCCAGGCCAATGCGGTAATCGATTCCCTCCGAATCTGCGATCCTGCTGTTGGCTCCGGCCACTTCCTGGTATCTGTCCTCAACGAAGTCATCTACACCAAATACGACCTCGGCATCCTCATCGACGGCTCCGGCAAGCGCATCAAGAAACAAGACTACAGCATTGACATAGAGAACGATGAACTACTTATTTCCGACGAAGACGGCAACCCTGTAAGCTATATTCCCGGCAACCAGGAGAGCCAGCGTATTCAGGAAACCCTATTCAACGAGAAGCGCAAAATCATCGAAAACTGCCTCTTCGGTGTGGACATCAACCCCAATGCTGTCAATATCTGCCGCCTCAGACTATGGATAGAGCTACTGAAAAACGCCTACTATACAAAAGAAAGCGATTACACCGAACTGGAAACCTTGCCCAACATTGACATCAACATCAAGGTAGGAAACTCGCTCCTGCACCGGTTCAATCTTGGACAGGACATCTCCGAAATCCTCCGAAAGAGCGGCATTTCCATCAGCGCTTACCGCAAGGCTGTGAGCGACTATAAGAATGCACACAGCAAAGAGAAGAAGCACGACTTGGAGGATTACCTGCGCCAAATCAAGGGGAATCTCCGCACCCAGATTGGCCTAAAAGACCCCAAAGTGGTTAGCTTGAATAAACTGAACGCCGATTTGGACAACCTTCTGGCGCCCCAGCTCTTTGAAATCAGCAAAAAAGAGCGGGCCCAGCGCGACAAACAGGCCAAGGACCTGCAAGCAAAGATTGCCAAGATACAGGCTGAGGTGGATGAAATCAAGGATAACAAGATCTTCGTAGGCGCCTTTGAATGGCGCATCGAGTTCCCGGAAGTCCTCGATGAGGATGGCCGCTTCGTTGGCTTCGACTGCGTGATTGGCAACCCGCCGTATATCCAGCTCCAGAAGATGGGCACCGATGCAGATACCCTCCAGAAGATGAACTACGAGACCTATGAGCGCACTGGCGACATCTACTGTCTATTCTACGAGATGGGAATGAAACTCCTGAAGCCTGGGGCGCTGCTGTCGTTCATTACATCAAATAAGTGGATGAGAGCGAATTACGGAAAGTCTTTGCGCGAGCATCTTTCATCCAAGTACAATCCAACGTTGCTTATTGACTTCGCTAACAACAAGATATTTGACTCGGCTACAGTCTTGGTGAACATTCTGTCGCTGGAGAAGTGCGGCAACCAGGGGCATACAATCTCTTGCTCCGTTGAAGATGGTTTTGATGTAAGCAAATTGAGCGATTACGTGCAGACGCACATACAGGTTTCATCCTTCAAAACCGATGACACATGGTCTATCTTGAGCGAAATTGAACTCAGCATAAAGCGCAAGGTCGAGGACGCCGGTGTGCCGCTCAAGAATTGGAATGTTGAAATGTATCGAGGCATTCTTACAGGTTACAATGATGCGTTCATTATCACATCCGAGAAGCGAGAAGAGATTTTGTCGAATTGTGCAGATGATTCAGAGAGAGAAAGAACGGCAGAAATCATACGACCAATTCTCCGTGGCCGGGATATCCGCCGATACGGCTATGAATGGGCTGATTTATGGCTCATTAATACACACAATGGGGTAAAAGACTCACTGGAACGAGTACATATAGAGGACTATCCAGCTATTAAGCAACATCTTGATTATTATTGGGATAAGATAGAGTCCCGCGCAGACAAAGGCGATACTCCATACAATCTCAGGAATTGCGCGTATGTGGACGAATTTTCGAAGCCAAAGATAGTTTGGGGGAACCTCAATACCAGGGGCAGCTATGCAATGGCTCCAGAAAACATGTTTATCAACGCCCCTGCATGTATGATTGTGCCGGGGAGTCAGTATCTGTTGACAATGCTAAACTCAAAGGTGGCCGACTACTACATTCGGAATCTGGGCGTGGTCAGAAATGGAGGATTCTTTGAGTATAAGCCCATGTTTGTAGAGCAGATTCCTGTGCCTCTTCCTCGGGAAGAGGTTGTGGCATCAATTGAGGATGTTTTCAACTCTGATATACCAGACGAACTGAAGGACAAGCGATTAGAAGAGATTATCGAATCAATGTTTGACTTTACTGAGCCAGAGATTGCATATCTCCGAAATCAATAAAGCCGATATGTTCTTTCTCTTCCTTGGTGAGTTTGTACAGATCGAAAATGGCATTATCAATCTCCAAGAGTTTCTCCTTTGAGATATTCCTTTGGGTTGCCTCAACAAGCATTACAAAGCGAAATTCATCATCATCATTGACCTCCATTACAGGGATCTCATCCATGAAAATTTTGCTGAGTTCTCTGGTCCTCCCTTGGAGTTCGGGGAACTTGTCGGCAAAACAGAATTTGAATAGAGAGGAATTAAGGAAAGCCGTGAGAAATGCAAGCCGTTTTCCCGTGATAATGAAGCACTTTTGATTCGTGACTAAGCCGGATGTGTCATAGGCAAAGGGCAAGAACTTAGTCATGTTAGGGTAAATAATCTTTGGCTTCGAAAATTCGTCCCAATAACTGATGCTATCCTGTGTCTCAAACCATTTATTGTTTGTTTTCTTGCGAGCTTTGACTATCTCACCATCGATGATGTACTCTTTCCCGGTTTGCTCTAAACGTTCAATACCGAACGACAAAAGGAACTCTTTAAGTGTCGGATAATTATCAATGTCATACTGTCTGGAGGGGAATGTCGCTATAATATACAGTTCAGCCCACTCATAGCAGTAGCGTTTTATGTCGCGTCCCCTCAATATCGGTCGTATGATTTCCGCCGTTCGCTGACGTTCCTCCTCAGTTTGGCAGGCACTCAAAATTTCATTCCGCTTGACCGAATCGATGATGAAGGCGTCGTTAAAACCGGTTTTGATGCCGTAATTGATCTGGATATCCCAATCTTTCAAGGGAGTACCGACGGCTTCAATCTTCTCCTTAATGGAACGCTCAATTTCGGATAGGATGGACCATGATTCAGATGAGGAGAAACTGGAGGAAACCGCGTGCGTCTGCACGTAATCGCTCCTATAGTTTCAGAAACGAATGTATATACCTTCCCAGAGTGTTCCGATCGACCTTGCAAATCTTAGCAATCTTCCGCTGAGAAACTCCTGCCCTTAGCAGCTCCACTATGAGCATCCGCTTGGGAAAGAGTTTGCACTTGCACTCTTCTGTCTTCCTTCCAACAGGACGCCCGAGGACCACGCCCTCCGCCTTCTTCCTTGCAAGAGCCTCCTTAGTCCGTTGGCTGATAAGATTTCGCTCAATCTCTGCCGAAAGGCCGAAAGCAAAAGCCAGCACCTTGCTCTGAATGTCCTCCCCAAGCCTGTAATTGTCCTTGATGGTCCAGACACGACACTCTTTCGTCATACAGATATTGAGAATCTCCATAATCATAAAAAGGTTACGCCCCAGCCGGGACAACTCGGCACAGATAATCAAATCGTCTTTCTGCACCCGGTTCAGGAGTTTTCCCAATTCCCGCTTGCTGTAACTCTTCGTACCGCTGATGGTCTCCTCAATCCACCCGTCAATTTTCATCGACTCACGTGAACAGAAATTATTGATTTCAAATCTTTGATTTTCAACAGTCTGTTTGTCGCTGCTGACTCTGATGTAACCGTAAATCATACTGTAACTGTTAATATTGTGATTGTTTATAGAAAGTTGGCATCTTCACAAGAGATAAGAAGCCGAAGCTTTCAATAGCACCTCACATGGTTACAGTGTTGCTGTTTCCGGGTAGTTTTCTACTTCTTTACTACCCAGAAACCGCACTTGTCGCCACCTGATCTTTCCAATTTGCCAGACTTTTTCAAGGCCGTGAAATGATACTTGGCACCATCATATGTAAGTCCGCATAAATCAGCAACTTCCTTAATGGTTAGAGTTGGTGAAGAGCTCAGGATACGGAGTATTTTGTCCTTCATTTTCCGAGTAGTTTCCTCATTATTTTTCTGGGTAGTTTTCTGGGTAGTTTCGGACGCAGCACTACCCACATCACCATCTTCTTTCCGCTTGATGGATGTCCCGATCTTCGGACGCCAGAAAGTTACTTCGGAACACATTACGTCAGTCACCACCTCAACTTTCTCACCTGTCAGTCGTTCCCACGAGTAGATCTTATCCATTCCATAACCTGCATTGTCCGAAATCTTCGTGTATCGGAACAACTTCAGTAGAGAAGGATTGCGCGGTGCCGACTGATAACGGTCACGCAGGTGCACCATATCAACGACAATTTTGCCAGGATTTTGGAAACTGATGCGATTGTCGAACACGCGTACAGTAGGATGCATCGGAGAAAAGTAATCGGCATGGGAGCACATGTTGACAAGACCTTCCCTCAAAGAATACAACTGAGACTCATCTTCCGGTGCAAAGCCGTCTGACCGGGGCGAGAACGGTGCTGCATCCACGTGAAGTCTCAGGCGCTGGAAGATAGCCTCGTAGCAGTCCCAAATGTTATCCAACTCCGGAAGCCGATAAGAAAACCGTACCGCAGCTTCACTATACGAATTGCCAGGAATCTCAATGTAATCCACCCAGAAATTGTTCACATACTTGCGCACCATCTCATTTTTGCCCAACATAAGCAAGCCTGCATAGGTAAGTACGCCGTCACGAGTAATGCCCGTATATTCACAGAACTCTTCATCATCAAACTTATTTGCCCGGAACTCGGGATTAAACGTCTGGATATAACGTCTGTATGAGGCAAATGATGCCGCATTAAGGTCAGCAATAGTCAGTCCTTCGACCGTTTTTTCCGACTGCGTGCCAAATGCCTGGTCCCGGTACATAGCTGCAATTTCCATATCTGTAGCCCGCTGGTCACCGGAGCCGCTACGGATAAACGTGTTCTTGGGAGAGCCGTACCAGATAGGTTTCAGTTCTGACGAAGGAATATAGAACGCCAAAACCAGTTTACCATCAACAGTAATCTTGTCCGGACGGCACTGGATAATGTGATTGAACTTGTCTTTGTTTCGAAGTGTGGTAAGGAAATCATTCTCAATCTTTTCTCCATTCTTCACGCCAAGGATCTCGAACTTCTTTCCTTTCTGTGCAACGCCACACAGAACCCATCCGCCAGATGTGTTAGAAAATGCGCTCACAGTATCCCACATATTCTTGGGGAGCTCATTCAAAGCCTCCTTTGCCTCAAAGTCATCCCACTCGATGTCTTGAATCTTCGCTATAAGTTCCTCTCGCGTCATATCCTCTTCTCTTATTTATCACGAATATAGCAATAATCAAACACACTGCGAAATCATTTACAATGAGAACACGAATACTATAACTACAAAGCAAGCAAAAATCAAAGTTCCCATATCACCATTACAGTGATCTGGGAACTCGATATTATAATATTGATGAATTATTTTAGAAATTTTCTTTCATTTTATCGAAAAGATTTCTGTCTTCCCGGCTGAGATTAGGCACGAAGGAGTCACTTCCGCGCATTGATTCAAGTGCGGCCTTCTCGTCACTCTTGAGTTTCTTAGGCAGCCATACGAGATACTTCACGTAAAGGTCACCCACTCCGGAGCCATATCCCTTGACAGCAGGCAGGCCCATGCCTCTGAGTCTGACAATCGTGCCGGACTGGGTACCAGGCTCAATCTTGATCTTGTAATTGCCGTCAAGACAAGGGACGGTGGTCTCACCACCGAGAATGGCGTCAGTCACTGATATTATCTTGGTGTAGAACAGATTCTTGCCGTCACGTTTGAGAGAATCGTGCGGAATCTCTTCAATGACCACGAGCAGGTCTCCGTTCACGCCGCCGGATTTGGCAGAATGTCCCTGTCCCTGAAGCGTGAGCTGCATACCATCCTCCACACCGGCAGGAATATTCACCTTGATAGTCACTCTCTTGCGCACAAGACCGGTTCCGCCGCAGGAACGGCAAGGATTGCTGACAATCTTGCCTTCTCCGCCACATCTTGAACATGTAGTATAGGTAACAGTCTCACCGAAAATGCTTCTCACCCTCCTCTGTTCCTGGCCTGTACCATGGCAGACAGGACAAGTCTGTATGTCAGAAGCATTTGCGGCACCTTTACCGCCACAGTCAGGACATTGTTCATATCGGTCGATAGATACCTCCTTAACAGCACCTTTCGCGATCTCCTCCAAGGTAAGTCTCACTCTGGTACGGATATCACGTCCACGCGGCACACGCTGAGCCCTCTGGCCACCGCCGAAGCCGCTGAAGCCGCTGAACCCTCCGAAACCGCCGGAGTTGCCTCCGCCGAAATCGAACCCGGCACCGAACAAGTCCTTGAGAATATCATTGATATCAAACCCTCCGAAACCGCCGGAACTGAAGCCGCCGGACGGTGCATTGAATCCGAACTGGTCGTATTTTGCCCTCTTGTCAGGGTCGCTCAAGACCTCATAAGCCTCGGACGCCTCCTTGAAATTTTCCTCTGCGGTCTTCTTCTCCGCATCGGTACCGCCGACCCATCTGTCCGGATGCCATTTCAATGCCATCTTCTTGAAGGCCGACTTTATATCATCCGCGCTGGCATTCTTCGGAACGCCGAGCACTTCATAATAATCTCTTTTTTCTGCCATATTCCTTACATCTCCTATATTAGAGCACAAGCAAAACGCCCTATCTCACGAAAGAGCGGACCGACTATATTCCAACTACAACTTTTGCGTAACGCAGAATCTTGCCGTTCAGCGTGTAACCCGTCTCGATCACATCGTAAATCAGGCCCTTCTTGTCCTCTTCCTCTACCGGAACCTGAGCCACAGCCTCATGGAAATCAGTATCGAACTTCTGCCCCTTGGCCTCGATACGCTCCAGTCCCTTGCTCTTCAGATATTTCATCAACTTGTCATATATGAGTCCGGTTCCCTCTTTGGCCGCCTCATCGCTGGACTTCTGGAGCAGCTCCATTGCCCTTTCGCAGTCATCCAGAACAGGAAGCAGACCTTTGATGGTATCGGATGCAGCCGATGAAACCAATGCAAGTTTCTCCTCAGCCGAACGTCTGCGGAAAGTCTCGAACTCAGCCATCAGACGGACATAGTCGTCCTTCTCCTTGGCGAGCTTGTCCAATGCCTCTTTCTCAGCCTTCTGGGCAGCCTCCAGCTTTTCTGTCAATTCCTTGCATTCAGAATGTTTTCCGCAGGACTCCTCTTCCTCCGGTTTGTCACAATGACAATCGGATTTTTTGTCAGTGCCTTCGCATTGACATTCATTTTCCGCCTGCTTTTCTTTCTTCTTTATTTCTTCGTCTTTTTGCTTTTTCATATCTTTTCAACCTTTTATATTTCTTCGAAAACAACCCGCACAGAGTCGCTATTATAATCACCCACAACATGTTACACGGGCAGTTTGTGCTGGGTTATCAACAAACTGCCCGCTATTGTTTCAGCAAATTGTCTGCCATCGTACAAGACTGACATTTTGTCAATGCCATTGAAAATCAGCCACGGACAGACAGGTCGCCCACAATGTTGTTATGCAAGAAGCTTCGCCGCAGCCACTGCGCAGTTGATACCGTCAATGGCGGAAGAAACGATTCCCCCAGAATATCCTGCACCCTCGCCGCAAGGGAAAAGGCCAGGCACCTGAGGACATTGATACGAATCGGCATCCCTCACGATTCTGACAGGAGAAGAAGTCCTGGATTCCACGCCCAAAAGAAGCGCATCCTCCGTATAATATCCGCGCATCTTATTGTTGATCAGCGGGAAAACCTTCTGGAGACGGGATGCCACGCACTCAGGAAGAAGCTCGTACAATGGTGCTGAAACCACTCCCGGACGATAAGAAGTCTCAGGAAGGTCCTCCGACATCTGTTCTTCACAGAAATCCACCATCCTCTGGGCAGGCGCCGCGAAGCGGTTCACTTCCCCGTTTTCATCCGGAACAGCGTGGGCAGCAGCGTAATCAAACATCTTCTTCTCCACGTCGTGCTGGAAATTCAGCAATGCGAAAGTACTGTACTTCTTATATTCTTCCGGCACATCATCAGGCTCCACAGAAACGACTACACCTGCATTGGCCCACTTGGAATTGCGGGCAGAATTGGACATGCCGTTGAGCACAGTATAGCCGTCCTCCGTAGATGACGGAACCAGGATTCCTCCCGGACACATACAGAACGAGAACACTCCCCTGTCATCCACCTGCTCCACGAAAGAATACTCGGCAGCCGGCATACCTGGCTCCCATTGTCCGCGGTATCTGATCTTGTTTATCAAATCCTGAGGATGTTCAACACGCACTCCCATTGCAAATCCCTTGGCCTGCAGATCCCAGCCTTTCTTGTCGAACAGCTCGTAAATATCCCTTGCTGAATGGCCTGTAGCGAGGATTACTGCCTTTGCATTGAACGTCTTCTTGCTGCCGGCTGCCTCTGCACTGTCATCCACAGCCGTCACTGTAATCACACCGTCTTCGCCTCGACAGATATCTGACACGCGGGTCTGGAAATGATATTCTCCACCATGTTCCAGCACACATTCCCTGATATTTGCCACCAGTCGAGGAAGCTTGTCCGTACCGATATGAGGATGAGCGTCAATGAGAATGGACGGGTCAGCCCCGAAATTCACAAACTGATGGAGCACCTCCCTGTTGTCCCCGCGCTTGGACGAGCGGGTAAACAGCTTGCCGTCCGAGAACGTGCCGGCGCCACCTTCACCATAACAGTAATTGGAATCAGGATCCACGATACCCTTGCGGGAGAGTTTCGCGATATCCGGTTTTCTGCCGCTGACATCCTTTCCACGCTCCAGTACCACCGGTTTCAGCCCCAATGTAAGGAGTTTCAATGCCGCAAATATTCCGGCAGGACCAGAGCCCACCACAATCACAGGCTCAGCGTCGTGCACATCCTTGTATTCAGGAAGGTGATATTCCTCATAAGGCTCATCCTTACGGTAGGCCTCCACCCTGTAACGTACTTTCACATCGCCTCTTGCGTCTATCGACCTGTGGACTATATGACAATGCGCATCAGCATTTACCATAGTAGGCTGGTAAGACTTTGTCGGGTCAATGACATTGATCACAGCATTAGGCTTCAGGCGCAACGCCTCTGCCGCAGCCATCCTGATATCATCCAATCTCGGTTCACGTCCCATTCTGCAGGACACTTCAAATTCTATCATCTTGTTATCGTAGTATTATTCGTAAATCAGAAATCTGCCATTCTGGAAACCGGAGCCACGTCGAGCGGAGTGCGTTCACCGGCAAGGTAATGGTAGTAACCGGCTATCGCAATCATAGCGGCATTGTCCGTAGTGAACTTGAACTCAGGAAGATACGTATTCCAGCCACGTTTCTGGCCTTCGGAAACTATCCTGTCGCGCAGGCCGCTGTTCGCAGACACGCCGCCTCCGATGGTAATCTCCTTTATCCCGGTCAATTTCGCAGCTTTCACAAGTTTGTCCATGAGTATGTCAATGAGGGCCTTCTGGAAACTTGCGCAGATGTCCTCCTTGTTCTTCTCCATAAAATCAGGATCCTTGGCCATCTCGTCCCTCACGAAATAGAGCAACGACGTCTTGATTCCGCTGAAACTGTAGTCCAGGCCAGGGATATGAGGCTTGGCGAACTTGAACCTGTCGGGATCGCCGAGTTTGGCCAATTTGTCGATGACAGGGCCTCCCGGATAGCCTAGTCCCATCATCTTGGAACATTTGTCGAAAGCCTCGCCCACCGCATCGTCGATGGTCTGGCCGAGAATTTCATAGTCGAGCGGACTGTTCACTTTCACAATCTGGGAATTGCCTCCAGAAACCAGAAGGCACAGATACGGGAACTCAGGATGATGGTTTTCCTTGTCATATTGCTTCACGAAATCTGCAAGGATATGCCCCTGAAGGTGGTTTACCATAATCATCGGAATATCCAGCGACACGCTCAACGCCTTCGCGAAAGAAGTGCCCACCAGCAATGAGCCGAGAAGGCCCGGGCCTCTGGTGAACGCTATCGCAGTAAGTTCCTCCGGCTTCACGCCGGCCTTTGCCAATGCCTGGCTTACTACAGGGACAATGTTCTGTTCGTGAGCTCTGGAGGCAAGTTCAGGCACCACTCCGCCATAATCTTTGTGAACCTGCTGACTTGCAATGACATTGGACAGAAGATATCCGTCCTTGATAACTGCAGCGGATGTATCATCACAGGATGACTCAATTCCGAGAATTATATCTGATCGTTCCATCGTCTTTCAATCGTCTTTCAATTCAACCTGCAAATTTAAGAAAAGATTGTTAAATTTGTAAGTTATGCGGACTACGGCTAAGGTTTTTTACTATATGACTGTCATTGCGGCAACGATATTTTTCGCTGCCCTGATTGCCGTACAGACTCCGGCCGTACAGACACGACTCGCAGAAAAAGCTCTGCAGAGCATTGAAAATCACATCAATGGCAAGATCAGCGTAGGCAAAGTCCACATCGACCCGTTCAAGGCGATAGTACTCCGCGACCTCGTAATTCTGGATGCCGACCCGTTCAGGGACTCACTCGACGTGGTGGACACATTGTTCAGGGCAAGATACGTCACCGCCAACTTCAGCATCAGGAGCATACTGAAAGGCGGCAGCATCAGCATTGCCTCCGCAAAAGTCACTGACGGACTGTTTTTCCTGACTGTAGAACCTGAAAACAGGGGCTGCGCACCCGAGACGGACACCTCAGGGACCACCAACATAAAGAGAATCTTCAAACTCGGCGGAGGAAAGGACACAGAGCCTTCAGAGAAGGAAATCTTCAGCATCGGCAACGTGGAACTGGAGAACATGTCATTCAGAATGAGGAACTTCCGCAAAGACGCATCCGATTTTCCGGACGGCTCGATGAACTGGTTTGACCTCGACGTCCACGACATCAACCTGAAAGGACGCGGACTGAGGATGAAAGGCGGCATCATGTACGGCACCTGCGACCGCATGTCATTCACCGAAAAAAGCGGGTACCAGTGCTTCCTGCTTGCCGGAGACGCACGGGTAGGCAGAGGAAAGACCATAGTGGACAACCTCAGACTCATCGACAGATGGTCCAACATCGACATCCCGTCCATAAAACTGCTCTACAAGAACACCGACGCCTGGTCTGAATTCATCAGCCAGGTAAGGATGGAAGGCGACATCAGCAGCAGTACAGTCAGCCTGCGCACGCTCAAATATTACGCACCGGCACTCGACCAGTTCCGCATGAGCGCCAAGATAAAAGGAAAAGTGACAGGTTATGTCAATGATTTGAAACTCAGCGATATACAATTCGAAACCTGCGACGCGGACGGCTTCGTGGACTGGGACGGGCACAAGGGAAGAGGCATTGCCGGAGAACTCAGCGGCTCACTCATCGGCATCCCGGACATAAGGACAATGCTCACTGAAGCAGCCGTGAAGAAACTGAGTTTCACGTCCCGCGGACTGGAAGCATTCATAAAAGGATGGGCGCCGGGAGTGAAACTGGACATACGCAAAATATGCAAAGGCGAAAGAGTCTCCTTCCACGGAAAAGTCAGAGGGCCGCTCAACCGCCTGAAAGTCAGAGGAACACTCAATTCCGGCTTCGGCAAGGTCAATGCAGATGCAGACATCCGAAATGTCATCGACAAGTTCCGTCCACTGACGCTCGGAGGGGCAATATCCACAGAAGACCTGGACATCAGCAGAATCTTAGGCGATGGCATTCCGGTAGGAAAATGCGACATGAGAACCGGACTTTCCGCCGTCATATCCGCGGACACGCTCGGAGTAACCATAGATTCGCTTAAAGTGGACGGACTGGACGTGCTCGGCTACAAATACACCAACATTGCGGCAGCCGGCACATTCAGCCAAAGCGCTTTCGACGGACGTATAGTATGCAGCGACCCGAACCTGAACTTCCTGTTCCAGGGTATATTCTCACTGTCATCCAAGACACAAAACGCTCTGTATCAGTTCTATGCAAACCTCGGATATGCAGACCTGCATGCCCTCAACATCGACAAGCGAAAGACATCACGCATGAGCCTGCGCACTCAGGCCAACTTCACGAGAGTCAGCGGAGAAGACATCCTGGGAAACATCCGCATTGACAATATGGTGCTTGAGGACGAGCACGGGGCTCACAATGTGGGGAACATCGAGATTTCCTCACACGCCAGCGACGACGTGAACCGTGTAAGCCTGAAATCCAAATTCGCGGATGGCTCCTTCATGGGAAGCCGCTTCTTCAACAGTTTCATCCGGGATCTGCAGACAGCGACCACAAGACGGGAACTCCCGTCATTGTACCGGAAAAACGAAGAGACCTGGGCCGGCAACTCATACGATGTATCGCTCAGGCTCCACGACACACGGGATGTGCTTTCATTTTTCGCACCTGGGGTGTATGTGGCCGACAGCACGGCTCTTAAACTCGGCATTGACAGAGACGGAAAAATGTCCGCCTCGCTGAACTCCAGACGAATAGCGTTAAGGGACAAATACCTGAAGAACATCAAGTTACGGATAAACAACGCTGACGGAAAACTGAGCGGAGACCTTCTCGCCGACGAGATTATGGCCAGACCGGCACTGATGCGCAAGTCCAGCGTAAAACTCATTGCCGACAATGATTCTCTCCGCATGGGCATCAGTTATGACAATGAAGAGGAACTCGCCAGCCGCGGCGAGCTTTTCCTCGACGGAATGCTGTACAGGGACGAGGACGATTCATTGTCATTGAAGACAATGTTCAGACCATCATACATTTATCTCAAATCCAAGTTGTGGAACATCGCGTCATCCGACATTGACCTGCACGACAATCATATAAAGGTAGATTCGCTCAGGATTATCGGGGACAACCAGGCGATCAATATAGACGGAGGCTGGTCGTCGGCAGAACCGGACACGCTCCGGATGAGTCTGGACAAGTTCGACATCTCATTGACCAACTACTTCACCGGCAACGGGGAAATGGACATTCAGGGACTGCTGACCGGGCGCGCCATGGTGACATCGTCCAGCATCCGGAAAGCCGGCATCCTGCTGAATCTCACCTGTGATTCGACCATGTTCGGCGGCCAGAGAGCAGGAAAAGTGAAGGTGGCAGGAGTCTGGGACGAGGGCAGGCAGGGCTTCAACTATGTATGCCGCAACCTGCTGGACGGAAAGAAGACATTCGATGCATTCGGCAATTTCTACCCGTCAAGCAGGCAGGTGGAGGGAAACATTTCGCTCGACGGCCTCAATGCAGGATATGCCATGCCGTTCCTGAGTTCCCTGTTCAGCGAAATCGACGGCAAGATATCCGGAGACATCGCCTTCAGCGGCCCGTACAATGCACTGGATATCAGCAGCAAAGACCTCAGGCTGGAAAACACATTGCTGAAAGTGGACTTTACCAATGTCGGTTACATTACTGACGGTCCGGTATCACTGGACGGCAACGGCGTGAAATTCCAGAACGTAAAGGTCAATGACAGATTCGGCAAGACAGGTACGGTGAGCGGCGGCATCAGCTGGAACCATTTCCGAGACATGACTTTCGACACAAATATACATTTCAACGAGATGGAAGTCCTGAACCTGGCCGAGAAGGACAACCCGTTCTTCTACGGAGGCCTTTCCGCTACCGGAAACCTGTCTGTCACCGGACCGCTCAACTCGATCCTGCTGTCAGCCGATGCAAGAACCGCAGGACGTGGCGAATTCCATATTCCGACAAGTTCATCGTCCTCAAGCGGCAAATCCAACCTGCTGACTTTCAAGGAACCATACAGGGAAATCTTCATTGACCCTTACGAGGCGATGATGGAAAGGCTGCGCGAAAAGGAGAAACAGGCCAACAGCCTCGGCATCAGGCTTCATATCAATGCCACACCGGACGTTACTGCCAGCATTGAAATAGACAAGGACGCGGGCAACATCCTGAGCGGCAACGGAAACGGAGTCATTGACCTGGACATCAGGCCTTCAGCGGGGGCGTTCAGCATAAACGGAAACTACATCATCACGAGCGGAACCTATCATTTCGTCGCATTGGGCATCGCCAAGAGGGACTTCACCATACAGAACGGCAGCTCCGTCAGATTCAACGGCGACGTTATGGACAGCGACCTGAATATCAATGCATTATACAAGACCAAGGCTTCTGTTGGCACGCTTATCGCTGATACCACGTCCACGGCAAGGCGGACAGTCGAGTGCGGCATTTCCATAACCGACAAGATCCGCAACCCGAGACTGGGCTTCTCAATAAACATCCCGGACCTCGACCCGACTACAATGAACAAGGTGGAGAGTGCCCTCAACACGCAGGACAAGGTCCAGAAACAGCTGTTGGCACTGCTCATCAGCAACAGTTTCCTGCCGGACGAGCAGTCGGGCATCACGAACACGTCTTCAACAATGCTCTATTCCAATGTCTCGGAAATCATGTCCGCACAGCTGAACAACATATTGCAGAAACTGAACATTCCGGTCGATTTCGGGCTTGACTATCAGCAGAATGCAAGCGGAAGCGACATCTTCGACGTGGCACTGTCCACTGCACTGTTCAACAACAGGGTAATCGTGAACGGCACCATCGGCAACCGGCAGTACAGTTCCAACACATCCGGAAGCGAGGTCGTGGGAGACCTGGACATTGACGTGAAACTCGACAAACCGGGCGCGCTCAGGCTGAACCTGTTCTCGCACTCGGCGGACCAGTACACGAATTATCTGGACAATTCGCAGAGGAACGGAGTCGGTCTGACCTACCAGAAAGAGTACGATTCCATAGGCGAATTCCTGCGCAACCTGTTCCGCAGCAAGAAGAAAAAGCAGGAACTGGAGGCTGCCAGACAGCAGGAGATACAGAACGAAAGAAAAGTCAGAATAAAAATAGAGGCTCAGGAGCCTAAGAAAAAGAGAACAAATGGAAAGAAAAAATGACAGGGGAAGACTGTTCCTGATACCGTCACCGCTCGGGGAGAACGACCCGAAGGAAGTCATACCGGAAGGAGTATTGTCAATGCTGCCGAAACTGGACACTTACGTGGTGGAGGCGACCAGGACAGCAAGAAGGTATCTGTCGGCTGCAGGGCTGAAAGGCCATATACAGGAACTTGATTTTCACGAACTTAACGAGCACACCAAGCCTGACGAGGTAAGGGCTCTGCTGACCTTGTTTGAAAACGGGAAGGACGTCGGCCTGATTACAGAAGCCGGTCTTCCTGCAGTGGCTGATCCCGGCGCCCAGCTTGTAAGTCTCTGCCATAAAGAAGGTATAGAGGTCGTGCCGTGCTCGGGGCCGTCCTCCCTGATGCTGGCACTGATGGCCTCAGGACTGAACGGGCAGACATTCGCATTTTCAGGCTACATCCCGGCCAAGACTGACGAGAGGAGACAGGCGCTGAAATCGCTTGAGAGACGTTCTGCTTCAGAGCATCAGACCCAGATTTTCATAGAGACGCCCTACAGGAACGAGTCACTGTTTGCCGACATACTGAACATCTGCCAGAACAGTACCGAGCTGTGCATTGCTGCGAATATCACTATGCCTGACGCATTTATCCGGACCAAGACTATTGCGGAGTGGAAGAAATTCGCTGCCGGCAAGAACGAGGTCATAGGCAAGAGGCCATGCGTATTCCTCATTTTAGGACATTGAGGCATCCCTTTTAGGACATTGACATACTGCTATGACGAAAAAAGCATCATATATCACTCTCGGCTGCAAACTGAACTATGCCGAGACCTCCACATACGAAAGAAATTTCATCAGGGCCGGCTACGAATCCGTTCCATGGAACAGCAAGGCTGACCTATATATTATAAATACGTGTTCAGTGACGGAGCATGCCGACCGGAAATCCAGAAACATCATCCGCAAGATCCACAGGACCGCGCCTGAGGCGACTATTGTCGTGACAGGCTGCTATGCCCAGCTCAAACGTCAGGAGGTGGAGGCCCTGGAAGGCGTCAGCCTGGTGTTCGGCGCTGATGAGAAGAGTTCGCTGGTAAAGAGGACGTTGGATCTCATTGACGGAAAAGCCTCGGCCGGACCGGCTGAAAATGAGTACAGGACAATGCCTTCCGACAGCGCCACTTTCGCGGCATACTCGAGCGGCGAGGAGCGCACGCGTTCTTTCCTGAAGGTGCAGGACGGATGCGACAATTTCTGCGCCTACTGCACTGTTCCGTTTGCACGTGGCAGGAGCAGGAGCATAAGCATTGACACGGCTGTAAGCGAAGCTGAAAAGATCGCGGCCGCAGGTGTGAAGGAGATTGTGCTGACCGGGGTCAATACCGGTGATTTCGGCAGGAAAAGCGGGGAGAGTTTCCTGGAGCTGCTGAAGAGGCTGAACGATGTGGAAGGTATTGAGAGATACAGGATTTCATCGATTGAGCCGAATCTGCTGACTGAGGACATCATAGACTGGATCGCGTCAGGGACCAAGTTCCAGCCGCATTTCCATATTCCGCTCCAGAGTGGCAGCGATACGGTTCTGAAGGATGTAGGCAGGAAATATACCACAGAATTTTTCGCTGAGAAGATAGACTATATCCGCAGCAAGATGAATCCTAAGCCGGGCGAGACATATCCTGACGGCAGTTTGAAGCCTTCGGTGTTCTTCGGCATAGACGTCATAGCCGGTCTGCCCGGTGAGACTGACGAACTGTTCCAGGAGACGTACGACTTCCTCAAAAACAGGATCAGACCTGCGTTCATACATATTTTCCCTTACTCGAGAAGGGCCGGGACCCGCTCGGCAATGCGGAAGGACCAGGTGCAGGACTGCGTCAAGACCAAACGTGTGGAGATGCTTGAGGGACTGTGCCGCAGTCTGAATGAGGAATTCATTGACTCTCAGAAAGGTGTGAAGGAGAAGGTGCTTTTCGAGGAGAGCTGCACTGACGGGAAGATGAGCGGTTACACCGGCAACTATATAAGGGTGGAACGTAATTGGGATGAATCGCTCGCGGGAAAACTTGTGGAGGTGACTTTATGAAGGCGCGTCTGACTTTTCTCGGCACCGGGACGTCACAGGGCGTGCCTATCATAGGGTGCAAATGCGCTGTCTGCCAAAGCATTGACCAGCACGACAAAAGGTTCAGGTCAGCTGCTCTGGTGGAGTATGGCGGGCTGACTATCCTGGTGGATGCGGGTCCTGATTTCAGGATGCAGATGCTCAGACAGGGGGGTTCGCACTTGGATGCGATACTGCTCACGCACAGCCACCGGGACCATACAGGTGGACTGGATGATGTCAGGTCGTTGAACTACATCGACCGCAGGGCTGCCGAGATATATTGCGAAGAGCAGGTATTGGACTCGCTCCGAGAGAGTTACGACTATGTTTTCGCTGAGAAGAAATATCCTGGTGCTCCTGAATGGCATGTTCATCTGATAGACGAGAGGCCGTTTTTCGTGGAGCCTGTGGATGATGACAGAGAGCTGGTCTGGGTGCATGATGTCGGCTACTGCTACGTGGACTCGGACGGGAACCATATCCCGACTGACAACAGGAATGCAACGCCTGCCTGTGTCGCAGATGACATTGACTTTCACGGAGGGCTTCCGTCTCCTACGGGAAAGGGGATTGAGATCATTCCGATCCGAGGAATGCACGACAAGATGCCGGTCCTTGGGTTCCGTTTCGGTGACATTGCATATATAACGGATATGAGTCTGCTGCCGGAGAGCGAATTCTGCAAGCTGAAAGGGCTGAAGCATGTTACGCTCAATACGGTAGGCTACAAGCCTCATCATTCGCATTTCTCTCTGTATCAAGCCATTGACCTTGCGAGGAAAATCGGAGCGGAGCACACTTGGCTGACTCATCTGTCTCATACTTTTCCTACCTATCCGGAGTTCTGCGGACAGTTGCAGGAGTTGGCTCCCGATATTGATGTAAAGCCGGCTTTCGACGGGCTTGTCATCGAGGGATAGGGTTCTGTGATGGACTGCATTTCTTCCTTACGGAATCCTTCTGCGCCTGTCAGCTCTTGTAGGGAGGCACCTTGCCTGAGTCTATGAGTTCGCGCAGAATAGTCAGATAATCAGGAGAATAGGATGCTGACGGATCAGCAAACCTGGCATTGATGTCACGGAGCGTGTAGGCGCCATGCATCGTTTCATTGACAAAAGCAGTCAGCGCCTCGGCAGTCAAATTCTTTTCATTGACTTTTTCATTGGCACCGCCGGATGGCTGGGCAGCGTCCTCAGAGGCTTTTCCTTCGCGGCAGATGTCGCAACGGCCGCAGTTCGCGGACTCGGTCTGGCCGAAGTACGAAAGCAGGAAGCGGGAACGGCAGGTGCTCTCCTCGCTCACGTATTCCACCATGGTTTCCATGCGTTTGTGCCAAGTCTCTTTCAACATCTGGTAGCGGGACGGGGAAAGCTTCACGTTGCCGGGCGTAAGGTGCTCACTGTGAAGGGTCAGCACATCGGCACGCTGCCCCGGAATGTATTTTATCACGTGCTCGAGTGAGAGGTTGTACAATGTCTGCCTGAGGTTCGGGACCGAAATTCCGCATCGTTGGGCCACGTAGTCTTCTTCGATAGGGACCGAGAATGAAAATATGCCGTCATAGCGGCGCATAAGCACTTCCAGGACGTCCAGCATGGTCCTGTCGCTGAATTCCACATCGTAAAGGTCGTCCCTGTTTACGGCTATACGGACTCTTGTCGGGGCCTCAATGTCCTCAGTATAAGTCCAATGCCCTTCTCTTTCCAGATATTTGATCGCGTAGTAGGCAGAGGAACGGTTCAGCGAAAACCGTTTGCAGAACTCTATGAGGTCGAACCTCACCTGGCATCCAAGTCCCTGTCCGTAAGCGAAATTGCTGTTCGCGAACACCTTGTGGAATATGTCCTCCACGTATTCCAATGACGGAAATGAGACTGTTTCTATCTGCCTGAGCCTCTTCACGTCAGAGGAGTTCCACAGCAGCACGGCGTATGAGTCCTTGCCGTCACGTCCCGCTCTTCCGGCTTCCTGGAAATACGCTTCCGGCGAATCAGGCATGTCGGCGTGAATGACGAAGCGCACATCCGGCTTGTCAATTCCCATTCCGAATGCATTTGTACAGACCATAACTCTGGTTTTTCCGCTTTTCCACTCTTCCTGGCGGAGCATCCTCAGTTCGTGGCCCAGTCCGGCGTGGTAGAATGAGGCTGAGATTCCGTGTGCGGAAAGCGCGGCTGCGAGTTCTTCAGTCTTGCTCCGGCTTCTGACGTAAACGATTCCGGTGCCCTTCACGCCGTTGCAGATATTCAGCATCTGCCCCATCTTGTCTTCGCATTTGCGCACGATATATGAAAGGTTAGGGCGTTCAAAGCCGCTTCGGATCAATGTCTTTTCACGGAATTTGAGTTTTTCCATGATGTCGTCGGCCACTTCCGGCGTCGCTGTCGCTGTCAATGCTATCACCGGCGCGTCCACCTGATCGCGCAACTCCCCTATTTTCAGGTAGTCTGGTCTGAAGTCGTAGCCCCACTGGGATATGCAATGCGCCTCGTCAATGACTATGAAACTGAATTTCATGACCGGGATGTAGGACTGGAAGAGTCTCGTGCCAATGCGTTCTGGGGATATGTACAGAAAGCGTACGTCACCGTATGCGGCGTTGTTAAGGGCGAGGTCCACGTCCCAGCGGGTCATTCCGGCATAGATGGCTACGGCCTTGATGCCTCTGGCGTTCAGGTTCTGCACCTGGTCTTTCATAAGTGCGATAAGCGGTGTAATGACCAGTGCAATGCCGTCTTTCATAAGAGCCGGGACTTGGAAACAGACTGATTTTCCGCCGCCTGTAGGAAGGATGGCAAGCACGTCTTTTCCGGACAATGCCGTGCGCACTATATTCTCCTGCATCGGACGGAACGAGGAATATCCCCAGTATTGTTCAAGTATGTCTATCGGCTCCATAATATATTATTACTTAGGAAAGTCGTGGTAAAACAATTTATATTCCTTATCCTCTTCATATGGCAAATTTTTTGCATACGTTCAGGGTTGGAATTTTTACAAAAATACGAAAAATTAAGTCTGCAAATGTGGCAGTAATCATAAAATTGTCTTAATTTTGCAGGCGGTTTGAAAAACGAAATCAGTTATAATATTTTAAACATATTATTTACATTATGCCAACATTGGATTTAAGCAAGTATGGAATTAAAGGTGTAAAAGAAGTCCTTTACAACCCATCTTACGAAGTTCTCTTCAACGAAGAGACAAGACCGGAGCTTACCGGTTATGAGAAAGGTCAGGAGACCGAACTCGGTGCCATCAACGTTATGACCGGTATCTACACCGGACGTTCTCCTAAGGACAAGTACATCGTTATGGACAAGACCTCTAAGGACACCGTATGGTGGAACACTCCAGAGTATCCTAACGACAACCATCCTGCTTCAGAGAAGACTTGGAAAGCCTGCAAGAAGCTCGCTGTAAAACAGCTTTCCGGCAAGAGACTTTTCGTAGTTGACGGTTTCTGCGGTGCAAACGAGAACACCAGAATGAAGGTTCGTTTCATTATGGAAGTTGCATGGCAGGCTCACTTCGTTACAAACATGTTCATCCGTCCTAAGAACCAGAAAGAGTTCGATCAGGAGCCTGACTTCGTAGTATATTGCGCAGCCAAGGCAAAGGTTGAGAACTATGAGGAGCTCGGTCTCCGTTCTGAGACTGCTGTCCTCTTCAATGTAACATCACACGAGCAGGTTATTCTCAATACTTGGTATGGTGGTGAGATGAAGAAGGGTATGTTCTCTATGATGAACTACTTCCTGCCTCTCAAGGGCATCGCTTCTATGCACTGCTCTGCAAATACCGACAAGAACGGTGAGAACACCGCTATCTTCTTCGGTCTTTCAGGAACTGGCAAGACCACCCTTTCTACAGACCCTAAGCGTCTCCTCATCGGTGACGACGAGCACGGCTGGGACAACAACGGTATCTTCAACCTCGAAGGTGGTTGCTACGCTAAGGTTATCAACCTCGACAAGGAGTCAGAACCGGATATCTACGGTGCCATCACCCGTGACGCTCTCCTCGAGAACGTGACAGTGGACGAGAACGGCAAGATCGATTTCGCTGACAAGAGCGTTACCGAGAATACTCGTGTATCTTACCCTATCTATCACATCCACAACATCGTACGTCCTGTATCACATGCTCCAGCTGCAAAACAGGTTATTTTCCTTTCAGCTGATGCATTCGGAGTACTTCCTCCAGTATCTATCCTCGATCCTGAGCAGACAAAGTACTACTTCCTTTCAGGTTTCACAGCTAAGCTTGCAGGTACAGAGCGCGGTATTACCGAGCCTACTCCTACATTCTCTGCTTGCTTCGGACAGGCATTCCTCGAACTCCATCCTACAAAGTATGCTGAGGAGCTCGTTCGCCACATGAAGAAGAGCGGTGCAAGGGCTTACCTCGTAAACACTGGATGGAACGGTACAGGAAAACGTATCTCTATCCGTGATACCCGTGGTATTATCGACGCCATCCTAGATCACAGCATCGACAGCGCTCCTACCAAGACTATCCCTTACTTCAACTTCGTAGTTCCTACAGAGCTCAAGGGTGTTGATACTCACATCCTCGACCCTCGCGACACATACGCAAATGCTGCTGACTGGGAAGTTAAGGCTAAAGACCTCGCTGCAAGGTTCATCAAGAACTTCGGCAAATACGAAGGCAACCGCGCAGGCAAGGCTCTCGTTAAGGCTGGTCCACAGTTGTAATCACTTTTCGGCTAAGGAATCGGTTATCTCTATCGGTTACTTAGCACGAAGAACATAAACAGAATGAGGCTGACCCTTTTGGGTCGGCCCCGTTTGTTTTTACTGACGACTATTGTTTCGTTCCCATATTTGTCTTTCCGACTACTTTTGATTCGCTCCCATATTTGCTTTTCTGACAACTTTTGTTTCGTTCCATTCATCCGCCGAGACTTCGTTCATTCAGGACGACTCCTACATTCGTTTTCCACCAATCTTCGCTTTCCACCAATAATTCGTTTTCCACCAATCTTTGTTTTTCACCAATCTTCGCGTTCCACCAATCTTCGCTTACGGATCTTTCACACTCTTGTTCCTCATAAGTTCGTTTATCCTGAGTTGTTTTTCGTACCAATGAGCATATCGACAGCAGAGCAAATACCCACCCAATCAACTATCCCACAATTAGTTACGCACATTATAAGACAAACAGAAAGATGCTCATCCCCCTGTTTTTTTTATGGGAGTGAGCATCATTAAATGCCGGCTTAACACCACATAATAACTTATAGTTCAATAAGTTACAGGTATTTTTACAACTTTAGGGATATGCTCACTGGTTCAATTTTCTGCAGAGACGCTTACGAACTGTCAAGACTGCAACTGCTGGCTACGCTTACTCTTCGACGGACGGACAAAACTTGACGGTGAAGGCTGTAACGCGCGCTAGGAGCAGCGAAAAACGCCTAAAGATATCGCGTCCAGAGCAACGCCGACAACCGCAAATAACACATGAAGGTCTCGCAAACTGAAACGACATCCTATTTAATCCCCCATGAGGGTGACCAAAAAGTCTTTTGTTCCCCCTCCTCCGGACTTCCTAACCCCCGCAGACTAACGTCTGCGACCCCTATTAGGGGTATCTCGCGCCCCGGCGCGGTCCCTTCGGGACTTTTAGTCGGCCCCCACATCAGGGACTGCTGGCTTTCCATCGCCACAAGGCTGTCACTGCCCGCCAGTTTCTGGCAACTGACGCGTGAGCGCCGGCAGCGGCAAAAGCCCGCTCTGCTCAGGTGCTTCGCAATTCGCCGCGGACCATGCCGCTGTCCAGCTCTTAGTCACAGGACACTCTGAATCCATTCTCTACGCGAAAGAATAAACTTTTTCCGAAATTAACCTATTACTGGTTGCATACTGCAAGTGATTTCCTTTGAGCTTTAAAGACTATATTTGCGGCAAATATTGTCTTTCCCAGCGAATAAAACCAGCCTTGCACGTGCACCTAAGGCCACTTTTTCAAATAATGCGTTTTCATTTTCTGAACACGGATAGTTTTTCCTTATTTTGCGTAAAAAACAATGTATTATCATTTTTGCACAAACGGATTGTTGAAAAACATCATTTTCTCATCTAACGAAGACTATATCTATGGAATGAACGCCATTGCTATCTGCAAGATACAATACATAGATGTCAAGATTCTTGCTTTCTGTCTTATGAATAATCACGTTCACTTTATTCTCGACTGCGAAAAAGACGATGGACTATTATTTATGAAACACTATAAACTTCTTATCGGCAAATACCTGAAGAATAAATACGGAACAGAACGTAATCTGAACGGGGCTGATATTGGGTGTAAAGAAATGTCAGACCCTAATTATTGTGTCCGCGCCATCGCCTATGTTTTAAGGAATCCGATGTCTGCCGGTATTCAGATTATGCCTGGAGAATACAGGTGGAGTTCCACAAATTTGTACTTTGCTTCACGCTCATTCGTGTTACATAATTATACACCGATATCAAGTCTGCCTGTCGTCAAAATGAGAGAAATAACTGGAAGTCGTTTTAAATTTCCTGCTGAATGGCGTATAGATATGAATGGTATGATTTTCCCCGGCGACTATGTTGATTACAAGACAGTTGAAACAATATTCGTCCGCCCTATGCAGCTTCTCTATTACATTCTTAAAAACAATGATGCCGAACTTGAAGCTGACACTGGGATATTAACCAAGAGCCGATACAGTGATGATGAACTTTGTGCGTCGAGAGATATCTTTATTCGTGAGAAATACGGAAAGAAAAGTATTATGCAGTTATCGGTAGAAGAAAGAATATCTTTAGCATCGATAATGAGACGGCGTTATGGAATATCTCTGCCGACATTGTCCAGGATTATACAAATAGACAGAGATTTGCTCCGGGGAATGTTGTAACTGTGAATTTACCTGCCTGAGGATTCACAGCGTTGGCAGTAAAGGAAAAATCACGATGTTGGCTGTAAATAGGAGTAGTAGTTGATTGGAACTATGAATGTTTATCCTGAGTTGTTTTTCGTACCAATGAGCATATCGATAGTAGTGCAAACACCTATCCAATCCACTATCCCACAATTAGTTACGCAATTTATAGCCCCCAACAGAAAGATGCTCATCCCCCTGATTTTTTATGGGAGTGAGCATCATTGAATGCCGGCTTAACCCCACATAATAACTTATGACTCAATAGGTTACAGACATTTTACAACTTTAGGAAGATGCTCACTGGTTCCGTTTATCAGGGCGGTTTAGTGCTTTCCTCCTATTAGAGTCTATTCACGCTTGACGAACAGTCCGAAGGGTTACCAAGGCATCATCAGATGCCGGGCCGGAGTTGGCGGGCAGGGAAAGCCACTGCGGCGATGGAAAGCCACGCAGAGATGGCACGTGCGGCAGCAAGAAGCCCCCGCGAGGACCAGGCCCTCAGCCCTGTTTTTTATTGGGACTCTGTCCCAAACCCTGACGCTCCGCGCGGCCTTTTCGTCCTCCACGTATTTGCTGCCGCAAATACCCGGACCCGGTCGGTCGTCTGATGACGACTTGCAGCGCAACCTGCAAATAACTGAATATCAAGCATTTAAGCAAAATCAGAGTTGGATTTTTGGCAACTCTGAAAACGCCTAAAATGCTAATACATAGCCGATTACGCGCTGCGCATCGTGTTCAACATCGGTAAACTTTTTCAGGACTAGACAGAAAAAACAAGGCCGATCTTTTACGGATCGACCTTGTGGATATCTAAGCCCGGCAGCCAAAAAGACTGGCCCGAAGCAGTATGACGTATTCTGATTAGAGTCTTTCGAACTTCACTGAAGGGAGTTTGGCAACACCGATGTTAGATTTGCGGGCGAAATCAGCCACCTTCACTGAATTATGGACTTGCTGAAGACGTGCCGAGTTTACCGACTGACGCACTGATACTGATAGTGCATTTACCGGAGATAGCGAAGCCGTTGCCATCTTTGAAATTGAATGTTACATCATATTTCTCACCTGATTTAGCGAACACTACTGAACCAGAATGAGGAACAGCATACGCGGTAACACCCTTAGATGTTTTGTGATAGTAGATTGTCGGAATCAGTTTGACCTTCTTACCGTCATCTGTATCTTTCAATGCACCAGGAACAAAAGTATTCGGTACAAGATCAGCATTATCAGCTATACAATTATATGTTCCTGAAAGATCAAGTGTAGTAAGATCCGCATAATCAGTATAAATACCAAGAGCAAGAACATCCTGGCCATCAGAAGTAGGACCTGTAAAATCAACCAGGGCCAATGCACATTCTTTTACTTTTTCCAGCTCATATATTGTTGCCGTCGCACTTGTAAATACAGGATTTATGTCACTTTCCAATGTAGAATCAGCAGCCTTGCTGTAGTCCGCAAGGAAAACCTTGTCACTCTCAAACACTCCACTCATTGTGGATTTGTCATCAAATGTCACATTGTAGGAAACTTTAACAGTACCGTTCGACTGGAATTCAGATACAGTAAGCTCAGCGGAAACGACCGCCTTCTCATCAGTATTGCTTTCAGAAATCATATTAGCATAATATGAATTCGCGATATTGATAGTATATTCCTTATCGGTTTTGCTTGTCTTGTATGAATGACCGAGAACTGACTTGCAAGCAGTCTCGTAGTTATCACTGAAAGGCACACTGGTAACAAGTTCAACGACCTTCAGAGGATAACTCTGGAATTTACCGGTGGTCTCATTAGGAACCTGATTGAACAGGCAGACAGCAACATTAGCAAGTTTTCCGCCAGTGTTAAGGCCGTCACCATAGTAAGCGAACATAACGCTCTTTACCTCATAGCCGGAGCCGCTGACGGAAGAGCCTGAGCCTTCGTTCTGAAGAACTGAAACCACAACCGGACTTACGCCTGGAGCCTCAAAAGTAATGGAAGAAGTCCTCATTTCTGCCGTATTGTTCGCATCAGCGGAAACTACTACAAATGAGTCACCGGTTCCTGACTGAGGAGTTACCTTCACCCAAGAATCAGCAGCTGTGGCAATCCATGACACGCCGTTTGCTGAAACTGAAATTTTCTGAGAGCCGCCTTCACCATCGAGAATGACTGACCTGTCAGAAACTGAAAGTGATTTGTCATTACTGCTTGAAGGATCGCATCCTACTGCCGCAGTAACGAAGAGTCCGGCCGCAACTGCATAGGCTGCCGCACGGAGAGTGTTAAAAATAGAAAGTTTCATTATCTAATTATTAAGTAATTAACCATCAAACAACCCGCTAATATATGAATATTTTTCTAAATTCAATACATTTTAGAGCACAAAAAAAGAGAGAGGCCGACAGCATCATAGCCGCAGGTCTCTCTCGTGTCGGATTCCAGACGCGTACTACTCGTCTCCCGGATGAATCGCGCCCATAGGGCAAACACCGGCGCAAGTGCCGCAATCAAGGCAAAGGTTCGGATCAATGTGATAAACATCGCCTTCTACAATAGCACCTGCAGGGCACTCGCTGATGCAAGTACCGCAAGCTACGCACTCTGATTCAGAAATTTTGTAAGCCATAATATTAAAATTCTTTTGGTTGTTGCTTTTATACGAATGCAAATGTATGTGAAATCTGTCAAATAATCAATAGTGGTTAGATTTTTGCAGGAACTTAAGCCGCAATGATGAAGATTTACAAATATCTGGCTGCGACTATCACCGCAGCCTTATTTTCGGCGGCTCTGTACGCTCAGGTGAAAACTGACGGCAAAACCACTGAATATGACGGGATTGTGCGTTTCGACAAGACCATACACGACTTTGGCGACCTCACTGTAGGACAGGGAGAGCAGAGCTGCACGTTCACGGTGACCAACATATCTGCCAAACCGGCAGTCATATACAATGTAGTAAGCAGTTGCGGCTGCACCAGGGTAAAATGGACACGCGAACCGGTTCTGCCGGAAAAGTCAGGCACCATTTCAGCCACCTACACCAATGACGAAGGCCCCTACCCTTTCGACAAGACATTGACAGTATATATTTCTGGAGTAAAGAAGCCAGTGATACTCAGACTTCGAGGGATAGTCCACGCCAAGAAACTGTCGCTCAATGAATTATATCCTGAAAGAAGAGGAGCATTGGCCCTGCGCAAATCCTCTTTCCAGCTGGGAAACCTGTCACAGGGCGGACAGAAAAGCGACGGCGTGACTGTGGCCAATATCGGGAACTCCCCTGTCAGGATTTCATTTACGAAAGTGTCGCCGGGCCTTTCAGTCTCCATTTCGCCGAATCCGATACCGGCCGGAGCCACTGCTAAAATGACATACATCGTCACGGCAGACAGGTCAAGGTGGGGCAGAAACACTTATTTCGCAACTCCCGTAGTGAACGGTCAGTCACATAAAGCATTGAGCATAAAGGCTTTCACGAAGGAAGACTTTTCTTCCTGGACATCCGAGGAACAGGAAAACGGAGCCCAGCCGATATTTGACGCGAGCACTTACCATTTCGGAAAAGTCCGCAAAGGCACTGCTGTCACAGCAACATTCTCCTACAAGAATATGGGTGGCAGCGGTTTTCACATTTACAAATGCGATGCGGAAAACGACAGTGTGAAAGTGCCGGCAGAGTTCATTGACACCCCCTCCGGCGGGAAAAATTCTTTCAAATGCACACTTGACACGGGCAATCTCCCTGTCGGGGACAATGAAACAGCTATAATTCTGACTACCAATTCACCGCTCAGGCCTGTCATAAGCCTCTATATCGCGGGAACCATTTACCAATAAACCTATGTTCATCTTACCTTTACACATCCACGGAGAACTTCCCCACACGCCACACGATATACCTGACGCACTCATAGATGCATTCAATGAAAGTATAGAAATCTGCGCGCTCGTGATACTGATGATGACATTGATAGAGATTTTCAATGTCTGCACTCAGGGAAAAATGTTTCACAGTCTCGAGAAGCACAAAGGCAGACAGATCGTGACTTCTGCGGCCCTCGGTCTCATACCGGGATGCCTAGGCGGATTTGCAGGCGTATCACTCTACTCTCACAGAATGATAGGATTCGGCGCGCTGCTGGCCACGCTGATAGCCACTACCGGCGACGAAGCATTCATAATGCTGGCGAAATTTCCAGGCACTGCGCTGATGATGATGTGCGGGCTTTTCGTTCTCGGAATCGGCATAGGCGCATTGACAGAAATCATTGTCGGGTCAATGCAGAAGAAGGGCAAGATGATGAACATCGGCGCTGACAGGAGTCGTGACGACAATTACGAGATCCATTCCTGCGACTGCGGCCATCATCACGACGGGGAGAAGCACAGCCATCACGAGGAGGACAGCCACGAGGAATGCGGCCATCTTCACAAGAAGGGCGAAGAGCACGGCAATCATGCCCACAACTTGCGCCACTTCATAGAAGAGCACGTATGGAAACACGTGATAAAGAGGCATTTGCCTACGATTTTCGCATGGACATTCGGCGTACTCGCGCTATTCGGGATATTGTCCATCTATATCGACATCGAGACTTGGATCAAGGGGAACATCTGGCTTATGCTCGTGATTGCGGTCGCTGCCGGACTGATTCCGGAGTCGGGTCCGCACCTTGTTTTCGTGTCAATGTTCGCCGCAGGGATTCTTCCGTTCCCGGTCCTGCTCGCCAACTGCATTTCCCAGGACGGGCACGCCTGCCTGCCGCTGATTGCTGAAAACAAACGCAGCTGGCTGACTGTCAAGCTTATAAAAACAGTCATTGCCGCAGCAGTCGGAGCGATAGCCGTACTGATATACCTATAATTATTATACTATGTACAAGTACACGAAAGCTGAAGACAGATATTTTCTCAGCATTGACAATCATTGTGAAGTTGCTGCGGCATTGACCGAATTCTGCAGGAAAGAGAACATCCTGGCGGGAGAGATTTACGGTCTCGGAGCCGTGAATGATGTGGTTCTGCGTTTTCTGAACCCTGCCACCAAGAAATATGTGGACATGGAGTTCAAGGAGCAGATGGAAATGGCAAATCTTACCGGAAACATCTCCGAGAAGGACGGCAATGTGTATCTGCATCTTCACGCAACGTTCGGCCGCTCAGACTGTTCCGCCATCTGCGGGCATCTTTTCTCCGCAGTCATAAGCGGGGCATGTGAACTGGTCGTGATACCTTCAAAGGCTCATCTCGGCAGAAAATTTTCCGAAGAGACAGGGTTGAACATGTACGAATTTTAACGGAAAAACCGTAAATTAGAGGATTCGATTTTATTTCGTTACAAATTATTACACACAATAATAACATGAACAGAATCACTACACTAATTATTGCGACAGCATTGACCTTACCGCTGTCGGCAGCAGCTCAGAATTGGGCTCCGGCAGGCGAGAACATCCGTACAACATGGTCAGAGCAGGTTTCTCCAGAATCCTGCCATCCGGAATACCCGAGACCGCAGATGGTCAGAGGAGACTGGAAGTCATTGAACGGACTGTGGAACTATGCCGTCACCAAATGCGGAGAGCCTCAGCCGGCAGAAAACGACGGACAGATACTCGTGCCGTTTGCCATCGAATCATCATTGTCAGGAGTCGGAAGAATCCTTCAGCCAAATGAGAACCTGTGGTACAGCACCACGTTCCAGGCCAAGGCACAGAAAGGAATGAGAACGATGCTCAACTTCGACGCTGTAGATTGGAAAGCAGATGTTTATGTCAATGATATATTCCTCGGAACGCACACAGGCGGATTTACGGAATTCTCGTTCGACATCACCCCATACCTCAATGTGAAAGGCGAGCAGAAGCTCGTGGTGAAAGTCGCAGACAGCAGCGACAAGTCATTCCAGCCGAGGGGCAAGCAGGTGCTTTCGCCTAAAGGAATCTGGTACACTCCGGTTTCCGGAATATGGCAGAGCGTATGGCTGGAGACAGTGCCGGAAACACGCTTCCTGAGCTATGAAGCCGTAGCCGACATTGACACGAAATCATTGACAGTCAAGACATTGACAAAAGGAACAGCCGAAGGCGACATCATATTGGCAGAAGTGCTGGAGGGCGGCGTCGGATACTCTCCTGAGAAGCCGGCCGAAAAGGTCATCGCAAGCGCTAAAGCAGCTGAAGGCAAGGCGGTTACAGTCACATTGCCGGAAGTAAAGACCTGGTCTCCTGATTCCCCGTACCTTTATGGACTGCGCCTTTCAGTAATTCGTGGCGGCAAGGTTCTGGACCGGGTGGAAGGCTATGCGGCAATGAGGGAAATTTCCGTGGTCACTGACACGCACAACTACAAGAGAATGGCATTGAACGGAAAGCCTCTGTTCCAGTTCGGCCCGCTCGACCAGGGCTGGTGGCCTGACGGACTCTACACAGCTCCGACCGACGAAGCATTGAGATACGACATCGTCAAGACTAAAGAACTGGGCTTCAATATGATACGCAAGCACATCAAGATAGAGCCTGCAAGATGGTACTTCCACTGCGACCAGCTCGGAATGATGGTATGGCAGGATATGCCGAGTATCGCGGACAACACCACCAACAAGTGGGTCTATAATAATTGGGACCAGGGCACAGACACACCTGTACCTGACGAATGGAAGAAGAACTACTATAAGGAGTGGACTGAGATCATCGGCGCCAGACGCTGCTTCCCTTGTATAGTCGTATGGGTTCCGTTCAATGAGGCATGGGGACAGTTCGACACTGAGAAAGTCGCTGAATACACCAAGGAACTCGACCCTACCAGACTTGTTAACTCGGCTTCAGGCGGAAACCACAGAAAGTGTGGCGACATTCTCGACGAGCACAGATATCCGGGTCCTAAACAGCGTTTCTTCGACAGCAATTACGTCACTGTCCTCGGTGAATACGGCGGAATCGGCCTGCCTCTCGAGGGCCATCTGTGGCAGAAAGACCGCAACTGGGGCTATGTACAGTACAAGAACTCAGATGAGGTTACAGATGTTTACGTGGAATATGCGCGCGATCTGGAAGAAATGGTCAGAAGCGGTTTCAGTGCAGCGGTCTATACACAGACCACCGACGTGGAAGGCGAGGTGAACGGATTTATGACTTACGACCGCAAAGTCCTGAAAATGGATGAGGCGAGAGTAAGGAAAGCCAACCTTTCAGTAATCGAATCCATGGAAAAGTAACTTTTCCTCACAAACAGACAAAATATGATAAAGTTGCAGACCCCGGTGGATATTCCGGAAAGCAAGATAAAAATCAGTTTCGATGACAGCATCCTGCTGCTCGGCAGTTGTTTTTCCGACAATATCGGCCTCATAATGAAGAACATGGGGTTCCGGGCCTGCACCAATCCTTTTGGAACATTGTACAATCCGGTTTCCGTCTGTAATGCAGTTCGGAGGCTGGATTCTGCTGTTCCGTTCGGCGAAGACGAGTGCGTGCAGATGGGCGCCGGAGCGCAGCTGGTCTGTTCATTCAGCCACCACACCGCGGCCGCAAGGGCGACAAGCGCAGAGTTTCTTGTCAATGCAAATGAATCCCTTGCCGAGGCATCGGCCTTCTTCCGCGAGGCTTCCACGATAATCATCACGCTCGGCACGGCCTGGACCTTCCGGTTCAATGCCACAGGCGAGATCGTGTCCAATTGCCTGAAACGGGATGCCAAAGAATTCACCCGCGAAAGGCTCTCGCTGAAGACCTGTTCGGTACTGCTCAATTCTCTTGTCGGGAAGTATCCACAGAAGCGTTTCATATTCACAGTCAGCCCCATACGGCATCTCAAAGACGGTGCGCACGGCAACCAGATCAGCAAAAGCACCCTGCTTATGGCCGTGGATTCGGTAGTTGAGAATCATCCGGACCAATGCGTTTACTTCCCTGCTTATGAGATCATGATGGACGAGCTGAGGGACTACCGTTTCTATGCAGAAGACATGGTGCATCCGTCCCAGCAGGCCGTAAACTATATATGGGAAAGATTCTGCGATTTCGCATTGCCCGAAACTGAACGTGCAACACTGGAAAAGAACAGGAAAGCATTTCTGCAATCGCAGCATAGAATCATTACGAGACCGCAAAACACTGACAAATAGATGTTTACAGTTATCGGCTGCATGTTCGGAGGCATTGCCTTCGGATGGTTCCTGAGAAAACGGGACTGTCAATGGATTTCCAAGGCGACGACCTTGCTCATATGGATTCTGCTGTTCCTGCTCGGCGTGGAAGTCGGCGGTAACAAGAAGATCATATCCGCATTGCCCTCACTCGGACTGGATGCAGTCGTGATTGCGACGCTGTGCACGGCAGGAAGCTGCGTTTTCGCATGGATTCTGTGGCAATATATAAGCAGGAGGAAATCGAGATGAAAGGCAGCCTTGTCATTATCAGTTTCTTCATCATCGGCATTGCCGCAGGACTGTCCTGCCTGATTCCCTCAGGCATATCTGAGGGCAATCTTACGTTCTACGCCCTCTGTGCCCTGCTTTTCTGCGTGGGTGCGGGAGTGGGAAGCGACAACAGTTTCATATCCAAGTTCAAGACTCTGGACCTGCGGATGTCGCTGCTCCCGGTCGGTACGCTTCTCGGTACATTGGCAGGAGCACTTGCCGCTGCTCTCCTGCTGCACGGACGCAGCGCAACAGACTGTCTGGCAGTCGGTTCCGGCTTCGGATACTATTCATTGTCCAGTATCTTCATTACAGAATACAAGGGAGCGGAACTCGGTACCATCGCATTGCTCTCGAACATTGTCCGGGAAATGTTCACATTGCTCCTGTCGCCGCTGCTGGTAAAAGTGGCAGGGCCATTGGCTCCGATCGCCGCAGGCGGAGTAACTTCGATGGACACGACATTGCCTATCATCATGGACTCATCCGGCAGGCAATATGCTGTGGTTTCGCTGTTCCACGGCTTTGTGCTCGAGTTTTCAATACCGTTCATCGTCACCTTCTGGTGCACCCTGTAGAGGGCTCGGAGGCCTGAAAATCCAAGTAATAGCGGGAAACTTGACTTTATTTCCTATCTTTGTGGTAGCAACACAGAGCTCCCGCTACATCATGAAAGAAGACCAGATACTCATAGAACAGCTGAATGCCTCGTCTATTGAGGCGTTTTCGGCGTTGTATGACAAGTATGCGGGAATGGTCTTCAATTTCACCCACGCCATTCTTAAAGACACTTACCTTTCCGAAGACATCACGCAGTCCTGCTTCGCCCTGATGTGGATCCGCAGGACCTCGATTTCCCCTGACGGAAACGTGCCGGCATGGCTTTATGTCGTAGCCCGCAATGCCTTGTTCAAGGAACTGCGCAGACAGGTGACCGCATCGAAATATATTGACTATGTGTCGAATAGCGACGGAGTCCGGCAGGAAGAGTTCGAGACTGGAGACACGGCCGTCATATTGGCGGAAGCCGAAGCTGCAATCGCCGCCCTGCCGGAATCCAGACGAATGATTTACAAGATGCGCTTTATCGAGGGACTGTCCGTCCACGAAATAAGCGAACGTCTGAGCATTTCTCCCAAAACCGTGGAAACCCAGATCGCAAGGGCGAAAAACGCTATCCGTCAGAGGATTTCAGAGCTTCTGATGCTGGCGGTAATTTTAGGTTGAGCAGAATTTTATAATTTTTTCAATTTTCTTGTAAGGTTTTATGGATTCTGTGGATACATATAGCAAAACCACAGAATATGGAAACCGAAAGATTTCATTCACTGATTGAAAAATACCTTTCCGGAAAGACTACAGCCGAAGAAAATGCGAAGCTCCGCGCCATGATGGACGAGGATGGTGCTGCGCAGGCTTTCGACGAATACGCATTTTTCAAATGGCAGAACGCAAGTGGCGGAATGTCCGGCATCCAGAAGGAGAGAATCCGCAGAAAACTGCTTATCGGAATCAAGGCACAGAAGAAACTGCTGTTCAGAAGAATATTCAAGTGGACTGCGGCGGCTGCCGTGGTCGCCATAGCTGTCGTTACAGGATTCGTGGCAGGCAAGGGCAGAGAGGCCGAGGCCAATGTCTTTGAGTGCATCGCCGCGAACGGTCAGAAAAGCACGATTTCACTCCCGGACGGGACCAAGGTCATGCTCAACTCCGGCAGTTCGATCCGTTATGCATCTGATTTCAATGTGAAGAACCGCGACATTGACCTGAATGGCGAAGCCTATTTCGAAGTCGCCCGCAATGAAGAGATTCCGCTCGTCGTATCAGCCAGGCAGATGAAGGTCGAGGTTCTCGGAACCAAGTTCAATGTAAGGGCATACAATTCTGAACCTGAGATAGTTACGACATTGGTCGAAGGCTGCGTGAAGGCGACTGCAGACGGCAGAGAAATGATCATGAAGCCGGCAGAGGAAATAAGCTACAATGTAAAAAGCGGCGAGATGAGGAAATATGACGCGCCGAACAAAAACCACCTCATCCCTTGGCGTGACAATGAACTCTTCTTCAACAATAACAACCTCAAGGAGATAGGAGCAATTCTCGAGAGAATGTACAATGTCAATGTCATCTTCGAGGACGAAAGCGTGACGGCTTACTCCTACACGGGACTTGTGAGAAACAGTTCTCTGAACAATGTGCTTGACCTTATCACAGCGACATCGCCGGTGGAAGCCCAGATGTACTACAACACGATAAAGTTCAGCAGACGGCGCACGGGACGCAAATAACGCCCGAGTACCTAAGAGGCATCCTGAATACCTGACCACCATGTAAAAACAAAACAATAACACCAATAACAATAATAATGAAAGCAAAACTTTTAATCATCACGTTGTTCTTCAGCGTATTGCTGAATGCGGCACCTCTGCACGGCCAGATAAGTGTCTCATTCAAGAATGTGCCTCTTACGGAGGCCCTTGCTACATTGGAGAACGAAAGCGAGTACAGCTTCTTCTACAGTAACATGCTCCCTGACAAAGATGCGTTGGTAAGCATTGACGCGAAGGACAAGAGCATCGAGTTCATTCTCGACAACATTTTCAGCAATCTTTCCATTTCCTACGAGATCAACGGTCACCAGATTGTTTTGAGCGAGGAGAAGAAAGACATTGACAAAGATACTAAAGAAACGACCTTCAAGGCCCGCGGAACTGTCATTGACAGTACCGGAGAGCCTATAATAGGTGCAGGCGTGCTGATTGAAGGAGCAAAGGGCGGCACCATCACTGACGCCAACGGAAATTGGGAACTCATAGTACCTTCAGCCCAGACCAAGATCAGAATCAGCAGTCTCGGCTACAAGGAGCAGATCATAGTTGCCGGTTCAGCAGCTGCGAGAAAAGTGGTCCTCGCTGAAGACACTCAGATGCTTCAGGAGACCGTCGTTGTCGGCTACGGTGTCCAGAAGAAGGTCAATCTTACCGGTGCGGTGGCGATGATCAATAGTGAAGAAATGAATGCAAGACCTATTTCAAGCGTCGCTTCAGGACTTCAGGGACTTCTCCCGGGTGTGACGGTCGTAAACTCCTCATCACAGCCAGGACAGGCAAATACCACCATCAGAGTACGTGGAGTGGGAACCATCGGTAATGCCAATCCTCTGATTTTGATCGACGGTGTCGAAGGTGACATCACATCCATCAACCCGGAAGACATCGAAAGCGTGTCAGTCCTCAAGGACGCGGCTTCCGCAGCTATCTACGGAGCCAGGGCAGCAAATGGTGTCCTTCTCGTGACCACCAAGAAACTCGCCACTGTAAAAGACGGCGTCACAAGAATCAACTTCTCAGCCTATGCCGGAATACAGACTCCGACAAGACTGCCGGAGATGTGCGACGCGATCGAGTTCATGACCCTCGACAACGAGGCAAGAAAGAATGTAGGCAGCCCGGCAGCCTGGCTTCCTGAACACTTCGACAAGGTACGCAACAACTCGGACCCTAACTATTTCGCCAACACCAACTGGGTCGGCGAAGTCCTCAAGAAGGTGGCTCCTCAGCAGAACTACTCTGTCAGCCTCAACGGAACCCTCGGAAACAGCGGTTACATGCTGTCCTACAGATACTTCGACCAGGACGGTCTTACGGCCGGCAACAGCACCGGAGAGCGCAGGCACAACATACGTTTCAAAATCAACACGAAACTCATCGACAGAGTCACCATCTCATCCAACATCGGATACACCACCACAAAAGTGACTTCTCCTGTAAGTTCGCTCACCAGCGGCGGCGGAGCCATCTACAATGCAATGCGAATCGCGCCTAACTCCCCTCTCCGTTTCACAGACGGCTCTTGGGGTTATGGCGGAGGCAACACCAACCCGGTGGCTGTCCTGTACGACGGCGGCAGGATCAAGACAGATGCAGACGAACTCTCGATAATGGAAACTGTCAAAGTGGACATTCTCAAGGGCTGGGACGTCAGCGCGACATATAACCTCACATCATACAACGGATTGAAAGACATTCTCAAGAAGACCATCACTTTCGTCAATCCGGACAATGGGGAGACCAACAGATACCAGTCACCGAACTCCATCAAGAACATTGACTACAGAAATATCCAGCAGACATTCATCCTTCAGAGCAACTTTGACTTCCACTTCGGAAAGCACAACCTCGGCGGAGTTGTCGGTATGTCCCAGGAATGGTACACTGCCCGCATGTTCGAAGCTTCAAGAAACAATCTCAGCACAGAGCAGGAGCCTACCCTCAGTCTTGGAGATCCGGAGACAATGAGCAACGATTCCGGCTATTCTTCATGGGCAATCAGATCCGGTTTCGGCCGATTGAGCTACAACTGGAACGAGAGATATCTGCTCGAGTGCAACCTGCGCTACGACCTGTCCTCACGTTTCCACAAAGACAACCGCGGCGGACTCTTCCCTTCTGTTTCAGCAGGTTGGAGAATCACTGAAGAGAACTTCATGGCAGGTACCAGAAAGTACCTCGACAACTTGAAGATCAGAGCGTCATGGGGTATGCTCGGAAACCAATACGTAGGTTCGTCAAACTATCCTTACCTCTCTGTCCTTCAGGCATATACCTCAGGCATTTCCATGATCGGAACCAAGGCAACCACAGGATATGTGCAGACAACTCTCTCCAATCCTAACCTGTCTTGGGAGAAGATTAAGATGATTGACCTCGGACTGGATCTCGCTATGTTCCAGAACAGGCTCACCTTCACCTTCGACTGGTATGACAAGAAGACCGAAGGCATCCTTCTCAAATTCAACTATCCTTCACAGATGGGAGCAAAGCCTTCAGAACAGAATGCAGGAAAAGTGAACAACAGGGGTTGGGAAATGGACTTGAACTGGAGAGACCAGATCGGAGAATTCCAGTACGGAATCGGATTCAACCTCTCTGACGTAAAGAACAAGATTGTCGATCTCGGCGGAAACCAACCGGACCTCAGCGGCTATCAGATCCGTCAGGTCGGATATCCTATCGATGCTTTCTACGGTTATATAGCAGACGGTCTCATGACGCCTGAAGACTTCAAGATCAACAATCCTGAGACCCACACCTACAATCTCCCGAAGATTCCTGTTGTCATGGGTTACAAATACCAGCCTGGTGACATCAAATACAAGGACCTGAGCGGCCCTAACGGGGAACCTGACGGACGAATCATGCCGGAGTATGACAGAACAGTAATCGGCAGCAGCATTCCTCGCTACACCTACAGCGTGAGAGGAAATCTCGGATGGAAAGGCATCGACTTCAGTTTCGTGCTCCAGGGTGTAGGAAAATGCGACGGATACCTTGAGGGAACAGCCCGCCACGCATTCCAGGATATGGCAGCTTATCCACAGAAAATCCACATGAAGAGATATGATGTGGTATCCAATCCTAATCCGAATGCGCCATATCCGCGTCTTACCTACAACACTGGATTCAACCAGAACACCTTCTCTACATACTGGCTTGAAGATGCGTCCTACCTTAGAGTAAAGAACATCCAGCTCGGCTATACATTCCCTGAGAAATGGATGAAGAAAGCGAGAATCGACAATCTGAGACTTTATGTGTCTGCGGACAACCTCTTCACTTTCAGCAAGTTCTTCTACGCATACGACCCTGAGACACCTGTTTCCAAGGGAGGATACTATCCGCTCGTAAAAACAATCGTATTCGGCGTCAACCTCAGTTTCAAGTAGAAACATAATCATCAAGAAATTTGAAAATACAGTCAGATATGAAAAAGAACATACATATATTTCTTATGTCCGCAGCATTGATGCTGACTTCCTGCAACGATTCATTCCTTGACAGGATGCCGCACGACAAACTGACGGACGCGAACTTCTGGCAGACAGAACAGCACCTTCGCAGTGTAACCAACACGTTCACCAACAGTCTTGTCGGAAAGGAATGGCTCAACAGGACCGAAATCGCAGGTGACAGCGCTCCGTGGGCAGTATCTACAGCCTGGAGAAACATCGGCGGAGGATATTTCTCCTCCGACATCAGCCAGATCAATTCCGTTTGGTATGCGGCATACAGCGGTATCGGAAAGACCAACTATTTCCTCAACAACTACCAGCGCGCGACCGGTGTAAAGGAAGAGGTGAGAGAAAGATATGCCGCAGAGGCATATTTCTACAGGGCCTACAACTACTGGGTTCTCACAAGCTTCTTCGGCGACGTTCCTCTCATTACCGATGAACTCAATGTCGATTCTCCTGACGTGTACAGAGGAAGAGACAAGAGAGAAGATGTAATCGACAGAGTAACCAAAGACCTCGAGGACCACTACCAGGCTCTCCCGGAATACATTGCGGCAGGTTCGGCAGACTTCGGACACATTTCTCAGACTGCTGCCCTCGCCCTTCTGAGCAGAATCTACCTTTACAATGGAAGATATGCGGATGCCGTTTCAGCATGCGAAAGGGCAATGAGTTCCTCCTATTACAAACTCTACAGCACAGGACATCCTGAAAGCGACTACCTTGACCTCTTCACCTACAAGGGCAGAGCTTCAAGAAACAGCGAAAATCACGAAACCCTTATCGCGTTCGTCTATAATTATGACCTCGGCGAGACGGCAAGGACATCACACAACCTTTCAAGGGAATGTTGGGTGCCAGGGGACTATGCCAGATTCGTTCCTACGGCAAGCATGATAGAGTGCTATCTCACTAAGGACGGACAAATCTGGAATCCTGACAGCGTGACCAAATACGAAGATGTATTCAAAGACAGAGACCCGAGAATGACTATGTCCATCCTCACCCCGGGGACAAAATGGGAAGGCGGAACAAGCGGCGATTTGCTGAATACAGACAAATCAATCTTCACATATCCTAAATTTGACAATAACAAGGATGGTTGCATGACCTATACCGGCTACTACACGAGAAAGTATGTCGAGCCCGAGACCGTCAAGTTCGTAGGACACGACGACAACGACATCATTATCATAAGATACGCTGAAGTCCTTCTGAACTATGCAGAGGCAAAGGAAATGCTCGGACAGCTCACCCAAGACGACCTCGACAAGAGCATCAACCTTCTTCGCGACCGCGTCGGAATGGTTCATATGACTCTCACTCCTCCTGCCGGTTCAGACATCCGCACTGAAATCAGAAGAGAGCGCCGTGTGGAGCTCTTCCTTGAGGGCCACAGATACTTGGACATCATCAGATGGAAACAGGGCGAACTTCTCGGACAACCTCTTCTCGGAGTAAGAAAAGACTATCTCGACCAGAGCAGGCTCAAGATCAAACTCTCAGAGCTCAAGTGGCAGTCAGTAAACGGCAAGGAGTACCTTATCCTCGAATCAAACAGGACATTTGATCCGAACAAGAATTATCTTCTCCCTATTCCGTTCAAACAGATGCAGCTGAACCCGAATCTCGCACCTAACAACCCGGGATGGAACTGATCAAACCCACAAGAACAAAATGATTAAGACCCGAAATATCACAATTGCATTTGCGGTCACACTCATGGCTGTTTGCACCTCCTTCCTGCAGGCTTCTGCAGGAGAGAGGTTTGGCCTGAGGGTGATGTCAATGAACATCAAGGAAGGTGCACTCTACGCCGACCACAAGGTGGAACCTTATGCTGAGCTTATCAACGAATACGCTCCAGATGTCGTATGTCTCCAAGAGGTGGACCACTTCACAAAACGAAACGGAAACACGGACTTTCTCAACGCATTGGCCCAAGCTACCGGAATGTTCCCATACTGGTGCAAGTCATTCACCTATCAGGGCGGCGGTTTCGGAGTGGCTCTGCTGAGCAAATATCCTTTCCTCAAAGCAGAAAAGATCATCAGCACTATCGCAGGTTCGCGTGAGCCGCGAAGCGCCGGATGGATTTATGTCCGCTTGCCTCAGGGTGGTACAGTGAGAGTTGCCACGACACATCTCGCACTCGAATCTTCAGAAATCACGATCCGCAATTTCGTTGACGTGAACAAGAAAATCTTCGAGCAGGACAAGCTGACTCCGACCCTGCTGATTGGAGATTACAATGCTGAAGAAGACAGCGACCCTATCAGATATGTCAAGAATACTTGGCAGGAAATCGGAGAAGGAACCGGCTTCACCATACCTTCCGACAATCCGAAAGTGAAGCTGGACTACATTATGGGCTATCCCAAGAAATGGAAGTACGAAAACTACAAAATCATTGCAAGGCCTGACATGTCAGACCACTGCTTTGTGATGGCGGACCTGATTTATGAGGAGAACTGAGATGAAAAGAATCATATTGACGACAGCACTTGCAGCCGCGCTACTTTGCGCCTGCTCAAAAAATACAGAGAGCCCAGAGGGGCCGGACACTCCACCTTCACCCCAACTGCCCGAACCGCCGGCAGAGATGAATGCCAACAACACGTTTGCAGTGGATTATTTTACCGACCTCAAAGACAAGGACAGTTATTTTGCACGCAGGGACGTGAGCATAGCAAAAAACCACATCCTCGGTGCGGAAGGCAAAAAGGCTGTGATATTCTTCTTTGACAGAATGGACTTCACCGTAGGAGACTCGAATCCATTCATGAAGATTTGCAGGGACAACAATATCTGGCCATATTTCGTCCAGCAGGAGCCGACCGGAATGCAGGTAACGAAAGGCTGCGGAATCATAGCGAAGACATCAATTGCCGATTTCGACGGCATATACGATTCAGATGTATTCCTCGGAGGAGCCGATATACACATACAGACAGGTATTCCCGGCAGAACAACCATCTATACCAGCAGAATCGACAAGATGGCGCAGCTGGATGAAATCTTCAGCAAAAAGAGCGTGAAGCTTTCGGAAAATGCTGTCATAATAGGACGGGTGAAGAACGGACTCGAAAAAGAACTTGAACAGAAAGTCGCATCATATTCTTGCCGTTCATTCATTTCTGAAGGTGTAGAGGGATGGAGTCTCTACGTCATCTGTCCGCCTGAATACGTTTGCAGGACCGCTGAAAGCAAGAAAACGGTAAACCTTGATTATTACAGAATAACTATCGAAAAAATAAAATTATGATCAAAAAACTCAGATTTGTCACAGCTGCTGTTGCACTTCTCTTCTGCATGAACAGCTTCGCAGGAGACGGCAAACTGCGCGTGATGAGCTACAATCTCAGATTCGGAGAAATTGCCTCAATGACGGAAATCGGATCCTACATCAAATCTCTTGACGCCGACATTGTCGCGCTTCAGGAATGCGATTGGGACACGCATCGCGAAAGAGCTCCGAAACAGAATGGAGTCAAGTTCATCAATGAACTCGCTCAAGAAACCGGAATGTTCGGAATCTATGGCAAGACCATCGACTACCGTGGCGGATATTACGGCATCGGACTGTTGAGCCGCTACCCTATCGTCCGCAGCGAAAGAATCTTTCTCCCTAACATCGGAAAGAAGGAACAGAGAGCAATGCTCATAGCTGACATCCAGCTTCCTGACGGACAGATTATCACCTACATCTGCACTCATCTGGAAGTAAGTTCTGCGGAATTAAGACTTGAGCAGGTCAAATTCATCCAAAAGAAGGTAAAGAGCATCAAGAATCCAGTATTCCTGGCAGGTGACATGAATGCACAGCCTGACAGCCCGGAAATGGCATTCCTCAGAAAAGGATGGGATGATCTTACCAACAGGGAACTGACATACAGCACGATGAAGCCGTCCATGAAGATCGACTACATCTACAGCAGAAAGGGCAATGGTGTAAAACTTATCGAAACGAGAGTCGGCAAAGAAAAAATTCTCTCTGACCATTTCCCTGTAATAGCTGACATTGAAATGAAATAATTTATTATCAACCACATAAATTACAAAAATCATGAAAAAGACATTACTTTTCGCAGCAGCACTTACTATGTTGTTAGCAAGCTGCGACAAAAACAATGACGGCAAGAAGGAACTTGATGCAGAGTTCGCACTTGAAACTGTAGAGGCACTCACCTATGGCGAACCGGTCGCACTTACCGGAACCATCACCAGCAACACTGCTATTGACAAGGTTGTTTTCACCGGTGCAAAGAAAGCAGAAGACGGCACATTCACAGTTGTAGGAGAAGCTCAGGAAGGAAGCATCGACGGCACTACTGCATCTGTAGAGTTCTTTGCTGATTCGAAGGACATCAACGCAATCGAGGTTGTTCTTTCAACTTCTGACGCTGCCAAGAAGTTCTACTTCGACGCTCCGAAGGTAACAGGAGAGCCAAAAGGCGATGTTTATTTCAACGACGCTGCCGTGCTCTACCCAGACAACAAGGTTGAGAACCACGAGAACAGCCCTGAGAAGTATCCGGACGAATTCACCGGAGCAGGTTCTGACACCAAATCATTCTTCTCAATGCACGGAGTGAAGGTAGGCGGCAAGGTCGAGCACATCCTCAGCCTCAACGATCTCCTCGCTGTGGACGGAAAGAACGCCAGCTTCTGCTTCCTCAATGTTTTAGAGAATACAGCAAAAAATGTAGTTCTCTCAAGCCAGAGAGGTTATATGTACTCGGGAATGAAGAGATCTTCTCTTGGTGGCGGAACAACAGGACGCCAGTGCGACATTTACAAGTATGGCGACCATCAGATTATGGACGAGAATGTTGACATTAATTTCACAATGAAATATGTCAGAGGATCATGGGCAGGCAAGAGCTATCATCCTGAACTCTTCACGGCTGTTGACAATATATTCGTCAGTCTCAAGAAAGCCGAAACCAACCTTGAGAAAATCAAGGCTTTCTATGCGCTCGGCGAAATCCAGAGAAAGCTCGACAACTCCACTCTCGGCGTAACTGAGGAACCTACCAGCCTCGGCGGCAAGACATATATCCGCAAATGGGTTGGAGCAGGCAACGGCAAGTCACTTGAGGAAGTTCAGCGTGCAGGCGACTACATTATCATCCGTTCCGTAAGACAAGCCAAAGGAGAAGAAACTCCACGCTACTATTACGGACTCATCCAGGTTATGATGTTCGAATATGATGACGCCCAGACCTTTGTAGAGAAGGATGGCCTGAGGTTCATTGACAAGGAAAAGGCAATGGATCTCTTCATGAAACCAGTCTATCTCGACATCAAGACCCAGTGCGAAATCGCAGAATAATCCTGCAGGCACAATAAAGGCGGGGAGGACTGACCTTCTCCCCGTTTTCCAAGTAATAATACTAAAATCCAAACAATCCGGTTCAGCAATGAAAAGAATCATCGGAATAATCGCGTCGTGCGCAATCGTGCCGTTTGTCCTGTCCTGCAGTGGAGGCAAAACGGCTGAGGAGAATTACGTCAATGCCTCTGAAGGAGTATTGACAAGGACAATGGGAAAACTCGAAAATGTTTCACTTCAGATGAGTCCCAGGACGGCGGAAGGGCTGGACCGGTATGAAATCGAAGCCACAGGCGGCCACCTCACGCTCAAGGGCAGCAGTCCAAGCGCGATCTGCTACGCGATGGACAAATACCTTCGCGACGCCTGCGGCTCGATGATTTGCTGGAGCGGAAGCGAACTGAACATCCCGCAGGAGTGGCCTGACTGGAAAGAAGAAGCCACATCCCCGTATCAGCTGCGTTACTTCCTGAATGTCTGCACATTCGGATACACAGCACCATACTGGAACTGGGACAGATGGTCTCAAGAAATCGACTGGATGGCCCTTCACGGAGTGAACATGCCTCTGGCAAGCGTGGCAGCAGAAGCCATTGCAAAACGGGTATGGCTGCAGCTCGGTCTGGAGTCTGACGAAATCGACCGGTTCTTCACGGGAGCAGCACACCTTCCATGGCACAGGATGGGCAACCTGAACAGCTTCGACGGCCCGCTCAATGACAACTGGCACAAATCGCAGGTCAAGCTCCAGCACAAGATACTCGACAGGATGAGAGAACTCGGAATGGAACCTGTAGCCCCGGCATTCGCAGGATTCATTCCTCCTGCATTGATGAAAAAACATCCTGAAATCCAGGCAAGACAGCTCACCTGGGGCGGCTTCCCGATTGAGGACAACGCCTGCGTGCTCTCCCCTGACTCACCGTGGTTCACCAAAATCGGAAATCTTTTCGTACAGGAGTGGGAGAAAGAATTCGGCAAGGCAAGATATTGGCTTTCAGATAGTTTCAATGAAATGAAACTGCCTGTAGAGGAAGGAGACACAGTCGGCAAGCACAAGCTGCTCGCAGAATACGGCAAGTCCATCTACAGTTCCATCACCGCCGGCGACCCTGATGCCATCTGGGTTACACAAGGCTGGACATTCGGCTACCAGCACGATTTCTGGGATCCGGAAAGCCTCAAGGCAATGCTCTCCGAAGTGCCTGACGACAAGATGATCATCATTGACCTCGGTAATGACTATCCGAAATGGGTATGGCACACCGAGCAGACCTGGAAAGTCCAGCAGGGCTTCCACGGAAAGAAGTGGATATACAGCTATGTGCCGAATTTCGGAGGAAAAGTTCTCCCGACAGGCGACCTGGACATGTACGCCACAGCATCGGCAGAAGCGCTTGCTTCAGAATATGCTGACAATCTTGTCGGCTTCGGCAGCGCCCCTGAAGGCCTTGAGAACAATGAAGTGGTCTATGAACTGCTTGCAGACATGGGCTGGACGAAAGACAGCATTGACATAGACAGATGGCTGGAAAGCTACTGCCGAGCACGCTATGGCTTCAGCGACGAAAGGATGAGGAAAGCGTGGAAACTGCTGCACAAATCCGTATATAGTTCACTATATTCATACCCGCGCTTCACCTGGCAGACAGTGGTGCACGACCAGAGAAGAGTCAGCCGTCACGACATAAACGACGACTTCGGAAAAGCAGTGGAAATATTCCTCAGCCTGTCGGACAAATACGCAGACTCACCTCTTTATTTCAATGACGCCATCGAATTTGCCTCACTCTGGCTCGGGGAACTCGCTGACAGACATTATGAAAAGGCCCTGAAGCTCGGACGCAATGAAAAAGGCAGGGAAGAATTGGGAAAGACCGTCACCATACTCTCCGACGTGGACCGCCTGCTCGCTTCCCATCCTCTCCACAGGCTCGACAGATGGATTGCTGACGCAAGAAATGAAGGCAGCAGCATCGAAAAGGATCATAGGGAGGCCAATGCCAAGAGGCTCATCACCACATGGGGCGGATGGCAGGAGGACTACGCGGCGAGATTCTGGTCCGGACTCATAAAGGACTATTACATTCCGCGGATCGAAATCCATTTCTCCGAAAAGCCGGAGATGATGGAAGAATGGAAAGAGGAATGGATCAACACCCCTTATCACAGCAATACAAAACCATTTGACTCTCCTCTGGAGGTCGCAAAAGAACTCATAGCAAATGAAAAGTAGCACATCCGGGATGGCGTGGATATCACGCGCAGCCATCATTTTCACGACATTGACACTTGTCGCTTCAGCTCTTGTCGGCTGCGGCACGGACAAGGCGACACAGACCATATTTACAGAAAAAGAACAGGTCAATGCCGTGAAAGGCCTCATTGACCGTGTCACTTCCGGCAGGTCAGCAGACTTCATCGTCCGTCTTCTTCCGGAACGTCAGGACAGCCTCGACTACTTCGAGTTCAGCGCCGAAAACGGGAAAATCGTACTTGGCGGAAACAATGGAGTAAGCATCGCAAGTGCGCTCGGACAGTATCTGCGCGACTTCTGCGGATTCCACCTGAGCTGGTGCGGAAGCAATACCGTTCTCCCCGAAAGCCTGCCTCTGCCGGAGGAAAAGGTGACGAAGACTTCACCGTACAAATGGCGTTACTACCTGAACTACTGCACATTCAACTACAGCATGAGCTGGTGGGACTTCGACAGATGGCAGAAGGAAATCGACTGGATGGCATTGAACGGAATCAATATGCCGCTGGCTATCACCGGGCAGAACTCCATCTGGCGCAGGGTTTACCACAAGCTGGGCCTTACTGACAAAGACCTCGAGTCGTTCTTCAGCGGTCCTGCATATTTCAACTGGTTCTGGATGGGCAACCTGGACGGCTGGTGCGGGCCTCTGCCTAAGAGCTTCATGGAAAAGCACGAGCAGCTGCAGAAGCAGATTCTCTATCGTGAAAGGTCATTGGGCATGACTCCGATTCTGCCTTCATTTACAGGCCACGTGCCCCCTGCATTGATCGAAAAATTCCCTGACGTGAAGGCGAAGAACACGCAGTGGGTGAATTTCCCGAAAACCTATGTGCTGGACCCTTCCGAGGAAATGTTCTCCGAAATCGGAAAGCTGTTCCTCGAGACGCAGACAGAAATTTATGGCACAAACCATTATTACACAGCCGATACCTTCAATGAAAACATACCGCCGACAGATGACCCCGAATATCTGAAAGGGGTAAGCGCCAAGGTTTACCACGCGATGTCGGAGGTGGATCCGGAGGCCGTATGGGTTATGCAGGGATGGATGTTCCATCACGAAAGGCATTTCTGGCATGACCCTCAGATTCAGGCACTTCTGTCTGCTGTGCCGGATGACAAGATGCTGATTCTCGACCTGTGGAGCGAGAGATTCCCAGTTTGGAACCGTACCCATGCCTACTATGGCAAACCTTGGCTCTGGTGCATGCTCCAGAACTTCGGACAGAACATAACATTGTCCGGAAACGCAACTTCCGTGGCGAACGACCCTGCTGCTGCATTGGCAGACTCAACTTCCGGAAGGATGAGCGGAATCGGTCTGACTCCGGAAGGCATCGGACACACCCCTATCATCTACGCGCTCATGCTTGAAAATGTCTGGAACGAAGGCAGGCCTGTGGACATTGACTCATTTATAAAGAATTATACGACAAATCGTTACGGCAAGCTCTCTCCTGCAGCAGTCGAGGCCTGGAAGGGTATTTTCGCCACTGCGTTCGAGAACAATGTGAACAATGGCGGTCACGAGTCCATCATCTCAGGACGTCCGACCTTCGTGGAGAACCCTAAGGGCTGCACGAATACCAACAAATGTTATGAGCGGACAGACCTCGTAAAGGCCTGGGAGGCACTGTATTCATGCATTGATGAACTTTCAGGGAGCGACGGCTACAGGTACGACATCGTAGATATCACCCGTCAGGTGCTCGCCGACTATGCTTCGGTGATTCAGCAGAAGTTCGCCGCAGACTATAAGAATGGTGACATGGAGGCGTTCAAGGCCAATGCAGAGGCTTTCGATGCCCTGATTTCGGATATGGACACGCTGCTGGCCACAAGAAAGGAATTCCTGCTCGGCGTATGGCTCGAAAGTGCCAAGGCTATGGGTACAAATGCCGAAGAATCAGCGCTCTACGAGAAGAACGCACGAAATCTCCTGGGCACTTGGGGCAACAAGGACTGCAAGCTTTTCGACTATGCCTGCAAGCAGTGGTCCGGTATGATGGACGGCTATTACAGGCAGAGATGGGGTCTGTTCTTCGAGGATGTCCTCGCAAATTGGGGCCACTTCGACCAGAACGAGTTTGCCCAGAAATGCAAGGACTACGAATGGAACTGGATTTCCGACACGACATGCTTCCCTACCGAGAAGAGCGGGGACGAAATCGAGGTCGTGAAAAAACTCTGGAACAAGTACAATGCAGATTTGAGGCATGAATAATCTACAGTCAAACGGACGTCTCGCGTCTCTGGATGCGCTCAGGGGCTTCGACATGCTTTTCATAGCAGGTCTCGCCTACCTCATCAGAGCCATATGCTGTCTGTTCCCTGGCGGGGAATCCTGCTGGCTGGAAGCACAGATGCACCATGTGGCATGGGACGGTCTGACACATCACGATACCATATTCCCGCTATTCATATTTATAGCGGGAGTATCGTTTCCATTTTCCTACGCGAAGCAGGTAAGCGTAGGCAGGACCAAGGGCCAGATCTACCTGAAGGTGTTCTGGAGAGCAGCCATGCTGGTATTTCTCGGCATGATATGCAACGGACTGCTGAAATTCCAGAGCGGACCGCACAGGTTTTTCAGTGTACTGGAGCGAATAGGCGTTGCCGGAATGCTGGCTTCCATTCTGTATATGAATTTCAGGCCATGCTGGCGGATAGTCATCGCTGCATTGATCCTGGCAGTCTATGGGGCCGTCAGCTTCATTGTGGCTCCTGATGCGCCGGCAGGGACATCGCCGCACTGTGTCGAGGGCAGCATCGCCGCGTATATCGACCGGACCTTGTTCGCGGGCCGTATATACAAGGAAGGCGTCTATGAGCCTGAAGGTCTGCTGAGTACGTTCCCGGCTGTAGTTACGGCAATGCTGGGAAACTTCACCGGCGAATATCTGCGGCTCAGCAAGCACAGCGGAAACAAGAAATGCCTGTATATGCTCGCAGCAGCTGTGGTCATGACTGTCATCGGACTGGTATGGTCACATTGGCTTCCACTGAACAAGAAGCTGTGGAGCAGTTCCTTCACTCTTGTCGTGGGTGGTTATTCTGTCGCTATGCTTGCGCTTTTCTATTGGATAATCGACGTCAAGGGCTATCAGAAATGGGCTTTTCCGCTGAAGGTGGTGGGCATGAATTCCATCGCCATTTTCCTGCTGCCCAAGTTCATTGACCTGAAATATACTGTCAATTTCTTCTGCGGCGGACTGTGCAATCTCGTGGGAGAGGGCTGGGACAAGGTGCTGTTCTGGTCGGCGTATCTGCTGCTGAATTATCTGATTCTGCACTTGATGTACAAAAAGGACATATTTATCAAGGTATGAAAAAAATAGTCATCGCATGTGATTCCTATAAAGGATGCCTGCCATCCTCTGAGGTTGCCCGGGCTGCAGCCGAGGGTGTGGCCGAGGTGTATCCCGACTGTGAAATCGTCCGTCTGGCTGTAGCTGACGGAGGGGAAGGCACTGTGGATGCGCTCGTGGACACATTAGGAGGCCATCTGGAATGGGCTGAAGTCTCTGACCCTCTGGGCCGGCCTGTCAAGGCAGTTTATGGGGTGGCAGGAGATCTTGCCATCATTGAATCAGCTGCTGCCTGCGGACTTACGCTTCTGACCAAAGAGGAGCGCAATCCACTGATTACCACCACTAAAGGACTGGGCGAGCTGATATTGGCCGCCATCGACAAAGGCTGCAGACGCTTTCTCATCGGGCTCGGAGGCAGCGCGACCAATGACGGGGGAATGGGAATGATAAGCGCAGACGGGTTTCTGGAAAGGGCCCGCGGCATGTCGTTTACGGTAGCCTGCGATGTGGATACTCCATATATAGGAAAAAATGGAGCAAGCCGTGTTTTCGGTCCGCAGAAAGGGGCTTCGGAAGAGGATGTGGAAGTGCTGGAGGAAAGACTGCGCGGATATGCATTGAAAATACTGGCTGACACCGGCATTGACGTAAGCAATATGGAAGGAGCGGGTGCCGCAGGCGGTCTTGGTGGAGCTTTCCGTGCGTATTTGGGGGCGGAGCTGAGGCGTGGTGTGGACATGATTCTGGACCAGATCGATTTCGATGAAGTCATTGAGGGGGCTGACCTTGTCATCACCGGAGAGGGCTGCTCGGATTACCAGACATTGAAGGGAAAAACCGCTGCCGGCGTTCTCGAGAGAGCAAGACGGATGGGGATTCCTGTCGCGCTCGTGAGTGGCGCCATCAGAGATGAGCAGATGCTCCTGAAAGGCGGATTCCATATCATCGAGGCAGTAAGTCCACAAGGGATGAGCCTGGCTGAAGCGATGCGTCCGGAAACTGCCAAACACAATATTTACGAAACTGTCAAACGTTTACTGCTCAATGAATAGCGCAATTGCAGTTGCAATCGGTCTTACGCTTGCAATTATTCTGATACTCAAGAAATGTCACCCTGTCTATGCTCTGATTCTCGGAGCTGTGGTCAGCGGTCTTATGTCCGGATGGGGTTTCGACCTGACAATCAAGGAAATGTTTTCCGGCGTGCGGGACATCTCCCCTGCCATTGTCAGGATTCTTGCTGCCGGCGTGCTGACCGGTGTACTGGTCAAGACCGGCGCGGCTGACAAGATAGCTCTGACCATCGTGGAGAAGGCCGGACGGCGCAATGTCTTCCTTGCATTGGCCCTGTCCGTATTCATCCTCACCGGCGTGGGCGTATTTATCGACGTGGCTGTCATCACGGTGGCTCCGATTGCCATAATGATCGGCAAGAAGATGGGCTTATCCAAGGGAAAAGTGCTTTTAGCGCTGATCGGTGGCGGAAAATGCGGAAATATCGTCTCCCCTAACCCGAACACCATCATTGCCGCGGAAAACTATGACGCGCCGTTGTCGTCAGTTATGGCTGCGGGCATTGTCCCGGCACTGGTCGGAATGGCTGCGCTGATTTTCATCATATTGCCGATGCTGCCAGACAAGGGCTTTTCGGATATGAAGGATGCGGAGGGAACTGACTGTTCCAAGACTGATTTGCCGTCATTTATGGCAAGTATCACTGGCCCGCTTGTGGCTGTGCTGCTGATGGTCCTGAGACCGGTTTTCGGCATCTCCATTGACCCGGCCATTGCTCTGCCGGCAGGCGGTCTTGCAGGGGTTCTGGCGACACGCAAGTGGAAAAGCACGCTGGAGAGCATGAGTTACGGGCTTGAGAAAATGTCCCCGATTGCGGTGCTCCTGGTGGGTACGGGTACGATTGCGGGTGTCATCAAGGCGTCTGCGGTAAAAGACCTGCTGATTAGCCTGATTGCAGGATGGGACGGCGGTGCGGCACTGATTGCGCCTGCTTCGTCGATCCTGATGAGTGCGGCTTCGGCCAGCACGACTGCCGGTGCCACGATTGCCTCTGCTTCGTTCGCGCAGACTGTTCTCGCTGCCGGGGTCAATGCTGTCTGGGCAGCGGCCATGACCAATGCGGGCGCCACCGTCCTGGACCACCTTCCGCACGGCTCGTTCTTCCACGCCACAGGCGGTTCCATCGGAATGGAGCTCAAGGAAAGGCTCCGGCTGATTCCTTACGAGTCACTTATCGGACTTGTCCTGGTGAGCATGACGACCGTCATGATGCTGATAATGGTTTAGCAAAGTGCTGGAATGATTATGAAAAGAATTTGTCATATGTTGCTCGCTGCCGCATTGTTGGCAGCGGGCTGCACAAAAGAAGATAACGGAGGCCCGATAGACGAGCTGGTAATCGGTATAAGCAGTTCCGAAAGCAAGGTTACCCTCGGAAGCGAAAACACAGGACAGTTCAGTCTCCTGTGGTCCGAAGGTGACGAAGTCGCTGTAACAGGCGATGCAGGCCAATCCGTTTTCCGTCTGAAGTCCGGTGCCGGCTCGACAAGAGGAACATTTGAATACAAAAGCGGCGCACGCGGCCACAATGTAATCAAAGATGTCATCTTCCCAGCCACTAATGCCGGAAACGTTCCTGCCATACAGAATTACACGGCAGGGACTTTCGACCCGTCTGCCATGACTCTCACATATCACAATCCGTCCGGCACCAGAGAGCATTCGGTAATGCTCGAATGCAAGTCGAGCGTTCTGTGTTTCCAGATGAAAGGCATCGACAAGCTGAGCAGCATAGCAGTCTCTTTCAAGAATGGCAAGACCTACACCCTCAAGACGCTGAATGCGCCGGTCCTCGACAAATCCAAGGCCGCGCCATTCTACATTGTCGTTCCTTCGCAAAAGTCTGACCGAGTGGATGTTACATTCACATCAGCGTCAGGGTCAATGAACAGAAGCCTCCTGTCCAAGGAATTCATGTCTGGACATGTCCACCGCTTCGCCCAGCTCGAATTCAAGGCTGACAAGAAGTACAGGATCATGTCCTACAATATCGGCCAATGCTCTCAAGGCGGGAATTCAAGCACCAAGTTGATCGCCAATGTCACCAGGGAACTCAAGGCAGATGTCGCGGTAATGAATGAGGTCAGAAGCATACCCAATGACGCGAACTCCATCGCCAAGGACTTAGGTTGGAAAAAGTATTATGAAAGCGCAAGGCTCGGTATGGGCAACATGATTACCTATAACCCGAAGACTCTGAAGCTTATAGGCAGTCCGACCTCCCTCAAACTGAATAAACTGGAATCTTCAACTGTCAAATATAATGAGGACAGAGTATGCCTGTTCATGGAATTTGAGGACTTTATCCTATTAGGCTCCCACCTTCAGAAAGACGCCTTCACGGTTCACGCCAAGAAGATTACCGACAAGGTCAAGGCCGAGTACGCGAAGAAAGGCAAACCGGTGATTTTCTGCGGGGACATGAACACCAGACCATACGCAGTAGAGTTGAAGGACTTCACATCCGAATGGCGAGTGCTGTCCAGAACGGACCAGTCCACATTCTACAATCCGGACCAGCCGGACAACCTGATCTGCATCGACTACATCTTCCTCTGGAAAGGCGGACCTGATGTATGGGTAACAGAAGCAAAGGTATGCAATCAGGTGTCATGCTGCACCATCACTGATGCCTCAGACCACTTCCCTATCTACGTAGATGTCACCGTAGGCAACAGCAGCCTCCCGCTTTTAGAGGAAAAGGTGTCGCTCGGCACGTATAATGTTGTAGCAGAGAACTATCAGTGATAAACATTTGGCCATCTTCGGTCGAAAGCTTCAGCATTGAGCCGTCCACGCTTTATGTCTTATGCTGCGTAGATAATTATGTTGTGTAGCAACATGAAATAGTTGAAAATCA
>OGOZ01000104.1_pt1 | contig 56029 bp, 55 predicted proteins | sample 1552801 | NCBI WGS metagenome assembly OGOZ01 (sample SAMEA2580196, study PRJEB22360) | human gut metagenome | biome: human gut; feature: human-associated habitat; material: faeces | place: Denmark | collected 2008/2010 | reverse complement strand
TATTGGATGAATTGTTTAAGAGATTTTGTATAGGGAAATAGAAAATCCTCTAGGTGTCCTAGAGGATCTTTCTTTTTGGAAAATAAAAGGAAGGATTTCTCCCTTCCATACTTTAACGCCCTACTCTTGTGGCGGTAGGAGCCGTACTGATAAGGTATTTCTACCTTCGAATAAATTATATAACGTTATGAATTTTTGTCAATAAATCAACTGTTTTTCAAAAGTATTTATTATGGGGATGCTGATTTCCAAAGAATCTAGTATTTGCAATTTAGAAATATGCAACAAATTAAATTTTGAAATCAACTTGCATATTAAAATACTAGATGCTATAATTTGATTGCAAATTGGAATGCAATTAACATCAAAGCGAAAAGGTAAGGAATGGGACTCCTTACCTTTTCTAGTTATTTAGAGTGTACTTATCACTAGGCTGGTTATCGTTTAAATCTTTTGTCCAACCATTTGCATATGTAATAAACTAAAACACCTGCCACGACAGATACTACTAAATTGGAAAGCAACTAACATCACCTCCTTTCAAGGGAGGACGATAACAAAGTAATTATATCAAATATTGTCATTAATAAATATGAAATGAAAAGCTAAATTTAAAATACCTTTTATAGTGTGAGAAAGAGGATTTACATGCTAATTTAAATAAAAAGAAAGGAGATAGCTTTCGCTATCTCCTAGGTCCATCTACTATTGATATGGTTCCCTTTGATGTTATCTTAATGCTGTACCGAAATGTAATGCTATATAAGCCAATTCATCTTCATTAAATGATTTATGATAATGTTCCTTTACAACATCATTTAAAATCATTGCACATTTATATTCTGTTTCATTTTCAGTTTTAATCTTGCCAGCTAATACATTATCATGGAGCTGTTCATCATTCTTTAAACGCTGAATTGCAGGATAGAAATGCATTGATAATCCCTGATAGAAATCATCATTCTTCTTTAGATTTAATCCTAAACGGTTATTGATTTCCTGTACGGCTTCTAAAGTAATGCTTTCAGTTTCCTGATCAATAATATCGCATTCACTAAAGAAGTCTAAATCTAATAATGTCATGTTTGATAAATACATCGCACAATAACAAATATCGTCTTCAGAAATTTTTACATCATATTTCTTAGATAAATCATAGACGATTAACTGTGAAATCTGATAAGTGTTGGCTTGTTTTAATTGTTCAATCTGAGATGAACTCATTTCGATATAAGATCCAGATAATTCTCTTGTAATTGATAAAGCAAGATGAATAGATAAGTTGTCTATTACTGTATCTGAGATATCCATGTTTGCTTCAGTCACATACTTCTTGATTGTCGCAAAGATTTCTGCTTTGCGTAATTTAAATTTTTCTTCTAATTCCATGACCATTTTTTTCACTACCTCTTTGTGCCCTTATCATATAGGAAAGAAAGCGGTTTGTCTATCTTTATTTTTAGATTTGTACACCAAAAGAGGTTAATTTTCGCGAATTTATGAATCCGTTTACATGTTTTGTACAAAAAGTTGTATTTCTTGTAAAACTATTTTCTCATGGTGAGATAAATAGTATCATATTCGCATTGTGTACCAAGTCTAAATGGGAAACCCCATGAACCATATCCAGCAGATACAAGAAGATAATGGTTCTTATAATGGGATAAACCATATGAATTCTGATAGTAATAATGAAGAATAATATTACCTGGGAAAATCTGTCCATTATGTGTATGACCAGATAATTGAAGATCAGTGAAATATGTATGTTGATCAAATCTTTCAGGATTATGGTCTAGTGTAATAGTAGGTAAAGAAGTATTCATACCTTTAATGACTTGATTGATATCATAGTGATCTCGAGATGTCTTATCTGTAAAGCCAACAATATTAAAAGAATTGTCTACAGTTTCATAGGTGTTCTTTAGAAAGTGTATGTTGTATTTTTCAAAGACAGTAAAGTTTGTATGTTTACCATAATATTCATGATTACCAGATATCCAGTATGTTCCATAAGTACTCTTCATATTTTTGAATTCTTGTAAAGAACGATTCATTAATGCATCTGGTGTATTTTCATCAAATACATCTCCTGCAAAACATACAAGATCATAATGTTTATCATTCACTGTTTTTACAAGTTTTCTTACCTGTCTCATATAAGTACCAGAACTCAAATGTAGATCACTGACTAAACAGATCTTTAACTTAGATACTGAAGATGTCTTAGGAACAGTGACATGATAGACCACTTCTTTCTTATTATAGTGAGAATAGAAACCAGAGATTGTAAGAGTAATCGCAATCATAGTCGCTACGATATTCCCAAAACGATATGGTCTTCGTTTCACAAATTTAAAGGAGAAGCGATACAGATATACGCATATAAAAAGAATATAAATATACATAGTGAGAAATTGACACACTAGTATGAACATGGTAAAGATATGATTATATGGTTTAAAGTTAAATTTAAGTAATATACCGATTGTAGAAAGAATAGCCATGACAACCACAAATGTTTTAAAAATCAGGTGTTCATGTTTTAATAGCCATATAAAATACAATGCTGGTATAAGAATGAATATGATATATAATGCGATGTTTAGGATTTTAACCATTTTGATAACCCTCCTATATATATTGTATATCTTTTTTAGAGGAATAGTTATGAATAATTACCCTTTCGCTTTTGATGAAATATTTGATATAGATTTGACAGGTAAGTTTGTGGTCACTGGTTTATTTACTTCTATGAGAAGAAGTGATGTAGTTCACTATATTTATAGTCATGGAGGTACTGTATTAAGTGCCCCTACACGTGCTACTGATTATTTAATTGTCGGTGGAGAAAAAAGTAAAACATGGAAGTATGGTCAGTATGGTACTAAGATTAGAAAAGGTTTAGACTTAAGAGAGAAGGATGAAAAGATTTTGATTATCTCAGAAGAAGACTTCATGAGATGCATAGGAGGATAAGACAATGTCTATTGATGTATGTATTAAACAGAAGGGGTTATTTAAAAAGACTATTCCATTAGATGTCATAGTCGGTGATGAATTGGCTTTTGGAATCAATGATGGTATGAGAATGGTGGGTGATGATCAGGAAGGTAATATGATCTTCTATAATCCAAATTCTATTGGAAGAGGTTTTCATATTTCATGGGATGAAGATGAAAAGAATGAATTAAACCTACGTTTACTCAATCCTACTACTACAGATGAAATGCGTTCTTTCTTTAACTGTCTAAGAAGAATTACTAGTTACTGGAAATGCAGTGTTACTATTGATGGTATAGAAGAAGATATAGATGAGTACTTATCACAGGAAGATGATCTTCTTGCTTTCAATCATCGCGTTATTAAAGAAGTATCAGAAAAGATTGCGAATGGTGAAACAGATTCTCTTACTTTAATGAGTACGATGTGGCCATTAGTGATTGGTAAGGATGAAGCAGAACAGTTTATTCTTAATCCACATCTATTCTCTTCATGGATGCATGAACTTCAAAGTCATGACTATTATTATGCAAAACCACAATTCTTTAAGACAGATCAGGGTATTAAAGGCATCTATGCATTAACTGAAGACTGCCCTACTTTACTCCCTAATAAACCATGGGTACCTATAGGGTATCAGAATCCTGAAACAGGTGAGAAGCTAGAATGTGATTATTATGAAATAGCTCTTTATTCTACAACAGAAGAAAGATCATTGGGTACGATTCCTTTTGAACGTATATTTACACTAGGTCCAGATTACATCAACTATTACGATGGTAACACTGTACTTATAAATAATCTTCCATTGGAAGTAATGAAAAGACTGTGATTAAAACACAGTCTGGATTAGAAACATGTAAGTCATTGTACCTAGAAGAATAGAAAGTAACGTACTATGTTTCCATTTGTGGATACATACTACTACTATAAGTGCTATGAGCTCTGGAATACCATAAGGGGCTTTTAGAACTGATACACTCTTTAAACAATACACCACTAACATTGGTATGATTGCATAAGGTAGTACTTTACCTAAATAGAGAATACTATCCGGTGTATGTTTACTAAACACAATAAATGGAAGAGCGCGGATAAGAAGTGTGACTATTGCGGCAGTAAGAATAATAAGTATGGCATGCATTAGAAATCACTCCTTTCTAAGCTCTTTTTTTCTATGAATAATGCGATTGTAATAAGAATCATAGAAGGAATCAGGAACTGATTAGGTCCAAAGAGTAATAAACAGAATATCGAAATAATAAATCCAGTTATGGCTGGAAGATGTTGTTTTGATTTCTCTAGTTGTTCTACTAGGATGATGACAAATAATGCAGTCATCGCAAAATCTATGCCTGTTGTATCAAAAGGAATAATATTCCCTAGTACTGAACCTATAATACTCCCTGCTATCCAGGATAACTGATTGACAAGAGAAACGATAAAGAAATAGTCTTTACGATTAATATCATCAGGAAGATCAGGAGAGCAGATTAAGGAATAGGTTTCATCTGTTAATGAGAAGATTAAATAAGGTTTTCTCCACCCTGCTTCACTATATTCTTTTAACATTGTAATACCATAAAAGAGATGTCTGATATTGACCATAAGAGTCATAATAGCAGTTGTAATGATAGAAGCACCTGTTGATAGTAGATTAATTGTCACAAACTGCATAGAACCAGCATATATACCTGTACTCATTAAAACAGCCAATCCACAACCATAACCTTTATCTTGAAGTAATAAGCCAAAACCAATACTTAGTACAATGTAACCAGTCATAACAGGGAGTGCAGATTTTATTGAATAAATAATCGTTTTCTTATTCATGTATTACCTACCTCCTTAGTTGGTTTATATTATAATAACTATATATCATTCTTGATGTCAATGATATAATAGTAACAGGAGGTGCTCTTATGAAATTAAACACAGTACATCATATTGCGATCATTACAAAAGATTATGATCAAACAATTGACTTTTATGTCAATAAATTAGGCTTTAAGATTATTAGAGAAAATAAGAGAGAGGATAAACAGGATATCAAGTTAGATCTTCAACTTGGAGATATGGAGTTAGAAATATTTATTAAACCAGATGCCCCACTACATCCTTTCCCTGAAACTGCAGGACTCAGACATCTGGCTTTTAAGGTAGAAGATGTAGAAGAAACAGTCAAAGAATTAAATGCGTTAGGTATTGAAACAGAACCAATCCGTTTTGACACATTTACAGGCAAGAAAATGACATTTTTTAAAGATCCTGATTACTTGCCTTTAGAAATCCATGAATAAGAGAGAAGAATTATTACAAGATTACATTCGTTTATCAAGAATCTCATTTCATAATAATGTAGCCTTTGCACATACGAAGTATCAGGTGAACTGGAAGAAAACAGCACTGACTATGTGGTTAGGCCATATAGTCAGCAAGAAAACAGAATTCTATGTATTAAGCTTTGAACGTGAGGGAATTACCTTTATGCAATATGATAATCTGAAGTTTCTAGATGGTGTTTACTTCTTTGATTATCGTTTTGTGACAGATTTTAAAGTGAAAAAGAAAGGGGCTGAATCAGAGATGCGCTTCATGTATCAAGGACAGGAAGTTGTATTAATGCTTCAGCGATATGCGGTAGATAGTCCCTGGATCAAAGAATATATGCACTATTTAGAAGAAAATCACTTTTTTTATGATTGATAATATGTTATTATGTTGACAAATAGAGGTGCATGCGTTAAGAATTCGTTATTAATGGATACAGCCAGATAATGAAGGGGGAGCAAATGCCGAAGAGACAGGGAACTGTATATGAACTGTTATCTGGGGGATAAGAGAAGATCTTATTCACTGTCACAAAATATTTGTGGTGCGCTATTGAATATAATGAAGACTAATTATATTGCAATGGCCCCATTGCAATATTTTTTTATAAAAAAATGGAGATGATGAAGATGAACAGTGTGATTACAAGATTAGAGATTGAAGAAGACATTATTCAAGTGAAGTTAATGAATGTTGAAAAGAATCCTCTCTTTGTGGCTGATGTGTTTGAAACAATTAGTCGTGAAGGTGTGAACATCGATATGATCTCATCAGTCATGCTAGAAGATGAAATGCGTATTGATTTCACATGTGATGCAAAAGCACAGAGTGCTTTAAACAAGGCTATTGAAGAAGTTAAAAAGAATCACCCCCGTATTGGTGTATTTGCATCTAAGAATGTAGGTAAGCTTGTTGTAGAAGGTCATATGGAAAATGAAGTCGGTTTTGCAAGTAAGTTATTCAAAGTTCTAGGTGATAACCAGATCCCATTTGCTCAGGTGACAACAAGTGAAGTATCTATTTCATATGTTATAGAAAAGAAATATTTAAAGAAAGCGTTAGAAAAAATTCAGGAGGAATTAGCATAAAATGGAACCAATTTTTGAAGGTACAGGTGTGGCATTGGTATTACCAATGTTTGAAGATGGAAGTATTGATTACGAAGGTTATAAGAGACAGGTACAGAGAATGATTGATGGTGGTGTAAAAGCATTACTTGTCAACGGAACTACTGGTGAACCTGCAACTATTGATATTGAAGATGAATTTGAACTCACTAAGATTACAGTAGAAATGGCTAAGGGTACAGGTGTAAAGGTTATTGTAGGTGCGGGTTCTAACTATACTGCACAGGCTATTAGAAAGGCTAAGTTCAATGCTGAAGCAGGTGCTGATGCAAACTTAGTTGTAACACCTTACTACAATAAGACTTCTCAGAGAGGTTTAATTGAACATTATAAGGCTGTTGCTGCGGCAAGTGATTTACCACTTATTATGTATAATGTACCAGGTAGAACTGGTATGAAAATCAGTGTAGATACAGTAGTAGAACTTGCAAAGGTTCCTAATATTGTTGCTATGAAAGATGCAACAGATGATATTGCGTATGCAATGGAAGTATTAACACGTACTAAGGATATGGACTTTGATTTATATTCTGGATGTGACGATAATATTCTTCCATTTATCGCAGCAGGAGGTAAAGGTGTTATTTCAGTATTATCTAACCTTTATCCAAGAGAAACAGAAATGTTTGCTCAGGCTGCATTAAAGGGTGATTTAGAACTTGCTAGAAAGATGGCTTATGATTTAAATGATGTTTCTAAATATTTATTCATTGATGTGAACCCAATCATGCCTAAGGCTGCTTTAAAGCATATGGGTGTTATTGAAAGTGATATGCTTCGTCAGCCTCTTATTCCAACTACAGAAGAAAATAAAAAGTTATTATTTGATGCAATGAAAGAATTCGAAAGCAAGGGTTATTAAGATGAAAGTATTAGTATATGGTTATGGTTTAATGGGTAAGAAAGTAGCCCATGCAGTAATGAATGATGCAGATTTAGAATTAGCTGGTGTTGTATCTCCTGTGTTTGATGTACAGCCAGAAGTACCTGCATATAAGTCATTAGATGAAGTACAGGATGATATTGATGCCATTATTGATTTCTCACATCCTGCCAATCTAGATAGTATTCTATCTTATGCATTAAAGAATAAGTGTAAAGTTGTATTCGCTACTACTGGCTTTAGTGCCGAAGACTTAAAGAAGATTGAAGAAGCCTCTCATGAGATTGCCCTCTTCCAGTCTTATAACACTTCTTATGGTGTGGCTATGATGAATAAGATGGTAAGTGAATTTGCGAAAGAATTCTTTGAACATCATTTTGATATTGAAATCATGGAAAAACATCATAATCAGAAAATTGATTCACCATCAGGTACTGCAGTGATGTTATATGATGGTATTAATAATGCTTTAGATGATTCATTAGAACCTACTTATGATCGTCATTCTATTCATCGTAAGAGAGAAAGAAATGAAGTAGGTATTTCATCTATAAGAGGTGGGACAATCTTTGGTGAACATACAGTAATGTTTGCTGGACAGGATGAAATCGTGGAAGTAAAGCATACAGCTCTATCTAAAGAAGTATTTGCGAATGGTGCTGTTGCTGCATTAAAGGCATTAATGAATAAAGACAAAGGTTTATTTGATTTAAAAACATTATATTAAGGGGAATGGTATGGTATTACAGACACAGTTTGCTGATATAAAAGGCAATGATTTATATATAGATGGTATTAAAGCATCTGATCTCGCAAAGCAGTATGGCACACCACTTTATGTTATGAGTGAAGGTCATATTAGACATCAGATGAATGAATTAAAGACAAAGTTCATGGATAAGTATGAAAAGGCACTTCCATTATTTGCTTCTAAGTCTTTTAGCTGTCTTGCAATCTATAAGCTTGCAAATGAATATGGTATTGGAATTGACTGCGTATCTGCAGGAGAAATCAGTATCGCATTACGTGCTGGATTTGATCCAGATAAGATCTACTTCCATGGAAACAATAAGCTTCCTTCAGAAATTGAATATGCATTAAGTCATGATGTGACTCATTTCGTAGTAGATAACTTTTATGAAATTGAAAACTGTGAAAAGATTGCAGGGAAGCTAGGTAAGAAAGTAAAGGCAACTTTAAGAATTGTCCCTGGTATTAAAGCTGGTGGTCATAACTATATTATGACTGGTCATAAGGATACTAAGTTTGGCTTTAGTTCTCATTATGGTATCTATTTAAAAGCTATTCAGAAAATCTTAGAGTCTGATAATATCGAATATGAAGGAATTCATTGTCATATCGGTTCTCAGGTATTTGATTTATTCGCTTATGTGAATGCAATGCTTCAGTTCATGAAGTTCGTAAATGAAATCTATAATACATTTGGTGTTGTAACAAGTAAGATCAATGCCGGTGGTGGTTATGGTATTGCTTATACTAAGCAGGATGAACCACTTGATTTTGAATCTATTACATCAGAAATCATGAAAGTTATTTATAATGAATATGATAGTCATGGATGGGAACGTCCAGCTGTTATGATTGAACCAGGACGTTATGTTGTAGGTAATGCAGGTATTACTCTATATACAGTAGGATGTATTAAAGAAATCCCTGATGTGCGTACTTATGTCTCTATTGATGGTGGTATGTCTGATAATATCCGTACACCTTTATATGATGCGAAATATGATGGTATTGTTGCAAATAAAGCAGGAGAAACAAAGACAAAGACTGTAACAGTTGTAGGTAAGATCTGTGAAAGTGCTGATATGATTACTAAGGATCTACCAGTTACAGCTAATATTATGCCAGGAGATATTTTTGCAGTATTCTCTACAGGTGCATATAACTACTCTATGTCTTCTAATTACAACCAGTTACCTAAACCAGCTGTAGTATTCACTTATGAAGGTGAATCAAGAGTGGTAGTAAGAAGACAGACATTTGATGATTTAGTTTTATTTGATGAAGAATAGTCATGAGGAGATAGCGGATGCTATCCCCTTTTTTTATATATAATCATATAGAAAATAATTACTGAAAGTTTGAAGAAAGTACCATTTTATGGTAAAAAAAGATTGAAGAAAGTCACATTTTTGGTAAATAAAAGATTGAAGAAAGTCATATTTATTAAAAATATAGTGAAATATTCAATGTTTTTTGAAAAGTTCACTTTATTTCTTTTTAGAATTATGAATTTGCCAATGGAGCTTGATATTTAGTTAGTGTATTTTATTCAAAAAAAGTGTATTTAAATCATGTAAAATTGAAATTTTATAGATATTAATGTAAAATTTAATTATAGAAATTACTTCGACAGCAAATATAATCAGAAAAGAAATTACCTATAAATAAATATAATAATGAGTTTAAATAATGGAGTAGTGCAAACGGTTTTGAATTACAAGAATGGTGTTAAAAAGTAAAATTCGAACATAACCTTATATTGAGACTAAATATGAATAGGAGGAAACAAAATGATAATCAATAGATGTCCTTATTGTTCGGGTAAGTTAATTCATGGTTATATGAAAACAAGGGGTGAGGCTCTTACATGGTCACCAAATCCTGACAAACTACCATTTATGACGAATAAATGGCATATTGGGGAGGATGATATCAAGTTAGGAGATTTTAGCTACTACAAAGGTGACAAAATTGATGCATACAAATGTAATACATGCAATATTATTATCATAAATGCAAATAAAGATTTATAAAACAGGAGAAAGTATATATGAAAACTAAAACGAAGAATCTAATCATTATACTTTTATTGGGATTTTCATTTGTTTTTAATGGATATTTGTTTATTGAAAATAAAAATAAAGCTACAACCATAGTGCAGTTAAATAAAAAAACTAAAGAATTAGAAAAGTATAGTGAATTACTTGAAACTGGAACAGCTACAGAATATGTGGATATTAAAGAAAGCGATGGGCTGATTTCTATGGCTTATCTATATCAAGATAAAGAGTTAATAGAAAGACATGGTATAGGGGTTATTATTGGTAAGCAATACTATAGGATAGGAATAGCCCCTGAAATCGGTACAACATTAAATGAAAATTCAAAAATCATAAAGATCACAGACAATGAAATAGAATTCACATTTAATTTAAATAATGATACAGAAAAAAAGCGTTTAATAGTCCAAACTGAAAATAATGATATTCATTTTAAGTTAGAGGATGTATCATAAATCCTATCTTTTGAATAAAAACGGAAAAGCATAATAGTTGCTACAGTAGTGTTTGAATTATAATTAATTTATTATTCGAAATTAGTGAGGTCTTGCGTTTTATTCGCAAAAAGTGTATTTAAATCCTGTTTTCTTGAATGTAACAAATTAAGTTATATATTGTAGATATACGATATCACATAAGAGAAAGGAGGATAAGAAATGTTGAAGGTAGTAAATAATAGCAGAGCAAAAAAAGTTATGAAGTATTTTACATAGTAGAAAGTTAATCACAAATTATGCATAGAAGGAGTGGATACTTATGAAAAAGAAAGATTTGATTCGTATTGCATGTAAAAATATTTTGTTTGCTATTTGGATTGTGATTATTAATTTAGTAATGAATGAAACAATGACAGTATGTATAGTTGAGACAGTATTAGTAGTAGGCATTTCGCTTATATTTGACATAAAGCAGTTAAGAAATATAACACAATGATACTTTGGAAACCTGCTTCTTTGGAACCTTTAATTTTTAAAGGGAGGTCAATAGAAAACTCGCTTTAAATATTTGGGGGTTTCCACTTGTAAAGGGCAGTCAGAAATGACTGCCCTTTAGCGAGTTCTTTTTTATTGATTATCTGAGTATAATTTGATCATGCCTTCTTGGTTCTTCCATCAATGATATCTACAATTTCCATGGTCTTAAAATCAAGAATAACACACATGTATCTGTTTTGTCCCTTATGTCTCCAGTGCTTCTCATCAATGCATATAATCTCAGGCAAGGGCTGTCTACGCATCTGACCATACTTATCGAATATTTCAACGACTTTAGTAGGACTTGTGTTAAAGAATCTAGCAACCAGTGAAAAAGTAGTTGTAGGTTCTTTAAGTTTATTCATGATTTCCAGTTCTGAGGTTTGAGATAATCTACTGTGACTTTTCTCTGTAAATGGGTTTTCCTCTGTCATTACCTTATTACATTGAGGACATACTAATCTTCTCTTTTTAAGTATTAGAGAAGTGTTCTTGCCTCTTATCATGTTATGTATGACTTTACATTTTCTATAGTCCTTAATGTTCATTCTACTGCCGCATTCTGGACAGGAGATAATGGTTCTCTTAAGCGTGATACAATAAATCACTTCTTTTTCATTGATTTCAGTCGTATGAGACTGTACAAAGGATTCATAATCCCCTAAAATAATTCTTAGATCATTATCCAATTTGTGATCTCCTTTCGCTTTGATTTAATATGAGCAAATTAATGATACAGCGAAAGGTTTTTAATTACACAAAAATACCTAAAAAAGTGGGAGCCACAGTGTGACCCCCACAGATTTAAAGGTGCTGTTTCCAAGACCCCCAAATATTTAGAGCGAAGGTCTGACCCCTACAAAAATTAAAGACCCTTTTATAATCGCTCGGTCTATTTAGTCTACATATTTCTCTAAGAAATGAGCAATATTGCTTTGAACAAGTTTCTTCTCTTTATGATAAGATTCACCATGTGCGGCATCATTCACAATAAGTAATTTCTTTTCTGCCTGACAGGCATTATAGAGTTCTAATGCCATGTAAGTAGGCACAAAGTGATCCTGGTTACCATGTATAAATAATGTAGGTGTTTTAGACTTCTTGACTTGATTGACTGCACTGGCCTGTTTGAAGTTATACCCTACTGTCTTTTTAGATAATAATGTAGCACTAGGAAGTAATAAGAATGGTGGACATCCTTTATTCTTTAAGTAGTATTTGAATTCATCATAAGCACTTGTATAGCTGCAATCAGCGACAATAGCTTTCACATTATCAGATAATTCTTCACCACTTACCATGAGGACTGTTGCTCCACCCATGGATATACCATGCAAGACAATGCTCATAGGTTCATTATGGAAGTACTCTTCCATTTTTTTAATCCATTCTAATATATCTAAACGGTCAAGCCATCCAAAACCAATATAATGTCCTTCTGATTGTCCATGCGCTCTATTATCTGGAAGAAGGATATTATAACCAAGTTCATGATAGAAACGAATATAATATGCAAACTCACGATAATGGTAAGAATGGAATCCATGAACACAGATTACTAATTTATTAGAATCAGGATAAGGAAGGAACTGCCCTTCTAGCTTTAATCCATCATAAGAAGTGATTTCCATATCAATAAATGTCTGATGATCTAGCCATTGTTTATCATCTTCACTCATTGGATGTTTTAATCCTACTTTTTCTTTTTTGCATCTTGTACATACTTTTTCTATCGCAATGCGCCCTGCTGCAAGATAAGTGGCAGATGCCGCAGCTGCTGCGCCTATTGTACCAATAACTACATTCTTCTTTTTCACGAAAAAAATGCCTCCTTTTATTTATTATATAAGATATTCTGTGAAGAATTCATATACAAACAATCAAGTTTGAATAAATAATTGACAGATATATGAATTTGTAAGTAGAAAAGGGTATGTTGGAAAGCGATAAATATATGTTTTTAAGAAAGTTTTTGTGTTAGAATAATACCGATATGAGGTGATTTTAATGACACAGGTTATAGGACCAGAACAGATGGATTTATTAGTAAGTGCAGTAAGAGATGGGAAGATTGTTGCATTTCCTACGGAAACTGTTTATGGCGTTGCCTGCTTATTCGATGATTTGAAGGGGCTTGATAGAATTATGGAAATCAAGAAACGTAACCCGAATAAAGCAGTGACTCTTATGTTGTCAAAAAAAGATGATGTAAAGAAGTATGGCTTAGTAGACGAGGGTACCCAGAGAGTGATTGATAAGTTTATGCCAGGTAGAATGACAATCGTATTAAAAAGACTGGATAGTGTGGATTCGAGACATGTTAGTGGAAAAGATACGATAGGTATTAGAATCCCAGACAGTTCTTTCGTTTTGTCACTCATTGATCAGACAGGGCCTTTATCAGTAACAAGTGCTAATTTATCTGGTCAAGGGAATACGACAAACGAAAAAGAAGTACTTGCACAGCTTGATGGACAGATTGATATGGTTGTCAGAGGACAGACTGCTTCGGCAACTGCATCTACAGTCGTGGATTTAAGTCAAGGTGATGTGAGAATACTAAGAGAAGGTTTAATTACCAAAGAAGAAATCGAGGAGGTTTATTATGAAAATTGCAGTCGCTTGTGATCATGGTGGATTACGTTTAAAGAATGTTCTTATTGATGAAATGAAGAAACAGGGTTATGAAGTTGTAGACTATGGTACTTATACTGAAGACTCTTGTGATTATCCTGATTATGCATCTAAGGCAGCTAAAGCTGTTGCATCAGGAGAATGTGAGAAAGGTGTCGTTGTTTGTGGAACAGGCATTGGTGTATCAATTACATGTAATAAGGTAGATGGTATCCGCTGCGCATTATGTCATGATGTATTTAGTGCAAAAGCGACAAGAGCTCATAATGATACTAACATGATTGCAATGGGACAGAGAGTTATTGGAGAAGGACTCGCTGTTGAAATTCTTAATGCATGGCTACATACTGATTTTGAAGGTGGAAGACATGTTAAGAGAATTGAAAAAATGATGGCTTTAGAAAAGGAGTAAGTATTATGAGAGATACAGAAGTATTTTCGAGCGTTGAGCGAGAATTGAATAGACAAAGAAACAATATTGAATTAATTGCTTCCGAAAACTTTGTATCTAAAGAAATCATGGAGCTTGCGGGCTCAGTTCTAACAAATAAATATGCTGAAGGATATCCAGGTAAGAGATATTATGGTGGATGTCAGTTTGTGGATGAAGTAGAAACATTGGCACAGGAAAGACTTAAGAAGTTATTTGGCTGTGAGTATGCAAATGTTCAGCCTCATTCTGGTGCACAAGCGAATACAGCTGTTTATTTTGCTTTATTACAGCCAGGTGATAAAGTACTAGGTATGTCTTTAAATGATGGTGGGCATTTAACTCATGGACATCCATTAAACTACTCTGGTAAGACTTATGAATTCCATGCTTATGGTGTTGATAAGGAAACAGAAAGAATTGATTATGATGAATATAAGAGATTATGTGAAGAAATCAAACCTAAGTTAGTTGTTGCAGGGGCAAGTGCTTATGCAAGAACTATTGATTTCAAATTCATGGCTGAAGTAGCACATAGTGTTGGTGCTATCTTTATGGTAGATATGGCACATATCGCTGGTTTAGTTGCTACAGGAGATCATCCATCTCCATTCCCTTATGCAGATATCGTGACTACTACAACTCATAAGACTTTAAGAGGTCCTAGAGGTGGTGTCATCCTGTGTAAGGAAAAGTATGCAAAAGATATTGATAGAGCTGTTTTCCCTGGTATGCAGGGTGGACCTCTTATGCATATTATTGCGGCTAAAGCAGCTTGCTTCTATGAAGCATTACAGCCTGAATTCAAGGAATATAGTCATCAAATCATTAAGAATGCAAAAGCTTTAGAAGAATCTTTAAAGGAAGAAGGATTCCGTCTTGTAACTGGTGGTACTGATAATCACCTATTACTTATTGATGTAAAGAGCAGCTGTGGTATTACAGGTAAGAAGGCTCAGAGATTACTTGATGAAATCAATATTACAGCTAATAAGAATGCGATTCCTTTCGATACAGAAAAACCTTTCAAGGCTTCTGGAATCCGTGTTGGTACACCAGCAATGACCACAAAAGGATTCAAGGAAGATGACTTCAGAGAAGTTGGAAAGATTATTGCTTATCGTTTAAAGAATGAAGAAACTGATGAAGTAAAGAATGAATGTCTTGCGAGAGTAAAGAAGTTAACTGATAAAGTGACTATGTATGACGATATTAAATACTAGGAGGTCATAAGATGGTTAAAGTACTCAATCATGCATTAATTAAACACAAACTCTCAATTATGAGAGAAGAAAAGACATCAAACTATATTTTTAAGCAGAACCTTGATGAAATCGCAATGTTGATGGCTTATGAAGTCACAAAAGATTATCCTTTAAAAGAAAAGGAAATTGAAACACCTATTTGTAAGACAACTGGTTATGAACTAGATAGAGATATTATTCTTGTACCTATCTTACGTGCTGGTGTGGGTCTTGTGGATGGCTTCAGAAGAATCATGCCAACTGCGAAAGTAGGTCATATTGGTATGTATAGAGATGAAAAGACATTGATTCCTCATGAATATTATGCTAAATTTCCTAAGGGATTAGAGAGCGCAAAGGTTATTGTTCTTGATCCTATGCTTGCTACTGGTGGTTCAGCTGATATGGCTATCCAGAATATTAAAGATCGTGGTGCGAAGGATATTGAACTTGTCTGCCTTGTAGGTGCACCTGAAGGTGTGAAATACATTGAAGAACATCATCCAGATGTAAAGCTTACTTTAGCTGCATTAGATGAAAAACTAAATGACAAGGGATATATTGTACCAGGTTTAGGAGATGCGGGAGACCGCTTGTTTGGTACTAATTAATGGGATTTGATGAATATGAAGTAAGAAGAACTTCTGTTAAAGTATTTCTTGCAGGATTGATTCTTGCGGTTATACTTTCCATCATTCTTCATTCAATCAGCTACTGCGTAGGATTTGTATTAGGTTATCTTATTGATTTATTAATTCTACAGATCAATATGAAGATGACTGATACAATACTTTCTATCCAGACTGCAGGTAAGACAATTGCGGTTATATTATTTATGGCTAAATTGTTTATTTTTGCAGTAGGTTTTGCGATAGCTGGATTTTTTCCAGAAATAGTAAATATGTATACTGTATTTCTGGGCTATCTAGTAGTAAAGATTTCTATTTATATACATGCATATGGAGAAAGGAGGCGTATGAGATAATGAAAATCACTATTCAGCCAGAACTGATATCATCATTGATTGTGACTGTGATACTTTCTATTTTCTTTGTTTATGCAGGTAAAAAAATAAGAGAAGCAGATCCAACTAAGAGACCAAAAGGTGTGGTTCTTCTTGTTGAAACCGCCATTAAGATGGTTTACGATTATATGGGCACAATCATGCCTAAGAAATATGCGAAGAACTACTATCCTTATTTCTCTATGTTATTTGCATGGCTGTTGGTTTCTAACTTATTTGGATTAACAGGTTTTGATGCGCCAACTACTAACTACTCAATCACGTTATCCTTAACATTAATTACATGGGTATTAATTCAGATTAATGCGATTAAGTATCAGGGTGTTGGCAGTTATATTAAGGGAACTTTGATTCCCCCAACAAACCTATTTGGTTTAGTTTCACCATTGATTTCTATATCAATGCGTATTTTCTGTAACTTATTGAGTGGTACATTTATTATGGCCTTAGTATATCAGGCAACATCATTCTTAAGTTACAAGTTGATTCCATTCAACTTTTTAGGACCAGTGGTAGCACCACTATTACATTGTTATTTCGATGTATTCTCTGGATGTGTACAAGCACTGGTATTCGTTACACTATCTTCAATTCTGATTTCTAATGAAAATCCAGATGAAGAATAAATGAAAAAAATGTCAATAGGAGGAAATTGATTATGACAAGAGGTTTAATTGCAATCGCTGCTGGTATTGCAGTACTTGCAGGTTTAGGTACAGGTATTGGTGAAGGTTTAGTTGCCGCTCATGCAGTATCTGCAATTGGAAGAAATCCTGAGGCTGAAAGCAAGATCCGTACTACTATGATCTTAGGTATCGCCTTAACAGAAACAGTAGCCCTCTATGGTTTACTTATTTCTTTCATCTTATTATTCGTATTCAAATAAAAAATAGTTTAAGGAGGAAAAAACTATGCCAGATATAGCCGCAAAGTTATTTCCAAACCCTACCACTATGATTGTTCAGTTATGTTCCACTGCAATCATGCTTCTTCTGTTCAAGAAATATTTATGGAATTATGTATTAGAATTCTTCCAGAAGAGAGCTGATTTTATAGAAGGTAATATCAATGATGCGAAGGCTAAGAATGAAAAAGCATCTGAATATCTTCTAGAAAGTGAAAAGCAGGCTAAAGAAGCTGCAAAACAGTATAAAGAAATCATAGATCAGGCTAAGGAAGATGCCGTAAAGGCTAAGAGTAAAATCATGGATGAAGCTAACAAGCAGGCTCAAGAAAAGATTGAACAGGCTCGCCATGAAATTGAATCTGAAAAGCTTGCAGCACAGGATGAAATGAAGAAAGAAATTGTGGATGTTGCTGTTGAAGTGGCTACTAAAGTCATGGATCAGAATATGAATACTGAAGCCAATAAAGCTTTAGTAGATGATTTCGTAAAACAGGTTGTTAACTAATGGATGCAAATGTTGCAGAACGTTATGCTGAAAGCTTATATCAGTTAGCGTTAGAAGATCATGCGCTAGAAGGTTATCTAGCAGACATGAAACTAGTTGATACAGTTTTAGAAAGTAATCCAGAATTTGAAACATTCTTCTCTCATGTGCTTGTGGATGATGAAGCAAAGTGTGCATTACTAGATAAAGGTTTTGGCACTTCAGTAAATCATTATGTATTGAATTTTCTTAAACTGCTTGTAAAGAAAAGAAGAACAAGATATATTGCGCCTATTACAAAAAGCTTTATTAAGATGAGTAATAAGCATCTTGGTATCGAGGAAGGCGTTATCTTCACACCTTTCGCATTAAGCGATGAACAGGTTAAGACAATTGAAGAAGCGATTTCTCAGAAAGAAAACAAAACAATTACTTTAAGAACTGTTGAAGATAAGACACTTATTGGTGGTGTTAAGGTTCAGATTGAGAACCGTGTCTATGATGGCTCATTAAAGAACAAAGTCAGCAAGCTCAAGACTGAGCTGTTGAGAAAGTAGGTGACGCAAGTGGCATTAAGACCCGATGAAATCAGTGCTTTAATCAAAGAGCAGATTAAGCATTATGATGATGTCATGGAACAGAAAGACGTCGGAACAGTTATGACTGTTGGTGACGGTGTCAGTGTTGTTCATGGTTTAGACAATGCAATGCTAGGTGAATTGATCCTTTTCCCAGGTGATGTTTATGGTATGGTCATGAACCTAGATGAAGATAGTGTTGGTGTTACTTTATTAGGTAATGCGGACGAAATTAAAGAAGGCGACGAAGTAAGACGTACAGGTAAGATCATCGAAGTACCTGTAGGTGATGCAATGCTTGGTCGTGTCGTTAACCCTTTAGGACAGCCTATTGATGGTCAGGGTGAAATTATCACTACAAAGACTAGACCAATCGAAAGAGTGGCTCCTGGTGTTATGACAAGAAAATCAGTAGATCAGCCAGTACAGACTGGTATCACTACTATTGATGCAATTATTCCAGTTGGTAGAGGTCAGCGTGAGTTAATCATCGGTGACAGACAGACTGGTAAAACAGCGATCGCTGTTGATACAATCATCAACCAGAAAGGTCAGGATATGTACTGTATCTATGTTGCAATTGGTCAGAAGAACTCTACAGTTGCACAGGTTGTTGAAAAATTAAAGAAGGCAGGCGCAATGGATTATACTGTTGTTGTTTCTGCATCAGCTTCTGAACTTGCTCCAGTTCAGTATATTGCTCCTTATGCAGGTTGTGCTATTGCTGAAGAATGGCTTGACCAGGGTAAGGATGTATTAATCGTTTATGATGATTTAAGTAAGCATGCCGTAGCTTATCGTACAGTGTCTCTATTATTAAAGAGACCACCAGGACGTGAAGCTTATCCAGGTGATGTATTCTACTTACATTCAAGACTATTAGAAAGATCTTGTCGTTTAAATGAAGAAAATGGCGGAGGTTCTATCACTGCCCTTCCAATCATTGAAACACAGGCAGGTGATATCTCAGCATACATCCCTACTAACGTTATTTCTATTACTGATGGTCAGATCTTCTTACAGCAGGAATTATTCAATGCTGGTTTCAGACCTGCCATTGATACAGGTTTATCTGTATCACGTGTAGGTTCTACAGCACAGATCAAAGCTATGAAGCAGGTTTCTAGAAACTTAAAGTATGAATTAGCACAGTATGAAGAAATGCAGTCATTCGCACAGTTTGGTTCTGACTTAGATGCAGCAACTAAGAATGCGATTGAACATGGTGAACGTGTACGTGAAGTATTAAAACAGGCACAGTATGCACCAAGAGATGTTATTGATCAGATTATTACTCTATTTGCACTTGAAAATGGATTCGTTAAGAATGTTAAAGTGGAAAAGGTACAGGAATACATGGATGGTTTAGTAGAGAAGTTTGCTGTTGCACATAGTGATCTTCTTGATGAAATCAGAGAAAAGAAAGTATTATCTGATGAATTAACTGCTAAGTTGAAGGAAGCTGTTAAGGCTTATACAACTCAGTTCGAAAACTTACAGAAAGCTGAGTCTTAATTATGGCTGGGCAGATGCAAGCCATCAAGCGTCGTATCAAATCAATTGAATCTACTAAGAAAATCACAAGAGCTATGGAACTTGTTGCTAGCTCTAAGCTTTCTAAGACTAGAAATCAGTTGAATGACATGAAGCCTTATTATACACAGGTAAAGGATACTTGTGCACAGATCTTATCTTCTGCAGGAAATGATATTGATTCTCCTTATTTAGTATTAAATGATAAGGGTAAAGATGTTTATATCGTTATCACTTCTACTTTAGGATTATGTGGTGGATATAACTCAAATATCTTTAAGCAGGTTGAAGCATCAGTCAATGATGCCAAGAAGATAATTGCGATTGGTAATAAAGGCTTAAATCAGTTTAAGAAACATTTTAAAGGTGAAGTAGATGATACTTATGTAGACCTTAATACGACCCTTGATTTTAGAAGTGTAGTGAGATTAGTTGCTTCACTTCTAGGAGGCTATAAGAAAAAAGAAATTAAGTCTATTCATATTGTATATACAGAATATGTGAATGATTTAACTTTCGTACCTAGAGATGTGACTCTTCTTCCGCTTAAGGCTGAAGATCTTGTCTCTGATAAGAAATTCCATAAAGATACATTGTTTGAACCAAGTCCTGAATCAGTACTTGGAAGCTTAATTCCGATGTATTTACAGGCCGTTATCTATGGTTACTTGATTGAATCAGTGACTGCAGAAAATGCGTCTAGAAGAACATCTATGAAGAATGCAACAGACAATGCAAATGAATTAACAGATGAGTTGTTATTAAAATACAACCAGGCACGTCAGAGCGCGATTACGAGTGAAGTAAGTGAAATCGTTGCTGGTGCCAATGCACAATAAGAAGGAGGTGCCATATGTCTTTGAATGTTGGTAAGATTATCAAGGCTCAGGGTCCAGTTGTCGATGTACAGTTCGCTGCGGATAAAGATCTTCCAGATCTAAATACAGCTATCAAAATTGATAACCATGGTGAAGAGTTAACTGTAGAAGTTGCTCAGCATATTGGTGATGATATTGTAAGATGTATCGCAATGGGTCCTACTGATGGTCTAACAAGAGGTATGGATGCTGTGGATACTAATGCACCTATTAGTGTTCCAGTAGGTAATAAAACACTTGGTAGAATGTTCAACGTATTAGGACATTCTATTGATGGTAAAGATGAATTGACTGAAGAAAAACATATGCCAATTCATAGATCAGCACCTACATTTGCTGATCAGAGAACAGAAACTGAAATTCTTGAAACAGGTATTAAAGTCGTTGACTTGATCTGTCCATTCATTAAGGGTGGTAAGATCGGATTGTTCGGTGGTGCTGGTGTAGGTAAGACAGTTCTTATCCAGGAATTCATCAACAACATTGCAACTGAACATAACGGTTTATCAGTATTCGCCGGTGTTGGTGAACGTTCTCGTGAAGGTAATGATTTGTATTATGAAATGAAAGAAAGTGGTGTATTAGATAAGACAACACTTGTGTTTGGTCAGATGAATGAACCACCTGGATCAAGACTTAGAGTTGCATTATCAGCACTTACTATGGCGGAATATTTCCGTGATGAACAGGGACAGGATGTCTTACTATTCATCGATAATATCTTCCGTTTCACTCAGGCTGGTTCAGAAGTATCTGCCCTACTTGGACGTGTTCCATCTCAGGCAGGTTATCAGCCAACTCTTGCAACTGAAATGGGTCAGTTACAGGAACGTATTACTTCAACTAAACAGGGTTCTATTACATCAGTACAGGCTGTATATGTACCTGCCGATGATATGACTGACCCTGCTCCAGCAACTACATTCACACACCTTGATGCAAGAGTTGTACTTGATCGTAGTATTGCAGCATTAGGTATTTACCCTGCAGTAGATCCACTAAACTCTTCTTCTAGAGGTCTTGATCCAAACGTTGTTGGTAAAGAACATTATGAAGTGGCTCATGGAGTAACTCAGATGTTACAGAAATATCAGGAATTACAGGATATCATCGCAATTCTTGGTATGGATGAATTGAGTGAAGAAGATAAACTAATCGTTGCACGTGCAAGAAGAATTAGAAACTTCTTATCACAGCCATTTACTGTTGCAGAACAGTTCACTGGTTTAGATGGTAAGTATGTACATGTAGAAGATACAGTAAAAGGATTTAAAGAAATTCTAGAAGGCAAATATGACGATTTACCAGAGCAGGCTTTCCATAATGTAGGTACTATTGAAGAAGCAGTAAAGAAAGCTGAATCTTTAAGTGAGTAAATTTCATTTACATATCGTCACTCCTAAAGGTACCTACAGGGATGTAGACGTAGATATTCTGAACATTAGAACCACAGATGGTCAGATGGGTATACTTGCTCACCATATGCCATTGGCGAGTGGTGTGGAAATCGCCGAAATGAATTATAGGATTGATAAAGACAGATATGAATTCGCTGTTGGTGGTGGATTTGTTTATGTAGATGGTGATAATACTGTTACACTTATTGTGAATGATATTGAATCACCAGAAGAAATCGACCTACGCAGAGCTGAAGAAGCAAAGGCAAGAGCTGAAGAGAGATTAAGATCAAAGAATCCAGATGTCGATTTACAGCGTGCTGAAGTAGCTTTAAAGAAGGCTATTACACGTATTCAAGTCAAAAACAATTACTAGGATCCAGGGTTATTCCCTGGATTTTCTTTTGGAGAAGTTATGAAGAGAGAATATGTGAGAGTGAAGGATTATATACCTGACATATATGTGGAACTACGTTATGCAACAGAACGTAATTTTACACATACTAAAGTATATGATTTTGATGAAGCGTATTTAAGAAGAGGTACTACACTTAAACTCAAGAAGGTTCAGGAAGAGTTAAAAGAAATAGGTTATAGCTTAAAAATCTGGGATGCCTATAGACCATTCACTGCACAACAATACTTCTGGGAACTGATTCATGATGATGAGTTTGTTGCTGATCCTACAAATGGTCCAAAGACACATAATTTTGGAAATGTTGTAGATGTGACTCTTGTAAAGAGTGATGGAAGTGAAATAGAGATGCCTACAGAGTTTGATGATTTTACGAGTCAAGCAAGTAGAGATTATTCATGGTTATCAGGTGATCCTCTTAAACATGTTCTATTACTAGAAGAAACAATGGAGAAGTATGGCTTTATAGGATATGAGGGTGAATGGTGGCATTATACAGATGAAGATTCTTATGACTATGTAGAATTCAAGCCAAATGAAAGACACAGCTAATAATGACGCTGTGCCTTTTTAATTAGAGTATAAATAATAAGTGTAAGTAATATCCCAATACATGCTCCTGTAGAGTCTATCAGTACATCTCTAAAGCTTGCACTACGTCCTCCTACAAAGAACTGATGAAGTTCATCTGAACATGCATAGAGGAAACTCACTAGTAGTGATATAAAGCATTTAAAGCGTAAGGGATAAGTTTCATAAGTAAACATCAGCAACATTGTAAGAATACTTAAAACGAAATATACAAACATATGTGCACATTTACGAATAATGAATTCTATAAAGCTAAAAGCATCTGTAGATAATGTATTTACTATATTGTGTCCAGTCAATGTCTTAGATATATGTCCTATGAGATAGATCACTGATTGAGAAGAAGAGGAACTTTTAGGACCTGTTTGATTAGAAAAACAGAATATAACCCCCATCCAGATTATGATTAATAGAGTAAGTAGTATACGTAATTTCTTCTTTTTAGTCATAATGTTTCTCCCCTTTCTTGAGTTTATAATATACAACATCTGTAAAGAAAAAACAAATGCTTAATAAAGAGTAGATTTTTTGCTGATTTTATATAGTATATTGATATCGAACTGATATCACGCTATAATATAACGATTTAGCAAAAGTTAAATGGGCGGCATGGGATGAAAAGGAGACTATTATGTATAATTATGTAACAAACAAACAATTAATAAGCGGAATGCGTTCCTGTTGTGGAGACATTATGCAAGATCTATGTCATACCCTGAAGGAAGAATATGATATAGGTGCAACATTTACTCTTGTTGGTAGTGGGGCAAGAAATCTAATACTTCAAAATGCAAATGAACCCATTGACTTAGATTATAATCTTAAAATTATAAGAATTGATGATTATGAAGACTGTCCTTATATCAAGGAATGTGTTAGAAAAGCTTTTAATATTGTTCTTAGAAAGCATGGATGGAGAGATTGTGAAGATTCCAAATCCTCATTGACCACTGAAAAACGTTATTTTCCAAGAATTAGTGATACAGAATTTTCGATGGATGTTTGTATCGTTTGTGAAGATGAAGATGGAAATCTTTATCGTTTAATTCATAAAAAGACTGGCTATACTAATGTTAACAGTATTGCATATGCTGCTAGCATTTATCCTCGTCTTGTTCCTAGAAGGGCTGATAATGAATACTATTGGAATATGGCTCCAAATTCTAGAGATATTAAATTTAAAGTCGATTATATTAAACGTAATGGTAAGTGGGAATTAGTCAGAGAACAATATAAGAGTATCAAGAATAGATACTTAACACAAAACGATCATAACCACCCTTCATTTATTTGTTATATTGAAGCAGTAAATAACGTATATAACTCAATAAAGGGTTGGAAGTAATAAACTGGCAAGAAATTTTTTGGTAAAGTGCTTGAATTCAATTGGGAAATGATATATACAATGCTATTTTATTTTGAAATGGAGGGATTATAAATGGAAAAAATATATAAATAATCTTAACGATTCAAAATACATCGCACTAATCACAGTTCTTGATTATGAAATATTAGTAAGTAAATATCTAAAACAGTTATCATTTGAAGCTTCTCCTAATAAACCTGAACATGTACTTGTGAATCTAGCTTTAAAAACAGGAATAGATAAATATAGATTTGTTGAATTTGATATAAATGAATCTGGGAAAATAGAATTAGATAGTTATAAGTATGTTTCACTTAATGCCTTCTATGAAATTTTAGCAAACAACTATCTAAAAGAGAAAAAGAAATAGTATTAAACTCTATTCTGGCTGATTCACAAATAAATCAGCTATTGAATTTTGCTTAGTTTCATTGATAACTCACCAATCTGTGATATCTTATATATGAAACTAAAGGAACAGTAATGTTCTTGGTGAACAGGCACCGTAAAAAGTCGAATTCAAGAGGTAGAATTCAAAATAACCTCGTCCGAGTATATATCAAATAGATATATGAGCCTGACGACCAGGATAAAACCTGTAATTCTTATACTATGAGCAGGATGAGTTCCTGCTTTTTTAGATAAAACAGATGCAGATTTTAATGGAGAAGTTGAGTAAAATTTGATGAATCATAATACAAATGTTAGAATGGTTAATATGGAGGTTTTTTTATGAACATTGTTTTAATACTTGCTTGTATAGCTGTATTCTATAATATTGATTTACTCGGCTATAATTCAGAGTATCTCTCAGTACAGCAGACAAAAAACTTAAAAGGGATATTTACACTCATAGTATTATTCCATCACCTTGCAATATTTGCATCTGTAGGTGATGTCTATAATATTTTTATTAATTCTGGATACATTGCGGTAGGCGGATTCTTATTCATTTCTGGGTATGGCTTAATGTACAAATATATGCATAAAGGAAGAAATTATGTAAAGTCATTTCCTAAAAGAAGAATACTCACAATACTTATTCCATCTGTTGTAATGGCTATTGCCTATTTTGTATTGAAACAATACAGATATGGTTATACTTTAGGTGCTCTTATCTATGATTTTAAAAGAGGTGCTTCTGTTATTAGTAATGGATGGTATATCAATGCGATTATTTATTTCTATATTGCTTTCTTTATTTCTATGCTTCTTTGTGAACTCATTAAGAAACGTAGAATTATGATCATCTTTACTTTTATTTTTACATACCTCTATATTTTCTTATGTATGAAGTTTAAGTTTGAAGATCATTGGTTTAGTGCAGCCTTTGCTTTCTATTTTGGTATATTATGGGCTATGTTTAAATCTCAAATTGATTCTAATCTCAAGAAATCAATTCCCATTATTATTGGTTGTCTTTTTGTATTCTATTATGTATTGAATGTATTCACTCCATTTAAGTATGGCTGGATGGAATTCAAATGTTTAATGTATCTTGCAATTATCGTGATATTAGGAATGAGAATCAAACTTCAAAGTCCCCTTATGGAATGGGTAGGAGATCATTCTTTAGAAATCTATTTAGTACATGGACTATTTTTTGAAATATTAAGAAATAACCATATTAATATAGTAGATAACTTTGAATTCATGGTTACTCTACTCATACTTACATTCATATCTTCTTATGTGCTTCATAAGATATTCACATTCATAAACAAAAAAATTATAAATAGTTAAGAGGAGTGCTTATCACTCTTCTTTTTTCTATGATGAAGCCGGGTGATATATATGAATAAGATATTAGTAGTAGACGATGAACTAATATTAAATCTAGTAGGAATAAGCTTGAAAGAAGCATGTAAAGAACATGCAATAGAAATCATGAATAAAAAATTATGCTTAGAAGAATATACAAATATCAAATATAGTCAAAATACAAAATAAGATGTCACATAAATATAAGTAAATATGTGAAATAAACGTAAAAATGTTATCGCAAGGGGTTACTGATTATAAGGGTTAATGTTATAATGGGAACATGTGTTATAGATTTCTAATAAATATTGTTTTTTTTTGTGAAATATTTCGCATTAATTAGAATGTGTTAGAGTTTTATATACATGAAGGAGAACACGCTTATGAAAAAATTATTTATGAAGTTTTGTGTTGTAGTTTTATCTTGTTTTATGGTGTTCAATACAGCTTATTTACCATCTTATGCAGAGGATGAAATGAGCTATTATGAACAGAACGACCTAGCAAACAGTTTTAGGTATACTGATGGTCAGATGAAGGATAGAGGCGATGCAAATTATGCTGCACGTGCTACCACTAATTCTGGGTGGCCTAATGACCCAAAGGCTATTTGTAAGGGAATTGATGTAAGCTATCATAATGGCACTATTGACTGGAAGAGAGTCAAACAGTCAGAAGTAGAATATGCTATTATCAGATGTGGTTATGGTTCAAATGATAAGAATCAGGATGATAAGAAATGGGAAGAAAATGTAAAGGGATGTATAGACAACAATATTCCTTATGGTGTTTACCTATATTCTTATGCTGATACTGTAGAGAAAGCATCTAGTGAAGCAGATCATGCAATTCGTTTATTACAGGGGAAGAAGTTAAAGTATCCTGTTTATTATGATTTAGAAGAAGATAAGCTACGTGATAAGATCAGCAAGCAAACTATTGCGGATATTGCACAGACATTCTGTGATAAGCTATCTGCCAAGGGTTATACTGTTGGTATTTATGCGAATAAGGACTGGTTTACTAATTATTTGACTGATAGTCGTTTTAATAACTGGACTAAGTGGGTTGCACAATATAATACAGTTTGTAATTATAAGGGTAAATATGATATGTGGCAGTGCTCATCTACAGGAAGGGTGCCAGGTATTTCAGGTAATGTAGATTTAAACTATTCTTATAGTCCATTTGAAAATTCATATGGTGGTGGTAATACAAATAACGGTGGAACTACTAACAAGTACTCTGATGGATTAAATGAAATTGAAGGAGAATTATACTACTTCAAGAATAATCGTATTGATACATCTTATAGTGGACTCGCTCAGTATGGTAACGAATGGTATTATATTGAGAATGGTAAAGTGAACTGGAACTATACTGGTCTTGCTCAGCGTGGCATTGAATGGTTCTATATTGAAAAAGGTAAGTTAAACTGGAATCATTCAGGAATTGTGGAATACAATAATCAGTGGTTCTATGTTGAAAGAGGACGCTTAAACTGGAATTATACAGGTTTAGGTCAGTCAGGTAATGACTGGTACTATATTGTACGTGGACGTGTCAATTGGGGCTATACAGGTCTTGTTCAGAAAGGCAACGAATGGTTCTATGTTAAAGGTGGTAAGTTAGATTGGAGCTATACAGGACTTGTCCAGAAAGGTAATGAATGGTTCTTTGTTCGTAATGGTCGTTTAGACTGGGGTTATACAGGTCTTGCTTGCAATGGTGAATATTATTTCTATGTTAAGAATGGACGTTTAGACTGGAACTATTCTGGTTATGCACAGATTGATGGTCAGGGCGAATATTATGAAGTAAGAAATGGTAGACTCGTTGGTGGCACTTTAACTTTAGCTAAGATGCATGGTGTTGCGAATAATCAAGATAGCCCTACAAACTATATTGTTATTGTAGATAGAGCAGCACATCGTGTAGGTGTATTTAAAGGAAGTAAGTATAATTGGGCAGATGCAAAGTATTATAAATGTTGTGTTGGTAAACCTTCTACTCCTACTATAAGTGGTACTTACTATATCAAATCTAGAGGTAAATACTTTGATACAGGTACTAAAGGTAGATGCTGGTATTTTACTCAGATTAATGGTAACTATTTATTCCATTCAGTGATTTATGATAGACAGAATTCTCCAAAGAGAATTATTGATAACTCAATGGATGCAGCTGTATCTCATGGCTGTGTAAGATTAGATCTAGAAAACGCAAAATGGATCTATGACAACATTCCTAAGAATACTAAAGTTATTATTTATTAACATTCAGGTTCCTCCTATTTGGGAGGACCTTTTTTTAGGCATTAAAAAAGGATGTGATTAATCACATCCACTCTAACATTCTTCTGAAACGATGAACTTAGGTCTTCCTTTGATTTCATCATAAATCTGTGCAATATAGTAACCAATAATACCAAGACAGATCATGATAATACTACTAGAGAATAACTGAAGTAGAATAACTGTAGTAAAACCTCCTAAAGCTGTACCATTCACATACTGTACAATTGAGTTAATACCAAATACTACAGAGATAAGTAACATGATAAAACCACAAATAGTGACAATCTGCATAGGTGCAGAAGAGAAAGAAGTAATATTAAGTATTGCATACTTAATGAGTGATTTAGTAGACCACTTTGATTCCCCTGCTTCTCTTTCAGCAACTCTAAATGGAATCTGCGTTGTCTTAAATCCTACCCATGAAGATAAAGCTCTAAAGAAAGAATTCTTTTCCTTCATATTAAGTAGTACTAACATTACTTTTCTATCAAGAAGCTTGAAGTCTGATGCATTCATCATATCGATATTAGTCAACTTAGAGATAATCTTATAGAAAGTATTAGCCATAAATCTATGGATACCTGATTCTTCTCCTCTATCCTCTTTGACAGCTTCTACAACTTCATATCCTTCCTGCCATAATTTATACATTTCTACAATTTTAATTGGTGGATGTTGTAAATCACAGTCCATGACAACGCAACAATCACCCTTTGCATATGTTAAACCTGCAGTAATTGCAGATTCTTTACCAAAGTTTCTAGAGAAATGAACACCTCTTACATGTTCATGTTTCTTTGATGCTGCTTGTATTCTATTCCAAGTATCATCTTTAGAACCATCATCCACAAATAAGATTTCATAAGGAATCTTATGTTCTGTCATGATATCTACTACAACATTCGCAGTATTATCAATTAATAGTCCTTCATTATAAGATGGTATTATAATACTTAATAAACCTTCCATTTTAGTTCTCCTTACAATATTTTTTTCTATAAACTGCACTTATGATTATAAACAATATTGCCCCCGCTGTTAAGCCAATACCGAGTTTTTGGTGCTTTGTATGATATCTCATAGTAATTTTATTAGTACCAGAATGAAGTTTAATTGCATATAAGCAGTTTCCAAATGACTTTACTTCTGCTTTTTTATTATTGACTAATACATCCCAACAATCATCTACAGGAACAGATAAATATAAATAACTATCTTCATCTTCTGCGTTAACTGTTGTATCAATAGAACCATTCTTCATTGAGATGTTTACTTCATTTTTACGTGCTGTTTTAGCACACTGATCTAATACACTTAAATCTAATGCATAGAAATAGGCATTATCATAATTGAAATTAGAATCTGCAGATTCAACTCTTAGCTTTGTCTTTGAACTATCTGTTTCAATATGGAATACAGTAGGTGATAACCAGCATGCATACTTAGTAATCACATCTTTACCATTATAAACATAAGATTCTGATTCTGAAGTCCAAGGGATAAAACCATAATAAACCATATTCTTACAGTTAGAAGTGTTTAAGTTGATTTCTGTATTAGAATCATCCTTCTTTGTGACTGCATACTTAACAGGTTTATAAATATCTTTTGAAGTATTGAATAACTGTTTAAATAATAAGTTCTGATAATCAAATGGGTTCAAATAGCCTTCTTCATTCTTAATTGCGTCAAAGTTATTACATGTAAATGCGAGAGGCATATAATATGGATTTGTATATGTATACTTACCATTTAACTTAGTATTGTTTTTCTTTACTAGACCAGTGTAGTTTTCTGAAGTTAATACATATTTCACACCAAGTAATGAATCAATACCTAACATAGATGTATTTGTGACAGTTAAACAATCTGCATAAGTAGGATAACCACACTTATTTAAGAACTCTAACTGTGTACCATCTGGTGAAGAAGTATATCCACTTGTAGACATATATCTATATGATAATGGTTCATCATAGTTGGCAGTTAGATTACCTTCATACATAACTCTGTTAGATGTCTGAGTGATTCTATAGTTAGACTGATCATCATTCTGTATATTGCGGATGATCTTTTCTTGATTCTTTCTATATGATGTATATTCCAAATCATTCATACATAAAGAATTCGCAAGAAGACTAGAATTGATACCTAAATCAATAGAACCAACAATAAGTAATACTACAAGAAGTAACTGTTTTGTCTTTTGTTTAGTGATTAACTGCCTAGAGATATATAAAGCAGTTAAGACAATGATCATAGCTACAGTTAAACAAGCATAAATCTTTTCCTGGTGTGTATAATGACGTGTTAATACAATGTTTAATATTGAGAATACAATTGCGACTACACCAGTCTTCACAATATTATTCTTCTCTTTTGCATATACACAATTGTATGCAGCTAAGAATAGAATAAAGAATTCAACTAGGAATGAATATCTATAGTTATAGCTTCCTACAAATTTAAAGAGTGAGAATACTAAATAAAGAGGATGCCAATAAAGACATAGAAGTATTCCAAATAAGAATACACCAAGTACAATCTTTACTTTTACTTTGATTTGTTTGTTGAAGAATACTGATAAAGCAAGTACTATCGCAAGTCCTCCACAAAATAATGCTACAAATCCTAAATCACTATGTGCCCCATAGCTATACTTAGGAATAACACTTAACATATTACCAACAAAAGAGAAGTCTAAAATATCTCTTAATGAGAGACTTCCTCTAGGACCGTTCGTTAAAGCGCCAATAGTTGGTAAGAATAAGATTGCACTTACCATAACACCTAGAATCATGGCAAACACATATCTAATACCAGTCTTAATAAACTGAATAAATGTCATTTTCTTTTCTACGGCATATAAACAACATTCTAATAAGAACCAGATACCAGTAAAGACACAGCTGATTCCAGCCATATACCAGTTAAAGATAATAGCTAAACCTACCGCAATAGAAAGATTCCAGTTCTTCTTCCCCTGCACAATATAATAAACCTGTAATAACATGAAAGGTAACATATACATGCCATCTAACCACATGATATTACTTGCCTGGAAGAAGCTATATTGACATAAACCATAACCGCAGGAAAGTAGAATAAAGAGAATACTATTGTCTTTATAAGATGCTTCAAATCTATTTGTGACAAAGTACGCAAAGGCGATAGACGCCAATGTAAGCTTTAATGCGACTACGATATTAAAGAATGTATAGAGATTCGCATTAGAGAAAAACAATAATAATAGATTAAATGGTGAAGATAAATAATAGCTAAATACAGCTACATTTGATCCACCTAATGTTTTCCCAAAGCTATAAGTAATTGAGTTCTTTCCTGCAATAACATCTTTTAGATAAGAGAAGAAATCAATATATTGAATATTTGCATCCATTACAGCTAATGTTTTAGTGCCAAATGGTGCAAATCCATTTAATGCATAAATACATAAAATAATGAGTAAAGTAATAAGTCCGGATAGAAATATAATTTTACTTTTTTCTTTTTTATTCATAAGAACCCCCTTGAATTCAGACACAATAATTATAACATACCCTACTATATAATTCGATGTGATAGTTATGATATTACATTAATCGAAGGTATATGTATCAAATTATTTTCTGAAATTCTCTATTTTTTTTGATGTGTACAGTTAAATAGAATATAATGATTACGTATGTGACGAAAAAACAAATAAGGAGAGTTTTATGAAAAAAGATAAAGATATATTTGATAGAATCATGGAGTGGAAGATCCTTAGTATCTTTAATCCGTTTTATAAGAAATATAAAGAAGTATTATTATATTTATTCTTTGGAGGTCTAACAACAGTTATTAGTATTGGTTCTTATGCCTTCTTTGATATAAGTATGCATATGGATCCGATGATTGCGAATATCTTCTCTTGGATACTTGCAGTATTATTTGCCTATGTGACAAATCGTATCTGGGTATTTGATAGTAATGCGGAAGGTATGAAGGGTATTATCCAGGAAATGGTTTCTTTCTTTGGAGGACGTGTTGCCACTCTTTTAATGGAAGAAGTTATTTTATATGTGGGTATTAATTTGTTAGGTATGAATAGTATTGGTGTGAAGGTTGCAGCACAGATTCTTGTGCTTGTCGGGAACTATTTAATTAGTAAATTGTTTGTCTTTAAGAGTTAATAATACATAATTTCACAGAAATTCCACATAGATAGCGCTGTAATAAGGTATAATAACGCCAATGAAGTGAATTATAGACTATTTTGTGGTATAGTAATTTATGTATGAACTAAAAAATAAGGATGTGAAAAAAAGATGTATAAAAGGAAATTAAGAGGATGGGCGAAGCATTTAGACTTCTTAATTGCGGACCTTATCTGTCTACAGTTAGCTCTATTTCTAGCTTACTACATGCGTCATGGAATACTTGATATATATACAAGATCATTGTATGTCAATATCGCGATAGTCATGACACTATTAGATATGTTAATTATTATATTCTTTAATATTTTAAAGAATATTTTGAAGCGTAATAATATTACAGAAATGATTAAAGTAATAGAGAAATCATTATTATTAATGGTTGTTTCTACTGCTTATATTTTCTATGCGCAAAAAGATGATGTATCACGTTTAACTTTAGGTTTTACATGTGTATTTGATGCAATGTTTACTTATATTGTACATTGTGTGATGAAACCAATTGTAAGACGTAGAAGAAAGAATAATAAAAAGTCTCTTATCGTGATTACAGAGTCTGAATTTATTGATTCTATTACAGAGAATAAGAAAATATTTGGTTTGGATGAATACCAGAGTGTTGGTTTTGCGGTTCTAGATAAGAATATGGAAGGTCAGAAATCAAATGGCTGGTCTATTGTGGCGTCTCAGGATACTGTTATAGATTACGTATTAAGACAATGGATGGATGAAGCTTTAGTGATTCTTCCTAGGGAAGATGTTTTCTCTACTTCTTTAGTTAAAGATTTAGCTGAAATGGGACTCGCTGTTCATGTAGAAATCAGTGAATATAACTCATTAAAGGGATATCGTAAGCAGTTTGAAAGAATGGGTGAAAACCAGGTATTAACTGTCAGCATGAACTCTATTAATGAATATGACTGGATTGCCAAGAGAATACTTGATATTCTTGGTGGTTTAGTAGGATGCTTGATTACTCTTATTTTAACTATCTTCTTAGGCCCAGCTATCTTTATTGCCTCTCCAGGACCAATCTTCTTTAAACAGAAGAGAGTTGGTAGAAATGGTAAAGTGTTCAATATGTATAAGTTTAGAAGTATGTATATGGATGCTGAAGAGCGTAAGAAAGAGCTTATGGCTCAAAATAGAGTTAAAGATGGTATGATGTTCAAACTTGAATATGACCCTCGTATTATTGGCTGTAAAAAGAAAGCCGATGGTACTATTAAGAAGGGGGTTGGTAATTTCATTAGAGATTGGTCTCTTGATGAATTCCCACAGTTCTTTAATGTATTAAAGGGTGATATGAGTTTAGTAGGTACTAGACCCCCTACTCTTGATGAATGGAATAAGTATGAATTACGTCATAGAGCACGTCTTGCATTTAAGCCAGGTATTACAGGTTTATGGCAAGTAAGTGGTAGAAGTAATATCACTGACTTTGAAGAAATCGCAAGATTAGATAAAGAATATATCAAGAACTGGAGATTCAGTCATGATATTCAGATCTTATTGAAAACAGTACAGGTTGTTTTCAAAAAAGAAGGATCAATGTAAAGGAGTTATGAATATGCCATCAGTAAAGATTATTATTGCGACACATAAGAAGTATCGTATGCCTGATGATGAGATGTATATTCCTGTACAGGTTGGTGCAGAAGGTAAGGATGATCTTGGATATACACGTGATAATACAGGTGATAATATTTCTAATTTAAATTCACAGTATTGTGAATTGACAGGATTATATTGGGCTTGGAAGAACCTAGATGCAGATTATGTAGGTTTAGCCCATTATCGTAGACATTTTAGAGTAAAGAACAAGACAAAGGATCCTTTTGATTGTGTACTTACTTCTAAAGAAGCAGAAGAACTATTAAAGGATAATGATATCTTAGTGACTAAGAGACGTAATTATTATATTGAAACAATTTATGATCATTATGTTCATACACTTTATCCTGAACCATTAGATGAAACAAGAAAGATTATTGAAGAGAAGTGTCCAGAATATTTACCTGCTTTTGATAAGCATATGAAAGGTAAAACAATGCATGCTTTTAATATGTTTGTGATGAAGAAAGAATATTTTGATGCTTATTGTGAATGGTTATTTGATATTCTATTTGAACTTACTAAAAGATTTGAAGGTACTGAATATAATAGCTTCCATGCACGTTATCCAGGTAGAATTAGTGAAGTACTATTAGATGTCTGGATGAATGAGAACGGCTATGCTTACAAAGAAGTTCCATTTGTATATATGGAAAAGATCGATATGTTTAAAAAGGGAATGGGATTCTTAAAGGCTAAGTTCTTACATAAGAAGTATGGGGAGAGTTTTTAATGAATTTATTTAAGAAAATAGTAACACTTGTACTCGCAATGAGTTTGATGACAGGCTGTTCTTTGACTAATAATGCGGATTCACAGAAGGTATTTAATTTTGCGGATTCTGGTTATGTAACATCTTTAGATGCATCAAAGGCTATTGATGAAACATCTACAAATGTGATTCAGGCATTTGGTGATGGTTTATATGCTTATAATGTTAAGAGTAAGCTTAAGCCAGCTATTGCGAAGAGTAAAAAAGTGAGTGAGGATGGCAAAACATATACTTTTGAAATCAGAAAGAACGTAAAGTGGTCTAATGGAGATCCAGTGACTGCAGAAGACTTTGTTTATGCATGGAAGAGAGCCTTATCTATGCGTTCTGAAGCATCTAAGTTATTAACTTCTTATGGTGCTGCGATTGCAGGTGCTGATGATATCTACAACGGTTTAAAACCTGCAGATACTTTAGGCGTTTATGTAAAGAATAAGAAATTGGTTGTACATCTTCAATATAAGACAACACGTTTTATGGATTTAGTGACTCAGCCAGTCTTCTTTCCATTAAATCAGAAGTTTGTAGAAGCACAGGGAGATCAGTACGCTACTTCTCCTAAGACATTATTATCATGTGGTACATATAAAGTATCTTCTATTTCTAAAGATAAGATTGTATTAAAGAAGAATAAGACATGTTATTTCGCAAAGAAGTCAAATATTGATCAAGTTAATATGCTTTTTGGAATCAGTAATGATGAAAAAATCAAATTATTTGATGAAGGTAAGATTGATTTTGCATCAGTAACTGGTGAAAAAGCGAAGAAGTATGATGAAAAAGATTCAAGTACTGCAGATAATGACAGTGTAATGTGGGATTTGGTGCCTAATTTCAAGGATCAGTATTTATCAGACTTAAGAGTACGTGAAGCAATGTCTTCATTACTTAGAAGAAATAAATACGATAAAAATGTATTGAATGACGGAACTCAGAAGGCTGAAGGTTTACTTCCTATGGGAATCTGTTTCAACTCACAGAAGCAGTTTATGAGAGATGCTTGTAAATATAAATTGAAGTATAAGAAGAAAGATGCAAAGAAGTCCTTAAAGAAGCTTCTTAAAGAATATAAGTTAAAGAAATTTACATTTACTTTAACTTATACTAAAGACTATCCACAGGCTAAGCTTATTGCGAGAGAAATTAAAAAAGACCTTGAATCAACAAAACAATTCAAGGTGTACTTAAAAGAAGTAAATACAGTGGATTATGAACAGGCAGAATTATCTTTATTACGTATTAAAGGTACATGTAATGATGCCTATGATTATTTAGCCCCTCTTGCAGTCAATAACCAGGGTATTAATCATTATGCAAGTAATGAATTTAATAACTTCTTTACAACTGCAACCAACGCACAAAGTCAGGATGAACGTTATTATGCATTCCTAAATGCAGAAAGAGTCGCAATGCGTGATTATGCATTCATTCCTGTTATTCATCAGGGACAGAGATACGTAATTAATGTGAGTGTCACTGGTCTTATTTGTAACTTTAGTGGCGCACCATATAGCTTTAGATATATGAGTATGCATTAATTGAGGGGGTATTCAATGATCAATAAAGTAAAGACATTTATACAAAAGTTAACGACAACACAAATGGGTTTAGTCGTATTAGCTATTTATTATTTTACATTATTTTTAGATATCACTACTTTAAGCTTTAGCTTTTCTAAAGCAGCTACTTTATGTAAGCTGTTGAGATATGTTTGTTATGTATATTTCTTGTTTGTAATATGCAAAAAAGTCAAGACTTTAGACTTAAAGAGTTATATAAACAAAATTAAGAATTTTGATAAGAAACAGTACTTTGTGGCAGGTGTTGTATTACTCGTATTGTTTAGTATTGTGATGAATTTATTACTCACTAAAAACAAAGCTTGGGTTTTCTTATTATTTACACTTATTTATGCAAGTTGTTTTGATTTTGAAGACGTATTAAATACAATCTTCTCTGCACAGTTTATTTCATTAATTCTTATTACGACATTAAGTTCATTTGGACTTATGCATGATTATGTCAATATGAGAGCTGATGGTACAATGAGACATTCTTTAGGATTTGGTTATCCTACTTATTTATCTCAGTTTCTCCTATTTATGATTCTCTATTATTCATATAAGAAGAACTTTAAGATCAGTCCTGAAAAGCTAGGCTTATATCAGCTTCTTATTGTATTTTCTTATTTCTTAACTGATTCCAGAACAGAAATGTTGATATCAGAATGTATTCTTATTGGCATCTTTATGAATTCTGTAGGTATTCTTGATAAATTCAAGAATGTAGTTGAATTCTTTAAAAAAGCCTATGCGACATGCTTTCCATTATTCCCAATTGGAAGCTATATTCTTGTGATGTTATATGGATTCATCTTCAATACAATGAATGTGAATGGTATTATCTTCAAGATTGCACAGAAATTCAATCATGTATTCTCAAATAGACTTTATCAGACATTCTATGATTTTAAACGTTATGGTTTAAGCTTATTTGGTTCAAATATTGATTTAGTTGGTTATTTCCTAACTAAAGAGAATGAGGGAACTATTATTAGAAGTAACTTCATTGATAATGAATATATGAGAATCTTATTTGAAAATGGATGGATCTTCTTTATCGCATTCTTTGCGATTATTTCAATAGTGATCTGGCATCTTTATAAAACTAAGAAAGATGGGTTACTATTTATTTCATTTGTGATTACAACATCTAGTTTAATAAATCCTAGATTATTTACTATCACAGTTTCAGTTATCAGTTTTATGATTATACCAGTATTAAATGATTTACTATTTAACCAAGGAGGACACTTAGATGAGTAAATATGATTATCTAGTAGTAGGATCAGGTCTTTATGGCGCAATCTTTGCGCATGAAGCCAATAAGAGAGGAAAGAAGGTTCTTGTCATTGATAAGAGACCTAATATTGCCGGAAACATCTATACAGAAGAAGTAGAAGGCATCAATGTACATAAGTATGGTGCACATATCTTCCATACAAATAATAAGGAAGTATGGCAGTATATTACTCAGTTTGCAGAGTTCAATAGATTCACTAACTCACCCGTTGCAAACTATAAGGGAGAACTTTATTCTCTTCCATTCAATATGTATACATTCAATAAGATGTGGGGAGTAGTGACTCCAGAAGAAGCAGCTGCCAAGATTGAAGAACAGAGACAGGAAATCAAGGGAGAACCAAAGAATCTTGAAGAACAGGCTATCTCATTAGTTGGTAGAGACATCTATGAAAAGCTTATTAAAGGCTATACAGAAAAACAATGGGGAAGACCATGTACAGAACTTCCATCATTCATCATCAAGAGATTACCAGTAAGACTTACTTTTGATAATAACTACTTCAATGCGTTATATCAGGGTATTCCAATGGGTGGATATACAAAGATGGTAGAAAACATGCTTGAAGGTATTGAAGTAAGATTGAATACAGATTATCTAGAAAACAAGGAAGAACTAGATAGCTTAGCAGATAAGGTTGTTTATACAGGACCTATCGATGCATACTTCAACTATAAGCTAGGAACACTAGAATACAGATCAGTCAGATTTGAAACAGAAGTATTAGATAAGCCAAATTTCCAGGGAAATGCAGCAGTAAACTATACAGATGCCCAGACACCTTGGACAAGAATCATTGAACATAAGTGGTTTGAATTCGGTACACAGCCAAAGACTGTCATCAGTAGAGAATACAGCTCTGAATGGAAGCTAGGAGATGAACCATACTATCCTGTCAATGATGAAAAGAATGGTGCCTTATATGCAGAATATAAGAAGCTAGGCGAAGCAGAAACTAAAGTGATCTTTGGTGGAAGACTTGGAGAATATAAGTATTATGATATGGATGCAGTTATTGCAGCTGCATTAGACAGAGTTAAAAAGGAATTTAATTAATCATTAAGGCAAAGATTTAAGATCTTTGCCTTAATACAAATGGAGGCTTATTATGAAGAGTGTATTGATTATTGGGATGACACCTAATCCTGGTGGCGTAGAAAGCTTTTTAATGACGTACTTTAGAAAATTAAAAGACACCTTTAAAATAGATTTCCTTACTACATTTGAGACATGTGCTTACAGTCAGGAGATTCTAGATAATAATTCTAGAATTTATACAATTAAATCAAGTCAGTTTAAACAGGCTAAAGAATTTAAACAGGAATTGACTTACTTCTTTCAACATCATCATTACGATATCATCTGGTTTAATGCCTGTGATTTAGGTAATTTTGGTTTATTGAAATATGCACAGTTATGTTCTCCTGAAAAAGTGATTGTACATGCACACAATAATGATTTCATGATGAAAGGTAAGAAAGCACTCTTCTATAAGTTCATGCATTATAAGAATAAAAAGAAAGTAAAACAGTATGCCACTGATTACTGGGCCTGCTCAGAACTTGCAGGAGAATTCTTCTTTGAAGATGATGTAAGACAAAGTTCTCGTTATCATGTCATTAATAATGCGATAGATACAGATCGTTTTAAATATGATAGAGAAATCAGAGCAGCTTATCGTAAAGATCTCCACGCTGAAGATAAGATTGTCGTAATGAATACTGCAAGATTCACTTATCAAAAGAACCAGTTATTCCTAATTGATATCTTTGAGGAATTAAAGAACAAGGATGATCGTTTTGAACTCGTATTAGTAGGTGATGGTGAATTAAGAGGTGAACTTGAACAGAAGATTTCTGACTTGAATCTTACTGATAGTGTACAGCTATTAGGTTTACGTAGTGATATCCCAGAATTACTATCAGCGGCTGATATATTCCTTTTCCCTTCTCGTTTTGAAGGGTTTGGTATATCATTATTAGAAGCTCAGGCTTCTGGACTGTTATCCTTTACTTCCAAGACAGTTGTCCCAGAAAGTGTAGGGATTACAGATTTACTTACATATATTTCATTAGATGAATCTCCTGTAGAATGGGCAGATATGATTTATAGTCAATTCACTTCAAGAGACATTGATAGAAATAAATATACGGATATCATCAAAGAAAAAGGATTTGATATCGATACAGAAGCTAAGAGATTAAAATCCTACTTAGATGATTAAAGAAAGGAAAACAGTTATGAAAAAATATTATTTACAGGTCACAATTGATTCTAATCTTGATGCCAGTACAAAAGCTGTTCAGGATTGTAATAAGATTCTTCATCAGAATGGTTATGAACCATTTGAAATTAATCTTTTCAAATCAGGAAACAAGTATATCAAGAAGGTACATAACTTCTTAGCCTTCAATCATTTAAACAAGATTGATGAAGGTGCTTTACTTGTAGTACCTCATCCTCTTTATGTGAATAAGAAATATATTGATATCTTAGAGAAGGTAAAACAGAAAAAGCATATCAAGCTAGCATTCCTTATTCATGACTTAGATTCATTAAGAAAGCTATTCTTAAACGCTCAGGATGATTTTGAATATATGGATCATAAGATGTATGACATCTCTGACTATATTATTGCGCATAACGATTGTATGATTGATTATTTAGTCACACAGGGAGTAAACAGAGAAAAGATTCATAATCTTCATATCTTTGACTATTTATGTGAATCAAATAATACAATCAAGTTTGATCGTTCAGTAAGTATTGCAGGTAACCTAGATGAAAAGAAGAGTAACTATCTTGCAAAGCTAAAGAATATTAAAGCAGTTCATTTTGATTTATATGGTGTACATTTAAATGAAGATATTCTTGCATCTAATATTACTTATCATGGTGCTTTCCCACCTGATGAAATCAATAACCAGTTATATAGTGGTTTTGGTTTAGTATGGGATGGAAGTTCTATTGAAAAATGTGATGGTAATACAGGAGAGTACTTAAAATATAATAACCCTCATAAATTATCTTTATATCTAGTATCTGGCATTCCAGTAGTGATCTGGAAGGAAGCTGCAGAAGCTAAATTTGTAGAAGAACATGGCTTAGGTATCACAGTCAACTCTTTAGATGAACTTGGAGCAAAATTTGCAAGTCTAAGTGAAGAAGAATACTTCGAAATGGTTAAAAATGTCGCAGTTGTTTCTAATAGACTTAAAAATGGATATTACCTAACTCAGGCAATCAAAGAAATTGAAGAGGCTTAAAGCCTCTTTTTCTTCTTTAACTCTTATTATTTTTGATTTATAATATTTGCGGTTTGTAACAAGGAAAGAGAGGTCTTGTATGAAAAAACAGAAATCACTTAAGTTGAATTTCATTATGAATGCATTACTTACAATGTCTTCATTCATATTCCCACTTATTACATTCCCATATGTATCGAGAGTATTAGGGCCTACAGGAACAGGTCAGGTTAACTTTGCGACATCATTGATTACTTATTTCTCAATGTTTGCGCAGTTAGGTATTCCGACATATGGTATCAAAGTATGTGCACAGGTAAGAGATGATCATGAAAAACTCACAAGAACAACACAAGAATTATTAATTATAAATCTTGTCATGACTGTAATCTCTTATGTTGCGTTTATTATTGCGTTATTCGCAGTTCCAAAGCTTGCATCTGATAAGATGTTGTATGTGATTACTAGTAGTACTATCTTACTTACTACAATAGGTATGGAATGGCTCTATAAAGCTTTAGAACAGTATACATATATCACTATTCGTTCTATTATCTTCAAGTTTATTGGACTTGTTGCGATGTTCTTGTTAGTTCGTTCAAAGAACGATTATGTTATGTATGCGGGTATTACAGTATTTGCGGCAAGTGCTTCATTTATTCTTAACTTATTAAATGCCCACAAATATATTGGTTTAAAACCAGTTGGACATTATAATTTCAAGAGACATTTCAAGCCAGTCGCTATCTTCTTTGCGATGAGCTGTGCAACTACAATCTATACTAATCTAGATTCAGTTATGTTAGGCTTCATGGCTACTAATGTAGATGTTGGTTACTATGGTGCAGCTGTTAAGATTAAGAATATTTTAGTATCTATCGTTACTTCACTAGGTACTGTATTACTTCCTAGAGCGGCTTATTATATTGAACACCAGCAGATGGATGAATTTAAGAAACTAAGTAGAAAAGCATTAAACTTTGTATTCCTAGTCGCTTCACCAATGATGATTTATTTCATGCTTTTCGCAAAGCAGGGAATCTATTTCCTATCAGGTGATGCTTTTGGACCAGCCGTTGTGCCAATGCAGCTTATTATGCCTACCCTACTCCTTATTGGTATTACAAATATCTTGGGTATTCAGATTCTTGTCCCATTAGGGTATGAAAAAGCTGTACTTGTATCTGAAATAGTTGGTGCAGTGATTGACTTAGTGGTTAATGCATTATTGATTCCAGTGTATCAATCAAGTGGTGCTGCAATTGGTACATTACTTGCAGAATTTGCGGTTATGGTCGTACAGTGTATTGCGTTAAAGAATGAAATCAAAACAGCCTTTAGTGATATTAAATACTTAAAGATTATTCTTGCGATTATTATTGCATCACTTGCATCTTTCTGGGTGACTGCATTAAATCTACATGTATTTATTACACTCGTTATTTCAGCTATCTTGTTCTTTGGTGTATATGGTCTTGTACTCATTATCATGAAAGAAAAACTTGTCATTGAAATATTGACACAAATCTTTAGTAAGTTAAAACATAAAAGCGCATAAGGGAGAGGCTACATAAGGAAGTAGCTTTTCCCTTTTTTTTTGTAGTCAGCCGGAATGATTGAATTTGTAGGAAAATCAATTAGAGTGGGTAGATGGATGAATAACATTTGCTACAGAGCCATAGAAATCGTAAATTAAGCTATAATTTATAGCTAAACGAAAAGCGGCGGCAAGGGAGATTACCTTCTCTCTGCCACCGCTATTTTAATCGTCATCTTCATCGTTAGACCAACCAGATATAATGTGCAACTCTCCAGAATCCATATCCATAGCCATATTATCTCCCATTCGAATCAATAAATCTCCATCAGAATCTATTGCCATATTATCAGAGATTGAACGAGCAAAATTGCCATCTTCATAATCAAAAAAATTTTTACCCATAAATAGCATCTCCTTCCTGATTGTTAATCTAAATATAGTTTCATTTTTTTATATGAATCACCCGTATTATTATCATAGGTATTAAAATCCTCTGAAAATGTATTAAGACTTCCAGTTGGATTTATAACGATTTTTGTCATTTTTAAATAATTGTCATAGTATACCTTTAACACGGAGTATGCTTCTTCATACTTTTTAAGTGGTTCTTTCAATTGTTTCATTAAATTGGCAACGTCGGATTGGTTGGTTACTATTTCAGAAATACTGTTGCTGAAATTTTCATCTGCAAATAGCTCAGAAAGTGCATCATTAAAATCATCGACAAACTTTCCGTTTTTCATAGTATATTTATCTGTTTCACTATTTCGTTCTTCAAAAATAGCATTGTACCACACGCTCTTAATAAGGTTTCCGGCATTTTCCGCTTTGGCGGCTCCATCAATCATTGTAAAAGATACTTTTTCCATATTTGAATAATATTTCAGTTCCTTTGCTTTTTGCGAAATGCCAATTCCTAATGCACTGATAACAATCAGAGCAAACACAATTATGGATATAATTGCGCCTTTGTGTTTTTTCTGCTTTTGTTTAACAGCCGAATTACAACGTGGACATACAGTTGCTTTTTCACTGATTGTTTCCCCACATTTCGGACAAGTTGTTAATCCCATTCCAATATCCTCTTTTCTTCTGATTCGTCAAAGTACCCGTTTTGCTGGCAAATTTGATGTATTGTGTCAGCAAAAATTGACCTTGATTTTTATTTTTGTCGGTATTACAATTTTTTCTTTTCTATGTATATCTCTCGGACTTCTGTCCATAAAAAATTATCATTGCAAAAATCTACTTTTTTTGAACTTTGGCAGTTGTTCTATTAAAGCATTTATTTCATCGTCGTTTACTTCTACATCGACAAAAATAACAATATCGTACCAATCTTCATCTCTAAAACTTTTTAATCCACCAAGTTCATTACAAATATAACATTCGTCAAAAGTAATTTTGCTGGCAATTCTTCTATTATGGCCAATTCCAAATTTTAATAGTTCTATTGCCCTGTGTTTATATTTTTTCAAGTGATTCAAGGCATATCTTAAACAGTTATTGATGATCGGATTAATGGAGTGAAATGTAATAGAATCCACTTGTTTTTTTCTTCTGGCAATATTCCCTAACTTAAGCTCATAAGGTTTTATTTCAAATATCGAATGAAACAAATCATCATCGTCCATCATTATTTCCAAATAGTCACCTTGGCAAAAAATACACAATTCTGTAGCATAGTGACCATTTGTGAAATACATATGATAGGAGTCATAAATATCATTGAACAGATCTACATCGTTCATACTCGCAACAAGTCTTGCAAATTCAATGGGATTTTCAAAGTTTATCCAAGTCATGCCAGAATCTTTCCTGAACTCAAATTGATTATGATACCATTTGAGCTTTATTCCATATTCATCATAAAGGTATCTGACACCATTAACCGAATGATATTCAACAATATAATCAAGGAATGTTTTTCCAAATTCGTCTGTTTGAGTAAGGATTGATTTTCCATCTTTTGCAAGCAAAAGATCGAATTCTTCTTTATATAGTTTAGGATCATCTTTGTATGCATAATATCTGAAGCCTTTGTTAAATGGCACATTATCTCTTTCTACCGGCAATTTATATGCATCTTCATCTAATAATCTTGCTAACGAAACACCAAATATTTTTTCAAGAGGAATAATAAAATCATATTTCAGCGGTCGTTTGTCTTTTAACATTTTTGAAAAATTCGATTTTTCCTTATTTGCAAATTTATATGCGTCCTTTCCTTTGATTCCTAATTCGTGTGCAATATCAACCAGCAAGTGACTATACATCTTTATCCCTTTTAATTCCATATAATGGTCAATATTATTCTTTAAATTTCCCATAAGTTTACCTCCATAATTTTTATTTATTTATAGTGTATAACAAGTGCAAAGAAAAAAGTAGTCATTTAAGACAACTTTTGTTGTCTGCTTTGACTTTGGTTAAAAACCACGGAAAAAAGTATATCGTCAAATTTGACTACTATTTCCCAAACAAAAAAACAATAACGGGCAGGGGCAGAGATGATGCACAGGTGAGCAATCATGTTTATTTGGCTCTTTCATTTTTATCTAAACTAAATAGTATACTGTTAATAAAGCAAAGCGAGTTACCCGCCTTGAGGCTTTCACGCCTGAATTGGTACATGAATTTATTGAGAAAATCGTTGCGTATGCACCCGAATACAAGGACGAAACGCGCTATCAGGAAGTGGCAATCTACTACAATGGTGTTGGCACGACAACTGAAGAAATGGAAGAACACATCAGCAAAAAAAAGCCTTTCTTAAAGGCAAATACGGCATAGCCTATGGATAAATCGTATTTTCAGAATAATATTTAATTGAGACACAAAGCCGTAGTTGGTGCACCTTCCTTACAGAGGGTGCACCAACTGCACTTTTTGACTTATAAAACAATAAAGGGTATACTTTTATTGTGATGACTAATGAATATGAATGATGTAAAATAATTATATTCATATGAAGGAGGAAAACAGAAATATGCCTGATAAACAGAGAATCGGTATTTTAGGAGCTGGTACATGGGGTATGGCTCTTGCAAGAATGCTGGCTAATTGTGATAAGGAAGTAACAGTGTGGTCTGCCCTTCCACAGGAAGTGGAACAGCTAAGTACAACACATACACATCCAAAACTTCCTGGTGTTGATTTTCCTGAAACTATTCGTTATACAACAGATATAGAAGAAGCATGTACTAATCAGAATATTATTATGTTTGCGGTACCTTCTGTATTTGTAAGAAGCACAGCTGAAAAGGCTAAACCTTACATTAAAGACAATCAGATTATTGTGGATGTTGCGAAAGGTATTGAAGCAGATACATTCATGACTTTAACTGAAGTCATTGAAGATGTACTTGATAATGACACATTACATCTTGTCGCATTATCTGGTCCTACTCATGCAGAAGAAGTGGCAAGAGGATTACCTACTGCCATCGTATCAGCATGTAAGAATCTAGACGCGGCTAAATATGTACAGAAGTTTTTCAGTAGTCCTTTTATGCGTGTGTATACAAATAACGATGTGAAAGGAATTGAAATCTGTGGTGCATTAAAGAATATTATTGCGTTAGCTGCTGGTATTTCTGGTGGCTTAGGCTATGGTGATAATGCCCGTGCAGCTTTAATTACAAGAGGTCTTGCAGAAATGGAGAGACTTGGTGGTAGAATTGGCTGTACACCACATACATTTAGTGGTTTAACTGGTATGGGTGACTTGATTGTGACTTGTACAAGTGAATTCAGTAGAAACAACCAGGCAGGTCATTTGATTGGTGAAGGTAAGACACCAGCAGAGGCAGTTAAGGAAGTAGGAATGGTTGTAGAAGGTATTAATGCATTACCTGCAGCTGTTCAGCTTGCAGAAACTTATAAAGTGGATATGCCTATTGTAATGACTGTCAATAAAATCGTTAATGAAGGCTTGAATCCAAAGAATGCAGTTAATGCATTATTACAGAGAGATTTAAAATCAGAAACACCTCTTCCATCTATTAATGATGTATTTGAAGAGTCAGTATTAAGAAAGACGAGGAAAAGTGGAATGAAGAGAGTTATTACTTATGGGACTTTTGACTTATTACATTACGGTCATATTAACCTATTAAGAAGAGCTAAAGAATTAGGTGATTACTTAATCGTTGGTTTATCAACAGATGAATTCAACTGGAATGAAAAACAGAAGAAGTGTTACTTTACTTATGAACAGAGAAAACAGTTACTAGAATCAGTTAGATATGTAGATTTAGTTATTCCTGAATGTGCATGGGATCAGAAACGTAAAGATGTTCATGAATATCATGTTGATACATTTGTCATGGGAGATGACTGGAAAGGTCAGTTTGACTTCTTAGAAGAAGAAGGTGCAGAAGTAGTATACTTACCTAGAACTCCTGAAATCAGTACAACAAGAATCAAAAAAGACTTGAATAAATAGTTATATTTTACTCGTTTATGAAGATGATATGTAATTTTTGTGTAATTATCACCTTAAAGGTTTTCATTTTTTCATTTACGAGTATAATGACGAATGAACCCGAATTATAGGAGGTAGTTATGAAGTTTATTACATCACGTGCCTTGGTCCTAGGTATCCAGGCTGTTGTATCTGCAGTGCTTGCATTCTTCGTAGTTAAGATTGGAATCTTACCTACAAAGTATTTAATGGCAGCATTCGCAGTATTAGTAGTATTATGGCTATTCATGTTCTTATTGACTATGCCATCAAAGAATAAAAAAGTTGCAAGACCTTTAATTGGTAAAATAGTGTCTCTTTTATTAAGTATCGCAATGGTATTTGGTACTAGTAAGATTATCAAAGGTGATTCATTCCTTTCATCTCTTACTAATGTAGGTACTGAAACAACTACTTATTCTTTAGTAGTATTAAAAAGCAGTGGTTATAAGAATGTTTCTTCATTAAAAGGAAAAACAATTGATTACTACGGAAATGATAAAAAGAAAGCGATGCAGGTAAAAGAAAAACTACAGAAGCAGATCAGCTTCCATGGTAATGGTGAAGATGATAATGCGAAGCTTGCATCAGACTTATATAGTGGTGATTGTGATGCAATCCTATTAAATGAAAGCTATCGTGATATGATCAAAGAAACTTATAGTAACTTTGAATCAAAGACTAAAGTATTATGGCAGGAAAAGATTGTAGAAGAAGTAGAAAATTCTGCTTCTGATGTTAATGTAACTAAGAAGCCATTCGTATGTTATATTAGTGGTGTTGACTCTCGTGGTGGTGTAAATGAAAACAGCCGTTCAGACGTTAACCTATTAGTGACTATTAATCCAAACAATGGTCAGATGTTAATGACAAGTATTCCTAGAGACTATTATGTAAAACTTGCGAACTGTGGTAAGAAAGATAAATTAACTCATTCTGCTTTATATGGTGGAACAGAAAACAGTATAAAGACTATTGAAGATTTCTTAGACATCAACATTGATTTCTATGCAAGAGTTGATTTCCAGTCAGTTATCCAGTTAGTTGATGCATTAGGTGGTATTGATATTTATTCTGATAAGGCATTTATTCCTTATACAGACCATGGTATTAAGATTCCTAAGGGCAATGTACATATGGATGGACGTATGGCCCTTGCATTCGCAAGAGAACGTTATACATACCAGTCTGGTGACCAGCATAGAACTGAAAACCAGCAGGCAGTATTACAGGCTATTATCAAGAAAGCAGTATCTCCAAAGATCTTAACTAACTATAGTGAAATCTTAGATTCTATCAAAGATACATTTACAACTAATATGCCATCTTCAAGTATCAGAGCTTTAGTTAATAAGCAGTTAGATGACAACATTAAATGGGATTTCCAGAAATCATTCCTTAAGGGTGAAGGTGTGATGCAGACTGGTGGTTACTCAATGCCTAAGACTAGGTTGTGGTATAGTATCCCAGATGAAGACAGTATTGAATTAAATTCTAAATACATCAACGCTATGTGTGATGGTAAGAAGATTGATACTGAGAAGAAAATCTTTGATGTAGAAAAAGCTGAACAGGAAGCTAAAGAAGCAGAAAAGAAAACAAACTAATTTAGTGACGGGGGTTGTATGATATCGACCCTCGTTTTATTTTGGAGATTATGGTATTATTGAAGAGACGAAAGAAGGACATCAATATGAAATATGATTATCTAGTAGTAGGATCAGGTCTTTATGGCGCAATCTTTGCGCATGAAGCCAATAAGAGAGGAAAGAAGGTTCTTGTCATTGATAAGAGACCTAATATTGCCGGAAACATCTATACAGAAGAAGTAGAAGGCATCAATGTACATAAGTATGGTGCACATATCTTCCATACAAATAATAAGGAAGTATGGCAGTATATTACTCAGTTTGCAGAGTTCAATAGATTCACTAACTCACCCGTTGCAAACTATAAGGGAGAACTTTATTCTCTTCCATTCAATATGTATACATTCAATAAGATGTGGGGAGTAGTGACTCCAGAAGAAGCAGCTGCCAAGATTGAAGAACAGAGACAGGAAATCAAGGGAGAACCAAAGAATCTTGAAGAACAGGCTATCTCATTAGTTGGTAGAGACATCTATGAAAAGCTTATTAAAGGCTATACAGAAAAACAATGGGGAAGACCATGTACAGAACTTCCATCATTCATCATCAAGAGATTACCAGTAAGACTTACTTTTGATAATAACTACTTCAATGCGTTATATCAGGGTATTCCAATGGGTGGATATACAAAGATGGTAGAAAACATGCTTGAAGGTATTGAAGTAAGATTGAATACAGATTATCTAGAAAACAAGGAAGAACTAGATAGCTTAGCAGATAAGGTTGTTTATACAGGACCTATCGATGCATACTTCAACTATAAGCTAGGAACACTAGAATACAGATCAGTCAGATTTGAAACAGAAGTATTAGATAAGCCAAATTTCCAGGGAAATGCAGCAGTAAACTATACAGATGCCCAGACACCTTGGACAAGAATCATTGAACATAAGTGGTTTGAATTCGGTACACAGCCAAAGACTGTCATCAGTAGAGAATACAGCTCTGAATGGAAGCTAGGAGATGAACCATACTATCCTGTCAATGATGAAAAGAATGGTGCCTTATATGCAGAATATAAGAAGCTAGGCGAAGCAGAAACTAAAGTGATCTTTGGTGGAAGACTTGGAGAATATAAGTATTATGATATGGATGCAGTTATTGCAGCTGCACTAGCTAAAGTAAAAGAGGTATTTGAATAATGAAGAATTTAATATCTATTATTATTCCTGTATATCGTGGAAATCCTGTTTACTTCAATAAGACAATCGAAAGCTGTCTCAATCAGACTTATGATTATGTAGAAGTGATTATTATTGATAATGGGTGTAATGATGCGTTGCAGGATACTTTAAGTGAATTAAATACAAAAGAGAATGTGACAGTTGTAAAGAATTCTAAGAGCGGTGTATGTTCTGGTAGAAACTTAGGTGTAAAAACAGCTAAGGGAGACTATATCATGTTCTTAGATGCAGATGACTGGATTGAAAGTAATGCCTGTGAAATACTATTAAATCATGCAGTAGAAGCAGAGGCAGATTGTGTGATCTGTAACTATAGTAGAGACTATAGTGATCATAGTGAAAAGATGCTTCACTATATAAGAGATACAATGTATAAGGGCTGGAAGGATTATTTAAAGGATCTATTAAATGTCCAGGCAGGTGTAGGATTCTGCTGGGGTAAACTCATTAAAGCTTCTACTATTGAAAATGTATTATTAAATGAAGAATTAAGCTTAGCTGAAGATGCAGAATATTGTGCACGTGCCTCACAGAACTGGAATATTATTGTAGGTGACGAACATCCTTTAGTTCATTATATATTCAATGATCAATCTGCAGTACGTAAGTTTGATACAGCTTATGCAGATAAATTTCTCTTATCTATGAAAGCAGTAGAAGAAGACTTAAAAGATGCTATGGTAGAAGATAAGAATATAGAAACATTATTCTATAACTTTGTAAGTTATCATGTATTACTTATTCTAGTGAATTATTGTGCACATCCACAAAATAAAGATCAAGCGATGTCTTCTTTAAATACATTAATGAAGAATGATTTATTTAAACGTGCTATAAAGAACTCTAACTATAATGGTATGTCTATGACACGTAAAGTACCATTATGGTTCTTAAAACATAAAATGAATAGATTCGCATTACTTGTAGGACAAGTAAGACAGAAACAGTTTTCTAAGAGTAAATAAGGAGTAAGTTATGAAAGTACTAGTATTTGGAATTACAGATAATCCAGGTGGTATGGAAGCTGTTATTATGAACTACTATCGCCATCTAGATCGTACACGTGTACAATTTGATTTCTTATGTAATACAGAAGTAGTTGCTCATGAACAAGAGATATTAAGCTTAGGTGGTACTATTTATCGTATTCCTGCAAGAAGTAAGGATAGAAAAGCTTTCTCTGAAGCTTTAGAAAACTTCTTTAAGACTCATGCTTCTGAATATAAAGCTATCTGGTTTAATACATGTTCGCTTGCGAATATTGATTACCTAAAGAAGGCTAAACAATATGGTATTCCTACTCGTATTATTCATTGTCATAATGCAGCCAATGGAGATAGCTTCTTAAGAGGATGTTTACATAAGTTCAATAGAACACAGATTAGAAAATATGCGACAGACTTTTGGACATGTTCAGAAGATGCGAATGAATGGTTCTTTGGGAAGAATGCCGTATTACCTAACTATAAATTGATTAATAATGCGGTAGATGTGAACTTCTTTAAACCAAATGAAGAAATCAGACAATCTATAAGAGAAGAACTTCATGCAGGAGATAAGATTGTATTAGGTCATACAGGAAGATTCCATTTCCAGAAGAATCATCCATATCTATTAAAGGTATTTAATGAGTTGGATCATAGATACCCTGGTAAGTATATGTTGATACTTATTGGAGATGGTGAAGATAAAGAAACACTTAAAAATCAGGTTAAAGAATATGGTATTGAAGATGATGTCAAATTCTTAGGTATTAAGAGTAATGTGAGTGATTATATCCAGGCTATGGATCAATATATCTTCCCTTCTCGTTTTGAAGGCTTAAGTGTCGCTTTATTAGAAGCAGAAGCCAATGGATTACCATGCATGATCTCTGATACTATTTCTCTAGCCTCTATTGTGAATGATAATGTGAAGATGCTTCCTATTACGGATGAAGCAGTAGACAAGTGGGTAGAAGCAATCGAAGAAGCATCTCATCAATCTAAGCATTTTAATATCGAAGCATTTGAAAAACGTAATCTAGAAATAAATACAGAAGCTAAGAAGATGCAAGATTTCTTCTTATCACTATAAACCTTCGTGAGAAGGTTTTTTTATCTCTAAATATAGCTTTTTATACTTATATATGTCATTTTATGTTACATTGGATGATTCTTTGTGTGAAATTATGTTAATATATTCTCATACTATATAAGAGGAAGGGAGATATATATGAACAAAAAGTTGATTACAGGTTTTGTAAGTGCAGCGCTTGTTTGTTCGATGGGCATGTCTGGTGTAAGCGCAGTAACTCCAGTACCAACTATGCATAACAACAATCAAGTCACTGCAACATCATTGAGTCGTTCTGTAGCTGATTACAAGAAGATTGAAGGCATTAACGATCAGACTGTATTAGGCGCAGATTTTACTCATTACCAGCAGGATTTGGAATGGGGTAAAACGTATTACAATTACAAGAGCGTCAAAATTGATAACCTATTTAAGTTTGTACAGGGACAGGGAATTAATACGATTTCTGTCAAGGTTGCAGTAAATCCGGACACATCAAATGATAAAACTAAATGTTATACACTAGATAGTGCTATCAAAACAATTAAAGCAGCTAAAGAAGCAGGCTTAAAAACAAACATCACATTATTCTATTCTGATGATGTTACTTATGCAAATAGTCAGCAATTACCTGCAGGATGGACTCAGGATAATGCGGTAGAAAAGGCAACAGACTATACTAAGGAAGTACTTAATACTTTAAGTAAGAATGATGCTTTACCTACTATGATGACTATTGGAAATGAAGTGAATTATAATTTCCTTGGTCTAACTGAAGGCGGAGGATGGGATGGCTTTGTCGCAATGGCTACCATCTCTAAACTTATTAATGAAAAAGGTGTTAAAACAGCTTTAAGTTTTGCAGCACCTGATGATGCTGAAGGTATTCAGTATGTGATTGAAAAGCTAGGTTATGCAGGCGTAGACTATAGCTATTTAGGTGTTAATCTTTATGCTGATCGTAATGGTATTAATGATTATGTTAAAACATTACGTACTACAGTAAAAGAAAAAGCAGCAGATAAGCAATTAATTGTTTCTAACATCAAGTTCCCACGTAAGAATGAAGATGAAACAGCATCTACTGAAACACAGGCAGACAGCATTTATAATTTATTAAGTGCTTCTATTAGTGATAGTAATGCAGGTGGTTTAATTTATGATGAAGCTGAATATGTAGGAAGCTGGAATGGTTTCTTTAATGAACAGGGACTTGCACAGACTTCTCTTGCAGTATTTGGTTTTGCACAGGGTTGGAATATTGATATTGATTCATACAGAGATCCTTATGAATATGGTGATGATACTGGTTTAAAGGAAAAGAAGGTCACTATTAATAAGATTTCTAATATGTCTGAATCTACAATCAGAGGTGTAGATGTTGGATCATATGTAGCACTTACTAATGCAGGTGTTAAATATTATGATTATGATGGCAAAGAACAGCCATTAATGAAAATCTTAAAGGATAATGGTGTTAACTATATCCGTTTAAGAATCTGGAATGATCCATACAATGAAAAAGGTGAAACATACGGTGGTGGAGATAGCACTGTAGATAATGGATTAAAGATTGGTAAAGAAGCAACTAAGTATGGTATGAAGGTGCTTGTTGACTTCCATTATTCTGATTTCTGGGCAGATCCTGCAAAACAGATTCTACCAAAAGCATGGCAGAAGGATGCTAATGATCCAGATAAGATGTGTGAAAATATCCATGACTTCACTAAAGATACTTTACAGAAATTTAAAGATGCAGGTGTTGATGTAGGTATGGTACAGGTTGGTAATGAAATTACCAAAGGTATGGCTGGTATTCATAATAAAGACAGTAATAATTCTGTTTGGAAAAATGAATCTCAGTATTCTGTATTAGACCGTTATTTAAATGCAGGTTCTAAAGCAGTACGTGAAATTCTTCCAGATGCTTTAGTTACATTACATATTGAAACACCTAATCGTCAAATCTATTCTATGATCATGGATGCATGGGAAAAAGGAAATGTAGACTATGATGTTTTAGGTTCTTCTTATTACCCATTCTGGTGGAATACACCTGATATGTTAAGGGATGTACAGACTCTTGCAAAAGAAAGAGGAAAGTTATTTGCGGTTATGGAAACTGCATGGATTAACAGCTATGAAGATGGTGATGGTACACCAAACTCTATCGGTTCTGATTATGGACTTTATCAGTATGAAATTGGTCCTCAGGGTCAGGTAGATGAATTAACTGATATGTATAAGGTTCTTACTGAACAGGATAACGGTTTAGGTGGCTTCTATTGGGAGCCAGGATGGATTCCAGTGAAAGCCGGATGGACTAACTGGGAGTACAATAAAGAAGTCGCTGATAAGTATGGTACTGGATGGGCTTCTAAGGGTGCTGTAGGTTATGCACCAGATGATGAAATGTATTATAATGGTCAGCCTTCATGGGGTGGATCAAGCTGGGATAATGCAACATTATTTGATATCCAGGGTAATGCACTACAGTCATTAAAGTTCTATAAAGATACAGTGTCTTTAGGTAAGGTTCAGACTACAAGAATCAATATCGTGAATAAAGAAAAAGAAGTTCTTAAGACTGAATATGTAAATGTAAATGTTGGTGATACAAAGACAATTACACTTCCAAAAGTTAATGGTTATTATGCACCAAAAGGTAACTATAACTACACAGTAAAAGGTGATACTGATGGTGTTAAGACAGTTACAGTCACTTATAATCATTCTACAGAAGCTAATTTAGTTGAAGTAGATGGTGAATTATACTTAATGCAGGATGATGAAGTTTTACACGAAACAACTCTTGCACAGGTAAACAAAAAAGGTACTTGGTATTATGTGGAAGATGGTAAAGTCAACAAAGATTTCAATGGCTTATTCCAGTATGGTAATGACTGGTACTATATTGAAAAAGGTGCAGTTAATTCTGATTATACAGGACTAGCTCAGTATAATGATCAGTGGTTCTATATTGAAAAAGGTAAGCTTAACTGGGATTATACAGGCCTTGCACAGTACAATAATTATTGGTTCTATGTAGAAAAGGGACGTTTAAACTGGAAGTATTCAGGTATTGTAGAATACAATAATCAGTGGTTCTATGTTCAAAAAGGTCGTTTAAACTGGAACTATTCCGGATTAGGTCTGTCTGGTAATGAATGGTATTATATTGTACGTGGACGTGTTAACTGGAATTATACAGGACTAGCTCAGTATAATGATCAGTGGTTCTACATTGAAAAAGGTAAGCTTAACTGGAATTATACAGGTCTTGCTCAATACAAGAATTATTGGTTCTATGTTGAAAATGGTCGTTTAAACTGGAATTATACAGGACTGGTTCAAAAAGGTAATGAATGGTTCTATGTAGAAAACGGTCGTTTAAACTGGAACTATACAGGCCTTGCACAGTACAATAATCAGTGGTTCTATATTGGAAAAGGACGATTAGACTGGAACTATACAGGTATTGCATATCACGATAATCAGCGTTTCTATATTATTAATGGACGCTTAGACTGGAATTATTCAGGTCGTGTTCGTTATAAAGGTAAAAAATACACTGTAAAGAACGGTAGAGTTCTATAACTATAAAATACACTAAAATAAAAGACAGTATGCTTAAATTTTTGCATACTGCCTTTTCGTTTACTTAATATTATCAAATAAATTTGAAGAATAAACACCTTCATCAATTAACTTCTTAAATGATTCTTTTACAACAGGTGCATCTTCTTTATATGTTACACCAAACCATGAATCCTGTAC
>OGOZ01000103.1_pt1 | contig 56041 bp, 43 predicted proteins | sample 1552801 | NCBI WGS metagenome assembly OGOZ01 (sample SAMEA2580196, study PRJEB22360) | human gut metagenome | biome: human gut; feature: human-associated habitat; material: faeces | place: Denmark | collected 2008/2010 | reverse complement strand
TTGTGAAAATTCATAATGAGCAAATAAAACAGGCTAAGGTTATTATGCTATTTTTGAAAATTTCTGCAAGATTCTTATATAAAAAACAAGATTAAATGATGCAAAATGCAAAAACACATGTTATTATAAGATCATAAAAATTAAGTTAAATTAACTTAATAAAAAAAACGGAGGTAAATTCATGAGAGTAAGAAAAATGACTGCACTTATGTTAGCAGGAGCAATGACAGCATCTATGGGAACTTTTGCATTTGCAGATGAGGCAAAGGAACTGCCAACAATCGATTCTATTAAGCTTGGTGAGGATTACACCGATCTGACTGCTACGATTAAGGTTTTAACACACAGAACTGATATTGTAGACACCACTTTCCAGGATTATATCAAGAAGTTCAATGAGTCTTATCCAAACATTACAATTGAGTATGAGGCTGTTACTGATTATGCAGAGGACATTAAGCTTCGTCTGACAACAGATGATTGGGGCGATATCTGTGGTATACCAACAAATCTTCAGAAGAATGAGCTGGAAGATGAATTCATCAGCTATGGTGATAAGAAAACTCTTGATGAGAATTATGTTTTGTTAAATAACTTTGCTTACAATGGAAATGTTTACGGAATCCCTTCCACTGGTAATGCACAGGGTATCGTATATAATAAGAAGGTATTTGAGGAAGCAGGAGTTACAGAGCTTCCAAAGACACCAACCGAATTTATTGAAGCACTGCAGAAGATTAAGGACAACACAGATGCAATTCCTCTTTACACCAACTACGCAGCAGGCTGGACCATGGGTGCATGGGATGCTTACCTTGGAGTTGTTTCCAACGGTGATGACACCTACATGAACCAGAAGTTCGTTCATACCGCTGAACCTTTCAAGGATAACGGTGATGGAACCGGAGCATACGCTCTTTACAAGATCCTTTACGATGCAGTTGCTGATGGCTTAATCGAAGACGACTACACCACAACTGACTGGGAAGGCTGTAAGGGTATGCTGAACAGAGGCGAAATCGGATGTATGGTGCTTGGTTCCTGGGCTTACTCCCAGATGGTAGAAGCTGACTCTCACGGCGAAGACGTTGGATATATGCCTTTCCCGATGAGCGTTAACGGAACACAGTACGCATTAGCTGGTGGTGACTACAGCTACGCAATCAACGTTAACTCTTCTGATGATAACAAGGCTGCTTCCTTAGTATTCATCAAGTGGATGACCGAGAAGTCCGGATGGTGCTATAACGAAGGTGGTTACACCGTAGTTAAGGGTGGCGAGAATCCGGATATGTATAAGGCATTCGACGGATGTACCACAATGGCAGATCAGCCTGCTTTAGCTGGTGAAGAAAACCTTCTTAACGATATGAACTCCGAATCCGAACTTTCCTTCAATGCAGGTGGTAACGATAAGGTTCAGAGAATCGTTGAAGCAGCAGCTACCGGTTCTGAAACCTTTGATGATATCATGGCAGACTGGACCAAGGCTTGGAACGATGCTCAGGCTGAGCTTGGAGTAGAAGTTAACAACTAATCCATAGATTCGTTCATTACAAGTAAATCAATGAGCCAGGGGGAGTAATTCTCCCTGGCTCGATTTATCAGGGAGGTCACAAATGGCGGCAACTAATATTACAACAAAAAAACAGAAAAGATCGTTTGGCGAGTGGGCCAGAAGCAGAGACGGGCAAAAGGTATTTGTTATGATTGCCTTTTTGATTGTACCTCTGGTATTACTGTTTGTATTTACTTATCTTCCGTTCGGTGAGATGGTGAGCTACAGCTTTTATAATATGAAATATACCGGTGCCCGTAAATTTGTAGGATGGAAAAACTACATGAAGGTGTTCCAGAGAAGCGACTGCTTCGGAGCATTGAAGCTGAGCCTGTACTATATGCTTGGGTCGGTAGTACAGCTTGCAATTGCATTGTATCTTGCTACAATGTTAAGCTTTAAAACCAGGTTCGGTGATCTCTTTAAGGGATTTATGTTCTTCCCGTTCCTGATTAACGGTATTGCCGTTGGTTTTATCTTTAAGTTTTTCTACACCAGAGGATTCGTATTCGATACCGTTCTCCAGTGGTGTGGATTCCAGTTAGACAATCTTCCGTACTGGCTCAAAGACCAGAGCATTAACAACTTCTCTCTGGTAGGAACTTCGGTATGGCGTTATTTCGGGCAGAACATGGTATTGTTCATTGGAGCAATCATGTCCGTGGATCCGGAGCTGTATGAAGCTTCCATGCTGGACGGTGCAAATAAATGGCATCAGTTCTTATACATTATTTTACCGAGTATTAAGACGATTTTAACTTTGAATGTCATCCTTTCCATTACCGGATCCTTAAGTGCATTCGAGCCTCCTTACGTTATTACCGATGGTGCGAACGGAACAGGTACTTACTTCGTTATCATGCACCAGATTGCGCATACACAGCAAAAGGTAGGTCTGGCGTCTGCGATGGCGGTTGTACTGTTAGGAATTATTTTGATTGTAACGGTAGCACAGAAGCTGTTCTTCAAATATGTATTCAAGAACTCTGAGGATGAGGACATTAATGCAGCAGTGAAGAGAGAGAAGAAGCTTGCTAAGCTTGCTGCAAAGAAGGAGGGCAGATAAGATGACAGTTTTTGGACATATTAAAAAATTTATTCTGATCTTTTTAAAATATGCATCACTTGTTTTCTTTTCCCTGGTTGCGATTATTCCGCTGGTTTCCTGCGTAATTACCGCTTTCAAACCGGATGCAGAGTATAACAGTACAAATGTTATGACGCCCCCGTCGAGCTGGCTATACTTTGAAAATTTCGTAAGTGCCTTTAAGAAAGCCGGAATGGGAAGAGCATTTATTAACTCCACGATCATTCTGATAGCAGTATTGATTTTATCCGTATTCATCGGAACACAGCTTGCTTATGTGCTGAACCGTTTTCAATTTTTCGGAAACACCCTGATCCGTAACCTGTTCCTGGTTGCCTGCCAGCTTCCAGGTGTAGCAATGCAGATCGCAGTTTACGAGATGATGTATAAGTTAGGATTTATCAACAATATGTTTGGTTATATCCTGATGACCTGTGGTACGGACGTTATTTCAATTTATATTTACATCCAGTTCTTTGAGAATATTGATTATTCACTGGATGAGTCGGCTATCATGGATGGTGCATCTTACTTCACTATTTTCTACAAAATTTTGTTACCACTGTTGAAACCGGCTATTGTAACTGCATGTATTCTGAAGGGTGTTGGTACCTACAACGAATACTATAATGCGAACCTTTATCTGCAGGATAAGAAGAGATATGCAACGGTAGCCACCTCTCTGTATACCTTCGTAGGACCTCTGGGAAGTAAATACAACCTGATCTGTGCCGGCGTTATTATTTCACTGCTTCCTGCACTGATCGTATTTATTACCTGCCAGAAGCAGATTTATTCCGGATTGACAGCCGGAGCTGTTAAGGGTTAACACAAGACTGATTTTACGGAGGGCGGAATTATGATGGTGAATGAAATTCAGGATCATCTTACGCAGACAATTATTCCCTTTTGGAAGAATTTGAGAGACAACGAGTATGGCGGATATTATGGCTATATGACCTATGATCTTGCAGTAGATAAGAAGGCAGTAAAGGGATGTATCTTAAACAGCCGTATCATGTGGTTCTTCTCCAATGCCTATACCCTGCTTAAGGATGAGTCCCTTTTAGACGAGGCAAAGCATGCCTTTGAGTTTTTGAAGAACTGCTGTCTGGATCGTGTGAACGGTGGAATCTTCTGGTCCATCCAGTATGACGGAAAGCCGGAGGATACCACGAAGCATACCTACAATCAGGCATTTGCAATCTATGCTTTAAGTTCTTATTATGAGGCGTCAGGTGACGAAGAAGCATTAAACATTGCCAAAGAGTTATACAACATTATTGAAAATAAATGTACCGACGAAATCGGATATTTGGAAGCATTCAATAAGGAATTCCACCTGATCGAGAATGACAAGCTTTCTGAAAACGGTGTTATCGCGGACAAGACGATGAATACCCTGCTTCATGTATTTGAAGCATATACCGAGCTGTATCGTGTGGCAAAGCTGCCGGAAGTAGCGGAGAGCCTTAAATGGATCATGGATACCTTTGCAACGAAGGTCTATAATCCCGGGCTTCATCGTCAGGAAGTGTTCTTTGATGCAAACATGAACACGATCATTGATCTTCATTCCTATGGACACGACATTGAAACGGCATGGTTGATGGATCGTGGTACCGAAGTTCTTGGAGATCCGAAGTACGAAGCACTTCTTTCTCCGATTACGAAGGATCTGACAGCCCAGATTTACAAGGTTGCGTTTGACGGACATTCTCTGGCAAACGAATGTGAAAAGGGCGTTGTGAATACGCATCGTATCTGGTGGGTACAGGCAGAAACGGTGGTCGGATTTTTAAACGGTTATGAGAAGGAGCCTTCAAAGACGGAATATCTGGAGGCAGCAGAGAGCGAGTGGCAGTTCATCAAGGATCATGTCATTGATAAGCGTGCAGGCTCCGAATGGTTCTGGGAAGTAGACCCGGAGGGTAAGCCTTATGAGGGCAGACCGATTGTAGAACCATGGAAGTGCCCGTATCATAACGGAAGAATGTGTTTCGAAGTAATTAAGAGATCCCGTAAAGAAGGAGGAAAATTCTAATAATGAACAAACAATATGAGATTGAGTCAGCGAAGCTTGAGCTGCTCATCAACCGTAAGAACGAGATCGATCCCGATTTCTATAATGGTATTTATGACCGGTATAAATATCCGGTGTTAACAAGAGAGCATGCTCCGTTAATCTGGCAGTATGACTTTAATCCGGAAACCAATCCTTATTTTATGAAGAGACTTGGAATTAATGCAGTATTGAATTCCGGAGCAATTGAATTAAACGGTAAGTATTATCTGGTAGCCAGAGTAGAAGGAGATGACCGTAAGTCCTTCTTCGCAGTAGCAGAAAGTGACAGCCCGGTGGATGGATTCCGTTTCTGGGATTATCCGATTCTTCTTCCTGATACCTGTCCGGAAGAAACCAACGTATATGATATGCGTCTTACCAAGCATGAAGACGGCTACATCTACGGTGTATTCTGTTCCGAAAGCAAGGACACTTCCGTAAACGATCTTTCTGCGGCAGTTGCAGCGGCAGGTATCGTCAGAACCAAAGATTTAAAGACCTGGGAGAGACTTGACAACTTAACGACACTTCATTCTCCCCAGCAGAGAAACGTGGTTCTTCATCCGGAATTTGTAAACGGAAAATATGCTTTCTACACCAGACCGATGGATGATTTTATTGACACCGGATCAGGCGGCGGTATTGGATTTGGTTTGTGTGATGATATTGAACATGCTGTAATTGACGAAGAAAAGATGACCAGCTTACGTAAGTATCATACCATTACCGAGGTGAAAAATGGTGCAGGCGCTGTTCCGATCAAGACCGAAAAGGGATGGATTCACATTGCACATGGTGTCCGTAACACGGCTGCAGGACTCCGCTATGTTATTTATGCATTTGCAACCGACTTAAATGATCCTTCCAGGGTGATTGCCGAACCCTCCGGAATGCTGATCGGACCCAGAGGCGGAGAGAGAGTCGGAGATGTTTCCAATGTCGTATTTACCAATGGTGCAATTACAACAGAAAACGGAGATGTATATATTTATTATGCATCCAGCGATACCAGAATGCATGTGGCATCCACAACGATTGACAAGCTGATTGACTATGTATTTAATACTCCCCAGGATCCGCTTCGTTCTGTAGAGTGTGTTGCACAAAGATGTGATCTCGTAAAGAAGAATCTGGAATACCTGAATCGCAGATAATTACAGTTCAGCCATGCCTTACACAATCATTTCTGCATGGCTGAACTGTTATCGCAGATAATGAGCTGCGGCTTATAAAATGAAACTATAAACCAACAGAAAGGAAAATAAAATGAGCGAATTAAAAATGATTGCCCCTCCTGTCAAGAATGTTCCCTGGCAGGAAAGACCCGCAAATTTAACAGGAGCACCGATCTGGAGATATACAGAGAACCCGATCATTGGAAGAAATCCGGTAGAAGGTGTTGCAAGAATCTTTAACAGTGCCGTAATGCCTTACGGTGATGAATTCATCGGTGTATTCCGTGGCGAGCAGACAAACGGTATCCCTTATATCTATATGGGAAGAAGTAAGGATGGCATTCACTGGGATTTCGATAAGGAAAAGATTCCTTTTGTCAATGAAAAGGGAGAACCTTTCATGCCCAGATATGCTTATGATCCGAGACTTGTAAAGGTAGAGGATACCTATTACATCATCTGGTGTCAGGATTTCTATGGCGCTTCCATTGGTATGGCGAAGACCACCGATTTCAAGACCTTCACAAGATTGGAGAATCCGTTCATTCCTTACAACAGAAATGCGGTATTGTTCCCCCGTAAGATCAACGGCAACTACATGCTGTTAAGCCGACCTTCCGACAGTGGACATACACCGTTTGGAGATATTTTCTTAAGCGAAAGCCCGGATCTCGTATACTGGGGCAGACACAGACATGTGATGAGCCAGGGAAGCGAATGGTGGGAATCCGTTAAGATCGGTGGCGGCGCTGCTCCGATCGAGACAAGCGAAGGATGGCTCCTGTTCTATCATGGTGTAAGCGGAACCTGTAACGGATTTGTTTACTCCATCGGTGGTGCAATCCTTGACATTGAGAATCCTTCTATTGTAAAATATCGTTGTGAAACCTTCCTTCTTACTCCGGAAGAGTGGTATGAGGAAAGAGGATTCGTTCCTAATGTATGTTTCCCCTGTGCAACGATTCATGATCCGGAAACCGGTAAAATCGCGATTTACTATGGCTGTGCAGACAGTTATGTAGGTCTTGCATTTACACAGTTCGAGGATATTGTTGCTTATATTAAAGAGCACAGCAAATTGACTGAAACTGATACAGAAATCGGCATCAGATAAGGTGCTTAACAGTTATGATAAGATTATAAAAGGAATGGAAAGGCTTGTTGAAAAGCAAGCCTTTCTGAATATTTTCCAAAGAAACAGGTTGGGGAGGTGTCTATGGGATATCCGGTAGATTTTGAAAAAGGTGAGTTAAACAGAGGTAACTGGAAGCGCATTAAAGAGTGCATGAAGAAGGCAGAAGCAGGAAAACCGATCAAGGTTGGATTCCTTGGTGGATCCATTACACAGGGAAGCCTGTCTTCCACACCCGAAACATGCTACGCTTATCTGGTTTATAAGTGGTGGAAGGAGAAGTTCCCCCAGAGCCAGGTAGAGTATATCAATGCGGGAATTGGCGGTACAACCTCCCAGTTTGGTGTATCCAGAGTAGAGCAGCATTTATTACATAAGAAGCCTGACTTTATTCTCATTGAATTCGCAGTAAATGATGATAACAATGAATTTTTCAGAGAGACCTATGAAGGTCTGATTCGTAAAACCTATGGTGATGCAAGTGCACCGGCGGTTCTTTTAATGAACAACGTCCGGTACGATGATGGAAGCAGTGCAGAGGATCAGCATGTAGCAGTAGCACGTGCTTATCAGCTTCCGATGGTCAGCATGAAGAGCACGATTTTACCACCGGTAAAATCCGGTCAGATCAAGAACCGGGAGATTACCCCCGATGATCTTCATCCGAATGATGACGGGCATGCACTGGTAGCAAAGGTCATTACCACATTCTTAGAGAAAATTTATCAGGATCGTAACACCGAAGAGGCAGATCCTGACTTTAATGGGAAAATACTTCCGAATCCGATTACTGCCAATCAGTATGAGAATTCGGTACGATATAAAAATTATAACAGCACTCCGGTTCTGAATGGTTTTGAGAAGGATCCCAATAAGAAGAAGGAGTTCCTGGATATTTTCAGCGGAGGCTTTATCGCTTCCAACGTGGGAGATGAAATCTCTTTTGATATTGAAGCAACAGGAATTGCAATCCAGTATCGCAAAACGATCCACAGACCGACGCCGGTTGCAGAGGTGATTGTGGATGGAGACGAAAGCACAAGAACCGTTCTTGATGGAAACTTCGATGAGGACTGGGGGGACTGTCTGTTTATCCAGACGGTAACCCGTCACACCGGGCTTAAGAAGCATCATGTACAGATCCGTATTATCGAAAACCATGAAGACGATCAGGTACCGTTCTATCTGGTATCTGTGATTGGTTCCAACTAACCAAAGGGGGAGAGGGTATGGCATCAAAAAAGGAAAAAAAGATTAAGTTACCGAAGTTACCGAAATTACCGAAAGCAGCCAAGGTGAAGAAACAGAAGAAGGAAGTTGTCAGACCGGATTTCAAAGCAATGCTTGGGGGTCTTAAGAATTTGCGCAGATCAAATAAAAAGAGTATTCTTGGCACGTTGCTTATAGCGTTTATGGTGCCGGTTGTGCTGATGATCGCATTGGGTGTTGTGTCCTATAGTACGGCCTCCTCCGGTATTGTAGACAAATATAAAGAGTCTGCACAATCCACCGTATCGGCAGTAGGCGATTATTTTAATCTGGTTTGTACCAATATTTCAAATAAAGCGCTGGAGATGATTACGAACAGTGATGTGGGCGATTACTATGATAAGTATTACGGAAAACAGGAATCAAAAGCATTGGAGACTTTCCGTAGTGCGAAATCCGATATTGGTAATGTCAAGTCCACAAACAAGAATATTTACAGTTGTACGGTTATTCCCGAGGGTGGCGCATACCTTTCCACCTTATCCGGCGGTATGACGGAAACGCCTATGGCAGATTTCAGCAATACGGCCGAGGGACAGTATTTTGTAGCCAACAGCACCCAGAGAAACAGGTGGATGGGTTACCAGACTTATCTGGATGATAATATGCAGAGCAAACAGGAAAAATATGCTATGGTTTATTATCAGAAATTTTCCAAGTCGGATGCTTATCTGGTTATGTCACTGGATATATCCGTAGCAGAAAAGATGCTGGGAGAAATCGATTTTGGCAAGGGCAGCGTGAAGGCACTTGTAACCGCTGACGGAAGAGAAGTGGCTTTTGAGCAGAAGACAGATAATCCGGCAGAGGCAGATGAGGGAAAGGCTGCATCGGATAAGGAAGACGAAGATGCAGATGCAAAGCAGTGGTTTGTAGGCAGTGAGTTTTATGAAAGCACTAAGGAAGCCGAAGAACCCGGCTACATGGATGTTAAGATTAATGGTAAAAAATATGTATATATTTATACACCCGTAGGCAACACCAAAGCCATGATCTGTACCCTGATACCTCAAAGCAATGTGCTCGGACAGGTGGGAAGTATTAAGTATATTACCATCTTCATGGTAATTCTGGCAGCAGGTACGGCACTGGTCACCGGTTTTGTGATTTCTACCGGTATCAGTAAGACAGTAAGGGATATGAGCGGAGGTCTTGCTAAGGTAGCACAGGGTGATTTGACCCAGGGTTTTACTACGAAAAGGCAGGATGAGTTTAAAGAGCTGACCGGAAGCCTCAATGCTATGATAGAGAGTATGAGAGGATTAATGCGGGATATGAAGCAGTTCGGCAGTAAAGTAACCGGACTTGCGGAGGATGTTTCTGACAAAACCGGAGCCATCAATACTTCCATGCAGGATATAGCAAGAGCCATGGATGAAGTGGCAAGCGGTGTACAGGGACAGGCAGAGGATACAGAGAGCAGCAATGAAAATATGATAAGCTTCTCTGAAAATATTACGACAGTTACGGAAAAAACCTCACACATGGGACAGACCGCAGATAAGGCAATTGAAGCCGTAGAACAGGGAAGAGTGATTGTTCAGGAATTAAGCGGTAAGTCAGATACAACCGTATCCTTAACCAGAGTGCTGGTCGATGATATTGACGCTGTACAGAAGAATTCCGAGGAAATCAAGAGCTTTGTTGACGTGATTAACAGTATTGCCGGACAGACGAATCTGCTTTCCTTAAATGCATCCATAGAGGCAGCCAGAGCAGGAGAAGCCGGAAGAGGCTTTGCGGTGGTGGCGGAGGAAATCCGTAAGCTGGCGGATCAGTCCAAGGAATCCGGTAATAAGATTCATGAGATCGTTAAGAAGATTGGTGAGACTGCGGATAAGACAACGGCATCAGCAAGAGAAGCAGAGAGCATGGTCAATGAGCAGGCAAGGGCACTGCAGGAGACAGTCAACGTATTTGAAATGATTCAGAATTGTGTAGGTGAACTGGTAGAGGGTATCCGTGTGATTACGCAAAGACTGGAAGAGAGTATGCTTGAAAAGGATAAAGTGGAAGGTTCCCTGCAGAATATTGCTTCTGTGTCTGAAGAGGTTGCTGCATCCACACAGGAGGTTACGGCTACTTTGGGAGAACAGGTATCTGTTGTCCAGACATTAAAAGAAGAAGTAGAGTTGCTTAGAAGCGATGCACTGGAGCTGGATAAATCCATTGAGAGATTTAAAATTGATTAAGCAAGGCTGAACTGTTACATAAAGCGGGATGACCGTGAGAAAGGAAATGAAATTATGTTTCGTGACAATTTTGCCTGGGGCGTTGCAAGCAGCGCTTACCAGATTGAAGGAAGAGATGCCAATGACGGTGCAGGAGCCATGATCTGGGATAAGTTCATTGCAGAAGGCGGCACCAAGGATGGTTATGGAGCAGAGGTAGCATGTGACCACATGCACCGTTACAAGGATGATTTTGCATTAATGAGACTGATGGGGATTAAGGCATACCGCTTTTCCATCAGTTGGGCAAGACTGATTCCGGAAGGAACGGGTAAGGTAAATGAAAAGGCAGTTGCTTTATACCGGGATATGATTCTGGAAATGAAGAAGAATGGCATCGAGCCGTATCTGACCATGTATCACTGGGAATTTCCCCAGGCATTACAGGATAAGGGCGGCTGGCTGAATGAAGAGGTTATTCAGTGGTTTGGAGAATATGCCAGGGTTGTTGCAGAGAACTTTTCCGATATCTGCGAGAATTTCATCACCTTAAATGAGCCGGAATGCTTCGTTGGAATCGGACATATGTCCGGATGGCATGCACCGGGCCTGCATCTTCCGTATAAGGATGTGTTCCAGATTGCACACAATGCACTGCGCGCACATGGACAGGCCGTCATCAATCTTCGTAAATATGCCTGTCGTCCGATTAAGGTCGGCTATGCACCGACCTGTGGTATGGCATACCCTGTAAGTAATAAACCGGAGGATGTGGAAGCAGCAAGAAAGGTACTGTTTGGCTTTTATCAGCCGATGGATAACTGGACCTGGAATGTGGCATGGTTTAATGATCCGGTATTCCTGGGAAAATATCCGGAAGAAGGCCTGGAGAAGTTTGCAGAGTATCTGCCGGAAATTACCGATGAGGATATGAAGCTGATTTCCCAGCCGCTGGATTTCATGGGACAGAATATTTATAATGGATACTTTGTAAAGGCAGGTGAAAACGGAGAAATCGAATTTCCCGAAAGACCGGAGGGCTTTCCGAAAACCGCAGCCAACTGGCCGGTTACACCGGACTGCTTCTACTGGGGCGTGAAGTTTATTTATGACCGCTATAAGCTTCCGCTGTTTGTAACCGAAAACGGCATGTCCTGCCATGATGATGTTTCCCTCGATGGCAGAGTACATGATCCGAACCGTCAGAACTTCCTTGATATGTATATTTCTGCATTGCAGAAGGCAAACGACGAAGGCGTGGATGTCCGTGGTTACTTCTTATGGACATTCCTGGATAACTTTGAATGGGATAAGGGATATACCGAGCGGTTTGGAATTGTCCATGTGGATTTTGCAACCCAGAAGCGAATCGTAAAGGATTCCGCATTCTGGTATCAGAAGGTGATTGAAACGAACGGAGCAATTTTATCCATTAATACAAAGCAGAGACCGATTCTGTTCCTGGAGCCGGTATTTAAGGAAATGATCTGGGGAGGAAACCGTTTAAGAAGCCTCTTTGGATATGATATTCCGGGTGAGGATACCGGAGAATGCTGGGCAATCGGCGCCCATCAGAACGGGGACTGTGTCGTAAAGGAAGGTCTCTTCAAAGGAAAGACCCTTTCCCGGTTATGGAAGGAGGATCCGTACCTCTTCGGTAACGAAGAAGGAGACCGCTTCCCGCTGCTGATTAAGATTATTGATGCAAAGGACAACTTAAGTATTCAGGTACATCCGGATGATGCCTACGCACAGGTTCATGAGAATGGATCCTTAGGAAAGACTGAATGCTGGTACATCCTGGACTGCCCGGAGGACGCAGAGCTTGTGATTGGGCATAATGCGAAGACGAAGGAAGAGCTTACGGAGATGATTTCCGAAGGCAAGTGGGATGAGTTTATCCGCCGCGTTCCGATTAAGAAGGGTGATTTCATCCAGATCAATCCGGGAACCGTACATGCAATCACCAGTGGCTGCCTGATCTTAGAGACACAGCAGAACAGTGATATTACCTATCGTGTGTATGATTATGACCGTCTGCAGAATGGAAAGCCGCGTCAGTTACATGTACAGCAGAGCATTGATGTGATTAATGTTCCTGCGGCATCTGCCGAAGACAGTGTGAAGTATGTCGGAGATCTGCCGAAGGATCAGCTGAATGAATTGATTCACTGCCCTTACTATACCGTATGGAAGCTGGATGTAACGAGACCGGTTTCTATCGAACAGACGCATCCGTTTATGAATGTGAGTGTCATTGAAGGAGAGGGACTGGTAAATGGACAGATGATCCGCAAGGGAGATCATTTTATCCTTCCTGCAGGAATCGGAGCTGTTGATTTCCAGGGAGACATAAGTCTGATTTTATCTTCTACAAAATAAGTTATCATTCGATAGAAAAATCATAAAAATGTGATAATTTATAAAGGCGCAGGAGGAAAGCTCTTGCGCCTTGCTTCATTTTTGACTAGAATGTAATTGGAAGAGTTTTTCTATGAGGAAGGGGTAGAAAATGCTGAACGGATATAAGCTGGTAGCGGTTTGCTTAACCAAAATCCAGGATGAAATCACCTATGAACTGATTGATGCACTTTATCAGACCGTCAAAGGGTCTGATTATCGTCTGCTGCTTTTTAACAGCTTTTCGGATTTATATAATCAGGATATCTATGATCAAGGAGCGAAGTCGATTTATCAGTTGATCAATTATGATCTGATCGATGCCGTGGTCATCAAAGCAGATACGATCAATGACCAGCAGGTGATTAATGATCTCATTACAAAAGCCAGAGAAAGACAGATTCCGGTCATTCTGTTGAATATGAAAGCAGATGGCTGTTATTCCATTGTTCCTTCTTATGAGGATGCTTTCAGCCAGCTGATCGAACATGTCATTAGGGTTCATCAGAAACGAAAGCTGTATTTTCTGTCAGGAAGTATGGGGGAGAGCAACTCGATGTACCGCGAAAAGATTTTCCGGGAAACATTGCGGGAATGTGGAATAGATCCGCAGACCTCCAAGGTTGCCTATGGAGAGTACTGGTATGGTCCTGCAGAGCGGGCCGTAGAAAACTGGATTCAGAGCGGAGATCTGCCGGAGGCAATTATCTGTGCAAATGATGCTATGGCGGTGGCTGCCTGCAAGGTGCTGAAAAGACACGGAATCCGTGTGCCGGAGGATATCATTGTCACCGGCTTTGACGGTGTGCCAAGCTATCAGTTCCACAGACCGGCATTGTCTACCTGTGCCAGAACACCATCGGTTCTGGCCGGGAAATGCCGGGAAATGCTGACAAATATTCTTGAGAATAAGAAACCGCCATACCGGGATCTTGAGGAATATAAGCTGACAATCCAGGAATCCTGTGGATGTCAGAAACAGACACACCCGGACTATCAGTTATGTGCAGATCATTTAAGTGATGCCATGTGGGATGCACGGGCTCATGAGGAGTTTATTCTTTCGCAGGTGGAACGTGTCGTTGAGACCATTGATATGGGAATTATCGGTAACAAACTGAATTCCTTTATTCTTCCGAATTCTATGGTCGCATTAAACAGCGATTTTCTGACAGCAACCAGAAATAACACAAAGACAGATCCACAGCAGCCATTTGCAGAGGAGATGATTGTCATTTCTTCACTGGGCACGGATCTTGACAGGCAGCGGTATGCGCTGTATAAATCCGCAGAGATGTATCCTCGTCTGGAAGAGGCTGTCAGGGAAGATGTGATGTTTCTGTTCCAATCCATTTATGTCGAAAATAATGTATGTGGATATTACATTGTAAAATCGAAGGAGTTATTAAAGGATGCGGGTAAGATACATCGTGTTTCCAAGGTTATGAATCTGGCGTTCAGCCTGATTATCAGCAGAATGCAGCAGGAGCATATGTCACACAGCCTTGAAGAGATGCAGTATCAGGATCCGGTTACCAGAGTCCTGAACCTGAAAGGTCTGGTGAAGAAGATGAATGAACTGTATCCGGACTGGAAGGAGCGTGCGATTGCCGTATCCGTTTATAATATTCCCAAGTATCAGTTTATCTATGAAAATTACGGACTGAAGGATGTTGAAGAAACCGTGCAGCTTACCGCAGATGCTTTGCAGATGGCAAATCCGCCGGGAACCGTGGTTGCCCGGATTTCCGATGACAGCTTCTGTATTATTAACGATGCAGAAAATCCGGGAGCGGCCGGATCGATCATTGATGATTCTGTGCGTGCCTTTTACCGTTTTATAGAAAGCTTTAATAAGACGCAGGATAAGGAATACTTCGTGGAGGTCAATTGTGGCTGTACGACAGCGGCAGCCGGCTGGAACAATGATATCAAGACCTATATTAAGGTTGCCATGGGAGAGCTTTATCTGAACCGTCTGAAACAGGGTGGAGGTAAGGTTTTAAAGGAAAGAAAAACCGCGAAGGACACGTATCAGCTATTTGAAACGCTGATGTCCGAGAATTTGTTTTATTATGCATTCCAGCCTATTGTCTGTGCGAAAACGGGTGCGATCTATGGATATGAGGCGCTGATGCGGACACCGGAGGAAATCGGTTTACGTCCGGATGAAATTCTGAACATTGCGGAAGAATACGGACGACTGTATGAGATTGAATATGCAACATTTAATAACGTACTGACTTATGCAGGCGAGCACCTTACACTTTTTAAGGATAAATATATTTTCATCAACAGTATTCCGGGCTATTTCATTGAAGGAAAGGATAAGGAGCGGCTGGTAAACCAGTATTCGGATCTGCTTTCCCAGTGCACAATTGAAATTACCGAGCGTGATGAAACAACAGCTGAAGAGATCAGCAGGATTGTGAACCTGACCGATCAGGAAGGACCGTGCCGGATTGCCATAGATGATTATGGAACAGGCTATTCCAATATTGTGAATCTGCTGCGGTACAAGCCGAATATCATTAAGATTGACCGTTATCTGATTACAGAAATCCAGAATGATGTCAACAAGCAGATGTTTGTGAAGAACACGGTGGAATTTGCCGAGCAGAATAACATTCAGTGTCTTGCAGAGGGAGTTGAGACGAAGGAAGAGCTGGAAACCGTAATTTCCTATGGTGTGGATCTGATTCAGGGGTACTACACGGCGATGCCGTCCGAGCAGGTCATTTCGGAAATTGATCCGAAGATTGTGAAGGAAATCAAGGATGCTAACCATGCCCGTACTGTGAAATAGCAGTTGAAAGCCCAACTTTTATTGAGGAAAAGATCCGGTTGTGATAAGATGACACATGGATCAATATAGGAGGTAACAGAAACGATGATTAACGAACAATATAAGAAAATGCTGGAGGGAAAATCAGTCATCCGGCAGCTTTCCGAATTTGCGACAGCACGGGGTAAGGAAATTGGTTATGAGAATGTTTTTGACTACAGTCTTGGAAATCCGTCCGTGCCTGTTCCGGATGCGTTTAATGAAGAGGTGGTTCATCTTATCCGGACGAAGAGCTCCATGGAAGTTCACGGATACAGTCCAAGTCTTGGAATTACTTCGGTAAGAGAAAAGATTGCAGAATCTTTGAACCGCCGGTTTGGTATGGATTATAAAGCAACACATATTTTCCCGACCTCCGGTGCGGCCGGAGCGATTGCACATGCGGTCCGCTGTGTGACGAAGCCCGGGGATGAGGTACTTACCTTTGCACCGTTCTTCCCGGAGTACAATCCTTATATCAATATGACCGGAGCAACGCTTAAGGTGGTGCCGGCCAATACGGTGGACTTTCAGGTTAACTTTGATAAGTTAGAGGAAATGCTGAATGAAAAGACGGCAGCAGTCCTCATTAATACCCCGAACAATCCGTCCGGCGTGGTATACAGTGCAGCAACCTTACAGAGGCTTGCAGACCTGCTTTATGCAAAGCAGAAGGAATACGGACATGATATTTTCCTGATTTCCGATGAACCATATCGTGAGATCGTGTTTGCGGGTGTGGAAGCGCCTTATGTATCCAAATTCTATGACAATACATTGTCCTGCTATTCCTATTCGAAGTCCTTATCCCTGCCGGGAGAACGTATCGGATATGTGGCAGCAAATCCCAGATGTACGGATGCAGAACTGATCAGTGCAATCTGTGCACAGATTTCCAGAGGAATCGGACACAACTGTCCTTCTTCCATTATTCAGCTTGCCGTTTCAGAAGTAGTGGACATGACCTCGGATATGTCTGTTTATGAGACGAATATGAACCTGTTATACAATGAGCTGACAAGCCTTGGCTTTGAGTGCGTAAAGCCGGGCGGAACCTTCTACATTTTCCCGAAGGCGCTCGAAGAGGATGCGGTAGCATTCAGCCAGAAGGCATTAAAGTATGATCTGATTCTGGTTCCTTCTGACAGCTTTGGCGTTCCGGGATATTTCCGTATGGCTTACTGCATTGATACGGAGAAGGTAGAGCGTTCACTGGAAGCACTGCGTAAGTTTGTGAAGGAAAATTATTAAAACAGATTCCGGAATGAAATTTATCAGAAAATCCGTTTTTCTGGAATATCTGCTACGAAGATCATCATATGGATAATAAGAAGGATGATCGGAAAGAAAAGCGTCATTTTGAGAGGAAATAAAAGATCATGATCGAAATTTTAAAAGCAATTCTGTTTGGTATTGTAGAGGGAATTACGGAGTGGCTTCCGATCAGCAGCACCGGACATATGATTCTGTTGAATGAAATAGTTTCCCTCGATGTATCAGAAGAGTTTTACAGCATGTTTGAAGTGGTGATCCAGCTTGGAGCGATTCTTGCCGTTGTGATTCTGTTCTGGAATCAGATCTGGCCCTTTGGAAAGAAGAACAATAAAGAGCCTCTGGCCAGGGACGGAATCGGAGCCTTTGTGAAATGGGATATTTTCAAGCTCTGGTTTCACATTCTGGTATCCTGTGTACCGGCAGCCATTGTGGGACTGCTCTTTGATGCACAGCTTGAAGCACTGTTTTATAACTATCAGACAGTAGCAATCATGTTGATCCTGTTTGGTATCGCATTTATTGTGATTGAGAATTACCATAAAGGAAAGAAGGCAAAGGTGACAACCTTAGCCGGAATTGATTATAAGCTTGCATTCTGGATCGGAATGTTCCAGTTGATTGCAGCAATTTTCCCGGGAACCTCACGTTCGGGAGCAACCATTGTCGGAGCACTGTTACTTGGAGTATCCAGAACGGTTGCGGCAGAATACACCTTCTTCCTTGCCATTCCGGTTATGTTCGGAGCAAGTCTCTTAAAGGGTGTTAAGTTCCTGACAAGTGCCTCCATGACTTCTATGGAGGGAGCGATTCTTGCCGTTGGCATGATCGTTGCATTCGTGGTATCCTTCTTTGTGATCAAGTTCCTGCTTGGCTACATTAAGAAGCATGACTTTAAGGTGTTTGGATACTACCGGATTGCACTTGGTATTATTGTGATTCTTTTCTTCCTGATCCGAGGCTGAAATATTGACAAGTATGGGTTTATGGTGTATGCTTCATCATAATGAAGTGCTTACTTCAATAAATGTTGGGGGAAAATGTCAGGTTAAGAAGTGAAAGGAGTTAGTCATGGCAGAAGTAAAGAAAGCAACAGCAAAAGTAGTTGCTAAGGTACCGGCTGAAGAGAAAAAGGTGGAAGTTAAGGCAGCAGAGGTAAAAGCACCCGAAGTTAAGGCAGAAGTTAAGAAAGAGGCAGTTAAAAAAGATACAGTTAAGAAGACACCCGCTGCTAAAAAAGCACCTGCTAAGAAGGCACCTGCAGCTAAGAAAGAAACCGTTAAGAAGGAAACAGTGAAAAAGGCACCCGCTGCTAAGAAACCCGTTGTAAAAGAAGAAGTAAACTTCCAGTTCAGTGGAAAATCTTATACTTCCGAAGACCTTATCAGAATTACCAAGGATGTATGGAAATATGATTTAAATGGTAAGGAAGAGGATGTAAAGAGCATTGAGCTTTATGTAAAGCCTGAAGAGAACACCGCTTATTATGTAATTAATGGCGATGTAACAGGAAGCTTCTTTATCTAAATCTAAGCTTGAAAAGATATACATAAGTAAAGTAAGAAAGAGCCGTTGCATTAGTATACGCTAAGCAACGGCTTTTTTTATGGAAATTCTTAATATCTTTCATTTATGTAGTCCAGGAAATTGTTTGTAATGCTGTCCATCATCGCCTCATTCTGGCGGGAATACTCTGCGGCATTCATGCCTATGGTATTGGTGATAGACATGCTCTCCTTTATATATTCATCCGTGAAGCGGAAGCTGCACAGTGACTCAATCAATGCAGGAGAAACTGAGGTAAACTGTTCCTTCGGGGCAATCACGCCGAACACATCCATGGCGCATACACTTGGTGAAGGAAAAGAGGATTGATATGGGTTGGCATCTGCAATGGATCCCTGAAAAATACCACTGCATGCATTTCCGGTCGTGGAAGTCAGATTTGCCAGAACCATACTTTCTGATTCCGCAACACCGGACAGGAAGGTTGTTACCGGTTGTTCAGAGATATTGGAAAGCTGACGGATTACCGGGAAGTCGTGGTAAGGTGTTGAGGTTGCATTGTAAGCCTGTTCATAATCATCAAAACTGCTGATACAGCCTAAAACGGTTTTGGGGTTTAAGACGGACAGCTTCGTAAGAGGATCTCCGGACTGCGAGTATTGCTGGTAGGTTGCTTTATCTTCTGCACTCCTGAAATAGGGGCCAAGTTCTCCGTAAAAGAAGATCTGTACGTCCGGATTTTGCGGATCATAAGCATGGAAGCCAAATCCGGCATATGCTCCCGCTGTTTCAATTACGAAGCCCTTTGGCAGCTTCATGGTAAAGATGCCTCCGTCATAATTTTCCAGGGTATAAGAGGCAGTCTGACTGCCTGAAGCCGGTGTAGAAGGTTCCCCGGCGGGGTTGTTATTGCTGTTACCGGAGGCACCGCCCGTATAATACCCGGCATCGGGCATAAAGCTGTTCAGGGCATCGGTGAGGGCAGCCATAATCGCATTGGAAGCAGCTTCATCATCGTCATAGAAGGAGGCGGTGAATACGGCAACGCTGCGATCCTCCAGATTTTCAGCAAAGCTTGTGACAATACGAACCTTATTGGAATCCTCTTCCGTATAGGCAAGCTGGATTCCATAGATATCGCGTCCTTCGACTCCGAGAGAAACCGGCTCACCTTCATCCAGAACAAGCTGGTCTTCAAATTGAATCTGAATGCTCATACGCTGCTCGGATAAATATTGTGCAGCAGAAGGTCCGTTGACAACACGGATCACCTGAAAGAAGGGAACGCCCTGTACGCCGCCGGTATAGATAACGGCGCCTCCTCCGGTAGTCATTTGTGCAGCATAGGAGGGAAGATACAGGAAGGAAAATCCCATCTCCGGACTGCTGAATACGGCATAATTTCCCTGTGTATCGGAAGAGGTGTCAGGAACAGGTGAAGAATCTTCCTCTCCGGTGTCCTCAGAGGAAGGGGGAGTAATTGCGGCCGGATTTTCAGAGGAATTAAGCTCTGCCGGATCCAATGTATTTTCTAAAATGGTGATATAGGCAGCAGTAAATACATCGTCAGTACCCTCTGCCTGATAAATGGTATCCCTGATTTTCACGCAGTTATCCGCAAGAAGAACAAAGTTCTGCTTCGTTCCATCTGCATTGGTGAAACAAAAGGTATAGGTAGTGGCAGAAGGATCTGCTTCACCTTTCTTTCCAACGGTAACATTGGAAAGAGCATCAAACACCTGATTAATGACATCAGGGCTGCTGATCTGATGCGGCTCTTCTGCATAGGATCCCGTTTCGATATACACCGTAAGGGAGGGCGGATCCGTTCGATTATACTGATCAGCCCAGTCTGCTGCTGATTTTCCGGAGGCTTCAAGTAAAGAGCCACCGCGTACCCGGCTGCCGCATCCGATAGACAGAATGGACAGCATTACAGCCAGCAGGGATAAAGTAATTTGCCTGAAATATTTTGCCATGATGATTTCCTCCTGTTTAGTAAGCAAGACCTTTTATGTTCAATATTTTTGCAAGGTCACAATCCACGATATAGACCATGCCGCCTGACTGCTGTGCCTTCTGGCTGCTCTGGGACAGGTATTCGGCCCAGTCTTCACTGCTGTATAGTGCGGTGAGGGTATTCATATCATCTACCGAAGCATCAAAGGGAAGGTTCGTGGTCTCAATCAGGAAGTACTGACCGGAACCGCTCCAGCTTTCTACAGCAACCTGTGCATGACCGGGAGTAAAGACAATCATGGGATGCATATCGGCAGATTGGAGAACACTTGCCATCAGTACGGCAGTTTCAATACAGATTCCGGACTGACTTGCAAGTACGGCATCCGGCATGAGGACACGCTGGGTAGCATTCAGGGAGTAAGGCCCCATGTTGTAACGGACACCCATGGCACTGATAGCACTCTGGATTGCGGCAATCTGAATATAGGTAATGTTGGCTTCTTCTCCATCGCCATACCCATAGGCGGGCTGGTAGCCCGGAAGCATTCCTGCGTCCCTTCCAAGATTCTGTTCAAGCCATGCAACTGCATTCCGGCGGACAGCAAGCACACCTTCCGATTCCGGTGTCATCCATGCCAGAATGTTATCATTCTGGATTACACCAAATTCATCACTGTTACTGCGGTAATCATAAATACTGTACAGTTTGATGGACTGGCTTTCCTGTGCAATGATGTCACCTGTAATATTGTCCGTGATTTTGAAAATTAACTGGGTATCCTTTGCGGAGGACAGATCAGGCATATCGGACAGTACCGGCGGTTTAATCATCAGATAGGTAATTTCCGGTGTAATTGTGAGTTTTTGTTCATAGACTTGGGTAAATCCCGGAATTTCGGCGGTAATGGTGACATCCCGGAAGTCCTTATCGGTATAGATGGCAAGATTCACAATGGAATTGGTCGCGGGATACAGGTTGGGATAAATCTCATCTATGAGGGTATAATTTGTAAAAAGAACACTGGACATCTGCATATAGCTGTCCTGCGGAAGTGTTCCGTTCTTACATCCATCCAGAATTTCCGTTCCGAGAACTTTAAGGTTCTGATCAATGACATCTTCGCAATGAATATATTCGCGGGCCATCAGCTCATAAATGGCATTTTCATAAGCGGAAGCAACAATTCCCATGCGGCTGATGAGCTGTGCAGAGGAATATTGACGCAGAACATCACCTGCAGCCCCCCAGGACTGTGCATACAGATACTGGGTGAACATATCAATGGAAGAGGTATAGAGAGGCCATAGCTCTCCAAGATAGGAAGGGGTGTCAAGCTGCAGGTAATCATTCTTAACGGAAAGTGCGGTATCGTATACAACAGAAAGATACTGCTGATAGTCATCCTGTGAGGAAGTAATTGCAGTAATCAACGGTACTCCGGCATCATACTGTGCTGCGAAGAAGGTAAGGGTCTCTTCCATCTGATTCAGTATGGAGAGGGCATCTTCAAAATATTCCTTCTGGGCTTCGTATAATGCTTTTCCGCGGTCTGTTTGGGGCGTATCGGAACGTTCCAGCTCCTGCATCAGTTTCCGGATGTTTCCTGCTTTCTCATCAACGAGGGCGGCATTGGTACGGCAGAGGCTGGCATAATCGGCAGCATCCTCTCCCGGAACCAGTCCGTAGGTTGCGGTTGCCATTTCACTGGCAATGGACATGGAATCATTCAGCAGGGACTGGGTCTGTGTGACAGTCTGTTCCAGCTGCTGCAGAAACTGGAGATCCTGATTGGCTTTGAGACTGCTGCATGAGGTAGAGGTCATGCATGTAAGACACAGACAAAGCAGTATGCTGACAATTCGTTTGCTTGTGAGAGACTTCATGTTTACTCACTCCTTTTCTTCTTTTTTGTTATTAGCTATCAGATTGCATCTGTTGATTTTCCTGAATTTGCCGGACTAATTTCCAAAGGTCTGTGTGGCAATAATAAGTAATTCCTGTTTTCCAATTGCATAAGTAACGCCTCCTTTCTATATTTCATCATATAATAAGTCGAAATGCGGGATAGAAAAGTTTCCGAAGTGGCACTGTCCAGATCGGAAACCGGAACTGCTTTTGTTGTGGGGATTCGATACAATAGAAGCAGCAGATGTGACGATCAGATCAGCAGCATGATATGGAGGTGACGGCAGATGGAATATCGTGAGGTCGTATGCAGAAATTGTGGTCATGGAATGAGAATTCCGGAAGGGGCATCCCGTATCCGGTGTGAATATTGTGATACCGAGTATTTTTTATCCGGGGCAGATTCAAAACAGAGGGAAGTCAGAAATATTGATTTGCCGGGACAGGGCCCTTTGCTGAGGGCTTATATTCCGGAGGGGTGGAATTACCGGCTTATGGAGGACAACAATTCTGTTTCTTCTCTGGCGGCAAGATGCTTTGCATTGGAGATGATGCAGGAACAGGGAGAGGCCAGGATGACTTTTCTTCCGACTGCTTATTATAAAAATCCTGAGAAATCCGGCATGTTTGGCGGCTTTAAAGGATTTGGCGGATTGCCGGGGCTGGGAAACCTGGGTGGTCTGATGTCAAAAGATCCAAATGGAGATTATCAGTTGAATCCGATGACGATGGTCCGGTACCGGAGGCTTGTGGAACTGCCGCAGTACGCACAGGAGCGTATAACGGGAATGACGGGTTCCGGTCAGCTTCAGCTCACACCGGTTCTGACGGATGAATTGAAGGATACGGCATCCCGGTTTGCACAGGAGGCTTCACAGAAGCTGGAAAAACAGGTGAATGTACTGCCCGGAGTTTACCGGTTCACATTTTTACAAAATGGAACAGTCTATGAGGGATACTTTGCAACAATTATGGCAGTTGCCTTAAAGCCGCAGGGTGGACAGAATGACATGATGGATATCGTGAAAAAGGGCATGGCGGCCATGGGTGCCATGTATGGAATCGGTGGAATGGGAACCTTTGACTGGGGAAGGGCGTTTGATCTTCTTCTTATATGCGGGCAGGGCAGGGCACCACAATATGAGAAAATACTGTACCGTTTTATTAAGGAACTTCAATATCTGCCGTTGTATTATGAGTTACAGGAAAGAGAGATGCGTTCTGTGCAGCAGATCCAGCTTAATGGTGCCATGCAGCGGCAGCAGAATGCGATTCAGGCTTCACAGAGAATTTCGAGAACTCTGTCAGAAACTTCAGACATTGTGAATCAGGGGTACTGGGAGCGGAGTGCTGTCATGGATCGGATGCAGCAGAAGGCTTCAGAGGCAGTCCGGGGCGTAAACAGTTATACGGATTCAGCCGGAAATGTATATGAAGCAGATGTGAAATATGATCATATTTATCAGAATGGAAGTTATTTTGCCGGAAGTACGGATGGAAGTGCCTCTCTCGGACCGGAATGGGAGGAACTGAAGCGCCGTTATTAATTCCGGTCCATGGAAATCAGGCCTCCTGTACGGGAGGTACAAATTGCTCAATTGCCTGACGAAGTCTCGGATGATGAATGACGAAGTGGATGGCCGGTGCATTTGCTTTGGAAATCATCGCCCACTCTCCCTCGTGAATGTGGATCTGCAGATTGTGAAAGGTCTGTGTTTTTACCTCCGTGAGGGTATAGGAGGAATGTTCCTTAGCATACTGTCTGGTCTGTGCCAGATGAAACTGATATTCTTCATAGGTATAAGGAAGATCCTTTTCCATGAAAATACCGGAAAGGGGCATCAGCACAGGGTGTTGAGCAAAGCTTTCTTCGGAAATTTCGGAGATTTCATCTTCGACAGGGGCATTTGCAAGGATCCGTTCCATGAGCTGCTTCTGTGAGGACGCATAAGAAAGAATTTTCTCCTTTTCCTGACCCGACAGTGAATGGCGGTTCAGGAATTGTTTTAAATCCTCTTCATGTAAGGTATAAAGGGGAAGTGCGGATAAAATGTTTCTGCGCTTCCCTTTTGTATAGGAATCGGAAAGCAGAGAGGCCTGCAGGGCGCTGGCATTATCAGCACGGTAAATATCCATAAGAGGGCTTGCGGAATGCAGCAGTTCTTCGGCACGGTTACGGTAATAGAGGATTTCCTCTTTGGACTTGGTCAGGTAATAGCGTCCGTTTTCCTGGTGCCCCACAATGGCTTCCCCGGACAGTGCAGCCGCTCCGGATACCTTAAGGAGGTGCAGAAAAATATGGTTTTGTGTGTCTTTCAGGTAATAGGGAGAAATCTGTCCGGTCATATACATCGGAATCCAGCTTTCGAGTCCGAGCATCATATCCTCAAAGGAGCGATCCAGATTATGAATCTGATGCAGGTGAAGTCCTTTCTTTAACATCATGGCCATACCAAACATCCATTTCTTGGGAAATTCGGGATCTTTTGCCATTTCTCCCATAGGCATGTCACTGTACATAATGACAGAAGAGGTTGATTTGGATAATACGGTTGCCTTTAAAAAGTCGATTTCACTTTCCATCATTTCAGTGAGTCCCAGATACGTTTTGGAGGTAGGAAACTGAAAGGGCATCAGCGGAGGGAGCTTCATTTCGTCAAAGTGGATGACCTTAATATATTCATTCAGATCAAAATGATCCAGTTCGTTCAGAAATTTGGAAATGCTGTTTTCGGGAGCTGTATGCTTTTCAAGAAGCCAGGACTGCAGCCGGGAGGAACGGGATGTGCTTTTGGATAATTCCGCTTTGCTGCACTTCAGAAGTTCCGCAAGAACATCAATATCTTCCGGAGTATTGAACTGTGAAGCAATGCATTGGGAAACGGCAACAGCGAATTTGAGCGGTTCTGAAGGCTGGCGCGTTCCGTTGCGAAAACGAAAAATGGTAGAGGTGTCATAACTGATTGACTGGCATAGGCGGGTAAGGTTGATATTGAGAACAGATACCAGTGTATTAAAGTTGATGCGAAGGTGCTCCTTGTCCGTGGTGCTTATATCGGTACTGGACAGAAAGTCTTCTTTTACTGCGTCCGGTGTAAGCTGACGGTTCTGTTTCCAGAAGGAAAGCTGCGCAATGGCGTAGCAAAGCTGCCAAAGCGCATCCGAGTTCATTTCCGGAATACGTTCCCCGGAACGGTAACGGCTGAGGGTTGCGGCGGACAGTCCGGACAGCTCACACAGCTCTTTGGCTGTACAGGGTAAATTGTTAATATATTCATTCAGCTTTTCGTTAAATTTCATGATAGGATCCTCTTGATTATAAAAAAAATTTTCTTTTTCCATTATAATAAAAAAGAATCAGTATGAAAAGAAATAGTTATACAGAACAAACATTCGATTTTGCTCTGTACAATTTATTAATGGAATGATATAATGAGCCACAGAAAAAACTAAGTGATATGTAGACTCAATCAATATATGATATTAAAGTCGATCAGGAGTATTTTATGGATCATTTTAAATTAGTATCAGAATATCAGCCGACCGGCGATCAGCCACAGGCGATTGCAGAGCTGGTGAAGGGATTTCAGGAAGGAAACCAGTTTGAAACGCTGCTGGGAGTGACCGGATCCGGTAAGACCTTTACTATGGCGAATGTAATTGTCGCACTGAATAAGCCGACGCTGGTAATTGCACATAATAAGACACTGGCAGGGCAGCTATATGGAGAATTCAAGGAATTCTTCCCGGAGAATGCCGTGGAGTACTTTGTCTCCTATTACGATTACTATCAGCCGGAGGCATATGTTCCTTCATCGGATACTTATATTGCAAAGGATTCTTCCATTAATGATGAAATTGATAAATTAAGGCTGTCTGCGACAGCATCTCTTTCCGAGAGAAAGGATGTTGTCGTGGTGGCGAGTGTATCCTGTATTTACGGTCTGGGTTCTCCGGATGATTATCAGGACATGATGGTGTCCCTGCGTCCTGGAATGAGTAAGGACAGGGATCAGGTTATTAAAGAACTGATTGATATCCGGTATGACCGGAACGATATGGACCTGGACCGCAGCTGTTTCCGGGTCCGGGGTGATGTGCTTGAGATCTATCCGGCACAGGGCGGCGATTATCTCATCCGGGTAGAGTTCTTCGGAGATGAAATCGATCGTATTACAGAGGTTGAGCCCTTAAGCGGTAAGGTGCATGCATCACTGCAGCATATTACCATCTTTCCAGCATCACACTATGTCGTACCGCAGGAGAAGATTAACAAGGCCTGTGAAGCGCTGGAGGAAGAGCTGGAGGAGCGTGTACGTTTCTTCAAGAGTGAGGATAAGCTTCTGGAAGCACAGCGTATTTCCGAGAGGACGAACTTTGACATTGAGATGCTGCGTGAGACCGGCTTCTGTTCAGGGATTGAGAATTATTCACGTCATTTAAACGGTATGCGGGAGGGGGAACCGCCTCATACCCTGTTAGATTATTTTAAGGACGATTTTCTCATCATTATTGATGAGTCCCATATTACGATCCCACAGATCGGGGCGATGTATGTCGGGGATCGTTCGAGGAAGACTACTCTCGTGGATTATGGTTTCCGTCTGCCATCGGCACTGGATAACCGGCCGCTGAGCTTTGGAGAATTTGAACAGCATATTGATCAGATGCTGTTCGTGTCCGCAACCCCTTCCACGTATGAGGAGGAGCATGAACTGCTGCGCACAGAGCAGATTATCCGGCCGACGGGACTTCTGGATCCGGAGATTTTCGTCCGTCCGGTGGAAGGACAGATTGATGATCTGATTTCGGAGATCCGGAAGGAAACGGAGAAGCACAATAAGGTTCTGGTAACGACGCTCACAAAGAGGATGGCTGAGGATCTGACGGATTATATGAAGGATGTGGGAATCCGTGTGAAGTACCTGCATTCTGATATTGATACCCTGGAACGGGCACAGATCATCCGGGATATGCGTCTGGATGTGTTCGATGTGCTTATCGGAATTAACCTTCTGAGGGAGGGACTGGATATTCCGGAGATCTCCCTTGTTGCGATTCTCGATGCGGACAAGGAGGGCTTCCTGCGCTCCGAAACCTCCCTGATCCAGACTGTTGGACGTGCTGCACGTAATGCAGAGGGACATGTTATTATGTATGCCGACAACATGACGGATTCCATGAAGGCGGCAATTGAAGAGACCGGCCGCCGTCGGACAATCCAGCAGAAGTATAACGAAGAGCATCATATTACACCGCAGACGATTAAGAAGGCAGTCCGTGATCTCATCAGTATCTCCAGGACAATTGCCAAAGAAGAGATCCAGTTCGAGAAGGATCCGGAATCCATGAGTGCGGACGAACTGAAGAAGCTGATTGCCAGGGTGGAGAAGCAGATGCGCAAGGCAGCAGCCGATCTGAATTTCGAGGCGGCAGCCGAGCTTCGTGATAAGATGGTAGAGCTTAAGATGAAGCTGCAGGAGATCGAGAGAGAGAAGGAAAAGGAGTAAGAACCATGAGTATAAAGCTATCTGACCAACATGTGCCAATCCCTAAGATGCGCCCGCGTGAATACATTAAAATCCGTGGAGCAGCAGAACATAATTTAAAAAATCTCGATGTGGATATCCCGAGAAATGAACTGGTCGTTCTGACAGGACTGTCAGGTTCCGGCAAGTCTTCTCTGGCATTTGATACGATTTATGCAGAGGGACAGAGACGTTACATGGAGTCCCTGTCTTCTTATGCCCGTCAGTTCTTAGGACAGATGGAAAAGCCGAATGTGGAGAAGATTGAGGGACTGTCACCGGCTATTTCCATTGATCAGAAATCGACGAACCGCAACCCGAGATCCACCGTTGGAACCGTAACGGAGATCTATGACTATTTCCGTCTGTTATATGCCAGAATCGGTATTCCGCATTGCCCGAACTGTGGAAAAGAAATCCGTAAGCAGACCGTGGATCAGATGGTGGATCAGATTATGGAGCTTCCGGAGGGAACGAAGATCCAGCTTCTGGCACCGGTGGTACGTGGACGAAAAGGTGAGCATGCGAAGGTCTTTGAGCGTGCCAAACGAAGCGGTTATGTGCGTGTCCGGGTAGATGGCAATATGTATGAGCTGTCAGAGGATATTTCTCTGGATAAGAACATCAAGCATAATATTGAAATTGTCGTAGACCGTCTGGTGATCAAGCCGGAGATTGAACGCCGGCTTACCGATTCCATTGAAAATGTCCTGGCATTGGCCGAAGGACTTCTGATGGTAGATGTGATTGGTGGGGAAACCATCAATTTCAGTCAGAGCTTTTCCTGTCCGGATTGTGGAATCAGCATTTCGGAGATAGAGCCGAGGAGCTTTTCCTTCAACAATCCGTTCGGCGCCTGCCCGGTCTGCTTTGGTCTTGGATATAAGATGGAGTTTGATCCGGAACTGATGATTCCGGATAAGAAGCTCAGTATTAACGAAGGTGCCATCCAGGTCATGGGCTGGCAGTCGAGCAAGGATGAGGGAAGCTTTACGAATGCGGTTCTGCGCGCACTTTCAAAAGAATATAAGTTCAGTCTGGATACTCCGATTGAGAAGCTGCCCAAGGACGTTTACGACATGCTGATCTATGGAACGAACGGCAGGGAAGTGAAGGTACATTACAAGGGACAGCGTGGAGAAGGAGTCTATCCGATTGCTTTTGAAGGAATTATCAAGAATACCGAGAAGCGGTACCGTGAAACCGGCTCGGATATTATGAAGCAGGAATATGAAACCTTTATGCGCATTACGCCGTGTAAGGAATGTAACGGAATGCGTCTTAAGAAGGAATCCTTAAGTGTGACCGTCTGTGGTAAGAACATTTATGAGATCACCTCCATGCCGATCTGTGACCTGAATGAATTCTTGCAGAATATGGAGCTTACTGCACAGCAGCAGATCATCGGAAAGCAGGTATTGAAGGAGATTAAGGCGAGAGTCGGCTTCCTTGTGGATGTGGGTCTGGATTACCTGTCCCTTTCGAGGGCAACGGGAACCCTGTCCGGCGGGGAAGCACAGCGTATCCGTCTGGCAACACAGATTGGTTCCGGACTTGTAGGCGTGTGCTATATTCTTGATGAGCCGAGCATCGGTCTTCATCAGAAGGATAACGATAAGCTGTTAAATACACTGAAAAATTTAAGGGATCTTGGCAACACGCTGATTGTGGTAGAGCATGATGAGGATACCATGCTGGAAGCCGATGACATTGTGGATATCGGTCCCGGTGCGGGATCCCATGGTGGAGAAGTGGTGGCACATGGAACGGCCGAAGAGATCATGAAGACCGAAGGATCTCTGACCGGTCAGTATTTAAGCGGAAGAATGCAGATCCCGGTTCCGGAGACACGCCGTAAGCCTAAGGACTGGCTTAAGATCACCGGGGCACAGGAAAATAACTTAAAGAACATTGATGTGAAGATTCCGCTAGGCGTATTTACCTGTGTTACAGGCGTATCCGGATCCGGCAAGAGCTCTCTGGTAAATGAGATTCTGTATAAGACACTGGCAAGAGAGTTGAACCGTGCAAGAACCATTCCGGGCAAGCATAAAAACATTACAGGAATTAAGAAGCTGGATAAGGTAATTGACATTGACCAGTCCCCGATCGGACGTACTCCCCGTTCCAATCCGGCAACCTACACCGGAGTTTTTGACCAGATTCGTGACCTGTTTGCAGGGACGCCGGATGCCAAGGCCCGCGGTTACAAGAAGGGACGCTTCAGCTTTAATGTCAAGGGAGGACGCTGCGAGAACTGTGGCGGTGACGGTATTATCAAGATCGAAATGCATTTCCTTCCGGATGTGTATGTGCCGTGTGAGGTCTGCGGCGGTAAGCGGTATAACCGTGAAACGCTGGAAGTAAAATATAAAGGAAAGAATATCTATGATATTCTGGATATGACCGTGGAAGAGGCCGTGCCGTTCTTTGAGAATGTGCCGTCGATCCGCAATAAGATTGAAACCCTGAATGATGTCGGACTTTCCTACATCAAACTGGGACAGCCTTCCACGACACTGTCAGGAGGTGAGGCGCAGCGGATCAAGCTGGCAACGGAACTGAGCCGGAGAAGCACCGGAAATACCATTTATATTCTGGATGAGCCGACAACGGGACTTCATTTTGCAGATGTACACAAGCTGGTAGAGATTCTGCAGCGTCTGACCGATAATGGCAATACGGTTGTTGTGATTGAGCATAATCTGGATGTTATTAAGACGGCAGACTATATTATTGATATGGGACCGGATGGCGGTGACCGTGGCGGAACGGTTGTAACAAGCGGTACTCCGGAAGAAGTTGCAGAGCATCCGACGTCTTATACCGGAAAATATGTGAAGAAAATGCTGGCAAGATATAAAGAAAATGTGGAGAAATACCGAAATAATTAAAAATTTATGAAATCCCTTTGAAAATATTATGCTATGGGTTATAATATTTATTGATTATGCTGTGAGAATAGAAAGGGGTACATGAAAATGCAGTACACAGATATCGGTATTGATTTAGGAACAGCAAGTATTCTTGTTTACATCAGAGGAAGAGGAGTCGTCCTTAAGGAGCCCTCTGTTGTGGCTTTTGATAGAGATACAGATAAGATTATGGCAATCGGTGAGGATGCCAGACTGATGCTTGGAAGAACACCGGGCAATATTATCGCCGTACGTCCTCTGCGTCAGGGTGTTATTTCAGACTATCGTGTCACAGAGCAGATGATGAAATATTTCATTCAGAAAGCAATGGGACGGAAGGCATTCCGCAAGCCCCGTATTGCAGTCTGCGTGCCGAGCGGCGTTACTCAGGTAGAGCGGAAAGCTGTTGAAGATGCAACTCTGCAGGCCGGTGCACGTGAAGTATCCATTATCGAGGAGCCGATTGCAGCAGCGATCGGTGCGGGAATTGATATTTCCAAGCCCTGCGGAAACATGATTGTGGATATTGGCGGTGGTACTTCCGATATCGCAGTTATTTCTCTGGGTGGTACGGTTGTCAGTGCATCCATTAAGATCGCAGGTGATGATTTTGATGAGGCACTTGTCCGTTACATGCGTAAGAAACATAATCTTCTGATTGGTGAAAGAACCGCAGAGGATATTAAGATTAAGATTGGTTCCGCTTATAAGCGTGCGGAAGTAGACTACATGGATGTCCGTGGACGTAATCTGGTAACCGGTCTGCCGAAGACCATTACCGTTTCCTCCGAGGAAACCGAAGAAGCGCTTCGTGAGGCGACTTCACAGATTATTGAAACCATTCACAGCGTTTTGGAGAAGACTCCTCCGGAACTGGCAGCCGATATTGCAGACCGCGGTATTGTTCTTACCGGTGGTGGTTCCCTGCTCCGTGGTCTTGAGGACCTCATTGCAGAGAAGACCGGAATCAATACAATGACCGCAGAGGATCCGATGACTGCCGTAGCAATCGGAACCGGTAAGTATGTGGAATTTTTAGCAGGTTATAAAGAAGATTAAAGATCACTGTGAAGGTACGGAACAGTTATGATTAAGGGAGAACAGGATGGTTAAAGGATTGTATACCGCCTATACGGGCATGATCAATCAGGAACACAGAATGGATGTACTGACCAACAATCTGGCCAATGCGGATACCAACGGATATAAGAAAGAGGGCGCTACTGCGCAGTCTTTCGATTCGATTCTTGCGTATAAGATCAAGGATAATTCCGAAGGGTATCGTCTGGCGAAGAGAACCGGTGTGCATAATCCGGGTGTGAAGATTGGTGAAGGTTATACAGACTTTTCCCAGGGACCTTTGAAGACAACAGAGAATCCTTACGATCTGGCACTGACCGACAAGGGATTCTTTGCAGTGGAATTTACGAATAAGCAGGGGGAAACCTCTGTGAAATATACCAGAGACGGTAACTTCACCCTGAATGAGTCCGGAGAACTGGTAACACAGGACGGTGACCGCGTTCTTGGAACGAACGGACAGCCGGTGAAGATTGATCCGCTTAAGGATACGCAGATCAATGTACAGGGACAGGTCATTCAGGATGGCAGAGTCGCAGCCACAATTCAGGTTACGGACTTTGAAGATTATGATTATCTGCAGCGTTACGGTGAAAACTATTTTGAACCGATTGACGGTGCAACCGAAAAGGATGCCACAGCGAAGGTATATGCCGGATATCTGGAGACTTCGAATATTTCTGTGGTGACGGAAATGGTAAATATGATTACGGTTTCCAGAGCATATGAGACGAATCAGAAGGTCATTACTACATATGATGGAACACTTGATATTGCAGCCAACCAGCTTGGCAAAGTATAGGAGGTAGGAAATGGTTAGAAGTTTATGGACAGCAGCAACAGGTATGAATGCACAGCAGACGAATGTGGATACCATTGCCAACAATCTTGCCAATGTAAATACGATGGGATATAAGACACAGGCTGCACAATTTAAGTCTCTGTTATATCAGACGCTTCAGACAGCGACCACCACAGCGAACGGAGATCCGAAGCCGACCAGCTCCCAGGTAGGACTTGGTGTGCGGAATTCTTCGATCAATTCCATTTTTACACAGGGAAGCTTACTGGATTCTGCCAGTGATACCTCTTTTGCAATCGAAGGCGATGGCTTCTTCGCAATCCGTGGAGAAGACGGCAATACTTACTATACCAGAAACGGTGACTTTACCTGGGCAACGAACGGATCCAACGGTATGATGCTGACAACGACAGACGGACTTCCGGTTCTGGATTCCGCAGGAAGAGCCATTACCTTAAACAACAGTTATGTAACAAGCAGAATTACCATTACCGGAGACGGAAGAATCTGTTATCCGGATGCCAATAATAATCCGCAGCCGATTGGTATGCAGATTGGTATGTACCAGTTTAACAATCCGGGCGGTCTCGAGCGGCAGGGTGACAGCTTATGGGCAGTAACCGGAGCCAGCGGTCAGGCGTTGAACGAAGCAACCAATAACTCTCTTAAGAAGAGTAAGATGGTGCAGGGATACCTGGAAGGCTCCAACGTGCAGGTTGCTACCGAAATGGTCAACTTAATTGTAGCACAGCGTGCTTATGAAATGAACTCCAAGGCAATTACAACAACCGATGAAATGATGCAGACAGCCAACAATCTTAAGAGATAATCTTTAGTACACGGCATTGATGCAGGATCGGAGGATGAAGATGGATATTAGTGGAATTGGATCTTCTGCGTATGCAAGTTATCTGCAGGATCAGAATGTATCAGAGACAAAATTAAAAGATCAGATTAACAATACCGATTATTCGACGGCAACAGAGGATGAACTCTTAGATGCCTGTAAACAGTTTGAGGCCTATTTCCTTGAACAGGTATTTAAAGAAATGCAGAAGACGGTGGACTGTTTTAAGGATGAGTCATCGAGTACCGATAACAATCTGGTAAGCTATTTTAAGGATGAGACGATCCAGCAGCTTGCAGAGACATCCACCGAAACACAGGGACTGGGACTTGCACAGACTTTGTATGAACAAATGAAGCGTAACTACGGAATCGACTGATAACATTACATAAATGAGAAGAAAAACTGGCTGCTTACGTGAGTTTTCCACGAAGCAGCCAGTATTAAGTTTGAGGGACAACTATTTGGAAACGATTAAGGGATATGTGGATCATATCATTTATCAGAATAAGGACAATGGCTATGCGGTACTGTCCATGAATGTGGATGATGAGGAAGAAATCTGTGTAGGGATCTTCCGGGGGGTGGATAACGGAGAAAATCTGGAGATCACCGGTGAATATGTGGAGCATCCAAGCTACGGCTTCCAGTTCAAGGTAAGCAGCTTCAAGGTGGTGGAGCCGGACGATCTGCTCAGCATGGAGCGTTATCTGGGATCCGGAGCAATCAAAGGCGTTGGTGAGGCGCTGGCGAAGCGTATTGTGAAGAAATTTGGCAAGGATACCTTTCGTGTTATAGAGGAAGAGCCGGAGCGTCTGGTTGAGGTCAAGGGAATCAGCGAGCGGATCGCACAGCAAATTGCAGATCAGATGATCGAGAAAAAGGAAATCCGTGAGGCTTTTCTTTTCTTGCAGAAATACGGAATTACCAATACGCTCGCAGTGAAGATCTATGAAAAATACGGAATGGAGATGTATGGCATCCTGAAAGAGAACCCGTACCGGCTTACAGAAGATATACAGGGAGTCGGCTTCCGGCTTGCCGATGAAATTGCAGAGAAAATCGGTATTCATACGGATTCGGATTACCGGATCCGGAGCGGAATTCTGTATACGCTGCTGCAGGCGTCGCTCGAGGGACATATGTTTCTGCCAATGGAAATTCTGGTGCGGAGGAGTGTGGATTTGTTACAGGTGCCGGAGGAAGCAATTCGGGCACAGGTGCAGAACCTGCATATGGATCATAAGGTTGTTGTGAAAAAGACCGGAGATGAGCTGGAGGTTTATGCGTTTTCTTATTACTATGCGGAGCTGAACTGTGCAAGAATGCTGCGGGAGCTCAATGTCCTAATGGAATCGGAGCTTCTTGATTCGGAAGAAAAGCGCATTGAAACGATTCTGCAGCGTATCTTAAAGGAGCAGGGCTTAGAGCTGGATGAGCTGCAAAAGAACGCGGTTCTGGAATGTGTGAAGCATGGTATCATGATTCTTTCCGGTGGTCCCGGAACAGGAAAAACGACAACAATTAACACCATTATCCGTTACTTTGATGAAGAAGGAATGGACATTCTGCTGGCAGCACCGACGGGAAGAGCGGCGAAGCGGATGGCGGAAGCGACCGGTTATGAGGCAAGAACGATCCACCGGATGCTGGAAATTAATGGCGGCATGGAGGACGAGAGCCGCGCCCGTTTTGAAAGAAATGGGGAGAATCCGCTAGAAGCGGATGTGGTGATTATTGATGAGATGTCGATGGTAGATATTTATCTGTTCCAGTCTCTTCTGGAAGCAGTCAGTGTGGGGACGCGCCTGATTCTGGTAGGAGACGTGGATCAGCTGCCGAGTGTGGGGCCCGGTCAGGTACTCCGGGATCTGATTGAGAGCAAGTGTTTCTCAACGGTCATGCTTAAGAAAATTTACCGGCAGGCAGGGGAAAGTGACATTGTCATGAATGCCCACCGGATTAATATGGGGCAGAAGATCGCACTCAATAATAAAAGTAAGGACTTCTTTTTCCTGCCAAGAAATGATGTGCAGGTCATCTATAAGCACATGATCCAGTTGATTACGGAGAAGCTGCCGCGGTATGTGGAAGCGCAGCCCTATGATATCCAGGTCCTGACACCGATGCGGAAGGGAAGCCTGGGTGTGGAAACGCTGAATGAGATTCTGCAAAGATACTTGAATCCGGCAGATCCATCCAAACAGGAGCATACGACCGGGGAACGGATTTTCCGTGAGGGCGATAAGGTGATGCAGATCAAGAACAATTATCAGCTGGAATGGGAGATCGTCAGTAAGTACGGCATCCGGATCGACAGCGGAAGCGGTGTGTTTAACGGGGACATCGGAACGATACGCAGAATCCGCGAGGAATCTTCGACCGTGCAGGTGGAATTTGATGAACATCGTCTGGTAGAATATACCTTTTCCCAGTTGGATGAAATTGAACTGGCCTATGCCATTACGATACATAAATCGCAGGGAAGTGAGTACCCGGCGGTACTGCTTCCATTGCTTTCCGGTCCGAAAATGCTGATGAACCGCAATCTGCTGTATACGGCCGTGACGCGTGCTCGAAAATGTGTGACCATTCTGGGCAGTCAGGAAATGCTAGACGGCATGATTGGGAATGAAAACCAGTATCACCGTTATACCGGACTTGGCAGGCGGATACTGGAGCTGGAAAGTGAGGATCGTGCGTGGTAAGAGACAAAATGATAGAGCTTCTTTTTCCAAGGAGATGCATCGTATGCGATGAGCCGGTCGAGGCAGGAAAAGAGCCGGTGTGCTTAAACTGCAGGGAGGAGCTTCGGTATGTGGAAGAGCCCTTTTGCATGAAATGCGGTAAACAGCTTCTGGAAGAACAGGAGTATTGTGAAGACTGCCGGAGCAGGGAGTATGCCTATATACAGGGACGAAGCGTTTTCCAGTATGCCAGTGTGTCGGATGCCATGTTCCGCTTTAAGAATCAGGGAAGACGGGAATATGCGGACTTTTTTGCATGGGAGATGTACCGGAGGACGAAAGAATGGCTCCGGACCGTCAGACCGGATGCACTGGTTCCGGTACCCATTCATAAAAAACGAATGAAAAAGCGTGGCTACAATCAGGCGGCAGTGCTGGCGGAACGTCTGTCTGCCTATACGGGAATTCCTGTACTGGAAAACTGGCTGGTGCGTGAGGGAGATACCGCACCGTTAAAGGATCTCGGCGCGCAGGAAAGACAAAATAATTTGAAAAGGGCTTTCAAAATAGTCAGAAATGATGTAAAATTAAATACGATTGTTATAATAGATGACATCTATACAACAGGCAGTACCGTGGATGCAATTGTACAGGTGATACGACAGCATATGGACTGCCGGGTTTATGTTCTGACGGTGGCAATCGGCAGAGGAAATTAGGAAGGAAGAGTGATTCCATGAATGTAAGAAATTGCAGGAAATGTGGCAGGATATTTAATTATGTTGTGGGACCGATTCTGTGTCCTCATTGTGTAGAAGAGCAGGAAAAAGTATTTCAGGTAGTTAAGGAATATGTTATGGATCATCATGGTGCGGATATTGCTGAGGTGTCAAAAGAATGTAATGTAGAGCCCTCCCAGATCCGCCAGTGGATTCGTGAGGAGCGTCTGCAGTTTGCTGACGATTCACCGATCCGGATTGCATGTGAAGGATGTGGTACGATGATCCGTTCGGGACGTTACTGCGATAAATGTAAAGCAGCCATGACGAATGGCTTCCGTGATGCGATGGGAATGAATAAACAGCCTGAGGCACCGGTTCGGAAGCCGTCCAGAAATATAAGCGAACGTGACCGCATGCGTTACTTATAAAGCTAAGGGAAGACATTATGCTTAACGAAGAAAAAATTATCCGGATGACGAAGCTTGCCGCATTTGAACAACGGGAAGGTAAGAAGAATCTGAATATTGTAAATTATTATCGCAACGATTATATCGGATTTCAGGTATTGAAATCGATTATTGCAGTTACAATTTCCTTTGTAGCTGTCTTTGCACTGTACCTGTTCTATAATTTTGAGGATCTCATGCATGATATTTATAAGCTGGATCTGATGGAATTTGGCAAAAGTGTGGTGATTATCTATCTCTGTGTTGCAGCAGCTTATGGTGTGATTACATATATAATCTATGCAAACCGTTACCGCAAAGCGAAGAAGAAGTTAAAACACTATTATGCCGGTTTGAGAGCATTGGAAAATATGAACAACAATAAATAAGAGGATGTATTTATGACCAGTTTACTTGTAGCAAAGCAGTATATAAAGAACTTTGTAAGTAAATATGAAGTTTATTTAAAACCAATAGGAAAGTTGATTTTGGCACTCATCACACTGATGACTATTAATGGAAAGATCGGATTTATGCAGAAGATTGATAACATTTCCGTTGTACTGATTGCAGCATTGATGTGTTCCTTCATGCCAACCAACTTTATTATTGTCGTAGCAGCATTATTTGTGCTGCTGCATCTGTATGCCCTGTCTATTGAATGTGCTGCAATCGGTCTGGTATTGTTTCTGGTGCTGTTCCTGTTATATTTCCGCTTTTCCCCAAAGGATACGCTGGCAGTGATTCTGACGCCGATCTGTACAGCAATGGGAATTCCTTATGTAGTTCCGCTTACCATGGGACTTGTGGGAACACCGGCTTCTGCGGTATCCGTAGCCTGTGGTGTGATTGTGAGCAGCTTTATTAAACATATGTCGGACAGTGCAACTGCAATTTCTTCCATGGAAACAGAAGATATGGCAGCAAAGTTCCGTTTTGTGATTGACGGGTTGATTAATAACAAAGAAATGATACTGATGATCGTTGCCTTTTCCGTAACGGTTATTCTGGTTTATTTTATAAAACGACTGGCAATTGATTATGCCTGGACCATTGCCATTGCGGCAGGAGCCCTGGCAGATATGATGATTCTTCTGGTGGGGGATCTGGTGTTTGATACGAACGGATCCATTGCCATGCTGATTGTTGGAACGATTGTTTCTGTATTGGCTGCCAAGGTTGTTGAGTTTTTTGTATTTAGTGTAGATTATAGCAGGACAGAGAAGGTTCAGTTTGAAGATGACGAATATTATTACTACGTGAAAGCAATTCCAAAGATTAACGTAGCAGCTCCGTCACGTACTGTAAAGAAGATCAATTCCCATAAACGGAAACTTGCACCTTCCCAATCCCATAAATAAAAGGATATGGAGTTAACCGATGAAGCATGCAATCGAACAGATAGCAATTTATGTGTCCAGAATGTCGGGGATCCGATGGACAGATATTGTAGAAATCATCATATTGTCATTTTTGATTTATCATATACTGGTATGGATTAAAAATACCAAGGCCTGGTCCCTGTTAAAGGGAATTCTGGTTATTGCAGTATTTATCCTGTTTGCAGCTTATTTTGAAATGAATACCATTCTCTGGATTGTGAATAACCTGTTCAGCGTGGCTGTTACGGCAGTTGTGGTTATTCTGCAGCCGGAGTTACGGAGAGCCGTAGAGGAGCTGGGACGAAAGAACATTATCAGCAGCATTATCCCGATTACGGTAGGCAGAGGACCGGAAGGTGGCCGCTTTTCCGACAAGACCATCAACGAAATTGTGAAAGCATGTGTAGAAATGGGAAGGGCAAGAACGGGTGCCCTCATTGTTATGGAAAAGGATGAGTCCCTGACCGATTACGAACGGACAGGAATTGAAATTGACGGAGTGGTAACCAGTCAGTTACTGATCAATATCTTTGAGCATAATACACCGCTGCATGACGGAGCAGTGATTGTACGTGGTGACCGGGTGACCTCTGCAACCTGTTATCTGCCGCTTTCCGATAACATGCGTTTAAGTAAAGAACTTGGTACAAGACACCGTGCCGGAGTTGGTATTTCTGAGGTAACAGATTCCCTTACCATTATTGTTTCGGAAGAAACCGGAAAGATCAGTGTGGCTTACGGGGGCGATCTGGAACGGAATGTAGATGCTGAACGGCTTCGGGCAAGACTGAGTGATCTGCAGAACAAATCCGAAGAAGACAGCCGTAAACGGATTGTGTGGAAAGGCAGGTGGTCGAAATGAAAAACAAACTGACGACAAATCTTGGCCTGAAGCTGATCTCTGTATTGTTTTCTATTGTGTTGTGGCTCGTTGGAACCAGTATTGGAAACCCGACGACTTCAAAATCGTTTTATAATGTGCCGGTTGTTCTGGAAAATACCGATGCAATTACGGAGTCGGGCAGGGTATATGAGGTGCTGGAGAATTCCGATGTCATCAGCCGGGTGACGATCCGGGGACCGAGATCTGTGGTATCCAGTATGTCCGAAAGTAATATCGTGGCGACAGCGGATGTAAGTAATATCAGCAGTCTCGATACGGTTTCGATTAAGCTTGCTACAAACATTAACCAGGATCAGATTAACAGCATTACACCCAGCAGCGATACGGTGAAGCTGAATATTGAGAATAAGAAGACCAAGACCATGGCTCTGGGAACGAAGATTTCCGGTGAGGTCAGCGATGGTTACATGGTTGGCGATATTACAACGGATCAGAACCTGGTCCGGATTTCCGGACCGGAATCGGTAGTTACTTCTGTTTCCAAAGCGGTAGCGGAGATTACCGTAACCGGATTTACGAGTGATATCAGTACCAGCGCGGAAATCCGTCTTTATGACGCCGATGGCAATGCGGTGGATGATCCGAATATTACACAGAATATCAAGAGCGTAAATGTTCAGGTATCTATTTTGCAGACCAAGGAAGTTCCGCTTGTGTTCCATACGCAGGGAGAACCGACTTACGGTTATGGATTTACCGGTAATGTGGAGTGTGATCTGCAGACCGTAACGATCTGTGGAAAGAGCAGTGTTCTTAAGAAAATCCAGAGTATTGATATCCCGGCAGAACTGCTGGATATGACGAATAAGAGTGATACCTTTACAGAGGAAATTGATCTGTTACAGTATCTGCCGGATAATGTCCAGTTAGTTGATCTGGCAGACAGTGTTGTAGCAGTAACGGTGGATATTGAGCCTGAAATTTCCAAGAAGATTGAAATGAGAGAAAGCAGGATTCATGTGACCAATCTGCCGGATGGGTTTACGGCAAGCGTATCCGGTGTGGAAGAGACCTTTATCATTGAGGTGATCGGACTGGCGCAGGATCTGAGTGAGGTTCAGGCATCGAGTCTGGAAGGGACTGTTGATATCAATGACCTGATGGAAAAATTCAGTCTTGAGGAATTGCAGGAAGGCTTCTATACTATGGAAGTGAACTTTGGACTCCCGGACGATGTACGTCTGTTGGAGCCGGTAGAGGTAGTTGTGCATATATCAGCAAAACAAGAATAGAAAGGACTTATTTTAAAACATGAGCAGACTATTTGGTACAGATGGTGTAAGAGGAGTGGCCAATGATGAATTAACACCGTTGCTTGCGATGCAGCTTGGTCAGGCAGGAGCCTATGTTCTTACCAAAGAAAATGAGCATAAACCTACGATTATGGTTGGATGCGATACAAGAATTTCGGGGGATATGCTGGCGAATGCACTGATGGCAGGTATTTGTTCGGTTGGCGCGAATGCCGTGTATGTAGGGGTCATTCCCACACCCGCGGTAGCCTATCTGACCAGAAAATATAAGGTGGATGCAGGCGTTGTTATTTCCGCATCCCACAATCCCGTAGAGTTTAACGGAATTAAATTCTTTGACGGAAACGGATATAAGCTACCGGATTCCCTGGAAGATGAGATCGAAGCCATTATCCGTGACAATATGCGCCAGATTAAATTCCCGATTGGTGCGAATGTTGGAAAGATCAAGTATCGTACCGATGCGCGTGAAGAATATATCAATCATTCCATTCAGTCTGTGAATGTGGATCTGACCGGAATGAAGATCGTGGTAGACTGTGCTGAGGGTGCTTCTTACTACACATCCGTAGAAGCCTTGAAGGAGCTGGGCGGTAATGTGGTAGCCATTCACAACATGCCCGATGGAACGAACATCAATGCCAACTGTGGATCTACCCATATGGAAGAGCTGATGGCACGTGTCGTATATGAAAAAGCACAGATTGGTCTGGCTTTTGACGGAGACGCAGACCGGCTTCTTGCTGTAGATGAACTTGGTAATGTGGTTGATGGTGATCAGATTATGGCGATCATCGGTAACCATATGAAGCAGGACGGCGAGCTGAACAATGATACAATCGTAGCAACCGTAATGAGTAATCTTGGTTTCTTTATTATGGGTGAGAAGAACGGAATCCATATTGAACAGACAAAGGTTGGAGACCGTTATGTATTAGAGCGCATGAGAGAAATCGGTGCAAGCCTTGGCGGTGAACAGTCCGGACATATTATTTTCCTTAAAGAGAATACAACTGGTGATGGTCTGCTGAGTGCCCTTCATCTGTTACAGGTTCTTGTAGAGACCGGCAAGCCGCTTTCTGAGTTGTCTTCCGTTATGGAGGTACTGCCGCAGGCACTTGTTAATGCGAAGGTGCCGAACCATAAGAAAGAGAAGTACATGGAGTATCCTGAAATTGCCGATGCAATTCAAAAACTTACGGATAAATTTGCGGGTGAGGGCAGAGTTTTGATCCGGCCTTCCGGAACGGAACCGAAGGTTCGTGTCATGATCGAAGGAAAAGACAAGCAGATGATCGAACATGATGCAAAAGAACTTGCTGACCTTATTCAGAATGTCATGTTATAGGGGGTATGGAAGTATGGTAAGCCAAAAGGTGATTATTAAGAATCCTACAGGTCTTCATTTAAGACCGGCCGGAATCCTGTGCAAGGAGGCTATGAAATTCAAGTCGTTGATCACATTTACATTTCGTGGAAATACGGCCAATGCCAAGAGTGTATTAAGCGTACTTGGTGCCTGCGTAAAGTGCGGCGATGAAATTGAATTCTGCTGTGATGGGGAAGATGAAGCAGAAGCACTGCATTCTCTGGTTACTGCAATCGAAAATGGATTAGGCGAATAAAACAGAATAGCTGGTAATGAAAGCAAAGGGCGCTGCCAAATGGCAACGCCTTTATAATTGTGTAGAATATACAGATTATGATGCGGAAGAAATTACCTTATTATCAACGGTAAAGGAATCGCCATCCGCAAGAATACAGATCATGGTTTTACCGGTATTTAACAGAACTTCATTGCCGTCATCATCATAATATCTCGTTGCACCGTAATCGGAGGTCTTTTCCCACGTAACATGAATACCCTTTCCATTGGTGAAAAACCAGCCGTCTCGTGTCGTGTCGTGACACTGGAAAGCCAGATAGCCCTTCTGGTCACGGACTTCATAATAGGTGTTCTGCACCAGAATGTTCTTAAAGGATAATTGCTGGTCATTTGCAAGATCGACATGAGGACCGTCCACATCACGGGAAAGATGTTGGTAGCGGTCATAGAGCCCGGTCTTTTCATTATAGATGAAATAGCAGTTGGTAACGGGATAAGCAAGTGACAGATCTACCTTTGCGGCAGTAAGCGCATCTGCATATTGATCCAACGTATTCGGTGTCTTGTCATCTGCAAAGAGGAAATGCTGTTCATCCGCATAGCCATCACGATATTTATCCGAATAACCGTAATAATCCATGGCCTTTTCCAGAAGCTTCGTACTGGTAAAGGCGTTGTCGTAATCGTTCTTAGCCACATCCCGGTAATAAGCACTGCCATAATCAATACAGTCAATGTGTTGGGTATCGTTACGTCCCATAACGTCATTCATATAGAACGGACCGCCATAGTGGACGATCACCGCATCCCATTCAAAGGCCCAGTAAGCAAAATAGTCACGGCAGCTACGGATATTTCCAAGCTTATCAAAGCTGCTCCAGTCATCAAAAATTGCCATCAGACGTGTCATGCTGGCTTCCACATTACATTCATAAAGAATATCGGCCTGTGAGATCCCATACTGGCTTGCCGTTTTCGAGTTTGGAATCATGACGGCAATTGGTCTGGTAGAAGCAACCGAAGGATCTACCCATTCGTTCGTCAGCCTGCTCCGGACCATTCCTTCATGGGAAGGAGTCGCTGTGGCTGCAGCCTGCATATCATTAGCCGTGGAATCACTGCCGGAGGAATCTCCGGAAGTATCTTTCGCATCCTCCGGTATGGAGGTAATTACATCCACAGAAGGCATGGTTTCTTTATTGGTCTTCCCACATGCGGTACAGCCGGAAACAATCAGCAGTGCGGATAATGTAAGTAAGGATAATTGCTTGAATTTATTCACGTAAAACCCTCCCCTAATATTTCAATAGATACAGTTTAGCACAATTTGTCCAAAATAAAAAGACAGGAAAGCATGTACATTCCTGTCTTTAGTATTTCATAGAGTATTTGCGGTTAAGAGATGCCGCATTAGTTGATGGATACACCGTCAGCTGAAAAGCTGTCGCCGTCTTCAATAATACAGATCATGGTCTTTCCGGTATTAAATTCAATTTCATTACCGTCGTCATCGTAATACTTTGTTGGTTCATAGTCTGCGGTCTTTTTCCATGTTACATGAATTCCTTTGCCATTTGTAAAGTAGTATCCATCTCTGGTAGTATCATGATCCTGAAAAGCAAGATATCCTTTTGCATCTCGAGTCTCATAATAAGTATTTTGAATAATCAGATTTTTAAAAGCAAGCTGAACGTTATCGTTAGCAGCATCTACATCAGGTTCACCATACATATAACGATAGTAAAGCCCGTCATTTTCATTGTAAGTAAAAGAGGTCTTTACAATAGGATATGCGGCTGATAAATCAATTTCTTTGCCAGAAATAGTCTTATCAACATCCAGAGTATTTTCTGTTCTTGAAAAAGTAAAATGAGCACCTTGATAATAGTCATTACGATACGTCTTGGAATAATTAAAGTGTTCAATCGCTTCATTAATTCCATCAGAACTTGCATATGCATTATGAGGCTTTTTACGGTCTGTGGAACGGAAAAACGCATTTGCATATAATCCATCGTGATGAGTTTCACCGTAGTTGCATCCGGTGATATTGTCAGTACCTTCCCGTTCAATAATATCATTAATATAGAAGGGTCCACCAAAATGTACATAAATAGAGTCGTATTCTAAAGCCCAATAGACAAAATAATCACGGCAGCTGCGGACATTGCCAATGCGATCTAAGCCTTCCCAATCTTTAATGACAGCCATACATCTGGTTAGATCCGCTTCAACAGGACATTCATAAAGGACGTCTGCCTTTGACACATTATAATGTGGCATAGAAGCCTTATCGTTAGGCACCATAATTGCAATTGGTCTTGCATTTTCAAGGTCACCGCTGATCCACTCATTAGTAATGGGGCTGCGGACCATTCCTTCTTCCGGGGGAACATCCTCTTCTGTAGTTTCTTCTTCTACAGATTCTTCCTGCGTGGTTTCCTCCTTAGCCGGCTGAGACTGGATGATGGGCTCGACAACAGGCTGAACTTCTTCTGTATCTTTTCCACAGCCGGTTAATATAAAAGCTGCCGATAAGGCAACTATGGATAACGCCTTTAAGTACTTCATGATAATTTCCTCTCTTTCTGTAATTCTGTGGGTTAAAAACTCACATTGCCTATTATAGCATAGGAAGAATAAGCAGTCACTAACAAAATTATTAAGCTTTGATAAATTTTAAGGACATATATAATAGTGATTTTGCAGGCTAAATTTTATTAAATTGGAAATTCACTTGTGAAAATGGTAAGAAAAGGGTAAAATAGTAGAAGAGTTTATCATGGAGGCTTATGATGAAAAAAATAATTGTAACAGGATGCAATGGTCAGTTAGGACGGGCCATTAATTTGGAGCTTGCAGGTAATCCGGAGCTTGAGTTTGTAAATACAGATGTAAACGAGCTGGATATTACGAATATTGATGAGGTATTAAAGCTGGCACGCGAGGTAAAGCCTTATGCGATTATCAACTGTGCTGCACATACCGCAGTCGATGCCTGTGAAACCGATGTGGACAATGCTTACCGCATTAATGCCATCGGCCCACGCAACTTAAGTATTGCTGCAACGCAGACCGGCGCAAAGATGGTTCATATTTCTACGGATTATGTATTTAACGGGAAGTCGGATCATCCATATATCGAATTTGATACTCCGGATCCGCAGGGCATATATGGAAAAACGAAGCTGCAGGGCGAGAACATGGTAAAGCAGTTTGCAGACCGTTTCTTCATCTTCCGCACTGCATGGCTTTATGGAGACGGCAGGAACTTTGTGAAAACGATGCTGCGTCTTTCGGAAACCAACGATCAGGTCAGTGTCGTAAAAGATCAGGTAGGAAGCCCTACCAGTACGAAGGAGCTTGCGGGAGCAATTGCACATCTGCTCTTTACCGAGAATTACGGATTGTTCCATGCAACCTGTGAAGGAAGCTGCTCCTGGGCAGACTTTGCGGAAGAGATTTTCCGTCTTGCAGGAAAGAATACGAAGGTAAATCATATTACGAGTGAAGAATTTGCAGCGAAGGCACCGCGTCCTTCCTATTCCATTCTGGAGAACTATATGTTAAAGCTTACCTCCGATTACCGGTTTGCAGACTGGCACGATGCAATTGAAAGTTACATTAAAGGAATGAAATAGGATGACATTTTTAACAGACTTAACACATAACAGTATTTTCATGTCAGCAATCACCGGCTGGTTTGTTGCACAGGTTCTGAAAACCATTATCCATATTATTGTGAACAAACAGTTTGTCGCAGAACGGCTGGTAGGGGGCGGTGGAATGCCGAGCTCTCATTCCGCAACAGTATGTGCACTTGCAACGGCAACCGGAATCCGGTATGGAGGCGGAAGCTTTGAATTTGCACTGGCGGCGGTCTTTGCAATTGTGGTGATGTATGACGCGATGGGTGTGCGTCAGGAAACCGGTAAGCAGGGCAAGGTACTGAATGAAATGATGGAGATTTTCACCCAGATGGGCAAGAACATTGATGTCGAGAAGGCACTTAAGGAATTTGTGGGACACACGCCGCTGCAGGTACTGATGGGAGCTATTCTGGGTATCATTATTGCAATTGGAATGTGTAATATGCAATTTTTCGCTTAAGAGAGATTGGGATAATATAGCGCTGAATCAGGCAGAGTATAAAAGAGTATAAATAAGGAAAAAGGAGAATTCTATGCAGAAGATAGCATTAATTACAGGTATTACAGGACAGGACGGCTCTTATCTTGCAGAGTTCCTGTTAGAGAAGGGATATGAGGTTCACGGTCTGGTGCGCAGACACAGTATTTCCAATACAGCACGTATCGACCACATTCTCAATTCCGAGTATAATAAAGTGAAGTTTTTCTTACACTATGCAGATACCACCGATTCCAGCAATCTGATGAGACTGATTGCTGAAATCCGCCCGGATGAGGTTTATAATCTGGCTGCACAGTCCCATGTCGGCGTATCCTTTGAGGTTCCCGAATATACTGCAGAGGCAACGGGCGTAAGCACCTTAAAGCTTCTTGAAGCCATTCGTGTCAATGGTGGTAACTGCAGATATTATCAGGCTTCCACCTCTGAGCTGTTTGGAGGGATCCCGGAAACAGCACCGCAGAGTGAGAAGACTCCGTTTTATCCGAAGAGCCCGTACGGAGCAGCCAAGCTTTACTCCTACTGGATCACTGTAAACTACAGAGAATCCTATAACATGTTTGCATGCAACGGTATTCTCTTTAACCATGAATCTCCGAGACGTGGAGAGAATTTCGTGACGCGTAAGATTACGCTTGCCATTGCAAACATTATGGCAGGTAAGCAGGAGAAATTAAGCCTTGGGAATATGAATGCCAAGCGTGACTGGGGATTTGCAGGCGACTATGTAAAGGGTATGTGGATGATGCTTCAGCAGGACAAGCCGGATGATTTCGTGCTTGCAACCAATGAAACCCATACCGTTCGTGAGTTCGTAGAGGAATCCTTCGAGCAGCTTGGAATTACGATCCGCTGGGAAGGAACCGGAGTAGACGAGAAGGGATACGATGCTGCAACAGGAAGACTTCTTGTGGATGTGAATCCGGAATTCTATCGTCCCGCAGAAGTGGAATTCCTCTGGGGTGACTGCACGAAGGCCGAGAAGACACTTGGCTGGAAGAGAGATGTAGATTTCAAGGGTCTGGTTGCAATGATGATGGACGCAGATATGAAAGAGATCGCAGGAATGAGCTGCGAGGAATATAAGAATCGCTAATGATTTCCGTAACTGGTATTTTTCTTTATATGTTGATTACCTGCTATGTGTTGGGATTTTGTTGTTACGAATTACTGACCGGATTCCGGAGAAAGCAGGAGAAAGCGCTTCATGAGGAACCGCATCGGACATGGACCGGCTGTGTGTATGCCGGAGTGGCATTCACGGTGTTCTATGCCCAGATGTTCAGTATCTTCTACAAAGTAGGACTTTTTGCGAATGTGCTGCTGCTCATTCTGGCAGCGGCCGGTGTGATTTTTTACCGGGACAGATTTGCAGAAGAACTGAAGCAGTTATGGAATCAGAAGAATATCAAAAGAGCAATGGTTTATGCGTTGCTCTTTCTGTTGTATGCCTACGGAACATCCCGTGGGATTGAGCATTATGATACCGGGCTGTATCATGCGCAGAGCATCCGGTGGATTGAAGAATACGGAGTAATCCGGGGACTTGGAAACCTGCACAGCCGGCTGGCTTACAACAGCGCGGCATTTCCATGGACCGCATTGTACAGCTTCCGCTTTCTGGGAGGACAGTCCTTTCACTGCGGAGCGGGATTTCTGGCGTGGCTTCTTTCCGTGGTATGTGTGAGCAGATTCTGGGAGAAGGGAAGCAGGAGCTTCCGGTTGTCAGACTTTGCCCGTGTGATGGCGGCGTACTACCTGTTTAATATTTTTGATGAAATGATCTCACCGGCGTCCGATTATTTTATGGTATTGCTGGTATTTTATGTGGTGATCCGGTGGCTCATGCTGGTGGAGGATGGTGTCACGGATTACTTTCCTTACGCCATGCTTTGTGTACTGGGTGTAACCATTCTGACAATGAAGCTTTCGGGAGCTGTGATTCTGCTGCTGGTATGGTATCCTGCGATACAGATGATCCGGCAGAAGAGGTGGAAGGAGACGGGCTGTTTTCTGCTGACCGGATTCCTTACGGCACTTCCGTATTTTATCCGGAATGTACTGCTTTCCGGATGGCTGGTTTACCCGTTTACTTCGATTGACCTCTTTGATCTGCCTTACAAGATTCCGAAGGGCGCGGCAGAATACGATGCCCGTGAAATCAAGGTCTGGGGAAGAGGGTACAGTGATGTGACCCGTTATGGAGAGGGAATCACAGAGTGGTTTCCGGACTGGTTCCGGTCACTTTCATTAACGGATAAGGGATTTTTCCTGCTGGCAGTAAGCGGACTTGTTCTACTGATTGGCATTGTGCTTGGAACACTGATCCGGAAGAAAAAAGACCAGCTTCCTGTATTGTTTTCCGTTGGTGTTGTGAATGTCTGCTTTGTATTCTGGATGGCCACTTCACCGCTTGTCCGTTATGGCTGCGTATTCCTTTGGCTTACGGCCGTACTGGACTGGGGATATGTTTATGTGACATGGATCCAGAGGTTTGACCGGGGAAGGATTGCATTTCTTTTCCTGATTTTACTTGGAATTTATAAAGCAGGAGCTTTTGGAATAGAAAATGTCCGCAGCTTTACAACAGAGTATTTTGTGAAACAGAAGGACTATGAGCATTTTGATACGATTGCTTATGATATGCACGGCTACACCTTTTATTATCCGAAGGAGGGTGACCGTACCGGATATGATGCTTTTCCTGCCGCACCATGGCAGAAAGAAGATATATTGATAGGAGAAACCATTCAGGAGGGATTATCAGATGATGGAAAAAACAGATAAGATTTATGTGGCCGGACATCGGGGGCTGGTTGGAAGCGCAATCGTGCGTAACCTTGAATCCAAGGGCTACACCAATATTATTGGAAGAACACACAGAGAGCTGGATCTGACCAACCAGCAGCAGGTACGTGATTTCTTCGAAGAAGAAAAGCCGGATGTAGTTGTTCTGGCAGCAGCCAAGGTGGGCGGCATCAATGCAAACAATACCACACCTGCCGAGTTCGCTTATGAGAATATGCAGATCCAGTGTAACGTGATCGAGTGTTGCCACAGATATAAGGTAAAGAAGCTGTTATTCTTAGGAAGCACCTGCATTTATCCGAAGATGGCACCGCAGCCGATTCCGGAGGACGCACTGCTCACCGGTCCTTTGGAAACAACGAATGAGGCGTATGCCATTGCCAAGATCGCCGGTCTTGAAATGTGCAAGTTTTATAAGAGACAGTATGGGGATGACTTTATCAGCTGTATGCCGACCAATCTTTATGGACCGCATGACAATTATGACCTACAGGGATCCCATGTAATGCCTGCCATGATCCGGAAATTCCATGAAGCGAAGGAAAACAAGTCCCCTTCCGTAGAGCTTTGGGGAACCGGAACACCGCTTCGTGAGTTCTTGTATGTAGATGATATGGCAGATGCCTGTGTTTTCCTGCTTGAGAATTACAGCGGAGAACAGCATGTGAACATCGGAACCGGTAAGGAAGTAACCATTAAGGAGCTTGCAGAAACTGTTAAGGATGTTGTCGGATACGAGGGTGAGATCGTATGGAACAAGGATATGCCGGACGGTACACCGAGAAAGCTTACCAACGTGGATAAGCTTCACGGACTTGGCTGGACACATAAGGTTGAGCTGCGCGAAGGCGTACAGCTTGCTTATGACTGGTTCCGGGAAAATGTACAGAATGCAAGAATGTAATATAGAGAACAGGGTAAGAATGAAGCTGCACATTGAACCTCAATGTGTAGCTTTTTGACAAAAAATGGTATATCTGATGTACAATTTTGCCTTTAGCATTGTATAATGAGATCCCTTTTGGTAACGTAAATTATGTGAAATACTGTGGGTGAAGATCGTAACGGGATGGGGAGCAAATGAAGAATATAAGAACACAGTTGTTTGTTTTATTCATAACGGTATTATTGCTGATGGGATGCGGTGTGCAAAAGAATGTAGACCTTAAATCTGATCAGGGGATGAAGATTGCCAATGCTTTACCAATCCGTGAAGATATCAGATTGGATCGCAGCAATCTGGATATACTGGACGAGATATTGGATCAGTGCCTGACGGATTATGATATAAATAAAAGTGAAAACGGAGACTGGATGATTTATGAGTGCGAACCGATTGAGGATACCCTTTATGCTGACTGCCCGGTAATTGAGGTTAAGAAGAATTTTACATCTGAAATACTTACCTACGAGGAAGCGAAGCCTTTTTTCCGGGACATCATCGACTATGACCAAATGTGGCATTATGTGGAAAATAATAACGAATATGGGATTGGGCAGATATTTGAAGCAGCTCAGGGTAATGAAGCTTATTATCTGTTGTTTTTGGAGAATGATTCCTTCCTGGTTCATGTAGAAGGAAAGCTTCGATTAGAATCGGAACTGACTTCACAACCGTGGGATCAGAAGGTCAGAAACCAGTATGGCAGGGAAATGGTGGAATGCGCGGATGGCACCATCGCACAGATTATAAGTGATATTTCTTTTGTGAACAGGGAAGCGCGGTATGACTTCTATCTGGGTGAAGAGGAATCCTATCAGGCTGTACTGGAAATAGAAGATGGAGAACCAATGCAATATCACTTTACCCTTTATCGTGGGAATAAAGAAATGCAGGACATAAGTTGGACCTCCCGTTTTGAAAGTTATCCGGAATTCCTGGATGCCAACAGGGATGGCTATGTAGATATGATGGTGGCAACCGATCAGGTTCCTGCATATGAAATCCACGATTTGTATATATGGAATAATCAAAGTGGGTGCTTTGATCAAGTAGTATATGATGATGTTCTTGCGTGGATTGAAATAGAAGAGGACGGTATCCGGAACTGGATTAGAAATGGGGATGGGTATATTTTACAAACTTTGCAATGGAGAGGAAAGGAGTTAATCCGGGTAAAGGAAGAGAAAATAACGCCAATAAGTGAGACAGCACAATCCGATTAAATCTCCAATAGGAGAAGATTTGACGAATGATAAAGATTTAATGGAAGTAGAGGTTTGGCTGACACATGAACAATATTATAAAAAACAAAATAGTAAAGACATCAATAAGTTTAGAAGAATATATTCCTTTTAAAGTGTTGATTGACAGAAAAAATGAACCTGTTAAATATCTGTCGTATTCAAAAGATAAAACTTCTCTTTTAGAAATCGCTGTAGGAATAACGAGCTGTTTCATAAGCAGAATAACATTATTGTTGAGTAAAGAGTATGATATAAATAACGACAGATTAAACATTGATGGTTATGAGATAGGGGACCTAATAATAAACGATGAGTTAAAAAGCAGTTGTTCTTATTTTAAAACACATTTATATGAAGATGGGATAAAAATTGTGATTTCGGAAGAAAAAGTGTTTAAGTATATCAAGATGGATCGATTATATGTAGGTTTATCAGAATTGAACAATATTGTAGAAATATGTTTATGTCAATTAACACCAGACGAGGTAAAACATATAAAAAATGAACTGGATCACCAATAGACAAGGTTCCCATTTCTAAACGAAATGTCTGGCCAAATGATTTTCTGGAGATGCCCTATCAGATATAAACACTGTAGGACATCTCTATCGGATTAACCAATGGTATTACTTTCACACTCTGAATAAATTTTCTGAATGTCGCTTTCAGAAAAAATATAGGAGAATGTTGTCACAATTGTTGATAGGGGAACTCCATTTTTAATCAGAAGTTTAATATTTTTAATGGAGGTTTCTTTGGTAGCTTTTTCCGTCGCTCTGGCACATTCAATTTCTACGATTTCTCTTACTATATCACTCATTTCGTTTTCTCCTTTCGGTGTTTCTTTGAATAGGCGTTTCCGTGCGGAGGTATACGGAAAGCGTTGGTCATCATAAGCATCATCTTCGGTGAAAATGGTCATCAGGCGTGAAACATCGGAGCCATCTTTTACTTTCGTATTTAAGAAGACGCGTTTCCAACCATCATTGATGATTTCTCCGGTTTCACGAATGACACTATACACATGGTACAAGGGATGATTTCCTTTAAAAATATCGGATCTGGATATAAAGATGACACATACGTCGGGCACCTGTTTAAATTTTGATCCGGTATTTGTAATATTTACGGTAATACAGGAACCGTTGTACCGGACACGGCGGATATGGTCATCATCATTTTCTTTCTGGACTTCAATATTGCAATGCTGGTTGTCTGATGTCTTACAGAAAGAATCCAGAATCACGGAGCGTCCCTGCAGATTTTTCACGCTGTTCTGCGGAATCAGCTCCTGTACGATAAGACCGGGATCCTCCATTACGATACGCAGTACTTCCTGACAAAAATTCGGGTCCTCTGCCATTTTCGTAAAAAATTCATCATCAATAGGGTTCAGGTGTTTCATCTTGTCGGCATACTTCCAACTGTTCATAGCTCTCCTTTCGTATCACAGGAGAAAAGGCAGTCATCTTATGCAATATCTATAGTAGATGCTGCATGGAAGAATAGAAAACACCTTACATACGGGTTCAAACATTCAGAAAAGTATGAGTATCCTGAAAATCTCCTGCTTATTAAAATAAGTAAATTGGAATAGTTAAAGCATAGACTTTCTATAACGAGTTTCTAGAAGATAAAACAGCGGATGCTGTTCTGTCATAAATGAAACAAAAGAATGTATGAAACGGTATGCTTTGATAGGATATTAACACAAAATATATGGAAATAGCAACAAATTTCACAAAAAGTGGATAGAGAAGTTTGAGGTGATTTTTTGTAACCTTTTACCATAGTGCAGGGGACCAGGAGTGAAAAAAAAAAGATAATTACATGAAATGATTAAAATTGTCATATCTTATGTATAATTTTGGCATTTGTGTTGTATGGTTATTTTATTTACGTTAAAATAAATCTTATAAAAATATTATATCACGTTCTTATGAGAAACGGAGAAAACAGATGAGGGGAACTGTACTATGAAAATTTATGAAATTCTTTTAGGAATTATTATGCTGGGATAGACACAGCTAAGTCAAATTCCAGCAGATATAGGGGTAAACGATGTTGCTATGGAATCTTGGAGGAACGAACATGAGAAGTACAATGATTATTATGAGTCTGTTATTTGCTGCATGGGTTGGATATGAAAAGCCGGAAACACAAATCGTAAAGGATTATGAATATACAGAGACAGAAGCAGAGATGGACGCAGCCGAACAGGAAAACAGGAAGTGGTTTGAGAGTGATGAGGAGTGGGCAGACAGAAGAACGAAAAGTAATTCGACTCTGGAGGTTACCATAGAGCGTACAGATCATTCTGTTTTCAATGAAGAAGGCTTGCTGTTGGCTAGTATTTATTATGACAGACCGGTTGTTACAGGTGATACTGTTGCGGCGGAGAAAATCACGGAATTTTTTGAAGATGAGGAGGTGGAATGGTTTTTGAGTTTGAAAAGCCCATTAGCCTTTAAGGAAGATGCTGCCAACTATTACTACTATGAGCTGGGAGACTTTTTATATACCGTGATGAAAATGCGTCGATGGTATGGTGATAAGGATGTGGCTGAATGGCCGTGCGTATATAGTATAGAAGCCAGAATCGTATATATGGATGATGATATATTGAGTATTATGCAGATTATGGAAAAGCGTACAGAACGAAGGGAATATAATTATTTTGGAAGTACATTTGATCTGAAAACAGGAGAACTTCTGAAGCTCACAGATCTGACAGATATGAGTAGTGAGGATGTGGGAAATATCTTATCCGAAGTCGGATATCCTGCTCCTTTTAATGAATTATCAGATGATTATACTCTTGTAAGTTATGGAGAAGAAATTAATATGGCCTATCAGTTTTTTGTGGATGAGAATTACCTGTATCTGTTAGATAACACAAGGCGGAATTATAACGATGGGATCATATACCGGGTTGATGAGACAGGAGAGCCGGTCATACTGGAATGTAGGATCGAAAGGAAAGACAATAAGAATAGAATCCGTTCAAGGATCATTACAGATTATTAAGCGTATCAGATGAAAAAACAACTGTAAAACAGGACATGCTTATGAAGAACGGGAAAAGATGAGGGAAACTTTACAATGAAAGTTTATGAAATTATTTTAGGGATTATTCTGATTGGAATGACGCAGCTAAGTCAAATCCCGGCAGATATAGAGGTAAATGATGTTGTTGTGGAATCAGATTATTCGGATACAGAGGAAAATAATACTGTTACGGAGTCAGGCTGCCACTGCACAGAGAGAAGTGATGCTGCTACTGAGTCAGATGATTCTGCCACGGAGGTAAGTGATGTTGCTACTGAGTCAGATGATTCTGCCACGGAGAGAAGTGAGGCTGCTATAGAAGCAGATGAACAGGAAAATATGGAGTGGCTTGAGAGTGATGAGGAATGGGAGGACAGAAGAACCAAAAGTAATTCGACTCTGGAAGTTACCATAGAACGTACAGATTACTCCATTTATAATGAGGAAGGATTGATGATAGCCGGCATTTATTATGATAGACCGGTTATTTCGGGGGATTCTGTTGCAGCAGAGAAAATCACACAATTTTTTGATAAAGAGGAACAGGACTGGGTTTCGGGAACAGGAAGGCTTGTGGATCTGCCGGGAAATAGTGGGGGCAATGGTTTAGTTGCTTTTTTAGATGATGTAGGAGAACTGCGTGAACAACATGGTGATGAGGACACGGCAGAATGGCTGTGCTTATATAGCGTAGAGGCACGGATCATGTATATGGATGAGGATATATTAAGTATTATGCAGATCAAGGAATGGCGGGCGTCACGAGTTGGGTGGAATTATTTCGGATGCACATTTGATCTGAATACGGGAGAACTTTTGAAGTTTACAGACCTTGCAGACATTAGTGTGAAGGATCTGGAAAACATATTATCCGAGGTGGGATATCCGGATGCTGATAATGTATTATCCGATGATTATACCATTGTAAGCTATAGGAAAGAAATGGATATGACATATCAATTTTGTGTGGATGAGAAGTATTTGTACCTGCTCGATAATACACAGCAGCATTATCGTGATGGGGTTATATATCGTGTCGATGAGGCAGGGAAGCCGGTCATGCTGCGATACTGGGTGGAGCGGGAAGATGATAAGAACAGAATCCGCTTAGAGGTTATCCAGCATTAGTATGGAAATGATATGGGGGGGGGAAAATAGATAATTTATATGGGTAAACAGACAAAAAGAAATACGATTATTTTTTTATTAGTGCTTAGTATTATGCTGTCTGCCTGCGGAGCAGCGGAAGTTCAGAAAGAAAACGATGCATATGTAGAAGAAACAGAAAATGAAGCTTCTGAAAATGCCCGGGAAGAGCCGAAAACAGAAGCTGTTCCGGAAGAGCAGGAA